>Ga0207421_10000359_pt1 | contig 58336 bp, 41 predicted proteins | sample SodLakKL_010_SED_4_FD_187542 | JGI IMG/M metagenome (GOLD analysis project Ga0207421, IMG submission 187542) | Alkaline sediment microbial communities from Lake Tanatar, Kulunda Steppe, Russia - 8KL_010_SED (SPAdes) (version 2) | ecosystem: Environmental > Aquatic > Non-marine Saline and...
GCGGGCATAGCACCCCGGGTCAGTGCACTACATAACAGAGTATTAGGTGGAAGTCCCACAAGAAGAGAAGATTTTAAAAATGCATCACTTGACATCAAACAGAAAGCTTCTGAAAATCCAAATAAAAGGTATATAGTAAATTATAGTGCTGGTTGGTTTTCTGACCCCGGTCAAGAAACCTTGTTGCAAGGGGTACAATATTTAGAGTCAGAGGAAGTCATTCTGGTTTCAATTTCTCAAAATAATAATCAACCCCAAGTTTATTATCCTGCCCGATATGCAGGTGATTTTGATAATGTCATTGCAGTTGGAGCCACAGTTGACAACGACAACAGATGTGTTGTAGGACCGGAGTCAGGAAGCAATTATGGCCCGGAGTTAACAATTGTAGCCCCGGGAAGATTGATTCCTACTACGGATTTAGTTTATGCCGAAAGTGAGTCTTTACCAGGGCCGTATCGATTAGCCGGAACCTCCTGTTCCACATCCATGGCGGCTCCACATGTTTCCGGTGTAATTGGTTTAATCCTGTCCATTAATAATCAACTTACACCATTGCAGGTAAAGGAAATCTTAAAAGAATCGGCTGATGAAGTAGGCAACGTAGTATATCAGAACGGATTTCACGAGGAAATGGGATACGGGCGCTTGAATGCATATCAGGCATTGATACACACAATTGAAAACCATGGCGCTGTACTTGGCAAGGATAAGGAGGATGTTGAACTTGTACTGGAAGATGATTTACAATTTAATCATGATATTGATTTGGCAGAAAATACCAATTTGACAATAAGATCAGATGAAGGCACTGTATCTCTTTCTGCAGAAAGTGGTGTTGTTAACATTGGGGGTGAGTGGATCGGCAGTAGTGCTAAAATTGCAGGAGACTTGGTCAGTGATCGGGAATACCCGGCACAAAAGAAAGATGCAGAAAAAGAACGAGTTGGTCGGTTTCGTTTGCATCAGAACTACCCCAATCCGTTCAATCCTGCAACGAAGATCGGTTTCAGTCTTCCGGAGGCTGCAGATGTGCGTTTGGAGGTCTTCGATGTGACCGGAAGACAGGTGGCTTTGCTGCTAAATGAACATAAACCAGCCGGGCACCATGATGTCACCTTTGACGCCGGTGATTTGTCAAGTGGTGTATATCTGTACCGCATTCAGGCCGGAGGCCATATCGAAACCCGCAAGATGCTTTTCATGAAATAAGGAAATTTTTCTAACAGTAAAGAAATCTGTACCGTCATGAAATTAATAGACTTTACCATCCTCTTTGTTTTAATTAAACTTCGATTTAGTGAAACAAGAATACGGCGAGCGTTGAAGTCTCCGGTCGTTTTACCGGTGCTGGTTGTGCTTATGTGTCTGCCCTCAAAACTGACGGGTCAGTTTGCCGGAGGATCGGGTAGCGAAACCGATCCCTGGCAGGTGGAAACCCTTGAGCAGCTTCAGGCCGTGGGGACCTATCCAGACAGCCATTTTGTGCAAATCGCCGACATCGACGCCTCGGCAACCGCCGGCTGGAACGGCGGGAAGGGTTTTGAGCCTATCGGAAAGCAGGGAGACAGTTTTACCGGTTCCTATAACGGACAAGGCCACTTGATTTCAAATCTGACTATCAACCGGCCCGATGAGTCCTGGCTGGGATTATTTGATGGTATCATAAATGCAACTATTGAGCAACTACACCTGGAACAGGTGGATATCAGAGGCGAAGAAGGTGTCGGTGCACTTGCTGGATCGAATTTCGGATCGGTAAACGGAGTTTCCGTTTCCGGCAAGGTTTCAGGTAACCAATTGCTTGGCGGACTGATCGGCCATAATGAGGGAACCATTCGCTTTTCTTATGCCGATGTAGAAGTAACCGGAAAAAACAACCGAATCGGTGGATTGGTCGGCTATAGTTACGGAGTGGTGGAATTTTCTTTTGCCAGCGGTAATGTCACCGGTAGCCGATTTACAGGAGGCCTGGTTGGCATGAACGGGAGACATGTGCGGCAAGCCTATGCAACCGGGGATGTGAGCGGCAGTAGCGCGGTGGGCAGGTTGGTGGGCGGAAACACAGGATCACCTGATCCGGCTGAACAGAGCATTATTACAGAGTCCTATGCTATCGGGCTGGTTTCCGCCGAATCAAATGACGAAACGGGTGGAATTGCAGGCTATAATCCCGGACGTATTTACCGCAGCTATTGGCGAATTCCACCGAATGCGAAGCGACAAGAGGAGACGGGCGGCAGTTCTGAACAGTTGTGGCGTGACAACGATCCGGAAGTTTTGGTAACCGGTCCGCCGGTCGATGAAATGTGGGGCCTTTCCGCCGGACAGATGACCGGCCAGAATGCTTTTGTCTACATGTATGAATTTGATTTTGATGAGACCTGGCAACTGACCGAAGGTTACCCGAAACTTCGATGGCAGGCACCTGCAGATTCGGTGCAGGCTCCCGAGGTGGCCATTCTATCGGTCAGACCGGAGGATTTCGATTTCGGTGAAGTAAAGCTCGGCGAGGTGGAGTCCAGGCAATTCACCTTACGCAACAGAGGTAATATAACCATGAACGGTGCGGTTGGCACTCTGAGCGGTGATACCGGCTCTTTTTCCCTGACCGGAGGTGAGGGAAGTTATGAGCTTGCCCCCGATGAAAGTCATGGCTTAGATTTGGAATTTAAACCGGAACGGGCAGATACATTCATTGCAACTTTGGAAATCAACCATAACGCAGCCAATGAAGAAGACCCAATGCAACTGCTGCTGACGGGAATCGGAAAAGTGTCAACGCTTACTGAAGAACCGGGCCGAGAGCTGTCAGATCAGATTCGCCTTCATCAGAATTATCCCAATCCGTTCAATCCGGTGACGGTAATACAGTATGAGCTTCCGGTAAATAGTGAGGTTCGCCTGGAGGTTTTGGACTTGCTGGGTCGGCGCGTGGCCATTTTGGTCGACGGAATAATGCCTGCCGGTGTACATGAAGCTGCATGGGACGGTACGCATGCGGCCAGCGGCGTGTACATATACAAGCTACGGGCCGGCGATTTTGTGCAAACTCGTTCTATGATGCTGCTCAAATAAGGAAATATTTTATAATTAATTTATGCAAATCAAATTTGCAGCTATTCATGAAAGAGCAATCAATAATTAACTCCAAATTGTTTTCAGTGGTGCTGCTGCTCTTCACCGCCCCCGGCTTTGCAGTCGCAATGCCAGACCGGTCGCATGATGTCTACTGGTTTGACCGGGAGGAATTTCACGTGTTTGGCGGTTCTTTAGAATCAGGAGAAATCGATACTCTGGGAAGAGTCGTGCCCCGATATCCCCGGACAATTGAAATGGTTGACGGGGATATTTACTGGGCAAACGGACAACACGTCGCCATCCGTGATGACATCATGCCGAACGGGATCTGGAAAGGCGACCCGCAAAACGAGGATGGGGTGCAAATTGTAGTTACAGAGGGAAGTGTGACTAAAATCCAGGTGGATGCCGGCAATGAAATGATCTACTGGATTGAAAACGTTCCGGGCGATTCTGCGTCTTACGTCATTCGCAGGACCGGTCTGGTGGGAGGGAATATCGAAGTCCTGGCATCCGGTTCCACTATTACTTCATTCCGGCTGGATAACGTAAATAACCAACTGTATTGGGCTGAAAGAAATATGGGCAAAATCCGGCGTGCCAACCTGGATGGCAGTGACCCGCAGGATATTGTAACCGGCATCAATCCCATACCGGTTTCACTCCGGGATATCGAAATTGATCCTGCCAATGATGCTCTGTTTTGGATGGAGCATTCGGAATCTGATGAGAAAGTCGGAATCTATCGGTCCGCCCTTGACGGCAGCAATGCCGGGATAATCCTGAAAGTGCCGCAACTGCCGCGTTTTTTGAGCGTGAATCCCGGAGAAGAAAAGATATACTGGACTCGCCGGACACGGAATGTCTATCGGGCAAATTATGACGGAAGCATGACCGATACGTTGTTATCTGTTTCCAGGGTTGGAAATGGGGAATTGCGTTATAATGCAACGGATAACCGCTTGTACTGGATCGCAGATGATGTGAATGCAGGCAGATTCAAGAGCGTTAATCCGACAGGTCTGAATATGGAGACACTGTTTTATGGATTCGGAACACCAACCAACCTGGCGATAGACCCGGATGGGAGATATTTGTACTGGAGCACATTCTCCGATTATATCATGAAAGCCGGGCTTGACGGATCCGAAGTGCAAATGATTGCAGAGGGACCATACCAGTTGCCGCCGAGTATAAATACAACCCTTTTTAACAGAGATGATGGCTTTCTGTATTGGGTTTCCGGTGGAAATAATATTCGGATGAATGTATCCGATACGGAATCCAAACCGGATACTCTGGACAACCTGCCGTATCTGACCAGGGAGTTTGCTTATGATCCTCATGGCCAAATGATGTATTGGGCGGGTAGTGCAGGCAATAATTATGCCCTGCTCAGATCAGATGCAACGGATTTTTCCGGTGAATCGACCGAAATTCTGGTTTCAGAAGAAAACCTTGACTCACCGGTAAAAGGGGTGGCCATTGATCTTGCCTCCGGCCATCTTTATTGGACGGAAACAGATAATGACAGAATTCGACGTGCGAATCTCGATGGGTCACAAACAGAGGATTTTCTGACCGGCCTGGAGCAGCCGGAAGGGCTGTCCATTGATGTGGCCAACGGGATGATCTATTGGAACGAACCGAATGCGGGCAAAATCCGTGCTGCCGGACTGGATGGGAAGGCGCCGGAAGACCTTTTTACCGGACTCAAAAAACCCGGCCGGCCGGTACTCGCATCCGAAAGTACAGGAATACCAACTTCATCGGAACCAAAATCGGAACCTCTTCCGCTATCTTTCAATTTGTACCAAAATTATCCCAATCCGTTCAATCATTCCACGATCATCACTTATGAGATACCGGAAGAGTCACATGTCCGGCTGGGCATCTACGATGTGACAGGACGGCGGGTGAGCAGCCTGGTTGACGAAATGCAGGTGCCGGGAGAATATCGGATTACCTGGAATGCTGAAAATTTGGCCAGTGGTGTGTATTTGTACCGATTCACTGCCGGTGACGTGGTTCAGACACGACAAATGATACTGATCAAATAGGAATTATAGTACCTGTTTAATAATGCCCAACGGGCATGATATAAAGCGGATATTCGCCATCCTCAAGCTCCATCAGCTCCATAATGCCTTCATCGTCAAAGGCACCAATGGCAACCGTGCCCAGCTCCAGGGCAGTGCTTTGCAGGTAAATATTCTGCGAAACGTGTCCTGCCTCCATATACATGAACCGTTCCGCCCGCTCACCGTACCTTTGCGCCGTCCTCTCCAGAACACCCGTTATCACCAAAACAACCGGCGCATCAATGATGGGCTCCTGCTGAAGTGACATTTGGTAGATATCCCGGCGCATATCCTGGCTGTGAACCCGGTCCAGCGCGTGATCTCCGGGGTCATACCGGTACACGCCTTCACCCGGTTCATGTCCGTCAGAAACGACAAAGTAAAGTTCGATCGGATAAGTAGCTCCGGCTGAAGGAGCGGTGCGGAAGTTATTTACCCGGTCGCTGATACCCTGGGCAGCCCAGGCCAGCTGACTGATTATCCCGGCTGATATGGTTTTGTCCGAGTACGACCGGACGGACCGCCGGTCTTTCAGAGTTTTTTCCAGGGAAATATCTCCCTCAAGAGAAGGTTCCGGTAGTGAAATGGTCTCCATATTGTCATTTGTATTGTTTTCAGGGCCGAAACAGTTACTGATGATCATCAATGTAATTATGCTGATAACTGGTAACATGGCAATAGTAATCTGGATGTGATCAGTTTGTGCTGAAATAAATAATACATATTGGCACACAATGACTTGTTCAATATAAATACTGAAAACACAAACGGAAAGGATAGTGCCGGCTTAAGTATTGCGTTCAGCAGGACGATAATCAGGCATACCTGCTTTTCCCGGAACGGAACTCAGGTCTTGATCACAGGTCTGCAAAATATGGATTGGAGCATAAACGGGATTTATTCACCAGCGATGGAATAGTAATAATAATCCCGGTACTTATGCCTTTTATGCCTCTGCTATTATTTAACTTATGAAAAGGATGGTATTTATGAGTACGGATAACAAAACCGCATTCTGGAAAAAATGGACATTGAAGACCCGTCTTTTGACAACAATATCCGCAATTCTTGTAGTAACCGGGTTGCTGTTGACGACAGCCAATGTATTTACGGCAGGGAACAGTTTCAGAGAACTGGCTGATTATACACTGAACATGAAACTGGACGGTGATGTGGAGTCTGTTCAGGTCTATGCCGGGAACTATTTTGGTGAAGTGGAGTTATCAGATAACCGGCTGGTTGACAGCGAAGGAGCCCCCGTTGAAGGCAGAAATGATGCCATTGACCGGATTGCCCGGGATCTCGGGGTGGAAGCTACCATTTTTCAAAGAGACGGGGATGACTTCCGGAGAATTGCGACCAGTATTCAGGACAACTCGGGAAACCGTGCCGTCGGTACTTTTTTGGGTGTTGACAGCGAAGCTTATGATCCGGTGATGCAGGGAGAGCTGTATGTAGGAGAAGCGGATATTCTGGATCGCCCGTACCTCACCGCTTATGAACCGATGACGGATGGCTCAGGCCGGGTTGTCGGGATCTATTTTGTCGGTATTCCCATGTCGGACGTAAACACGATCACCTCGGATGCCCGCTACTCTCTTGTCGCAACAGCCGGAATGGTGATGCTGATTGTCCTGCTCGTCGGTATTGCCATAGCCTGGTTGTTCAGCAACTCACTTATCCGGGCACTCAATAACATAATTACCGGGCTCAACAGCGGTGCAGAACAAATCAATGCTTCATCAACCCAGTTGTCCGGAGCCAGTCAGGAGCAGTCCGAAAGCGCAAGTGAACAGGCTGCAGGCTTGCAGCAGACGACCTCTTCGCTCGAAGAAATGTCCGCACAGACAAAGCAAACGGCCAATAATGCAGATGAAGCCGAGAGGGCAATGAAGAATACCCTTCCGGTCATTGACGAAGGCGTTGGTGCTATGGAGCGAATGTATGAGGCTATGGGGCAGATTAAAACCTCCTCTGATGAAACCTCAAAGATTATCAAAACAATTGATGACATCGCTTTTCAGACAAATTTGCTGGCACTGAATGCTGCCGTGGAAGCTGCAAGGGCCGGTGAGGCAGGAAAAGGGTTTGCCGTTGTAGCTGAAGAAGTCCGGACACTGGCACAGCGCAGTGCCGAAGCCGCAAGAAACACCTCAGAACTGATAGAACGTTCACAGGCAAATGCTCAAAGCGGTGACAATGCAGCCCGTGATGTTGCTGAAGGTCTTGAAAAAATCAAGCAAAGTGTCTCTGATGTGAGCACGCTGGTGGTTGAGATTACATCAGCGACCAAAGAGCAGGCTACGGGCATCACAGAATTGAACTCGGTCATGTCTGAAATGGATAAGGTAGTACAGCGCAATGCATCGGGCTCAGAAGAGACGGCAAGTGCCGCTGAAGAACTTTCTTCTCAGGCAGAAGAGCTCAGGCGCATGGTTGGGGAACTTGTTGCTTTGGCCGGCAGCAATGATGGCAGCACAGGCAATGGCCGCCAAAGAGCGCAGCATTCCGCAAGGCTGCATGCACCTGCAAATTACCGGAATTCGAATTCAGCAAATGCATCCGGCAGCAGTAACAGATCTGCAGCTTCCTCAGGAAATAAGGGAAAAAACACAACGTCAGCCGGCAACGGTGGTTACACTGCCAAACAGCGTTTCAGCAACAAGCAGAATCAAACTGAGCGGCATACAGCCACTGCAGCGTCCGCGGGCAACGGAAATAAAAAAAGTGCCCGGGAAATTATCCCTCTGGATGACGACGATCTGTCAGATTTTTGATAATTAGCTGGTTATCGGTTTCCTGCAGGGGTATATTTCAATGTCGTTGGAACTGAAAATTTCACCCCAATAAGGAGTCTGTCACATGGACAGCAACACCGAAACCCGCCGGCCCGGCAAGGAGCCATACTATCAGCGCAATATCCCCATGAAAAAACGCAAGCGGATTGTGTTGATCGCTCATGACAACAGAAAAGAGCAGCTGCTTGAGTGGGCTCGCTGGAATAAAAAACTGCTCGGTGACCACGAGCTTTTCGGTACAGGTACAACAGGAGGGATTATCTCCAGGGAGCTTGGACTGGATGTTCACCGTTTCAAAAGCGGCCCGCTTGGAGGCGATCAGCAGGTCGGTTCCAAAATATCCGACGGTGATATCGATGTCATGATTTTTTTCTGGGATCCGATGTCTGCGCAGCCTCATGATGTCGATGTCAAGGCTCTGCTGCGCCTGGCCGTTGTCTACAATATTCCGGTAGCCTGTAACCGCTCATCAGCTGATTTTATCATCTCATCCCCGCTGCTCCAGGAGGAGTATGACCGGAAAATCGATGATTTTGCCGCTGTGCTGATCGAGCCGTGACCGTTTTCTCCAATACCTGACGCGGTCCGATAAAAGCAGAGGCTGATCAGGCTGACCGGATCCGGCTGATAGATCCGGGCTGATCGGTTCAGCTGGCGGAAACATACCGGAATCATAACCAGGTGATTTAAACGGCAACTTCCTTTGCCGTCGAAGCTACCGCTACATCCGGCTCCTCGAGTACCACACCGGTTTCCAGCGGGCGCACATTGACCTGGTCTCCGGGCCTGAAGTGAATTCTATTGTCGGTGTGGACAAGGCATTCGCGGGCCTTGATTCTTACCCTGTAGGTGATGTCGTGGCCTTTGAACTCTTTGGAAACAACCTCTCCGAGGTGATTGTCGATCCGGGGATTCGGCTTTTCGAGTGTCAGATGTTCCGGCCGGATGGAGAGTGTGACTCTGCCGGTCGCCGGACGGTTAAGGTTGATCCGGCCGAACTCAGTCAGCGCTGAGGCACCGATGGCTTCAGCTGTAATGAGATTGGTGGTGCCGAGAAACTGGGCGACAAACCGGGTACGGGGACGATAGTAAACCTCCTCCGGCGTGCCGATCTGTTCGATGCGCCCCTCGTTCATAACGGCTATTCGGTCTGCAAAGGAGAGGGCTTCTTCCTGATCATGAGTTACAAGTACGGCCGTCATGCCGGCTTTTTTGAGCAGTCCCCTGATTTCATCGCGGGTTGACTGACGCAAAACGGCATCAAGATTGGAGAACGGCTCATCCAGCAGGATGAGTTCGGGAGTTGGTGCTATTGCCCGGGCAAGTGCAACACGCTGTTGCTGTCCTCCGGACAGTTCAAACGGACTGCGGTTCATGAAAGCGCGAAGGCCCATCATGCAAAGGATCTCTTCGGCCCGGACCTCCCTTTTGTTTTTCGGAACGTTCTTCAGCCCGAACATGACATTTCGCAGCACTGAAAGATGAGGAAACAGCGCATAATCCTGAAAAACAAATCCGATACCCCTGTCTTCCGGTTCTATGAAAATCTTGCGTTTTTTTCCGTTATTTCTGCCGGTACTGTTTTTTTCCGGCTTACCGGAGGCGGATTTGACCAGTATCCGGTCATTCAGTATAACTTCGCCTTCATCCTGAGGCTCAAATCCTGCTATCATGCGCAACGTCGTGGTTTTTCCGCATCCGCTGGGTCCGAGCAAGGCGAATATTTCGTGCCTGTTTACGGAAAAGGAAACCTGGTCCACGACTTTCTCTGGTGGTTCAAAAGATTTGCTGAGACCTGTTATCTGTAGATGTGTATTCATAATTAGAAAATGTGATCTGTCGTCAGCTGTTCGTGATCCGGTGCCTAAGTCTCAGGAGACCCGTCAGCCCGTCAAAAGATGTATGAAAAAAAGTCATCACGGTTTCTTTGTCCACTCTTTAGCAAAAAGTAACCCGACAAACAACGCAGAAAAAACCAGAATGAAAAGAGCATATGGTGCCGCCTGGGCAAACATGGCCTCAGAGGTATAACTCCAGACATTAACGGCCAGTGTTTCGAATCCGACCGGTGCCAGCAGAAACGTGATCGGCAGCTCTTTCATTGCCGACATAAATACAAAAGCAGCAGATACGATCAAACCGTTCCTCATGACCGGGAATGTCGCAAGAAAAAATGCTTTAAGCCTTCCGTAGCCGAGAGAACGAGCCGCCTCTTCGAGCCGCGGCGAGGCCTGATAAAGAGAGCTTCTGACGGGACCGATGGCTTCAGCCAGAAAATGCAGCGCGTAAGCCACGATCAGCACAATGAGTGTTTGATAGAAAAACGGGGCGACGCTGAGAGTGAAAAAAATCAGTGCCAGTGCAAATGCAAGGGGAGGCGTGGCATAGCCAAGATAGGCGATCCGTTCCAGTCCGCGGGTGAGCCGGGACGGATGCCGCACACCGATATATGCCAGCGGAATGGCAAGGCCTGTTGCCAGCAGCGCGGCCGGGGCGGAAGCCATGGCCGATCCCGTCAGTGCACGCTTAAGACCGGCAAGCTGTCCGGTGTCAAATGCCTCCAGCATCCAGAAAAGTATGGTACTGACAGGCAGGACAATCGAAAGGAGTACCAGCACCGTGACAAACAGATATGCAGGCCACTTCCAAATGCCGAGTGTCATGATTTTGGCATTTTTCTCATTGCCGGTTCCTGTCCGGTGGAAAAGCATTCCTCTGAGAAGCTTGTATTCGACAATCAGTGCCGTTGATGTCAGCACCAGCAACATCAGGGCAAGCCATGCCGCATATACCCGGTCATAGGCGGCCGCATACTGCAGATAGATGGCAAAACTGAAGGTTTCGAATCTCATGAGGGAGACAGCACCGAAGTCCCCGAGGACATAAAGAAAAATGATGAGGGTGCCCGCGTAGTAGGCCGGTTTCAGCTGGGGGAGGATGACCAGGAAGAACACTTCCCGCGGCCGGTAGCCCAGTGAGCGGGATGCTTCTTCAAGTGAGGGATCGATACCGGCAAGTGCCGCGCGGAAGTTCAGGTAGAGATAGGGAAACGTATACAGGCTGATGGCGGTCAGTGCCCCGGGGAATCCCCTCAGCCTTGGCAGTTCAATACCGAACAGCACGGCAAGGGTACCGTCAGAACCGGTAAAACCCAGCAGGGCATAGGCCATTACGTATCCGGGAATAGCCAGAGGCAGTACGCCAAGAAGAGTAAGTAATTTTCTCCCCGGGATGTCGGTCCGTGTCGTGATCCAGGCCAGGGGAAGAGCTATTGTCGTTCCCACAATCAGCGTCCCGAAAGCCAGCAGCAGCGTGTTGTAAAGCAGCTCCAGATTGCGTGTCCGCAGAACCAGCTCCATGGATAGCTGGGTATCAGCTTCCAGTGCACGAATCACCAGATAAATCAAAGGTATAAGTACCAGGATCCCTACCAGGACGGCAGGCGCCAGAAAGTACCAGGACGGTAAATTGGTGATCCGGAATATTTCTTTAAGCTTTCTGAACAAAGTTGGTTATCTGCATCAATATGAGTGAAAGCATGTTATCATCAGAGCAGCCCGGCTCTGCGAAGCAGATTTAGCGTTTGGTCAAGCTCACTGAGTTTGTCAAGATCGAGCGTGGGACTCAGCTCTCTGATGTCTGAAAGAGGCATTCGACCGGCTGCAACGGTGACCTCATCGTGCACCGGATACTCAAAAACTTCATCCGTAACCCATTGCTGATTCTCCTTCTCAAGAAGGAATTGAATAAAGGCCCGGGCTGATTCCTCGTTGCGGGCATTTTTGAGCATTCCGATTCCGGCCACATTCACCAGGTTGCCGGGGTCGCCGGCCTCAAAAAAGGTTTGGTCAACCGGAAAGTCCGGGTTGTTCTCCCGAAAGCGGTAGAGATAGTAATGATTGGTCAGTGCAACATCGATCTCACCAGCCGATACAGCCTGCAAAAGGGCGCTGTTGTTGATATAGCTTTCAGCGTCATTGTCTTTCATCGCGCGGAGCCATTCAAGGGTGGCATCGTCCCCTTCCAGAATGCGCATGGATGTCAGGAACGACTGGAATGAGCCGTTGCTCGGGGCCCATCCCACGCGACCTTTCCACTTCCCGTCGGTTAATCCAAAAACGGATTCCGGAAGATCCGAACTGTCAACGCGGGTTTTCGAAAAAGCCATGACACGTGCACGTCCGCTTGTTGCAATCCAGGTTCCGTCAGTGTTATGAAACTGACCGGGAACCATTTCCAGCAGCGAGGAAGGAAGCTGTTCCAGCATGTCACCGCGATGTACTGCCCCCAGAGCACCTGCGTCTTGTGCCCAGAATACATCGGCGGGCGTCCGGCGTCCTTCTTCAAGCATGGCCACGGCAAGCTGGGTGGAACTTCCGTATCTCACGTTGGCCCGGATCCCGCTCTCTTCTTCAAATTTCTCAATTAGGGGTTCTACCAGTGCCTTGCTGCGACCGGAATAGATAGTAAGCGACTGGGCAGTCAGATGAGCAGGTATCAGCAAAAGAAGTATTAAAGCAGATACCAGAGTATGAGTGTACATGGGGCAGGTTGATTTTCGGTTTATTTTATTCATCATTCAATCCAGATTTTGTAACATCAGGAGTATTCATATAATTTCAGTGAGTTCTTCCGCACTTGTTTATTGCCATAAGCCCGCTGTTTGGAGAAGCAGGTTTAGTCCCCCGCCGGCGAAAAGTACAATTGCCAGCATTATTGCAATCAGTTTCAGGAGGCTCGGCCACCCGATTTCCTTGAACAGTACAACAAAAGTTGCTACACAGGGGAAGTAAACCATCAGCACGACACTGGCTACTATTAGTTCAGAGACCTCCATACCAAGCGGTACAAGCATTCCCACAGCAACATCCTTTCGCAAAAAGCCTACGATCATGGCTGCACCCGCCTCACCCGGTAAGCCGAACAGCCCGGTGATAACCGGGGCAAAAGCATCACTGATATATCCGATAATCCCCATTGTGTAGAATATGTTGACTACAAAAACACCCAAAAGGACATATGGGAGTGCACCCCGGATAAATCCGTTCATACGCATGTATATTTTTTTTGACAGGGATTCGGCATAGGGCTTTCTGAATGGAGGAAGATCAATCAGCATTTCTGTCGTTTTTCCTCCCAGAAACAGATTCATGGACCAGCCAAGAATCAGCAGCAGTAAAAAAAGAGTACCATATACCAGCAGAAGCCCGGCCAGACCGGCCTGCCCCAGTAGTCCGATGACCATCGCCTGCTGAGCCATGCAGGGAACAACGATCGCAATCAGTGTTGCTACGATGAAGCGCTCTTTTTTGGTTTCCAGCATGCGTCCGGCCATAACTCCGGGAACATTGCATCCAACGCCGAGCATCAACGGAACCACAGACAACCCGTGAATACCCAGTTTTCTCATAATACTGTCAACGACCACACCCAGACGCGGCAGATAACCGACATCTTCCAGCAGGCTCAGAACCACATAGAAACAAAATATAAACGGTAGAACTACTGCAAACGGGATAAAAAGTCCGGTAGTTAACAGGCCGAAAGATTCCTCCATATCAATACTGCCGTCAATAAGGTTGCCGACAAGTATGCTGTGAACAAATCCCGTACCACCTAACCACTCTGAGAGCCATGTCGTTACAGGAAGCCAGAGAAAAAGGAAGAGGTCCTCCATAATTTCATGAAGCAAATCACCGAATAAAGCCACAAAGGCAAAACTTGCGATCAGAACCGCAAACGCCAAGAGGGGCCCTGCTGCGGGATGAACGGAGAGGGATTCCGCTTTTGCGGGAATGGAGGAGCCCCGGTGTTCATCGGTTTGGCAATCGGAAATAATTTTATCAATTTCTGACCAGATAGCATCACTGCCGCCGGCTCTTCCGGATTGATCATTATGGGAACCGGGCAGATTTCCAAACGCACAACCATATCCCTGGCCGGAATGTGAAGCGTCCGCCGCATCGTATTTGTTGTGAGGATACGATTTTCCGGTGGCTGATTGCCTCCGGGCAGAAGGTCCGGTTGTACCGGCTTTCCCATTAAGCAACAGGCTTTCCAGCCGGCTCCGCAACTCTGAAATGCCGTCACCGGTAACAGCACTGGTCGTAACTACCGGAATACCTAACCGATGCTGCAATTTTTCAACATCGATTTTTATCTTCTTTTTCTTGACTTCGTCCCACATGTTGAGAACCAGTATGACCGGACTGCCAGTTTGCACCAACTGAAGCGATAAATAAAGGCTTCTTTCAAGGTTTCCGGCATCGGCTACATTGACAATGACATCGCCTTCCCCAAGCATGGAGACGGCAACCTGCTCGGCCTTGTTGGTTGGATCAAGTGAAAAAGTCCCCGGCAAGTCTACCAAATCCGCCTTAACGGAGTTTATTTTTAACGAACCCCGGGCGTATTCCACGGTTGTTCCGGAATAGTTGGAAACCATCACATCAGTCCCGGTCAACCGGCTGAATATGGCACTTTTTCCAACATTGGGGTTGCCTGTTAACAGAACACGCATGTCGCAAATATCTTTATCCGGCCTGTGAATGTTCTTGCAAATGATGTTCGGGAAGTTTGCTGCATACTTTAATACTGGAGGCAAGTTCTCTGCTCATGGCAGTTTGCTGTCCGCTTACTGCCACCACTACAGGACCACCGGCAGCCTGGGAGCTGATACGCGAAATGGACTTGCCTTGCCGTATGCCCAGTTCTTTGAGACGATGTCTGAGGTTGCTGCTGTCAGGAAGGGAAATGATTTCTGCTTCTTCACAGGCATTCAGCTCAATAAGTGTTTTTATCATGAAGATGCAAAAAAGTCTTAATATTGAAAATAATTGTATTAAGACTGAATCTAAATAATTATCCGGAGAAATGCATCCCTCATTGGTCAATCCGGCAGAACCCGGGCAGGTTTCAGAAATTCATTCATCGTTTGATGCGCACCTTGTGGCAAGCAGAATAATGATAAGCAAGGGCATCAGGTAATCATTCCTCTTTTCCTGCATGCAGATACAGGCAAGGCGCTGACTGCGTAAATCAGCCTTGTTGCAAGCAAGTCAGATCAGCTTGTCCCATGAAGTGTTACCGTGAGCGCTCGTGCTCCGCCCCGGTTTCTGTGCTCACACAGATAGATGCCCTGCCAGGTGCCCATGGATAAACGACCGTTGCTGACCGGTATGGTCAGGGAAGGACCAAGAATGGATGCCTTTATGTGCGAAGTCATGTCATCAGGGCCTTCAAGGGTATGCTTGTACATTGAAGTATCCTCGGGTACCGTACGGGTAAAATGCATTTCGAAATCTTCCCGCACGGTAGGATCCGCATTTTCATTTATTGTGAGACTTGCGCTGGTATGCATGATATGGATATGGGCCAGACCGATGCGCATGTCGGATAATTTGTCCAGTTGGGATACAATTTCATCGGTTACAAGATGAAAACCGCGTGAGCGAGGGCGAAGTGTGATTTGCTGCTGATGCCAGATGTCGGACATGGATGTCTGCCTGTTTTTGATTTAAAATATCTGTTTTAGCGTCATTTTATTGCATTCAAACTGATGATAAAGCGTAAACTCATCCGAACAAACCGCTGATGTTGCCGCCGTCGTGGCTGATGGTCTGTCCGGTCACATATGCCGAGTGTTCCGACAAAAGCCACGCCGCCAGTCCGGCAAACTCTTCTGCCGTACCGAACCTGCCGGCAGGAATCGCCTTTTCCATGGCTTTTCGCGCTTCGGCCGTATCTTCTCCGCTTCGCCCGGCGCGGTAGGCAATGACGCGCTCAATAGCCGGAGTGTCGTGAGGACCGGGAGCCAGCACATTTACCGTTATGCCTTCGGAGGCGACATCTCGTGACAGCGACTTTGCAAAGCCCACAACGCCGGCACGCATGGCATTGCTCAGGGCGAGCACAGGGATGGGCTGTTTGACGGACTGGCTCTCAACAAAAAGAATTCTGCCATATCCGGAGCTCCGGAATTCGGGCATCAGTCGCAGCACGAGGTCAACTTTCCACCGGAAGACGGACTGATAAGCCTCATCCCATTCAGAAATGTTTGTATGAATGGCCGGCTTTGCCGGAGGTCCGCCGGAGTTCAGCACCAGTCCGTGAAGCGACTTTCCCTTGACCATGTTAACCAGCCTGTCCAGTGTTTCGGACCTGGTCAGGTCGCCCTGAAGCGGACTGAACTGATGAGGCCATCGCTGATGCAACCTGGAGAGGGGGTCCTGTTTTCTGGCAACACCGGTAACACGCGCTCCTTCCCGGCACAAGGCATTCGTAATAGCCTTGCCAAACCCGGAGCTGCATCCGGTAACGACAAAATGGCGATCCTTGAGTTGCAGGTCCATATTACATTGGTTTTAGGTTAAATGATAATGATCCGGCGGACTTCCGGGCGTTATGCTCCGCTTTGTTTCTGAATTTGAAAACACGGGGGTCCTGCCGGACTATGTCCCGGATCAAAGACGGCAACAATAATGAGATAAAAATAACAAAATGGCAGGTTTTTCCATTTATCCCATGAGTGACTCATCCGCACGACTGAGGGGGATGTTCATGGAGCTGAATGTTTGCAAGCGGTATTGCCAGAGTACCAGTGCGGGCATGATCATGAACATAATGCGATGGGCGTTATCCGGAGCCAGCAAGTAACTTACTGCAAACATGATGGCAAACCAGCAGGAGAGAACAGTTACTGTTTTGTTCCAGCCCATCACAAAAATTCGGTAAGCAAAAAAGGCCAGGGCAAGTCCGAAGCTTCTGAAAAATGCCCCCAGGACCGTACTCTCGGATTCGGACAGCCGTGTGGTGATGTGGCTGAGCCACTCACCGGGCCGGAAAAACAGATGAGCATCGGGTACATTCGTAAACAGCGGAACAGCAAGATAAATCAATGCCGCAGCCAGAACGGAAGCATATCCCTGAATCCACAGCCGTCCACGGAGCATATCGGTCAGCGGCAATAAAAAAAGTCCGAGGAACAGGTACTCCGAAACCCATACTCCCGCAATCATCGCCGGAAGCAGGATGACCCAATTTTGCAAAAGCACGCCGACAAGGACCAGCCCGAATGCAGTGAACATGAGGGCATCGGGTACCGGGAGAAAAACACCCTGCCAGAATGCAGGCAGCGTCAGAATCAAAAACGGGGGGATGGCCACCTCAAGCGAATTTGTACTTTTATCCTTAAGCGACAGGTAATACATCAGCCCGAAACCAGCCAGCAGGTAAATAAAGTTAAGCGATCCGGTCAGCAGCCCGAGGCTTTCCTCGCCCGTCAATCCGAACAACCCGGCAATGGTGCCGCTGATAACCGGCACAAGAATCCGGAAAGACGAAATTTCTGTGCTGAAAAAGTTCATGGATTCGGCCAGGGCAATGTAAGCAAACATGTCTCCGTAGGTGCCTTCCTCCCCGATGCGCCCCTCTGCCAGCAGCACAAAATGGGCAATCATCACGATAGAGCAGGCCGATGCCAGAACCGGCATCGAAATATACAGCGTCATCGAGAACCGCGTTGCTGAGTGGGGGACGTCCCGTTTGGCCTCGTTTGATTGCGTTGTCACCAGCAGCCGAATTTGGAGGTGTTTGCTACAGCAATTCTTTTACGGTCTGACCGATAAGCGCCGGACTCTCACTGACGGTGATGCCGGCTTCACTGAGCGCTTTGATTTTGTCGTCGGCTGTTCCTTTTCCGCCGCTGACAATAGCTCCGGCATGACCCATGCGGCGGCCGGGAGGGGCTGTGCGGCCGGCAATAAATGCAACGACAGGCTTGCTGACATTCTCGCTGACCCAGGCGGCAGCTTCCTCTTCATCGGTGCCTCCGATTTCCCCGATCAGGACGATAGCCTCGGTTTCCGGATCATTTTCGAACAGGGCAATGGCATCGCGATGTTTGGTTCCGATTACGGGATCACCGCCGATACCGATGGCCGTGCTCTGTCCAAGTCCGGCCTTGGTAAGCTGGTCGACAGCCTCATATGTGAGCGTACCGGATCGAGAAATCACCCCGATGTGTCCGGGTGTGAATACATTGGCAGGCATGATGCCGACCTTGGCCTGTTCCGGAGTGATAATTCCGGGGCAGTTCGGCCCGATGAGCGTGGCTCCGTGGCGCCGGACCACTTCCCTTGCGACGATCATATCCTTCACCGGGATGCCCTCGGTGATGCAGACAATCACCCCGATGCCATTGATGGCCGCTTCGGTAATGGCATCAGCGGCAAATGCCGGCGGTACAAATATGACCGATGTGTTGGCGCCTTCCTGCCTGACCGCATCGGCCACGGTATTGAATACCGGCCTGTCGAGATGGCTGGAGCCGCCTTTTCCCGGAGTCACCCCGCCGATGACATTGGTCCCGTAAGCGATCATCTGTTCGGCGTGAAAAGTGCCTTCCTTTCCGGTGAAGCCCTGTACAACCAGTCTCGTGTCATTTCCAACTAAAACGCTCATGCCATTACTTTTTTTGAGGTTCGGTTTACAAATCGCATGGAATATACCGACAGCAGAATTCAGTTGCCAAACCACTTGCAATAAACTTCGCATTTGGCTTGAATGGCAATCGGCAAAGACGCAATTTAGAGAGATAATCAACAACGACGCACAGGCACAATATGATTCCGGACGATAAAAAAGAAGAAGTAAGACAGGCAGCCGACATCGTGGATGTCGTCTCTGATCACGTCAAGCTGCGCCGCACAGGCAGCAACTTCACCGGATTGTGCCCGTTTCACAGCGAGAAAACACCATCATTCAGTGTGTCACCCGGACTCGGAATCTACAAATGCTTCGGATGCGGGGAGGGCGGCGATGTGTTCAATTTTGTGATGAAGGTGGATGGTGTCGGGTTTGAGGAAGCGGTGCGAACCCTGGCGGAGCGATACAATGTCGTGCTGCCGGAAAAGGAGGAGCAGTCCTACGATCCCAATCAGTACCTCAAGGACGGTATCTACCACGCACTGAGATTTGCCGGCCATTTTTACTACAACAATCTGGCTGATTCCGACGAAGCCGCCCACGTCCGGGATTATCTGCAGAAGCGCGGCTACCCCTGGAAAACGGTGCGAAAGTACGGTCTGGGATATGCGCCCGACCGCTATGATGGCTTGCTTAAAGCTGCATCTGATGCCGGAATCAACCGGGACTATCTTATGGAAGCGGGGCTGCTCAAAGCCCGTGAGCGCGGTTCCGGCTATTACGACACCTTCCGCGCCCGTCTGATGTTTCCGATCTTCAATCCGAGCGGAAAGGTCATCGCGTTCGGCGGCCGCACCCTTTCCGACGCCAAAAACATCCCGAAGTACATCAATTCGCCGCAGACGCAGGTCTACAACAAGAGCGAAGTGCTTTACGGCATTCAGGTGGCCAGGAATGACATCCGCAAGGAGGGGGAAGTTATTCTGGTGGAAGGGTATACCGATGTGATCTCACTTCAGCAGGCGGGGATCGGCAATGTGGTATCGACCAGCGGGACCTCGCTGACACCGGATCAGGTGCGTGTGATGAAGCGCTACGGCGATACGGTTGTGATGATTTTCGATGCGGATGTTGCCGGGGTGAGGGCTGCGGTGAGGGGGATCTCGATTGCGCTGGAAGGCGGGATGGCCGTGAGGGTGCTGACGCTGCCTGAGGGGGAGGATCCCGACTCCTATGTGCGGGAATACGGTGAAGAAGGGTTCCGGGAGCTCAGGAAGAAAGAGACTATGGATTTTTTGAGATACCTGGTTTCGCTGGCGAAAAAAGAGGGCCGGTGGGATGACCCTGTGGACCGGCGGAAAATCATCACCGAAATGCTTGAAGCCATTGCCGTAATGCCGGACGAGGTTTCCCGGATGAATTTTTTACAGGAACTGAGCAGAATCAGCCGGATCGGGGACAGGACACTTCAAAAGGAACTGGAGATCGTCCGGAACCGCATCCGCAAAAGCGCCCGGTTGCGCTCATCGCGTCCGGGGCGGGAGCAAGCCGGTCCGCAGCCCCGGTACGGCCACGATTCCGGCTCCGGACACGGCCGTATGCCAGGTCACGGGCACACACATCATCCCGAAGCCGGACAGACGCAGCCGAATCGTGAACAACAGGGGGAAAAGCAGCCGGGCAGGGATCCGGGACAACCTGCCGCATCCCAAAACATACCCTCAGGGCCTAAAGGCGGTGTTCCTGCTGCTGAAGGCGGATTTCCGGAGGCGACCCGCTCATCCAGCCGCGATACGGCCGGACCGGTAAGGCGCCCGGAGTACGAAAAAGAGCTCATCCGCCTGATGCTTACCTTCGGAAACAAGCTGGTTTCTTTTATCGGTATGCACTGCAGCGAAGAATATTTCGAAGATCCGCAGCTGAAAGCTTTTTATGAGGACATCATGCAGCGTTATCAGAACGGTGAGGAAATTTCCGTCGAGGCATACAGCCGCAGGGAACATCCCTACCCCGAACTGGTGGGTGAAATCGTGCTGGAGCGGTACTGGATCAGCGAGCTTGGCATGAAAAAGCGCGGCTACAATATTCACAAAGATGCCGATCCGTTCAAAACGGCACGCGGGGCGCTGAAGACAATAAGAATACGATTCCTCGAACAGTTGCATCAAAGGCTGCTGGATGATTATCCTTATGCCGATACCGACCGCAAAGCACAGATTCAGGAATGGATTCGGAAAGCACGTCGCGAGCGCAACCGGTTTGAAACCGTAGCATCAGAAACATTGTTTCCGGCAGAATCCTGATCGCTCAGGGTTATCCCAATAATCAATAAATATTTTTAGATGGAGTCACAAACATTGAAAACGGCCCGGCTTGCTGCCGAAAAAGCCAGGGATGTCATCAGATATTACGACAAAAACCGCTCCCGGCTGAATGTGGAGCTGAAGGCCAAGAACGATCTGATTACCGAAGCTGACGAGGCGGCGGAAAAAGTGATAATCAGTGTCATCCGCCAGGCTTTTCCGGATGATGACATTCTGGCCGAAGAATCGGCAAGTGAGACCAGCCTCACAGACCGGCGCACATGGATCATCGATCCAATTGACGGAACCACCAATTTCGCGCATGGCGTGCCGATATACTGCATATCCATTGCAATGTGGGAGCATAAAAAGCCGCAGACCGCACTGATTCTTGAAGTCAATCGTGATGAGTGGTACACCGCCGAATCCGGGAAAGGAGCCTGGCTCAACGGAGAGCGCATTTCTGTTTCGGATATCACGGAACCGCAGCAATCACTGCTGGCCACCGGTTTTCCCTATCGTGACCTGGAGCTGGTGGATGCCTACCTTGAACTGTTCAAGTCGTTTATGCATGACACCCAGGGTGTCCGGCGTCCGGGAAGTGCCGCTTACGATCTTTGCCTGGTCGCTTCCGGACGATGTGACGGTTTTTTCGAGTACGGGCTTTCTGCCTGGGATGTCGCCGCCGGCAGCCTGCTGATCCGTGAGGCCGGCGGAGTGGTTTCCGACTGGCACGGCAAAGAAAACTGGCTTTTCGGAAAGCGAATTGTTGCAGGAAATTCCGATATTTACCAATTCATGAAACAACGAATTCAGGAAATTATTCCGGAAAAGTTTCTGAGCTGAAGCCGGATTCTTTTTCCCGAGTCGCCCTTGAAATAAAAAATGAACTGTTTGCGCGCCCGGTCGTCTAACCTGTTGAGCAAGGTTTGAAATCATTCACCGAAAGCCGGCAATGTGCAAACTGTTACATTTTAACATTTTCAGGGTGAGATAGAAAAGTGAAATCACCTGATGTCATCTTACACACTGACCGAGCACGAACTGAACCAGCGGCTGCCGGAGTTCTATCCGCGCATCTACCGCATGGTGCGAGCTATGGTGCATGGGAGCGGAATCGATCCGGAAGATCTGACACAGGATATCTTCCTCAAGGTGTACAACAAGCGGCATCTGTACAACGCAAGCAGCGGCCTGTACACCTGGACCTATCAGATTGCCCGGAATACCGTACTGGATGCACTGCGTCGCAACAAAATACAGCGCCGGATTTTCTGGTGGAGTGATGCGGAAGAAGAACCTGTAGAGTTTGATTCCGGTGAAGCGGGTGATGAAACGCTGGACCGGCGGGAGCGGCAGAAAATGCTGCATGAGGCACTTGCCGCCCTGTCGGAAAAAGACCGGCTGATTATCACCATGCGGGATCTGGAAGGAATGGCATATGATGAAATTGCAGAAATTGAAAATATATCCGTCGGTACCGTGAAAAGCAGACTATTTACAGCCAGGCAAAGGCTCAAAAAAGAGCTGATGCGGCTTGGTGTTCATCATCAATTTGAAACCGATGCGTAATGCGCTATCCAAAAATTACCTTTAGTCACAAAAACCATACTGATTACCGTTGTAACTGATTATTAATCCATCTCCTCCTAACATGAAATGATCATGACCGGCTGAAATCCGGACACACAGGCGCATGATTACATACGGTCATGACATTACATGTGACGACATAAATCCAAACATTTAAACACATGAAACGTCCGAACAAAAAACAATACCTCTTAAGCAGACTGATCGACTCCCAGGATGGTTTGCTGCAAGAAGACGAGCTGCGGCAATTGAAAAAAGAGGTAATGGCGTATGATCCCTCACTTTGGGATGACCACCTCTGGATGCTTGAGCAAAAAAGCGAAAAGGGGGTTTTCGGGCAAATGCAGGACCTGCACGCGGCGGAACCCGGCAATGCGGACATAAGCAGGTTCCACCGCCGGAAAGAAGCCGAAACCGGTGATCAATTCGCGCTCGAGCACCTTGTCTGGAGCTGGTTCCGGAAATACGTCATCACAGTCGGTGTGCTTTTAATCGTCGTGCTGACCGGCATTGAGATGACAACGACTGCTTCTGATGTCTCGTTTGAGGAGCAGATGGAATCCTATTTTGGAGTACATGATGAAGAAATGTCCGAGCTCAATCACTGGTTGTATGAGGATTTGTGACTTTGCATCCGGACCGGCTGTGAAAATGTTACTGGCTTGATGAAACAACGTGAGATATTATGAGTAAAAATCCAAAAGTTACAATTGCACTGGCTTTTCTGCTGACGTTCCTGATCGGTATCGGAGCCGGATACCTTTTGCGCGGCAGTGTCCAGCCCGGAGCGTATACGGCTCAGATGTCCTACGATATGCCCGATGATACCGTGGCTGAAGGGCAGGATGAACTGGTCCGTGAAGGGCGCGGAGAAGGAGCAGGTGCCGGTCAAAGATCACTGGCAGAAAGGGACGGCGATCAAAGACGCACCGAAACCGGTGAGCGTGATGAGGACCACAGAAGGTACGGCAGAAACGAAGATGAAGTACGTCAAAGAGATCGTGATGAACAAGACCGTGAGTGGCGGCGTGAAGAGTACAGGCGCGACAGAGAGGCAAGAAATTATGAGCAACTCAGAAAAAGACTGAAAGATGAGCTCAATCTGTCCGAAGAAACAGCGGAACACTTTTTCTCATTGCTGGAAGAGCATCGCCACAAGGTCAGGGATGATATCGTGACTTCATACAGAAAGATCAGGGAAAAACATCACCAGCTGCAGGATGAGCTCGAGGAAAAACTCTCGGAAATCCTGACGGAAGAACAGCTGGAAGCCTGGAGTGAGCGGTTTGCTCCTAAAAGAGACCGCACACGTCGTGCGGAAGAGCCGGACGACGACTAAGTTCCGGGTTGCGACAGGTTACCGGATCGGTTGTGTGGAAAGCAGAAAATCCAGATTTCCGGCGGGAATAGGTCCGCCGTAGTAGAGAAACGGCTCACCGAACGTCACTCCAATTTGCTGACCGTATTCTCTGGATCGTCCGCGAACTGCTTCAAAAAAACGGCGGCTTGATACAAATGTCTCAGGCTCGCTGTCATCCGGCCCGTCATCAAGAAATTGCGAAGAAAACGCCCGGATGGCCGCTTCTTTTTTTTCGATGGCAGCAGTGATGTCGACGACAATGGTCGGCTGGAACGGCCAGTGCTGCATGAAGTGAAGGATGTGAGACGGGCGCCAGGGCTCCTGAGATGCGCCGGTCTCGCTGTCCGTTGTTTCAATCCTGGTCAGACCACCATAAAAGAGTGCGTCCAGTGTCAGTCTGGCGGCATTGCGATGGTCGGGATGCCGGTCTTCGGGGGCATTGATCAGGCAGATATCCGGCCGGTACTTGCGTACGGTCCTGATAATCTGCTCTCTGTGTCCGGCAGTGTTTTCCAGACCGCAATCCGGCAGTCCGGCATTTTCCCTGACAGACAAACCAAGTATTTCTGCAGCTATTTGCGCCTCCTGAACCCTCATTTCAGGCGTACCTCTTGTCCCCATCTCTCCGCGGGTCAGGTCCAGGATCCCCGCCTTTTTCCCGGACGCTGTCATCACGGCAAGTGTGCCGGCACAGCAAAGCTCGGCATCGTCGGGATGGGCTGCAATTGCCATGATGTCAAGTTTCATTTGCAGTTGGTTTGATTCGTATTTTAGCACTGAAGCCACTGAAGCCACTGAAGCCACTGAAGGTCTCTGCAGCTTGTAACGGCCGGCGAATTTTGCCAGATAAAACGGCCGGATGCCAAAACCACATGCTGCATAAGATCTATCAAAAATACCTGATTTCAACCGCAAAGACCAGACGTGATTCAATCCGGCACTGAAACCATTCGCAGCAGTCGGGCAGCGCGCGCATCAAAATTTCCTGAAACCCGGATCCGGTTTTGTACGTAGAAGATGCAAACTGTAGCCGCAAAAAGGTCATTACAGACGTTATTCAACAGTATACGGTTTAATTCTGCACCGCAACTCCGGTCTAATCATGCTTATTCGAATTCGCAGCATTTACGAGGGTGTGCGTCTGTCGCTCTATGCCATCTGGAGCAACAAGCTGCGTTCCGCGCTGACTACCTCCGGTATCGTAATAGGTATTGTGATGGTGACCACCATGGTTACCGTTATCGACGGGATCAACCGGTCGTTCGAATCGAGCATGGAGATGCTCGGACAGGATGTGGTTTTCGTTCAGAAATGGCCCTGGGGTTTTGGAGGAGAGTATCGCTGGTGGGATTATGTCAATCGCAGGGAGATGGATGTAACCTATGCCTCCGAGATTTCTGCCAGAAGCACCTGGGCATCAGCCGTTTCCGCCGAAGCTTCCAGGCGGGGAAGCGTGACATACCGCGATGAAACAGCCGAAGAGGTCCAGATTGATGGTGTTACCGCCAGCTATATCCGCACTTCAGCCATAGAGATATCAGACGGCCGCTTTTTTACCGAAGAAGAGGATCATGCCGCCAGGAATGTGGTGATTCTGGGGCATGATGTTGCTGATGCCCTGTTTAACTGGCGCGATCCGGTCGGACAGAGGGTTCGCATTGGCGGGAGACGTTTCGAGGTAATCGGGGTTCTGGAGCGCCAGGGAAATTTTCTGGGAATGCAGAGTTTCGACAATATGGCCATAATTCCCATCAACACATTCCGCTATATTTACGGGCTGCATCGCGGTATTTCCATCCGGGTGCAGTTTGACAACGATCAGGCGCTCAGAGAAGGTCAGTACGAAATTGAAGGCATCATGAGGCAGATCCGCAGGCTTGATCCTGCCGAAGACAACGATTTTGCCATCAATCGCCTGGATATGTTCGAGCAGCAGTATCGTGCCATGACCGGCGCCATCTACGGTGTGGGAATTTTTCTGACGGCTCTGTCGCTGTTTGTCGGCGGGATCGGAGTGATGAATATCATGTATGTATCGGTCAAGGAACGGACGCGCGAAATAGGCATCCGGAAAGCCGTGGGTGCGCGCTACCGGGAAGTGCTGCAGCAGTTCCTGGTGGAGTCGGTAGTCATCTGCTTTATTGGCGGCATACTGGGCATTATGCTCTCGGGCGTGGCGGTATATGCCATCAATCAGTATTTCGTTGCGCATCTGGGCATAAACACTATCCTGCTGGCTTTTGTAATCACAACGATTACCGGACTGGTTTTCGGGTTTTTGCCGGCCCACAAGGCTGCCAAGTCCGATCCCATTGAATCACTGCGCTACTCGTGAGGAAAATCATGAATCTCTGGCAAATCATAAAAATGGCATTCGGTGCTCTTGGTTCCAACAAGACAAGAGCTTCGCTGACGCTGCTTGCCATTGTTGTCGGAGTATTTGCGGTTATAAGCGCATCTACAGCCGTCCGGGTCATCGACAACTACTTCCAGAACACCATGACCCTGATGGGAAGTGACGTGATCAACATCACCACCCGTCCAACCGTAATGACCGGACATGATCAGAGCCATGCCCGCCGGCAGCCGATCACTTTCCGGCACTATGAACAACTCCGGGAGATGTCGGAACTGGCCAGGGCCATTTCCCCGGAAGTCAATCTGAGCAGCAAGAGGATTTATCAGGGCAACAGCAATACCGAGCCCAATGTCACGGTGTGGGGAGGAAATGAACACTCGCTGGCAAATAACGCCTATGACATTGAAGAGGGCAGGAATTTCACCAGGGATGATATCGAGCACGCCCGGCCTTATGCCATCATCGGCGCTGACATCCGGTCCGACCTTTTTTCCGGCAGCGACCCGGCCGGCAAGCGGATCCGGATTGACGGGCAGCATTACACCGTTATTGGGGTGGTTGAATCAAAAGGATCCGCATTCGGACAGTCACTCGACAATTTTGTGCTGCTGCCGTATTCCCGGCTGGCATCCGTCTACGGCCGGGATCACAATATCAACCTGCAGATCAGGGCGCCCTCGGTAACCCTGATCAATGAGACCGTGGATGAAGCCACGGGACTCCTGAGGGTGATCCGCCAGGTGCCGCCCGACCGCGGAAATGACTTTGAAATCGAAACAAATGAATCCCTGAGAGGGATTTTCGATGATTTTACCGGCATACTGTATCTGTTCGGATTTGTAGTGGGAGGTATTGCGCTGCTCGGGGCGGGAATAGGGGTGATGAATATCATGCTGGTGTCGGTTACCGAACGAACAAGAGAGATCGGGATCAGAAAAGCTGTAGGTGCCAACAGAAAAAATATCACCATCCAGTTTATGACAGAGGCGATTATCGTGTGTCAGCTGGGAGGTCTGATCGGGATGTTTCTCGGAATTGCGGCAGGAAATATCCTGGTCGTCATTATGGGCACAACATTTGTTCTGCCGGTCCTTTCCATTGTGGCGGGTATTGCCGGAATGACCCTGATCGGAATGATTTTCGGGGTTTATCCGGCCTGGAAGGCCGCCAGGCTTGATCCGATCGAAAGCCTGAGATTCGAATAAACCTCTCTGCGAATGAAGCTTAGCATTTAACGCTGAATTCATTATTTTCTAAAGCAAAGAATGTGAACAGGCTGTGTTTCGCCGGTATTTGAAATTACTAAACCCATCAGATATGAATCCCGTACTTGATACACTGGAACGACTTGCCCAACAGGCGCAGGACACATGGCAGGATGACGAGTTTCAGCAGCGACTGGATGATGCAAAAGCCCGGTTGGCTCATATGGTACGCACCAACCCGCTGGGATCAGTTGGAATTGCCTTGCTCGCCGGTTTTTTGATCGGAAAAATCACTAAAAGAGGGAGAAAAGAATGAGTCCCGAAGAGTATGACTCACTTTTGAAAAACCTGAAAAAACTGCCGGGTGAACTGAAAACGCTGGTCGAGAAGCGAATCGAGCTCTTCACACTTGAAATGGGAGAGCGGATTACAGGCGTCATTGCCCATGCGGTCTACAGGATAACCGGAATTGTCTTTCTGGGGCTCGGGCTGATTCTGATCCTGTTTGCGGCGTCAAATTTCGTAGGAGAGCTTCTGGACAGCGAAAGTCTGGGGTTTATCGTTGTGGCTGCTCCGGTACTTCTTATCGGACTGATGTTTTTTTTCCGCCGTCCCCGCTCCATGGTTAACGCCACTAGGGACAAAATGCTCCATCAGTTTATGAAAGACCTGGCAGAACAACTCGGAAGCATTGAAATGGACGAGTCCAGTAAGGAATCATCCGGGCCGGATGGAGAACAAACAGACGAATCGGAGAGACGGCAATCCAAACATTCTACCGGTTGATATCAGAATGGAACAAAAACGAACAAAATCATCGGACATAAAAGAGCTCAGAGCCCGCAAGCAGGCACTGCGGCGGGAAATGGCGGAAATACAGACGGAAATTGAATCCTCCCTGACGGAAGTGCGCAGGTCATTCTTTGGCAGGGTTCACTATCGTTACTGGATTGAAAAATATCCGCTTCAGCTTTTAGGGTCTGCCGTAGTTGCAGGATTTCTTGTTGCCCGCAAAACAGGGATGCGGCATACAGACGATTTCTCAGATGCAGAAGATTCATCGGAAAAAAAGGCGCCCTCATCACTGGGTTTATTTTCAGGGCTGCTTGCAGATGAACTGAAAAAGCTTGCTGCCCAGCGTACTGTCAGATATATAATGAAACGTATCGAGGAGGCGGTTGACAACCGCAATGAAGAAGAAATTCATACTGACAAGTAACTTTTTTGCAACCTCCTTTGTTGATTATCGTCTAAACCTCTTAGCGGGAATAGCAGGATTAGCAGGAAGGTACCGTTTACTTTTTTGATTTATGTATCACTCAAGAACAATTGCCATAATGAAAACATTATCAGCCATCGTCACTATTCTGTTGATTTTGACTTTCTCATCAGCAGAAGCCCAGGAAGTCCGCAGCATAACACTGGAAGAAGCAATTGAAATTGCCGTTGAAAACAACATCGAACTGAAGCTCAGCAAAAGTAATATTGAGCGCTCTGAAAGTGATTATCGCAGTCAGAGGGCAGACTTTCTGCCTAATCTCAATGCTTCCGTTGGCGGAACCCGCACCATCGGACGACAATTTGAGCAGGTGTCAGGACAATTCGACGATTTCACCACGAATACCTTAAGTGGCAACATCTCCACCAGCGTGGTTCTATTTGACGGGATGCGCAATATCAACGAACTGCGCAGTGCCAGAGTCGGCAAGGAAAGCGCAGAGCAGCGATTTGAGCGGACCAAGGAGGGGATAATTTTTGATGCCGCCGCCAGATTTCTGGATGTGCTGCTGTCCGTTGAACTGCTGGAGATTGAACAGGAAAATCTCGAAGCCAGCCGCAAACAGCTGGAGCAGGTTGAAGCGCAGGTAGATGTCGGGATGAGGCCCGTGGTTGACAAATACAGCCAGGAGTCGGTAGTCGCCAGTAATGAGCTGAGTGTCATTCAAACTGAAAATGCATTGAATCTGAATAAATTGCGGCTGGCACGGCTTCTTCAGCTCGATCCGCTCGGTGAGTATGATTTTGTAGCCCCGGGGATACAGGAAGAGGAGCTTGTCGTAGAAGATTATGACCTCAGCGAACTAATTTCTGTGGCTTTGGAAAACCGACGGGACTTCCGCGCTTCCGAACTGGATGTGCAGCAGGCCCGGTATGCCCTCAGTATCAGCAGGGGAGCACGGATTCCTGAACTCAGTCTTTCCGGCTCTGTATCGACCGCCTACAGGGACCAGCAGCGGGATCCTGCAACAGGTGATATACTGCCATTTTCCGATCAGTTTTTTGACGGAAACATCAACCGTTCGCTGTCATTCGATGTCAGCATACCTATTTTCAACCGCAGGCAGACAAGCAATCAGATTCAGCAGAGTCAGATTGATTTCCGGGATGCTGAACTTCAGCTTGAAGATCTGCGTCAGGAGGTCTTCCTTGAGCTCCAGCAGGCTTATAATGACTATATAGGCTATGCCAAAGAGCTGGAAGCTACCGAATCAGCACTTATTGCCGCCGAGAAAGCATATGAAACCGAACAGGAAAGGTATAATGTCGGAAATGCGACCCTTATTGAGCTGACCAATGCCAATAATGAGTTCATCCAGGCCAGCTCCAACCGCATTCAGGCAATGTATCAGTTTATTTTTCAGGAAAAGGTGCTTGACTACTTTCTGGGACGCCTGACCATGGATGTTGAAATCGATGCACTGGCCGAGTAACGCCAGCCCCGTTGCGTTACATTACCGGAATTATTGACACCGGATACCGGATGCGCCACGGCATCCGGCCGGTGCTGAAGTTTTATTTCTGAGCAAATTATTAATTTGGCAAAGAATAAGGGGAAAAGTACATCCGGAATAGAAATTTTTTGAAGTACTGAAACCTTCCTGATTGCATGACGTATCATGGCATTGCAGACATCAGAAAGGACAGAACATCGGGAAGATTTAAAATGCACGATTCCTGCTCCGCTGCACAAAACAGAATGCAACTCCCCAAAACAGTTTGAATCATGGCTTCTCGAAAAAAATCCGGAAAACGAATTTGGCTTGTAACAGGATTGGCTTTTGCAGGTCTGGTTGTTCTTGTCTTCATAGGCAGGGCCGCTGGGTGGATTGGCGGCGAGCCGGTTGGTCATTCCGTCGAAGTGTCGAAGGTGTCCGAGCGAAATATTGTACGTATCGTTACTGCTACAGGCCGTATCCAGCCCGAAACCGAAGTCAAGATAGCGCCCGATGTTTCAGGGGAAATCATCGAACTGAATGTCAGAGAAGGGGATTTTGTGCATGAAGGCGATGTGCTTCTGCGCATACGTCCGGATATCATACAGGCCAGAAAAGATGAAATGCAGGCGACCATACTCGGACAGAAAGCCCGCATGGAGCAGAACCGGGCGTCAAAACTCAGAGCCCAAAACGAATTTGAGCAGAAAAAGACGTTGTTTGACAAGGGGATGGTATCACAGCTCGAGTATGAAAATGCGCGCAGAACCCACGAAGCGGAAGTGGCCAGTTTCAATGCCAGTGTCTATCAGGTCGATAATGCCAGGGCGCAGCTGAGGAGGATTGAAGAAGAGCTTCGTCAGACCACAATCAAAGCTCCCATGACCGGAACCATCAGCCGGCTTGATGTTGAGCGCGGAGAGCGTGTGGTGGGAAGCATCCAGATGGCCGGCACGGAGATGCTGCGGATTGCCCGGATGGAACAGATGGAGGTGCAGGTAAATGTCAATGAAAACGATATTGTCTATGTTGCAGAAGATGACACGGCACGCATAGAAGTAGATGCCTATCCCGGCCGGGAATTTATTGGCGTGGTCACCGAAATCGCCAACTCCGCCATCACCCGCGGTGACGGCACCGCTGAACAGATAACGGAATACCCGGTCAAAATCAGGATTCTCAGTCCTCACAACCCGGATACCCGTGAGTCAGGAGCTCCGTGGGACCGGTCCGACATGGTCAGGCTTCAGGACAGCGAAGTGGCCATCCGGCAGCCCGTTGCCTATTTCAAGCCCGGAATGACCGCTACCGTGGATGTAGAAACAGTTCGGGAAGAGAACGTTGTTTCGGTGCCGCTGCAGGCTGTCACCATGCGGGATTTCAGCGCCGGCAATCCGGATACCACCGAAATCGATGAAGAAGACATGAGGCGGGTTGTCTTCCGTGTTGACGATGACAAAGCAAACATGGTCGAAGTCATTACAGGGATAAGTGACGATCGTTTTATTCATGTGCTTTCCGGCCTTCAGCCGGGTGACCGGGTGGTGTCGGGCAACTACAGGGTACTTTCCAGGGAACTTCAGGACGGCAACCAGATACGAATTGCATCCCGGTAACAAACAGCCCCCCAAAACAGGATCCCGCAAACATTTTTTAACCGGACCAGCAACCACAACAAGATACTGTCATGAACAAAGAACCCATTATAACCATCCGCGACCTCAAAAAAGAGTATGTTATGGGAATGCAGAAAGTATATGCGCTGCGGGGGGTCGACTTTGACATTCACAGGAACGAATACGTATCGATAATGGGTCCTTCGGGATCCGGGAAGTCCACTCTGATGAATATCGTCGGTTGTCTGGATACCCCTACTCACGGCACCTATCATCTGAACGGACAGGATGTGAGCAATCTCACCGACAACGATCTCGCAGACGTCCGGAACCGGGAGATCGGATTTGTTTTTCAGACATTCAACCTGCTTCCCCGTTCTGACTGCCTGGGGAATGTTGAGCTGCCGCTCATCTATGCCGGAATTAAATCCTCTGAGCGGAAAAAGCGGGCGCTGGATGTACTTGATCGGGTTGGCCTGTCGGACAGAGTTGACCACAAGCCGAATGAGCTTTCAGGAGGGCAGCGGCAGCGTGTGGCAATAGCCCGTGCACTGGTCAACAATCCGTCCATTCTTCTGGCCGACGAACCCACGGGAAACCTGGATTCCAAAACCGGCGAGGAGATCATGAGGCTGTTTGAAGAACTCCACAGTGCCGGTCACACCATCATCGTGGTGACGCACGAACTTGATGTTGCCAAACACAGCCGCCGTATCATAAATCTTTTTGACGGGAAAATCGAAAGTGATACACAAGTAGATAATCCGGCACTTGCCAATGATATGCAATCTGTCGTATCCTGAACACTATACGAAGCGAAATATGTTTCAGCTGATAATTATTCTCGAACGGGAGATTACACGGTGTTGTTCCACCTTTCATGAGCACGCAAAGCTATCCAAAATACGATGTGATCGTCGTCGGTTCCGGCATGGGAGGGATGACTGCGGCGTCGCTGCTGGCACGTGACGGGTACAAGGTGCTGGTCCTGGAAGCGGCAAGCGTTCCGGGCGGCTGCAGTTCTTCATATTACAGACAGGGTTATATATTTGAAACCGGAGCAACAACACTCATCGGTTTCGACAAGCATCAGCCCCTGGCGCGGCTGGAAAAGATGCTGGATATCACCCTGCCGAAAGAGCAGATTGATCCGCCCATGACCGTGAGGATGAACGGTGATGTAATCACACGGTATACCAATCGGGACTACTGGATTATGGAAGCATCCAGGGTGTTCGGGAATGCCATCGGACAGCAGCGCTTCTGGCGCAGGGCATTCGAAGTCAGCGATGCCGTTTGGCGATTGTCTGAAAAAAATGTGTTTTTCCCACCCCGTGGATTCCGGGAGTGGGTGGAGCTTGCTACCCGTAATTCTGTCCGGGATGTGATGCTGCTGAAGTATGCATTCCGGAGTGTACGCAAGGTTATGCGCTCTTTAGGAGTTGATACCCCGAAGTTCCGCGCTTTCATAGATGAGCAGCTTATGATTACCGCTCAGAGCAAAAGCGATGACACCCCGTTTCTGTTCGGCGCGCCGGGCCTTGCATATACAAGCTGTTCCAATTACAATGTCCCCGGCGGCTTCCTCCAAATGATAGAAGAACTCAGGAAGTATATCGGTGACAGAGGCGGCGTGGTGAAAACGCGCAGCAAGGTGAACAGAATCTTCACACGCGAAGAGTTTTACTCAAACGGTGAACAAGGCAGCGAAACCCCGGCCGGCGAAAGTTCTGATGTGCCCGAACTGAAAGACAAGCCGGCATACGTGGTCACCGCAGGCCATGCGCGTTATTTCTGTGACCGTGTTGTGTGCAATATTCCGGTCTGGAATATTCCGCAAGTGACATCCGGCATTGCAAAATCATGGTTTACCAAACAGGCTGATAAATTCAGCCGTGCCTGGGGCGCCTACATCCTGGGTATCGCAACGAAGGACACATACCCCGATGATCTGACGCTTCATCATCAGATCCATCTTGAAAACCCGGTTCCGGAAGCCGGATCGGACTCGGTTTTTGTAACACTGTCAGCCCGGGGCGATACCCGGCGGGCGCCGGAAGGATACCGCGTACTCAATGTTTCTTGCCATACCGATACCACCTCCTGGTTTACCAGAGGCGATGATTACGAAGCGGCAAAAACCCGGGCGCGGGATGCCATTCTGGACATACTTGAACAGTCGCTCCCCGGTTTCCGCAAGGACAACATTACCGTTCAGTTCGAAGGTACACCGGTTACCTGGCAAAACTGGGTTTACCGCCATCAGGGCAGGGTCGGAGGCATCCCCCAAAGCATGAAACGCTCGCTGCTCGACTGGCCCCCCGCTGAAACACCGTTTCAGGACTGGTACCTTACCGGAGATACCGTGTACCCGGGACAGGGTATTCCCGGTGTCACGCTGAGCGGGATCAATGCATACTGGCGCATTGTTTCAAACGATGCAGGCAAGCGCATTTCCCGATAAATAGTGGTATATTATCTGTCTTGATAAAAAGAAAGTATGGCTCTTTAGCAGGGTTATATTTCAACAACTGTCACATATAAGCAATTTTAATTTACATCTGTTTTGAGTTACCAAGGCGATCCATATCAGACCAGTACAAGCTTTTCACTGTTTCCACCCGCCATCAAGCACCTGTTGATCATCAATCTTCTGGTGTTTCTGGCCCTGATGACACCCGGGCTGGCCAATTACGTGTTCGGACTCGGAGCGCTCTGGCCGTTGGGGCATCCCAATTTCATGCCATGGCAGTTTGTCTCCTACATGTTTCTGCACGGCGGTTTCGGACACATTTTGTTTAACCTGTTTGCACTGTGGATGTTTGGCCAGAGCATCGAAAACCTGTGGGGAACCCGCCGCTTTGTGATATACTATTTTGTGACCGGTGTGGGTGCCGCTTTGCTGCATATGGCTGTGACTGCTGCCGATGTGCCCATGGTCGGAGCATCCGGCGCTGTTTACGGCATTCTGCTTGCATTTGCCATGATGTTTCCGAACCGCCCGATCATGCTGATCTTCCTGCCTATCCCAATCAAGGCAAAATATTTTGTGATGATTTTCGGGGCGCTTGAACTCTTCAATGGTGTCGCAAACCTGCAGACGGGCATCGCCCATTTTGCTCACCTGGGAGGAATGGTCGTAGGTTATCTGTTGATCCGCCTCTGGGGGATCAAAGGAAATTATGAGTAACCAGCAATCTGTATGAAAGGTGTAAATGGCGGCTATGTCCATGTATGACGACAGTTTCGGAAGTGCACTAAAACGCGGGTATCTTGGCATGCCTGTGGCTCTGCGCAGAATCCTGCTGCTTAATGTGGTGATTTTTCTGGTTCAGAGCCTGCTGATGGCTTTCGGCGGCGGAGCCATCGTCAATGCCGTTATCGCCACGTTCGGCTTTATGCCGGAGTGGAGCACTTCTCTGATGCAGCCCTGGCGCCTGGTCTCCTATATGTTCCTGCACGGCAGCGTGCTGCACGTCGCTTTCAATATGCTCTGGCTCTGGTGGATGGGCCGGCCGGTGGAGCAGCAGCTGGGCTCGCGCAATTTTCTTGTGATCTATTTCGGGTCGGGAATCGGCGGCGCGCTAATCAACCTTGTTTTCAGCCCCTTCTTCAGTGCAACGATCACCATCGGAGCATCAGGCGCCGTATTTGGAATGATGGTCGCCTTTGCGATGCTGTTTCCACGCATTCCCATCATGCTTCTTTTCCTCCCGCCTATCGAAGCGCGCTTTCTGGTGGCCGGACTCATCGCCATTGACTTGCTGTTTATCTCATCGGCCGATAATGTCGCCCGGATCGTCCACCTTGGAGGTGCCCTGTGGGGATATGTCCTGCTGAAAATGTACTTTCAGGGCTATAATTACGATCTTTGGATTGAGCAGATCAAGCAAAGGTTCCGGTCCCGGTCCCCGCGCGGATCATCGGCATCAACGGGATCCGCAAAGTCGCGGCCCGCATCCGGAAGCATGGGAAGAGGTCCCGGTCGACCGGTAAAGGGTAATATGCGTGCTGTGACGGATGCTGAAATTGTTGAGGAAAACAATCAGGGTGAACTGGACCGCATACTGGACAAAATTTCGAAATCGGGATACGAGGGTCTGACGGATAAAGAAAAACGACTTCTTTTCGAACTAAGCAAGAAGAATTGAAGTTTTGTATATCGAAATCCGGCCGGATAATGTGAACGGCTTCACCCGAAGGCTCTGAGACCGGTGATGACTTCAAGTCCGGCAGTGATCAGCCAAATCAGAATTCTACAACCAAAGTGAAATGATTCGCAGAAAATCCATCCCAGTTGATGTCGGAGGTGTCCGGGTAGGCGGTGAAGCTCCGGTCGTCGTACAATCCATGACCAATACGGATACGGCCGATATCCCCGAAACTATTGAACAGGTTCACCGTCTTGCCGCTGCCGGATCGGAGCTGGTCCGGATAACCGTGAACAACAAAGAGGCGGCCAAAGCGGTACCTGCTATAATTGAAGGACTCGACAGCAGAGGCGTCAATGTTCCGATTATCGGGGATTTTCACTACAACGGACATGTTCTGCTTACGGAATATCCCGAATGTGCCCGGCTGCTTGCCAAATACCGGATCAATCCGGGCAACACCGGAACCCGGTCGCGCGACAAAAACTTTGTCACGATCATTGAGCAGGCCATAAAGTGGGATAAACCGGTGCGGATCGGGGTAAACTGGGGATCACTTGACCAGCAGCTGCTTGCGGAACGGATGGATTGCAACAACGAGCTGCCCGAGCCCAAATCAGCCAAAGAGGTCATGATGGACACCATGATCGAAAGTGCGATGCGTTCAACGGCGCTGGCTGAAGAGGTCGGGCTCCCGTCCGACAAGATTATCGTGAGCTGCAAACTTTCCGGTGTTCAGGATTTGATTGAAGCTTACAGCCGTCTGTCCGGTTTGTGCGAATATCCGCTCCATTTAGGACTTACCGAAGCCGGTATGGGAAACAAGGGAGTGGTAGCCAGTACTGCGGCCTTGTCGGTACTGCTGCAGAAGGGGATCGGAGAAACCATCCGGGTCTCGCTGACGCCGATGCCCAACGGAGACCGGACCGAAGAAGTACGAGTCTGCCAGCAGATTCTGCAATCAATGGGCATCCGCAATTTTATTCCTCAGGTTGCTGCATGCCCCGGATGCGGCCGGACGAAAAGCACCTATTTCCAGGAACTGGCCGATGAGATTCATAACTACATCGTCGAAATGATGCCCATCTGGCGGGAGGTGTATCCCGGTGTGGAGGATATGAATGTCGCTGTGATGGGATGTGTGGTGAACGGACCAGGAGAGTCCAAGCATGCCAATATCGGTATTTCGCTGCCCGGAACATTTGAAGAGCCCAAAGCTCCGGTCTATATCGACGGGGAACATCATTCCACTCTTACAGGTGATCACATAGGAGAGACATTTCGGAAAATGCTGGATGACTATGTCGTGAAAAATTACGGGCAGAAAAAATCTGTAGCCGGCAACGCCTGATTTTTACGGCGATTAATAATCCGGTTTTGCTGACGCAATGCCATCCAATGATTCCGTAATTCTTTTCCTGCTGTCAGATTGCGGCGGAAAAGACCATATCTGAACAACCCGTTCCGGCACGGTATGTGTAAAATTTATTTAAAATAAATGTAAAAACTATTTGAATATGTAAGCGCTTTCATTATATTTCGGTAACTTTTGCTTCACATGCGTCAAATAAAGCCATTTATTTAGAAAATATGCTACAGAAATATGATGAATGATCGGCCCGCTCTGCCTGTCATGCATGCCGTACTGACAGTTGTTTTGCTAATCCTCGTCACACTGCCGCTTTCCTGTTCCCGTAAGTCATCAGACAAGGAGCAGGTGCTGCCCATGGCGGAGATCGGCGACTATACCGTTACCAGCGAGGAATTTCTCGGTGCGTTCAGAAATGTATTTGATCGCTCGGGACAGGCATTGCAGGTAACCCCGTCGGTGTTGAGAGAAATCCTCGACCAGAGAGTAAGCTTTTACTCCATCGTTCAGCACGGAATTGATCAGGGTTGGCACGAAGATTATGAGGGCTTGCATCAGAAAAACCTGATTTACCGACAGGTTATGATGGATGAGTTCAGGGAATCGTTTCTGAAGTCTGATATCCGCATTGAAGAGTCTGATCTTGAAGAGCTGTTTCTGCGTTACAATACCCATCTCCGTGCTTCACATTTATATGCACCGGACCGGGAAACGGCCGACTCGCTGCATCAGCTGGTAAAAAACGGTGCCAGCTTTGAACAACTTGCCCGCGATATATTTGATTCGCAGTCGCTGAGAGAGTCCGGCGGCGACCTGGGATATTTCACGGTGGATGATATGGATGTCGGCTTTGAAAACACGGCTTACTCCATGGCTGTCGGAGAAATTTCCGACCCGGTGCGAACCAGCCGCGGTTTCAGCATCATCAAGGTGACCGACCGGATCACGACTCCTATCATCACGGAATACCAGTATGCTCAGAACAAAAACCGTATCCGTGATCTGGCCATCCGGCAAAAAGCAGAATTGCGTCAACGGGAGCATATGGATGAGATAATTGATGCTTACAGCTTTGACGAGCAGCTGCTTGCGGATCTCCGGGAGTGGCTGGACGGACATCTTGGCGTTGATCCTGTTGCCGATGTCGAAACCGAGGGTTTTCACTCGCGCGTCCCGCAGGAGTATTACGGCAGCATAGTGGCGTCACACGACGGATTCGACCTTACGGTGGAAATGCTTCTTCAGGAAACCTGGTACACACCGCTTGAAACACGCCGGAATATCGACAACCGGCATAGCTTCAGGAATCTGGTCGAAGGTGTTGCCTATCGTGCCTATGCTATGAACGCCTATGAAAACAGTCCGCATTATGATGAAGAGCTGGTTGCCCTTTCGGTAGAAAATACCTTCCAGAACTATCTGAACCGAAGGCTGTACCGCACACTAGAATCTGAAGTGGAAATACCCGCCCATGTGCTGGCAGAAGAGTATCACAATAACCCCGACCAGTACATGTATCCGAGAGAGGTGAATGTAGCCGAACTGGCTGTACGCGATATGGATACCGCCGAGAAAGCCTGGGACGCCATTCAGGCAGGGATGTCGTTTCAGGATGCACTTATGAAGTACGGATTCGACGAGGAAGCCAAGCAGGTGGGCGGTGAAATAGGATATACACCGGTTTCCAATTTCGGATCGATATCACCTGCGCTGTCTGAAATCCAGCCGGGTGAACTTGCAGGGCCGTTTGAGATGACCAGCGATGTGATTTTTCTCTTTAAATGCCTCGGTGTCCGCGAAGCCGAACCCATGACATTTGAAGAGGCTAAGCCCCGGATAATGAATAACCTGACTGAAATGTATGTCATGGAAATGCGCAGGAATATTATCGGGGAGACCAAAGAGCGGCACAATGCCAGGGTGCATTACGACCGCATTGATGAAGTGGATTTGAAACTGTAGCAAAGAAAAGCATAACGGGTCCTTACCTCCTGTGACCGACAGAAATCAGCAAATAACAACATGAAACACCTATACAGACTTCACATTACTCTTTTTCTGATACTCTTTACCGCCGGAACAGCCCTTGCGCAAGCGGGATTCATATCGGGAAAAGTAACCGATGCCGATGACGGCGAACCGCTTATCGGTGCCAATGTCATGATCGAAGGAACAGACCGGGGTGCATCAACCGACCTGGACGGCAACTTCCGGATTCTCAATGTGCGGCCGGGAACATACACCCTTGTTGTCCGTTACATCGGTTATCAAACCAAGTTTATCGAAGATGTTCTGGTGCAAAGCGACCTGCGTACCAATCTTGATATCGTATTGCAGGAAGCCGTCTTTGAAGGTCAGGAAATCGTAGTACAGGCAACCAGAGACATCGTCACCCGCGACCGTACCAGTTCGGAATCCCGCGTATCAAGAGAACAGCTGTCAGCCATGCCTGTTCAGGAAGTAGGGGATGTGCTCAGCCTTCAGGCCGGGGTAACGCAAAGCAGCACCGGACAGATTCACATACGCGGCGGCCGTGCAACAGAAGTAGCCTATATCGTCGATGGAATACGCGTGACCGACGATTTTGACCGCTCTCTGGGAGTGCGCATAGAAAACCAGAATATTGAGGAGCTTCAGGTGGTTTCCGGCGCATATAACGCCGAGTACGGTCAGGCCATGTCCGGAATCGTCAATGTTACGACACGGGCCGGATCCAATAACTATCAGGGGAGCATCAGAACATGGGCAGGGGACTATCTGTCTGCTGACCGCCATTTATACGATGGTGTTGCCCATAATATCAGCGACCTGAGACTCTCAAACCAATACAATATCGAAGGAAGCCTTTCCGGGCCTGTGATGCGGGACAGGCTGACGTTCTTTGTCAGCGGACGCTATTTTGAAACCGACGGGTGGTTTTATGGCAGAAACGCCTACACGCCTTACGGTCCCATGCTGGAAGGGACGGATGATTTCGGCCGTCCGCAATTTCCAAGAGTACCAAGGGACAATCCTGTCAATCGCTTTGGCGACCGCATTGATGGTGATCTTCCCTGGATTGATATCATCAACGAAGACGACAACTGGATTTATTACACCGACTCGGGCGAGCGGGACAGTACGCGGGTTCCGATGCAGCAGTTCAACTCTTTCACCGGACAATACAACCTGCAGTGGAATGTGTTCCGCGGGCTGCGGCTTAATCTTATCGGAAATTACTCTATCGAGGAAGGTGATGCCGGAGGAGGCCATAACAACCGGCTGGTGCCGGGAGGTGTAGCCACATTTGACCGCACGCGCTACTACAATAATTTGCGCGCTACCATCACGCCGAGTGCAAACACCTACATGAACTTCAATGCCGCAATGCGTACCAATCACTTTGAACAGCGGCTCTTTGATGATTTGAATGATCCGCGTTATTTCAATCCGGACAGGATATCGGAACTGCCGTCACGATATGCCGGGGGATCAGGAAGGTTCAGCATCATCGGAACAGATAATTATGTGGAAGAACGAACTACGACCACATATATCCTCAAGGGAGACATCACCAGTCAGATCAACCCTGTCCACCAGATCAAAGCAGGGGTGGAGTTTCAGCAGGATGTAATCGAAAGAGATGCATTTTCGCTTCAGCCGGTAGGGCCGAATATTGATCCTCTTCCGGATACCGATGATCTGGGAGTGCCTATCCGCGACGGCAGAAGAAGAGAATACTACACCCGCCGGCCCTGGCTCCTGAGTGCGTTTATTCAGGATCGCATCGAGTATGAGAGCCTGATTATCAACGCCGGCCTCCGGTTTGAATATTTTGAGCCAAACGGCCGCATACCGGCCGATTCGCAGGATCCTGACCTCTTTGAATTACCAAATGACCGTCATGATGATTTCTGGACCTCGGCGGATCCGAAGTTCCAGCTGAGTCCGCGCCTTGGTGTGGCCTATCCCATCAGCGAAACCGGTGTCATCCACTTTTCTTACGGATACTTTCTGCAGTTACCGGAATATGAGCGGCTTTACAACGGAGACCGGATAGTGATGCCGCAGACATCGGGAATCTTTGGGGTGTATGGCAATCCGGACCTGAAACCGCAGCAGACCATCCAGTATGAACTGGGCTTGCAGCAGCAGCTGATTCCCGGTACGGTACTTGAGGTAAGCGGCTTTTACCGTGATATACGTGACTGGATTTCATCCGGACCAACCGAACTCACTTCCAATCCCGGCATCCGGTACGGAACCTGGGTGAACCGCGACTACGCCAATGTAAAAGGTGTTACAGCTACTTTGACGCAGCAGCTCGGCCGCAGAATCAACATGCTGTTTGATTATACCTTTATGGTTGCCGAAGGCACCAATTCCGATCCGCAGGCCGAATTCAATGCTGCTGTTTCCCGGGGAGATACTACGGGAACCGCACTGACGCAGATGCTGCAGCCGCTGGACTGGGACCGCCGCCATCAGCTCAATGCAACCATGTTTTTTGCAAGCCAGAACTGGGGCGCAAGTCTGATCGGCCGCTATCAAAGCGGTGAACCCTATACGGCCGATGCCACTTATTCAACGCGCACCGGGATAACTTCTCTGACCTATTTTGAGCAGAACAGTCTGCGAAAGCCTGATGGGCTCACTTTTGACATCAATCTTTACAGGGGTATGGAAATCGGGGGTGCGACGTTGCGCGCCAATCTGAATATCTACAATCTGCTCGATACCCGTAATGTAAACTTTGTCTTTGCTGACTCAGGTACCGCTGATGAACCGCTGCCGGAAAACCAGCCGGCACAGATTGATCCCGGGTATTACGACAATCCGTTTTTCTATACCGAACCCCGCCGTGTGCAGTTCGGAATTGAAGTCTCCTTCTAATTTATTTCTACTCAGTTATCTATGAAATCATATCTGTTTTCAAGAACCATGCTTAAAAGTTCTCTTTTACTTTTTGCGCTTCTGCTGATTGTCCAGGATGTTTCATCGGGCCAGAATGGCAGCGACACAGATCACCAACCCGGCGATGAAAGAGGGTCGTTCGAAGCCCGCCGCAAGATGATCCTGGACGGGAATAATCTGCGTGCTACCTATCATAATTTCGGGTGGGGCGGACGTCTTGACGGTGATGCCGTTGACGAGGTAACCTATGAATTCCCCAGAAATACCAACCGGGTCTATATTGCACTTGTCGCCTTTTTTGTAGGCGCAGAAGTAAATAATCAGGCCGAAACGGGACCGGAGCAGTTCCCCATCGTACTTACACCAAATGGAAGAGAATCCCCCGACGGAAGCAGCTGGGATATGAACCCGGTTCCCGGGTACTACAACCCCGCCGTTCCTGAGCAGTTTGCTCGCAGCGACCGTCCGGAAACCTGGCCGAGTGTCTGGCCGGACAAGATGGATGATGAGACCGATCCCGGCTGGAGCGGATCCTGGAATGGCTATTTCGGCAAAGATCAGTTCAGCGCCGATCAGGAATTCTTCTACCGGGCCAGCGGAAACGAGTACACCCGGTTTTCCGAACCGACCAACCCCGACAACCTTTTCCGTCCTGATCTGACCGACCCCTCTCGCGGCGGTCTCGGACTGATTATAGATGCCCGAATCATGGCATGGTCACAGACTCTGATCAATGATGTCCATTTCAATATTTTCGAGATCCGGAACGACGGTTCATTTGACTATGACCGGATGGCATTCACGCTCTGGATTGCCGACCTGGTCGGAGGAGGCGGCAACGATCTTCCCGAATTCGATGAGCGCTCAGCCATTTCCTATCTGACGCATCTTGAGCCTCGTACAGGGCGGTCCCATTTCGGTGATACGCGGGTTGGAATGGCAGGAATCCAGTTTCTGGAAACACCGGGCAATTCCATTGACGGTATCGACAACGATGGCGACAGCGATAACTATCTGCCCGGAAGCGGATATTACAATCCGGACAATCCCGACCTGATGGCTCCGCTTCTCGAAAGCAATGGTGGTTTCTTTCAGAATGAGAATGTGCTGTTTATGGAAGTTATTCCCGAATTTCAAAGGAATGACTTCGGTACCCGCCGCATCTGTCCCGGCGATCGCATTGTTCTGATAGATGATGATCACAGCCGGATCATTACCGAATATCCGGAAGGTGGCGGAACATTTACAAGTCAGGGAAGAGAGTTCACCCTGAACGGCGGCTGCTACGACTTGACCGAAGATGCTGATCAGGGAACAAATGACCTGTTCCCTGATGCTACCAATTCCGACCTTTTTGACAATACACTGAACGGACTGATAGATGAGACCGAGGAACTGCATTTGGAGAAGCAGTTCTTTGACAGAGCTCAGCGCGACTTTTTCCGCCGTCCGGTTCGCTACATCAACTACATGTGGGATCAGTACGAAGTTGGTGATACACTTCAGCGCGGTTTGATCGTGCCCAATCAGAAAATACGTGAGCGGATGGCAGAAGATGAGAATTTCCGCAATCTGATCCTCGATTATCAGGAAGCGCTCAACCTTGTACATGTCAACGGCGGCTACCGCTCGCCCGGCGCCTTCGACAACTATTTCCGAAATCATCACACTTCGGCTCCGATGATTGACGAATCGCGGGAGGACTATTTTGACAACAACAAGGCCTGGGATGCCATGCAGGATGATGTGGGGCTGGACGGCGTGCCATTCAGTGGTGCACGTGGTGAGGGTGACGGCTTCCCGACATCCGGTGCCGGTACCCCGTTTCCCGGTGAACCGAATATTGACAAAACCAGTGTGGCAGAATCCGATATGATCGGGATTTCCTCGGTAACCTTCCCGCTCGCAGGGTCCCTGGGTGACGGTCCTTCTTTTGCCCGCGACGGTGCATTCTGGAGAAACCGGATGCTCCCGGGTAACCTGGGTGATGAAGCCCAGCCCGGAGATGATACCGACATTCTGGTGACTTCATCTCTGTTCCCTCTGCAGCGCGGACAAACCGAGCGCTTCTCTGTAGCTATTACCGTCGCCCAAACCAACATAGCGGATTATGATGCACCAGACGGAGACCGGGACAAAGTCAATGACAACCTGGATGAGGCGTTCAATGCCTACGAAGCCGACTACCAGTTTGCAACGGCTCCTCCAGCGCCGAATGTAACGGCAGTCGCCGGTGACGGACGGGTAACACTCTACTGGGATGACATTGCGGAAGAACATTTTGACCGGTACTTGTCCCGGCTGCCGGGTAATACCGAAGCCGATGCACGAAACTTCCAGGGGTACAAAGTCTACCGCTCCACGGATCCCGGCTTTCAGGATATTCTTAACATTACAGATGCCCGCGGCAACAGAATTTTCCGTCAGCCGCTGGCCGTTTTTGACCTGGAAAACGAATGGTCCGGACTGCATCCGGTCGATATCAACGGGGTGAAATTCAACCTCGGATCCAACTCCGGTCTGCAAAGAAAATTTGTGGATGAAAATGTGGTAAACGGCCGCCGCTATTACTATGCGGTAACATCGTACAGTTTTGGTAATGTGCAAAATGACATTGCCCCGTCCGAATCGCCGATTTTCATCAGCATCAATCCGGATGGCAGCGTTGATACCGGGCCCAACGTAAATGTGGTCACACCCGCGGCATCCAAGGCCGGTTACATCGATCCGGAAAACCCGGAAGCTACTCCTGTCCGGGGGACCACCAGCGGACGTGTTTTTGTGGAAGTCATCGATCCCCGGGAAATACGGGTGGATGACCTTTACCGGGTCGTCTTCGAAGACACACTGATTCCGTCAGGCCGTGATGACCGTCCCGATACACTTCGAACCAAAAACTTCTCTCTTCTCAACATTTCCACCGGAGACTCCCTCATCAGGGAATCACAAAACTTCAATATGGAAGATAATCCCGTCAGGGAAGGGTTCCGTCTGACACTTGATAATGCCGAACTGGAGCTGAGCGTCAATATGGAGAGATCCGGGTGGCTGGAAAATGAGGAATACGAGCAGGGAGTCCACCCCTTTGCTTTCTTCCTGGAGGGAACTCCGAGAGCATCCGATTATCTGGTGGTATTCGATGAGCTGGGTGTGAACCAGTCCATTGATACTACCTATGCCGGAATTGATTTACCTCAAAAAGATGTCAACTTCCGGATTTTCAATACCTCCATCACCGATGATGACGGAAATCCGATTGAGGTGGAGTTTGCCCTGAATGACGCTCACAACAACCCCACGGCAACGGCCAATGATCCCAACGAAACCGAGCCCGGCGAATTCAGTGCGGGCCCGGTAAGGCAGGGCCCCTTTGTGAACATGCGCAGGGATCAGATCTTTATTTACGAGCCGGTTGGGGACGTTCAGCGCGAACTGACTTGGACGCTCTTCATGAATCCCACTACAGAGGGTACGGGTTCCAACCGCACCGCAATTTCCCGGAATCCGCGCGCCGGTGATACCCTGCAGGTCTTCACCAGAAAACCGTTCACCTCTCTCGATGTGTTTGAGTTTCGCATGTCGGACATCCAGGTGGGCATGGTTGATAATGAAAAAATCAGGGATGACCTCGAAAGGATACGTGTGGTGCCCAATCCTTACATAGCGACCAACCCTTATGAACCGGCACCCACGATGGCAAGACCCGATCAGGTGCGGGAACTGCATTTTACCAGGCTTCCGGTACCCGGTACCATCAGGATCTTCACGGTGTCCGGGGAGCTTGTGCAAACCATTGAGCTGACTGAGTCAAATACCTTCAATGGTACCTACAAATGGGATATGCTGACCAAAGATAATCTTGAGCTGGCATACGGGGTCTACGTGTACCACATAGAGGTACCAGGTATCGGCGAACATGTCAGCAGATTCGCGGTGATTAAGTAATCCATAACAAGAATAATCATGCAAGCACGAATTTTTATAACTCTCTTTTTAATCCTTGTTGTCGGGATGGCAGACGTTGCCGCTCAGAGTGTCAGCAAGACCGGAACCACCGCCGGAAACTTTCTTAAAATGCCGGTAGGAGCACGATCTGCAGCACTGGGAGGCGCTGTTGCCGCATCCGTCAATGACCCGTCGGCCATGCGCTGGAACCCGGCTGCACTTACCGGGTTTGACCGGCCCGAAGTTATGCTGGACCATGCAGAACTGTTTGCCAGTATCCGGCACTCATATCTGGGCGTGGTTCTGCCGATCAACGGAAACTCGGGGATCGGACTGAATATTACGGCCATGACGATGGATGATATGGAGGAGACAACATTTGACCGTCCGGATGGTACTGGCAGGATGTTCGGCGCCTACAGTTATGCCGCCGGTGTCAGCTATGCCCTCAAGCTTCTGCCCAACTTCTCACTTGGTGCCAATGTCAAGTTCATCAATGAAACCATATGGAATACATCCGCAAGCGGCATAGCCTTTGACATCGGGACCACCTATGTCACACCGTTTGATGATATCGTATTTGGTGTGAGCGTGACCAATTTCGGACAAAAATTCCGGATGCTGGGAGATGATCTGCTAATTCCTGCTGATGTAGACAGGTCGTCCAGCGGTAACAACAGTGAAATCCCGGCCAATCTCGACACGGACCGCTTTGATCTGCCGCTCGGGCTCAGCGCCGGTCTTCTTTGGCACGCATTTGATACCGAAAACATGCGGGTAAGCCTGATGGCTTCCGGGCAAAGTCCCAGCGACAACTACCAGAATCTCAGCGTGGCTGCCGAACTGGCATTCCTGAATGAACTGATCACTTTCCGGGGAGGGATTCCCGAAATTGGTCTGCCTCAGGAAGACAGAATGTACAAGTTTGCACTTGGTGCGGGGCTGAAATACTCCTTTGGCAATAACCTGGCACTGGATTTCGGCTATGCCTACCAGCAGCATGAGCATTTGGGAGGGACAAACCGGATTTCTGCATCAGTTGCATTTTGACAAAACCAACAAACACGGATAACACCGTAAAATAACAACAAATAAAAAAGAGGAAGCTATGAATACTGTTTACCGTAGTATCAAACGGTCATTCAGGTCGCTGGCAGCGTTGCTGGCACTGACTCTGCTTTGTTCCTGGTCGCTGAATACGGCCCAGGCACAAGTGGAACTCTCCGATGCCGAGTGGAAAATCGGCTTTGAAGAAGAAGACTGGGTGACTGCTGACAACACCATGAGGGGCGGAAGTCTGAACCCTGTTACAGGCAATCTGCTGGTAGTCAGCCGCACCGGCGGACCGGCAATTTATGTCGTTGATGCTGATGACGGCTCGGTTACAGGTGAATTGGACATGGAAGGCGTTTCCGGTGGAGACTTCCCCATCAATCTCATCAAGGTAGCCAGTGATGGTGTAATTTATGCCGCCAATCTTTCGGTTCCCGGTTCCAATTATCGCCTGTACCGATGGGCCGATGAGGACAGCGAGCCGACACTGGCCTTCGAAGGGAATCCGAACAGCACGCGTATGGGGGATTCTTTCGGTATGTACGAAGACGATGACAAGGTTGTGCTCATGGCCAGTGGCACCGGCAATGATGCCATTTTTACCCTGACACGCGACAAGCAGGACGACACCTACACCGATGGTCTGATTGAGGACATCCCGGCCGGATACGCACGCGGCGGTTTTGCTTCGGTTGACGGACAGGATCAGGTCTGGATCAACGGATACGGCACCCCGCTGACACTTGTAGATCTGGAAAGCGGCGATGTTCTTCTCGAGGTGCCAGAAACGGCTATTCCTTATCAAACCATGGAAGTTTCCTTCGCCCAGATCGGTGATCGCAGCATCGCTGCATTATTCCCGACCGATACCGAGCCTGAGGGACAGTACGTAGCCATTTACGATGTTACCGATGCTGAAAATATCGCAAAAATCGGCCGCACAGCACAACTTGGCGACGAGGAAAATCTTAATGGCGTCGGCAGTATTGAGCTGGATGCAGACAATCAGATGCTGTATGTGGTTGGAACCAACAATGCCGTAGCTAAATTTGACATCACTCCGGCACTCGAGGCGGTTACTGTTGTGCTTAATTTCAACGCAGCAACCGTGCCCGACACCCTTCGTGCAGAAGATGTCGTACAGGTACGCGGTGATTATTCCCCTGCCGGTCTGACCTGGGGTGCTGACAGCCCGGTTCTGGCTGAAAATATCGGGGGCGACTATTGGCAGGCAACCATCAGCGGTGCTCCGGGTGATACCATAATCTTCAAATTCTGGACCGGGTTTTCTCTGGATCCCGAAGAACCAACTGCCAACGACGGATGGGAAGGCGGAGATGACCGTATGTTTGTCATTCCTGATGACCAGACTGGAATCATTGCCAGTGATCTGCTCTTCTACAACCAGGTTGAACTCTTTGAAGAAAAAGCCGATTCCATTGGCATATACTTCCGGGTCAATATCGGCGCTCAGGTGCAGCAAGGCCAGTTCAATACCGATGAAGACAGAGTTGGTGTCCGCGGACAACCGCCCCTTGACTGGGATGAAACCCTGTTCTTTCTCAATAAGGAAAGCAGAATGGAAGGATCAGATAATATTTTCTACTCCGGTGTTTTTTATGCCGCTGAGGATATAATTGAACAAGAAGGTGGATTTGACTTCAAGTTTGTAACCGACATTGATGGCATCGGCTGGGAAGATGGTGATGACCGGCCAGTGCGGTTTGGTGAAATTGCCGACACAACACTTCAGTACGGCTTTTTCAGCGGTGAGAAACCGTCACCGGATGAAGTTGAGCTCATTGAAGCCGACATTCAGTTTGCCGTCAACGTCAACGTACTTTCCAACCTGGGGATCTTTGATGATGCCATCGACGGGGTAGAACTTCGCGGCAACTTTAACAGCTGGGCCGGAGGTGATGAACTGACCTTCAACCCGACCCTCGACCGTTACCAGATCACCCGGGACTATTCCGGCGGTGACCTCGTCTCCGTTGGACAGCGTTACGCATACAAGTACTTTATTCTCTGGGATGAATCCCGCGAAGATTCAGAAAGCCCGAACTACATCCCCGGTCTTGATGCCGAAGGCGCCGGATGGGAAGAGCCGGGAACGACCGGTGGTTCTGATCGTATATATTTCGTGACTGAAGATGCCGAGCAGACCACTTATCCGGATGATCCGGGCTATGATTACTTCAATGACCTTCCGGGTGCCTCGGTAATCCTTCAGGAGTTTATTGAAGGTGAGCCGGAAACATGGCCGATCACTTTCCGTATCGACATGACCCGTGCAACCGAAATACCTGATGCAGAAGACAGGTTTGTTCCTGGTGAGGATTCGGTCTTCATCGCTTTTGAAGAGCAGATCTTTGCTTTCTCTCAAGGGTTTGGCACAGGGCCGGGATCTGTTGAGGATGCTTCCAATATTGAGCGCAATGAAAACTACCTGCTTGAGGATGTGGATGGCGACGGAATCTACGAAATCACGGTAGATGCCCAGCTGCCGTCTGTCAACTCATTCGGGTTCATCATCGGTTACGGACAGCCCAATATTGGCGAAGGAACAATTACCTGGAATGGCGGTGGTTTCGGAAGCGGACGACGCTACTATCAGTTTGCCATGCCAACACAGGTCGTTGATTTTGATGGTATTCTGGTATCATACTGGCCGGCTGAACCTGATCTCGATGTACTGACATGGTATGGCGGTGAAAACTTCAACGATGAAGGCCTGACCGTTGAAGCTGCTCCTGATTACAGAGCACTGCTTACCAGTTCAGAGGATGCCCGCATAGACACTCCGGTTACGTATAACCTGAGACAGAACTATCCCAACCCGTTCAACCCGACCACAAATATTGAATTTACCATTCCGGAAAGCCATGATGTGCGGCTGGAAGTGTACAATATACTCGGTCGGCGGGTGGCGACACTTGTCAATACATACAAAAATGCCGGTACACATACTGTTCAGTTTGATGCATCAAGGCTGGCATCCGGCATGTACATCTATCGTCTGCAGGCAGGCGATTTTGTACAGCAGAGACAAATGATGCTCGTGAAATAGCATTGCTCTGTATCTGTTCTGACATGCGGGGCCACAATCACGTGGTCCCGCGTGTCTCTTTAATCCTGCCCTCAAGAAACGTAATATTAGGTCAACACTATTGAGCTCAACGATTTATGATATTGCCAGAGAAGCAGAAGTAAGCATCGCTACCGTTTCCCGGGTCTTCAATAACAGCAGCAGTGTCACCAGGAAGACGCGGGAAAAAGTACTTGCTGTGGCTGAAAATCTCGGATATCATCCACGGGCACTCGCCCAAAGTCTGGCCAGAAAAAAGACGAAAATTATTACCGTTATTGTACCGGTGATCTCCAACTACTTTTTTATGGAAGTACTCGCCGGAATGCAGGATAAAATTGCCGACTACGACTATGACCTGCAAATATTCAATGTGAAAATCGCGGATGATCTGCTCAACCAGGCCGATCATATCATGAAACGGGGATGGGGAGAAGGGTACGTCGTCATTTCTGTGCACCTGGCTGATTCCGAGTGGGAACTGCTGGATAAATACAACGTGCCTGTTGTACTGATTGACGAATACTATCCCGGCTTTGATACCATCAGTGTCGATAGTATCGAAGGAGCCTATACGGCTACAAGCCATCTGATTGAACAGGGGTACACCTCCATAGGCATGATTTGCGCAAAGCCCGATTCCAAGCCGATAATCGACCGCAGGCTGGGCTACCGGCGGGCAATGGAAGATGCGGGTCTTCTGGTCGACCCCGGGTTGATCGTGACCGGTGACGACATGGAGCGTGACGGTTTTACCGAAAACAATGGCTATCAGGCAATGACAAAACTGATCCAAAACAAACAGCCTCCCCAGGCATGCTTTTGTGCGTCCGATATTCAGGCTCTTGGTGCCATCAAGGCTATGCGTGACAATAATGTGAAAATCCCCGTCATTGGCTTTGACGACCTTGAGTTTTCTGAATATGTCGGACTGTCCACCATGAGACAGCCCATGTATGAAATGGGTGCTCTGGCCATCGAAAAAATGGTAAAACGCCTCGAAGAAAAGCAAAGCGATATTACCCATACCGTTTTTTCACCTGACCTGGTGCTCCGTACAAGCTCTCCGGATTTTGCCGGAATTACGAAAACTAAGGATAAACCTGTCACTTCCTGATTTTCCGTTGCTCTTCTAATCCAGCAGCAACTTTGCCTCTCTAAACTCTGATAACACAATTTTCCCGCTTCCATGAACAAATTTCATTATACCTTGATTTTTATGCTGCTGACATTCTCATTTGTGCAGAATGTCACGGCACAAATTACCACTGAACCATCCTTCCCTTCGGCAGACCGGCCGGTTACGATCACATTTGATGCTTCGGATACAAACCTGGAAGGCTACTCCGGCAGTCTTTATGCCCATACAGGACTCATTGTTACCGAGCAGGACAAAAACTCCGGTGCCTGGCAATATGTCATAGGCAACTGGGGGCAGAATAATGTCCAGCCGGAACTGGACATGATCGGACAGGATTTGTGGGAACTGCACATTGAAGATATTTACAGCTTTTATGATGCCCCCGATACAGAGAGTATCTACCAGCTCGCATTTGTATTCCGGAGCTCAGACGGCAATTCCCAGACCGGTGATCTGTTTGTGGATATATATTCAGAACTTGTGGTCGTCCGGTTTGACAAACCTTCGTTACCCCAGTTTGGCTCTTTGATTCTGAGTGATGATGAGCTGCTTGAGGTCGAGATGAGTGCCAACTCGCTGGAATATGAGATCATATCCATAGAACTCCTGTTAAACGATGACGTGGTGGCAGTGAGTGATTCCGCTTTTCTGGCATATGATATTGACATCGATGCAACCGGCCGCGCTCTTATTACCGCAGTAGCCGAAGATTCACAGGGCAACAAAGCCGAAAACAGTTTTCACACCACCGTAAGCCCGCCGGTCACCGAAGCACCGGTTCCGGATGGAATGGAGCTCGGGATCAATTACCATGACCAGGATGACAGAGCTACTTTTGTGCTCTGGGCTCCGGAAAAAGAATTTGTCTACCTGATCGGAGATTTCAATGACTGGGAACCTGAATCCGATTATTTCATGGCAAGGGAAACAGCCCGGTCCGACAGCGTGCTGTACTGGATCACTGTTGACGGACTTGAGCCCGGCGTCGAATACGGTTTTCAATACCTCATTGACGGGGAAATCCGGATGGGCGATCCGTTTTCACATAAAGTCCTGTCCCCATGGAATGACCAGTACATTTCCGGAAGTGTCTACCCGAACCTGAAGGAGTATCCCCACGGTAAAACAAACCACATGGTCAGTGTAATGCAGACTGGACAGGAGCCTTATGACTGGCAGTCCGTTGACTACCAGCGTCCCGATCAGTCCGAACTGGTTATCTACGAGCTCGTTATCCGCGATTTCCTGGAGGATGGCACCTACAGATCGCTTGCTGACACCCTGGACTATCTCAAGCGTCTCGGGGTTAATGCGATAGAGCTGATGCCGGTCAGCAACTTCGACGGAAACGACAGCTGGGGCTACAACCCGAATTTTCACCTGGCCCTGGACAAGGCGTATGGACCAGCCGATGAGTTCCGGCGTCTGGTTGATGAAGCTCACAAGCGTGACATGGCGGTCATACTCGATGTGGTCTACAATCATGCTACCGGGCAATCTCCGCTGATCAGGCTGTATGGTGAATCCCGTGAGAGAAATCCGCTCATAGGGCCCGGACATGCTTTCAACGTATTCAATCACCTGAACCATGATCATCCGTTCATCAAGTACTGGATGGACCGGGCCAACCGGTACTGGATGGAGGAGTTCAATGTAGACGGTTACCGGTTTGACCTGACCAAAGGATTTGCGACAAACGTTCAGGACGGGGCCCTGCTGCAGGGACCTAATCCGGAGCGTATAGTAAATCTGAAACGGATGGCTGATGAACTCTGGAGCTTTGATCCCGAAGCTTACATTATCCTTGAGCACTTTGCTGATAACGCCGAAGAGAAGGAGCTGGCAGAATACCGGCTTGATGACGGGATGCCCGGCATGATGCTGTGGGGTAATCACAACTATAATTACAGCGAGGCTTCCATGGGCTGGCATGGCGGCAGCCGGTCCAACTTTTCCGGAGTGTATCATAAAAACAGGGGATGGGATGTACCCAACCTGATCGGTTATATGGAGAGCCACGACGAACAGTGGCTGATGTTCAAAAACCTGAATTATGGGAACAGTATGGATGGTTATGACATTACCGAACTGGAAACAGCACTTGACCGGCAGAAGCTGGCCGGGGCATTTTTCCTGACCATTCCGGGTCCCAAAATGATCTGGCAGTTCGGAGAGCTTGGGTACGGCGGTGGTCCGGATGAATGTCTGAAACCGGGAGACGGTACTGACGGAGAATGCCGACCCGATGACCCCGGCCGGACAGCCCGAAAACCCATCCGCTGGGACTACTATGATGATCCGGACCGAAACGCCCTGTATCAGACGTGGCAGTGGCTGCTGAAATTGCGCCACGAAAACCCGGTATTCCATGACACAGCTACTGATGTGGCAATGTACGGCATGAATACGGCGTCCAAGACAATTACCCTGCAGCATGAAACCATGGATGTTTCAATAACCGGAAACTTCGGAGTGATTGAACGGGATGTATTTCCCCGCTTCACACATGAGGGCACCTGGTATGATTACTTCAGTGGTGATGAAATTGAAGTTTCTTCTGATATGGTTGGGGATTCCTACAGTATGTCTCTTCCTCCCGGAGTGTTTCGAATATTCACCAGTGAGCCGGTAGAAACCCCGCCTGCCGGACTGACTCCAACCTCGGCCGCCATCGATCAGGATCCGTCGGATCTGCCGGAGAGATTCACACTGGATCAAAATTATCCCAATCCGTTCAACCCGGCGACCAATATAGCCTTCGAATTGCCGGAAGCCGTACAAGTGAAGCTGCATGTCTATAATATTATCGGACAACGCGTATCCACACTGGTTAACGAGTTTCGCGAAGCAGGGTCGTACACGGTTGTTTTTGATGCCTCACAGCTTGGAAGCGGCACGTATCTCATTAAGATGGATGCCGGTGGACACCGTTTCACACGAAAAATGATGCTGATCAAATAGTATCCTATGACCATATGAACCTGACTTTAGATACGCAGAAATATTTAAATCGATTTATTTATGGCACTTTCATGAGACTGGTTACGTAAATTTCCGAATAATTTTCAAACTATCTATTATGCACTTTAGGCGTCTGTACGTAATGAACTGCGAGCAGGCGCTTTTTTTGTTTATCAACTCAAATAACAAAACCTCATCGCATGGAGAGTTTGAACAGTCATAGTTTATGCCTGATACAATTAAAATTTGTAAAAAAACCACCACCCCTCCCATCCGTTTTTGCACCTTTTGTAAAATTCATCCCACCCCTCTCTGCTTTTCCAATGCTTGTGTTATATAGCAGGAGTAAGCGCTTTCATTTTGTTATAAAATGTAAAAGTTCTTTTAAAAAAGCGTTTTTTTGTGGTGTAATCATTAGATTTAAATAAATATTACATGTGAGCGTAATTTATACGATGGTGAATGTAAGCGCTTACAGTTGTTTTTTAATCAAATTCCGGCACAAGCCGGTGAGGCATAATCAGATAAACACTCAATTAAAACAAAAAAAACTTTCAAATATCAAAATCATAAGACTCTTGCTACAACGAATCTATCAATCCAGAATCATTTCATGACAATTTGAAAAGACGTCTATTTGAAAACACGTAAACAAATGGTTTCTATGTTAAAAAAGAAATATCGACTAATGGCATACCTGTTGGCGGCATTTTTCCTGGCGCCGATTCTTTCCGGCACTGCTTTGCTAAAAGCTCAGGATCATGCCGTAGAAGGACAGGTCATTGATGCCAATACCGAAGAAGAGCTCGTAGGAGTTAATATTCTCGTAGAAGGAACTACCATCGGAACAACCTCCGATGCTGACGGAAATTTCAGCCTTCGGACAGCCCCCGATGACACACTCACCTTTTCATATATCGGGTATCAGTCAGTTCAAGTGCCCATTGAAGGCCGGAGTTCGATCACCGTTGAAATGATGGACGAATCTATTGTTGGTGATGAAGTCGTATTTATTGGTTATGGAACCCGGCAGGTGGAAGACAATACCGGATCGATCGGCAGGGTGACTGCTGATCAGTTTAATCCCGGCTCAACATCACCAGGCGAACTGTTCCAGGGCAGAATCCCCGGTGTGGATGTTACATCAAGCGACGGTGCTCCGGGCAGCGGTCCCGCAATACGTATCCGCGGCGGTTCGTCACTTTCCGCAAGCAATGATCCGCTCTTTGTAATTGACGGAGTTCCCATAGCGCCAGGCGGCATATCAGGGATGCGAGATCCATTGAACTCAATCAATCCGAATGATATTGAGGACATCACCGTCTTGAAAGACGCCTCTGCAACGGCTATATATGGTTCCCGTGCTTCCAACGGCGTTATCGTTATTACAACCAAGCAAGGCCAGGCCGGTCAGCCCCTGCAGCTTAACTATGAGAGCAAACTCAGCTACCAGACCCAGCGTGAAACCCTGGACGTTCTGGAGCCGGATCAATTCCGGCAGGTCATTGATGACCGGTTCGGTGAAAGAGGAACAGACAGGCTTGGTGACCATGAAACCGACTGGCAGGATCAGATTTACAGCAACGTACTCAGTCACGAGCATAATATCAGCCTGTCCGGAGCTTATCGTGAAGTCCCCTTTCATACTTCCATCGGTTTTACCGGAGATGAAGGCATTTTGAACACATCAAGCAATGATCGTCTTGCCGGATCACTCAGGCTCACTCCGAGATTTCTTGATGATAATCTTCAGGTAGATCTGAACCTGAGAGGTTCCAGAGTTGAAAATCGATTTGCTAATACCGAGGCGGTCAACACAGCGATTGCTTTTGACCCAACGCAACCTGTCATGGATGAGGACTCCCCGTTTGGTGGCTATTTTGCATGGACCGATGCTGATGGACAGCCTATTGACATTGCACCGGCAAACCCTGTCGCCCTTCTGGAACAGACACGGGATGAGTCAACGGTATATCGCTCGGTAGGTAATCTCCAGCTTGATTACAATATGCCATTTCTGCAGGATCTTACGGCAACGCTGAATCTCGGGTATGATTACTCTGATGTTTCTGACGGCCGGAACTTCGTAACTGACAACGCCGCATTTGACTTCGAAGGCGATGAGTTTTCCGGCAGCAGGACAGAGTATGATCAAAGAAGAGAAAACCAGCTTCTGGACTTCTACCTGAACTATGAAACGGAACTGCCGGATCTTCGCAGTAACTTCGATGCTACTGCCGGTTATTCATGGGAACACAACTATGAGGAAGGAGAAACCTTTACTACCAACTACAATATCGAAGATACGGTTGTGGTTCACTCAGATACGGATTACAAGACCGAGAATTACCTGGTATCTTTCTTTGGAAGAGCCAATTATTCACTCATGAACCGTTATTCGCTTACAGCCACGATGCGGGCAGACGGCTCCTCCCGATTCGCTGAAGATAATCGCTGGGGTTACTTCCCGTCCATGGCGTTTGCCTGGAATATGCATCGTGAGCCTTTCATGGAAGACTTCGGAAGACTCTCCCAACTCCGCCTGAGAATAGGGTACGGTGTGACGGGTCAGCAGGAAATTCTGCAGGGTAACTACCCCTATCTTGCCCGCTATACCTTTGGTGAAACATCGGCACAATACCGCTTCGGTGATGACTTCATCCGCACGTACCGGCCGGAAGGCTATAATCTGGATCTTAAGTGGGAAGAGACCAAAACCTACAACATTGCGCTGGATTATGGGTTCTATGACAACCGGCTTCGCGGTACCATTGAAGCCTATCACAGAGAAACTGAAGATCTGCTGAATGTTGTGCCGGTTGCCGCGGGAACCAACTTCACCAACAGGATCATCTCCAATGTGGGTGACCTTGAAGTTCAGGGAATCGAGTTGGACTTCACCGGTGTACCGGTTGCCACCAGGGATGCCTACTGGGAGGTCAGTTTCAACGTATCCCACAATGTCAATGAGATTACACGTCTGACTACCGTAGATGACCCTGACTACATCGGTGTAGAAACAGGAGATATTGCAGGCGGAACCGGAAACACCATTCAGATCCACTCCGTCGGTAATCCGAGAAGTGCATTTTATGTCTATGAACAGGTGTATGACGAGGAAGGCAATCCTGTTGAGGGAGCCTATGTCGACCGCACCGGTGACGGGAGAATCACTGAGGATGACAAGTATCGCCTCGGAAGTCCCGATCCGGATGTGACATTCGGCCTCTCTTCCCGATTCCAGTATCAAAATTGGGACTTTTCCTTTTCCGCACGCGCGCAGGTCGGCAACTATGTATATAACAACGTGGATTCCGAATACGGCTTCTATAGCATGATGCTTTACAACCAGTATCTCCGGAATTCCCCGGCTTCCATAACGGAAACCAATTTTGTAGACCCGCGTTTCCACTCCGATCATTACGTTGAGGACGCTTCGTTCCTTCGCATGGATAACATCACTGTCGGATACACATTCGAAAACCTTTTTGATGTCGTCCCGTCCATGCGGGTATCCGGTACCGTAAATAATGCATTTGTGATTACCAATTACAGCGGACTGGATCCGGAAGTATTCGGAGGTATCGACAACCAGGTCTACCCAAGACCCAGAACCTGGATCATGAGCGTGAATATCGATTTCTAAAGGAACCCATTAATAACAGAAATTATGCTGACACGAAATTATCGAATATTACTAATTGCAATGATCGTAGCAGTGGTGCCCGTATGGACATCCTGCACCGACGATCTGTCCACCTCGCCTATAGATGACAGCGAAGTGACTTCGGATATGATCTATGAAGATCCTGAAAATTTCCGCAAGGTATTGGCAAAACTATATGCCGGACTTGCGGTGACAGGACAGGAAGGACCGGCTGGAAGCCCCGATATCGACGGTATCGATGAAGGCTTCTCCAGCTATATCCGCCAGCTCTGGGTAACCCAGGAGCTCCCGACGGACCAGGCGGTGGTGGCATGGCCCGATCCCGGACTGCCAGGATTCAACACCCAGTCCTGGAGTCCTGGAAATGACTTTGTCATGGGGATGTACAGCCGCATTTTCTATCAGATCACCCTTGCCAATGAGTTCATCAGAAATGCAAGGGATGAAGATGATCCCCAGATTCAGCAGTATATGGCCGAGGCCCGTTTCCTTCGGGCGTTCAGCTACTGGCATGCACTGGATCTGTTTGGCGG
>Ga0207421_10000360_pt1 | contig 58321 bp, 58 predicted proteins | sample SodLakKL_010_SED_4_FD_187542 | JGI IMG/M metagenome (GOLD analysis project Ga0207421, IMG submission 187542) | Alkaline sediment microbial communities from Lake Tanatar, Kulunda Steppe, Russia - 8KL_010_SED (SPAdes) (version 2) | ecosystem: Environmental > Aquatic > Non-marine Saline and...
AAGGAATTGGCTGAGTCTATTAATAAAGAAGCTGAAAGAATAGATAAAGAACACAAAAACAAAACTACCCCTACAAAATAAGAGTCAGAGAGTCGAAGGAAGTAGGACTCATTTAGCTCACCACTTAACTAATTTATACATTTCTTTGAATTATACTGCATTAACCTGGGGTGATATGACAATCACCCGGTCAGTATTGTTATTCAACCAACCAGGTTATCATGCTGCAGCCTCCCTACTAAAATGCCGGGGGCTATCCCAATTTTGCGGGCATAATTAATATTTCGTTCTTGGACCCTTCATTTTCCTTTTTGTTTGCCATGGCAATCAATTACCTCCTCATATCTTTCCGGTAGATTTAATCCTTAGATAGTGGCACTGCAACGACTGTTGCTGCTTGGCTGGGTATTACACTATACTAAAACAATAAATTAATATTTTAATGATCTGTGAGTGTCGGATGAGTAGAAGATTTGTCCTACCCTATCAATAGGTGGGCATTAGCAAAGTTCACCTGGAAAGACAGAAAAACCATAAGCAACCAAAGATCTAAAAAGCTGTTTATCCCAGCAGCCTATGCTTAGGCTTTTCTCCTGTAATCGCTGAGCAAGAACGACTGCACTGGCCATATGTATGGCATCAAAACCACGCAAGGCATAGTATTCAACCAGTTCCCCAGCTTTGAATATCACCGTATCGGTAACTTCCATAAGAAAAAAAGAATTCCAATCAATATTAAGATAGCCAACTACCTTTCCGTAACTATCTCTGTCAAGCACTCCTTCCCGCAGACAACGGGTAAAAAACGCTCTGGCCTCGGCATAGGCCAATTTGGATGTTGCTACAAAAGAAGCAACCCTTACCTTTTCTCTAACCAGTTCGCTACCCTCTTCTTCTATATACAGTTTTATCAGTGCGCTGGTATCCAGATAACAAATCATCGCCGATCCTCCGCTACCATTTCACCAGCAGTCTTACCACCCTCTTTGCCTGAAACAACGGGAGGATTTAGTCCCGGCTTACCACCCCTCCATGTCGCTTCACCGCCTTTCAGCAACTCCTCTGCTTCTCGTGGCAACTGCTCCTGCTCCACTGGAACCAGTCTACATACGGCGTTGCCCCTTTCGGTTATGATAATGGTTTCTCCTTTTTTAACCCGGCGCAGGTAGCGGCTTAAGCTGTTCTTTAATTCCCTGATACCTACTTTTTCCATGGCATACACATCCTTCTTTCTACTTGTGGCTACATTATAACCAACATATGCCCTCTTTGCAAATTTCTAAAGCATGTTTGGAAGCATAAATATGTTATAAAAAACAATATGGGAAAAGGGGTTCTGTTGTATTGTATTTAAAGAATACGTGTACCTGGCGGCACATCTGAATCTGGAGCAATAAGTTTAACAGAATTATCCTCCAATACGGTTCCAAGAACTAATACTTCTGACTTGTAACCTGCTATCTTTTTGGGGGGGAAGTTTGTAACAGCTATTACCTGCCTTCCTTCTAAATCCTCTTTATTATAATGATCGGTTATTTGAGCACTGGTCTTTTTAATTCCAAAAGGGCCAAAGTCTATGATAAGCTTATAAGCAGGTTTACGAGCTTCTGGAAAGTCGGCAACTTCTTTTACTATACCTACTCTCATTTCTACGCTTTCAAAAGTTTGATAATCTATCAGTTTATTTGTTTTAGATAAAACTTTTATCGCCTCCATTATAGAAAAACTTTACACACTTTCTTCATTAACAATATCGCAAAACTTAATTGAATTTTTATCTTAGAATAGTATTCCTAGTTTTTTAAAATAAGCACCCCATACAAGCAATCTACTCCCTAACAAACAACTTGTTACTTGAAAATTAATTTTTCCATGAGAGGTCTTAGCTGTTGCAAGGCTTTACCCCGATGACTTACCCTGTTCTTTAGCTCAGGGTCCATCTGGGCAAAAGTTAACCCAGTAGGCTCATGATAAAATAAGGGATCATATCCAAATCCGCTACTACCACGTTGTTGGGTTAGTATTATCCCCTCACAAGTTTCCTCGATGATATCCTCTCCACCTTCAGGGTATGCTAAAGCCAGCACACAAACAAACCTTGCTTTTCTTTCATACTCTGGAATCCCTTCGAGCTTTTCCATTAACAAGAGATTGTTGTCAGAATCGCTGGCATCTTCCCCGGCAAAGCGGGCTGATTTCACACCGGGAAGGCCATCCAAAGAGTCAATTACCAGCCCGGAGTCATCAGCCAGAGAAATCTCCTGGGTAAAGTTACTAATTGTACGCGCCTTTTTCAAGGCATTTTCCCTGAAGGTGGCACCGTCTTCCTCTACCTCCGGGACATTTTCAAGCTGATTGAGAGTAACAATTTTAAAGGGTAAATCATGGAGAACGTTTTTTATTTCCTTTGCCTTTCCTTCATTGTGAGTCGCCAAAACCAGGTTTTGCATATTAATTCCTCGCTCTCATTACTTTTCAAAATTCAAGTTTTGTTCTATGGCCTCTTCAATCTCTGCCGCATCGGGTCCGAAGCTTTCTTTCTGAGTGGCTATAATTTCTTTAATCCCTTTTTGGGCCAAGGCCAGAAGAGAATCCAACTCCTGACGGCTAAAAGTTTCCCCTTCAGCCGTGCCCTGAATTTCCACAAACTCTTCGCTTCCGGTCATGACTACGTTCAAATCTACGGAAGCAGTATAATCTTCCTGGAAGTTAAGATCAAGCAAGTGCTCTCCTTCAACTATACCTACACTCACCGCTCCCAAAAAATCTTTCACCGGCAAAACCTGAATTGCCTCTTTTCTTTTCAGGCAAAAGAGTGCATCTAGCAGAGCCACGTATGAACCGCTGATAGAAGCAGTGCGTGTGCCTCCATCGGCCTGGATCACATCACAGTCTATATAGATGGTACGCTCCCCCAGTTCCGAGAGACACACTACCGAACGCAACGAACGCCCTATCAACCTCTGAATCTCGTAGGTCCTTCCGGAAGCCCGTCCACGGGTACTTTCCCTCTGCGTTCGAACATCTGTAGACCGAGGCAGCAAGGCATATTCAGCAGTCACCCAGCCCTGCCCGGTTCCTTTTAAAAACCCCGGAACTTCCTCTTCCACAGACGCAGTGCAAATAACCTTTGTATCTCCTGCTGTAACCAGCACCGAACCTTCAGGGTGTTTCAGGAAATTGCGCTGGAAATTCATGGGTCTAATCTGATCTTTTACCTTTTCTTCAGTACTCATTTTTAATCTCCTTTTTTAGATGGTCACATTTTTAAATGGTCACATTTGACATTTTCTTTATCTAAAAGTTATACTAATTATTGTACTAATGAAAAATATTGAGTACAAGTGAATGTAACCTATCCTAATTTCACATTAACAAATTTAAGTAAGCTTCATACGATTATAGCATATTTTACGGCTAAAATTTAACCCATTATCAATGAACAATCAATAGGGAAGCAGGCTGACCTTTATGGATAACAATTCCCCTCAAATTCAAAAAAATAAAATAATGATTGCCTTGAATACTTTAGAAGAAAGGCATATTATTTTAAATTTCCTCAAGGAAAAAGAGTACGAGATAGTGGAAACAGACAACTTAAATGAAGCCCTCCAAATTAGCCAAAATGAAGCCCCTGATTTGATAATAACTACTTCTGGCAAAAATGAATTTGGCAGTGAACTGACCAATGAAATGAAGGCCAATGTATTAACCAGAAATGTGCCTATTTTACATATGACTGGGCCCAGCGAGGTAGATAAAGCTGAAGCCATTTCATCGGGAGCAGATGATCTGATCTCCAGACCTATTAGCAGAACTGAGCTGCTTTTTAGAATAGAAAGATTGGCCAAAGAGAAGACTCTGCTGGATGAATTTAAAGACAGTGTGCCTGATTCCATAAACCCCTTATCGAAGTGGGAAAATGAATCAGATTACCTTGTAAGCGCTAAAAAGCCCGTAGTGCTTATAGTAGATGATAATAAGCTGATTAGAGTTCAGCTAAAAGATTACGTAGAATCACTGGGGCACAGCGTTATAACAGCCCCTAATGGGCAGAAGGCATTCGAAGTGACTCAAAATTATTCCCTGGATTTAATTTTGCTTGATATTCTTCTGCCCGACCTGGGAGGCATTGAACTGCTGGAAATGATCCGGCAGCAAAAGAACTTGCTGCAGTTGCCAGTCATAATTATCTCCAGTCTCTCCAGCTCTGAAAGCAAACTTAAAGCGTTGGAATTAGGTGCCGATGACTATATCACCAAGCCAGTTGACTTCGAAGAATTACAAGTAAAAATGAAAGCTGTATTACAAAAGAAGTTCTATTTCGAGGAAGTTACCCAGAATTATCACCTTGCGGTTAAAAGAGCCATCACCGATAGCCTCACCGAGCTTTATAACCACGGTTACTTTCATGAATTTTTGGAGCGAGAGGTTGAACGGTGTAGAAGGTATCATCACCACCTTTCACTCATTTTAGCTGATATAGATAATTTCAAAAATTATAACGATATTCATGGCCATCCCCAGGGTGATATTGTACTTAAAACTGTAGCGGACATATTTAAGCAATCCACTCGCAGCACTGACCTTGCTGCAAGATACGGCGGAGAAGAATTTGCCCTGGTATTGCCGGAAACTGAAATGTTTGGGGCCCAAGTAGTAGCTGAAAAAATAAGAGCTACAGTAGAAAAGCAAAAAATCAAGGGCGAGGAACAACAACCCCAGGGTAGAGTAACCATAAGCCTCGGTATCTCCTCTTTGCCAGTGGCTGATAAAGAAACCACAGCTATCATGCTCATAAACAAAGCTGATCAAGCTCTCTATGAAGCCAAGGAAAAAGGCCGGAACAGAGTAATATCTCACCCTCTAGAAAATACTACACCTCTTAATTAATTTAATCCTAATCTGCTTCACGTATATTTCCCCCGATGTTGAGAATTAATAATAGGGAGGAAATTTCACATGTGAAACTTACTCGCTTATTACTTTAGTAAGGAGGCACATGAGCTTGGCAAAAGTCAGCTTCCCCCAATACAGGACATCTATGCTCCGCCGAGAAGTAGCCATCGATCTTGGCACAACCAATACGCTCATTTACTCTCCCCGAAAAGGAATCATTTTACAGGAACCTTCGGTAGTTGCAATCAATAAGCATGATGAAACAGTAGTTGCCGTTGGGAAAAAGGCCCTTTTAATGGTGGGAAAAACTCCTGCTGACATTGAAGCCATTAAACCCTTAAAAAATGGAGTTATCGCTGAATTTAAATACGCCAGGCTAATGCTTCAGCATTTTCTATGGAAAGCAATCAAGCGGGTTCCTTTAATACGATTGCGAGCTGTGATTTCTGTGCCTTATGGAATCACCCAGGTGGAAAGACAGGCTATAATAACTGCCGGAAAGCGAGTAGGAATAAGAGAAATTTTTTTAATTGAAGAGCCTCTTGCCGCTGCTATTGGAACCGGCATTCCCATAGAAGAAAAGAGCAGTAACATAATAATTAATTTGGGAGGAGGAGTTACAGAGGTAGCTGCAGTATCTTTCGGGGGAATAGCTTATGCCCGTTCTCTGCGAGAAGGCGGAAGCAGCCTGGACAAAGCAATCCAGCGATACCTTTACCACCAGCGTAGCATGGAAATAGGCCAGGCCACCGCCGAAGCATTGAAAAAGGAAATAGGTTATGCGTATAAACCACCACCACACATGGGCTTTATCACTAAAGGCATTAACTGGCAAACATTGAAGCCTGACAAAACTCTGGTTACTGCCAGGGAAGTAAACGAAGCAATCTCTCCGGTTTTATATCCATTTGCCCAGGCCATTAAAGATGTATTTGAAAATGTTCATCCCCAGTTTGCCAGTGATATGTTTAAAAGGGGAGTTCTGCTTGTAGGCGGAGGAGCCTTGTTAAAAAATATTGACATGTTCTTTCAAAATGAACTTGATTTACCTATCAAAATAGCCTCCGAACCTCTAACATGCACCATTCGAGGAGCCAGCAAAGCAATGAAATACTTGAAACACTTGAATTACCTCAAACTCTACCGGGCTTGATAATAGAAAATTTATCAGCAACCGACATGATCAAATCGTGAAATAAATAAATTTGGAATGTCTATTCCAGTGACAAGAAATTAATAAGCTTGGGAGCTGAAAAAGGCTGAGACAATTCTGCCTTCTGGGGAAACAGCTTCTCTCCTTCTACCAAAATCTCCACCCCATCTATCTCAGGATGCTCAGTTAAAGTAAGGACAATTTGCCTGATAATATTCTTTTCACCGGTAACCCCGCCGCTATAGTTTAGCAACTCCGAAGAGAAATTAACGGAAATAATATTCTCCCCATTATTATCCTCCTCAAGGGAGTAGTCCAGAAATTGGGTGCGAGAAGGAATATCGGAATACAGCCCCTTGTTACTTCGAGGGCTTTCCAGCAACTCCTCCACAGAAGCTTTTATCAAGTCTTCCTGTGGCTCAATAACTCTGTTAACCGGTACATGAAATATATAACCGTCGGCAAAATAATTAAAATAAACTTTTACTGACGAAGCTTCCCCAAAATCCTCCGTATCAGCTTTTACTTCCATATTAATTTTTAAATCAGGGCCCAGCGGTTGCTCTACAATACTATCTCCGTTGAATTCCTCAATATCAACTCCCTCTACTTTAATGTTAACCTGATCTATGGTTTCGAACTGCTGCAAAGCACCCCAAACACTATTCATTACCAATTTCTCTTTTTCTTGCGGATAGGTAGTAAACGAAGCACTGAAATTGACTGTAGCTATCTGATCTTCTATGCTGATGCCACGAATTATTGTATTCTCCGGTATGGAAGTAGCCAACCCTGCAGCAGATAATTTTTCGTCCAGGGAAGAAGAAGATACCAACTGCTCCAATACAGCCCTGGCTATATCTTCTCTTTCCGGCATGGGACGATAAACAGGAACTAAAAATCTGCCTTCTTTATCTGGATAATAGAATAAGCACACCTGTTTGTCTTCATCATCTATTATGTTGGTATCAAAAATTGTTTGTTTAAGGGAAAGCTCATCCGGCAAATTACTCTCCTCTGCATCGTGGGGCGTTTCATTAAACCATGATCCCCAAACATCGTTTTTAATGTCACATCCCCCGCTCAAACTAAGTACAATTAATGCAATGCAAGAAATAACAATAATATTTAGGACTTTTCCCATAACTTGCCTCTCCCTTCATTCCTTTACTCATGCATCATTATCCATGCAAGCGGACAACCTATCTCTTTTAATACATATGACTACTACTCAGAATAAATTCTAAACCAATGGATAATGGAAGAAAGAAAAAAACAATATGCAGAGAGAAAAGAGAAAGTTAAAAAACTACCTGGTAGGCCTTCACTTTCTTGCCCAGAAGTTTTTTCCCTATTTCCTCAAAGATAGAAGGTTTGCCACTGACAAAAAACCTGTGATTTCCATTTGCCTGATTGAGGGGATTAAGCAAGTTATGAGAAGAAAAATATTCCCTGGTTTCGCGGGCTATTACCTCAGCAGAGCTGATTAATTTCACATCATCACCCATTACTTCCTGAATAAGGGGAGATAAAAGTGGGTAGTGAGTGCAACCCAAAATAAGCGTATCAACGCCCTCTTCCTTTAAGGGAGTTAAATATTCTTCTGCTACCCGGTAAGCCTCCGGAGTATTTACCAAGTCGTTTTCCACGATTAAAACCAGCAGCGGGCAGGCCTTGCTGAAAATCTGGACAGAGCCATCCAGGCGTCGAAGGTTGTTTTCATAAGCCTCACTGGCGATAGTTCCCGTAGTCCCGATTACTCCGATGCGTCCATTGCTGGTTGCTTCCAGGGCAGCTCGCACTCCAGGTTCGATCACTCCTATCACCGGAATATCCAGCTGTTCCTGGTAATGAGATATTCCTGCCGCCGTAGCTGAGTTACAGGCCACTACTACTAGTTTGACTTCCTGGGTTTGCAAGAATTCAATTATTTCCAGGGCGAAACGCCTGACTTCCTCGTGGGGCCGTGGTCCGTAGGGCATCCTTGCTGTGTCACCAAAATACACTATATTTTCCGAAGCCAGCTGGCTGCAAAACTCCTTTACTACTGTTAAGCCACCCACACCGGAATCCAATATGCCTATTGACTTATAAGGTTCTATATTAATATCATTAGCCAATTAAATCATCCCCTGAATTATTTAAACACTTGTATTTTGCGTAATACGCGCTTTAATCGCCATCAGTTTAGCAACTAATCGTTTTTCTGTCAATTTACTCACTAGCTAAGCCATACATATAGGAATACGGCTTTTCTTCAATCCACTATTTATCAGTTTTAGATAACAATCTACTGTAATATTAAATTTTTAAAGACAATATAGAGGGTTTTAATTAATTTCCACGAATAATAAAAGGCACGGGAAAATAGTTGATTTGAAAAGATAAATTGTTGATAATTGTTGATATATAAACCAAAAATTTTTTCATATATAATTCTATGTTATTAATTGCAGCAATAAATATGCTATAATAATGAGTTAGTAACTAGCAAAATGCTTTAACCAAGCAAAATACTCAAGAAAGCAAACTATTCAACCTTTCTTGAGAAAAATTGAAACCATTCATTTAGAGGAGGTGGATATTGTTGACCGAATCAAACAATATTACCGAAATACGGTGGCATGCTCGTGGCGGACAGGGAGCAGTTACTGCCTCCAAAACACTGGTAGAAATGGTTCTACCCAAAGGCATGTACTTTCAATCATTTCCTGAATACGGCCCGGAGCGTATGGGGGCGCCGGTGCAAATTTTCAATCGCATTAGCCCTAAACCAATATCTGTTTATTGTGCGATTACCGAACCAGAAATCGTAGTAGTAGTAGATTCCACCTTAATGGATGTGGTGGATGTGACCTCTGGGTTAAAACCGGGAGGCACCATTGTGATTAATACTCACCTGGAGCCGGAAGAAATTAGCAAAATGTACAATTTACAAGATTACCACCTTTACACACTTGATGCCACTCACATTGCCCTGGAAACAATTAAAAGGCCATTTTCCAATATCCCCATGCTGGGAGCACTTATCAAGGTTACTGGCCTGTTAGGGAAGGATGAAGCTGCCGAATTATTAAAAGAATCATTTGGCAAAAGATTTCCTTCTACTGTAGTTGAGAAAAATATAGAAGCATTAACCCGCGCATTTGAGGAGGTTAAAGAACATGAAAAAGTGGGATATTAAAGATATCAATAGTTGGGGCTGGCGGGATCATCCGCTGGGAGGCACGATTCCGGAATCAGGCAATGCTGCCACCTATCCCACCGGGGGCTGGAGATCACAAAGGCCGGTGAGAGATGATGAGGCCTGTAACGATTGCTTGATATGTTTCATCTTTTGTCCGGAAATAGCAATCAGCGCCGAAGAAGACAAGATAGGTGAAATTAACTTATACCACTGCAAGGGATGCGGCATTTGCGCCAGAGAATGCCCTCGCAAAGCCATTGAAATGGTTGATGAAGTGGAAGCACAGAGCAAAGAGAGGGGTGAAAATTAATATGCCAAAACCAGCTGCTGTTGTAGGAACAGATGCGGTTGCCGAAGCTATGCGCCAAGTTCAGCCTGATGTTGTGGCTGCTTACCCAATTACTCCCCAAACGGCTATAGTGGAAACTTTTTCACAGATGGTGGCTAACGGGGAAGTTCATACAGAAATGATTAATGTGGAAAGCGAACACAGTGCCATGAGTGCCTGCATAGGTGCAGCAGGCGGTGGTGCAAGAGTCATGACTGCCACATCATCACAAGGATTGGCACTCATGTGGGAGCTCTTGTATATAGCCTCGGGATTGCGCTTGCCCATTGTAATGCCTAATGTAAACAGGGCGCTTTCAGCTCCCATTAACATCCATTGCGACCATAGTGATAGCATGGGAGCCAGAGATTCCGGTTGGATACAGCTGTACAGTGAAAACGCTCAAGAAGCATATGAAAACACTATTCAAGCCATGCGTATTTCTGAGCACCAGGATGTATTATTACCCACCATGGTCAATCTGGATGGCTTTATTATTAGCCATAGCACGGAAAGGGTTGATTTTTATGAAGATGAAAAAGTACGCAACTTCGTAGGTGAATACAAGCCACATTACAGTCTTTTAGATCCTGAAAATCCTGTTTCCATGGGCAATTTCGACTCCCTGGGCGGTTTTTATTTTGAGCTAAAACGAGCTCAGGAAGAAGCTCTAGAAAACTCCTTCCCCATAATTGAAAAAGTAGGGGAAGAATTTGGCAAAGAATTTGGAACCCATTACGGTTTAATTGAAAGCCACTACCTGGAAGATGCCCAGGTAGCCCTGGTTGCCTTGGGTTCGGCTGCAGGTACAGCCAAATTCGTTGTAAACAAAATGCGAGAACAAGGCCATCCGGTAGGGCTTCTCAAACTCCGTGTTTTCCGTCCTTTCCCTGCGGAAACTTTAAGAAAAACCTTGGCCCACATTCCAGTAATAGGCGTCATGGATCGTTCCCTGACTTTTGCTGGCAGTCAAGGCGGCCCGGTATTTAATGAGATGCGCTCTGTATTTTATGAATTAGACAATAGACCTCGCATTGAAAGCATAGTCTACGGCCTGGGAGGAAGAGACCTCGGGCCAGAACTTATAGAAGGTCACCTTCATGAACTCCTACAGGGCCGTTATACTGAAGGTGTAAAATACCTTGGATTAAGGGAAGGTGAGAATAAATAATGAAACTAAAAGAAATGGTCCATAAAAAAGAACAGCTTACCGGAGGACACCGCATGTGCGCTGGTTGTGGCGCACCAATAGCCATTAGGCAAACTTTGATGGGAGTACCGGATGATGTGGAACTGGTAGTTGTAAATCCCACGGGATGTCTGGAAGTTTCAACTACTATCTACCCGTACTCAGCTTGGGAAACCTCTTACATGCACAGCGCATTTGAAAACGCTGCTTCCACTTTGAGCGGCATCGAGACAGCCTACCGCAGCCTGAAAAAACAGGGCAAGGTAGACGCTGACTACCGGTTTGTAGCTTTCGCCGGAGACGGTGGAACTTATGACATCGGCTTCCAGGCTCTCTCCGGAGCACTGGAAAGAGGCCATCGCATGGTTTATGTCTGCTACAACAATGAGGCATACATGAATACCGGAATTCAGCGTTCCGGGGCAACAAGTTTTGGGGCCTGGACCACCACCAGTCCAGTAGGCGAAGAAAGCGTAGGCAAATCCCAATTTCGCAAAGATTTAACAGCAATCGTAGCCGCGCATGGCATTCCTTACACTGCTCAGGCCTCCATTAGCAACTGGCGTGACCTGGCAAACAAAGCCGCCAAAGCATTTGCAACTGACGGTCCGGCTTTTTTGAATATTATGGCTCCCTGCCACCGCGGCTGGAGATTCCCCATAGAGGAAACTGTTAATATGGCCCGGATGGCTGTCCAGTCTAAAGTATGGCCTCTTTATGAAGTAGAATATGGGGAGTGGAAGCTAAACTACAAACCTAAAAAAGAAGTTCCCCTGGAAGATTACTTAAAACTCCAGGGACGTTTTGCCCATCTGGTCAAAAAAGAAGAAAATCAGAAATACGTGGAAACTCTGCAACAATTTATTAATGAAGAATGGCAACGCTTGCTGAAAAAATGTGGAGAAGAAGAATAGCTAATAATATAACTACTATACATTTAAAAAAAGAAGGGGTGTAAAACACCCCTTCTTTTTATACCAGAAATTGTTACTATCCTAGCTTATCCGCTTGAAAATTTCTTCCTTGAATAAGGTGGTTTTAACCTTAATGTAGGTACCTTTCATGCCCAGGGATCGGGAATCTATAATACCTGCACTTTCAAATTTACGAAGGGCATTAACTATAACTGAACGGGTAATACCAAGGCTATCAGCTATCTTGCTGGCTACTACGATCCCCTCGCCACCATCAAGTTCCTTGAAAATTTCTTCCATAGCTTCCAATTCCGAATAAGAAAGACTTCCAAAAGCCACATCTATAATGGTACGATACCGAGTTTCTTCAATCTTACGCTCTTCCCTTGCTCGCATCATTTCCATGCTAATAATACCTGCACCTATTTCCGCCATAACTATATCATCAATGCCGAATTCTCCTTCAAACCTGTGAAGCAAAAGTGTGCCCAAACGCTCACCTTCGCCCACAATAGGAACCACAGCAAGGACCTCTGGCCTGTACTTGCACTCGAAAGTATTTTCCTTTTCAAATATGCAATAGTCACTTTCCTGGACTATATTTGTTCTTGATTCCTCTGTTCCTAATAAAAACTTTTCATTATACCAGGCTGGAAACTCTCCCCGCTCAATAATATTCTCCTTGAAATAATCGCATTCAAACTTGCTTAGCAAGCTATAACCCAATATCTTACCCTGAGTAGAGACAATAAAGATATTTGAGTTAATGCCTTCTCTTAGTATTTTGGCTCCTTCTTCAAAGTTTAGAGAAGTAGTAGAGCTTTGGATTGTCTGCTTCATATACCTAACTCTTTCCAGCAATGTTGTTGGTTCCATTTGTATTTCCACCTTTCTCCTTTATAAGCTTAGGTACACTAATAACCTTTATAGTTCTTCCTAATAATATGATTTCTTTTTATTTCTGTCAATAGATTTCCTCATAAATATTTTATATATTTTTTATTATCACATATTTATCCTAAAACACCCCTATTTTTTCAAAGTTGACAATTATACTTATTTTCACTGGTATAATCTGGAATGCCTGCGCAGGTAATTTTGGACTGATACGCTTTGTAAATCTCTACCCTCTCTCACATATTTTAAAGCCTGCCAAATTTCCCTCGCTGTATCCAGGGATGTTAAACAATAAATGCTGTGATCTGCTGCTGCCCGGCGAATCCTAAAACCATCCCTTTCCGGTGCCTTACCTCTGGTCAAAGTATTTATAACCAGATTCACCTCTCCATTGCGTAACATATCAATAATATGGGGCGATCCCTCTCTTACTTTTCGGACTCGTTCCACCGGAATACCATGCTTTTCTAAAAATGCAGCGGTCCCCTCAGTGGCCATAATTTTATATTCAAGATCAGCAAAACCTTTAATGATCTCCAGAGCATCTTGCTTCTCTTTATCTGATATAGTAGCCAAAATTTTTCCTTCCAAAGGAAGTGAGAATCCTGCAGATATTAAAGCCTTATATAAAGCTGTGGCAAAATCACCTCCCATGCCAATAACCTCTCCGGTAGACTTCATTTCCGGGCCCAATACAGTATCCAGGTCCATTATTTTTCCAAATGAAAAAACGGGGGCTTTAACACTCACATAAGGCGGATCATCGTAAATTCCTCCCCTATAACCCATTTCTGCCAAATTCTTGCCAAGGCTTATTTTGGTAGCCAGGTTAATCAAGGGAATACCCGTGACTTTGCTCATGAACGGAACAGTGCGGCTGGAACGAGGATTAGCTTCCAGGACGTATAATTCTCCTTCATGCATAACATACTGGATATTTATTATGCCTCTTACTTGCAAAGCTGCACCTAATTTGCGCGTCGTTTCGGTCAATCTTGCATAATCTTCCTTAGCCAATCTCTGAGGAGGGTATACGGCAATACTGTCACCGGAATGAACCCCAGCTCGTTCAATATGCTCCATAATCCCAGGCACCAAAACATCTTTACCATCACATACGGCATCAACTTCCAACTCCAGCCCTCCCATATACTTATCCACAAATACCGGATGGTTGGGAGTTACTTTTACCGCAGTCTCCATATATTCATTAAGTTCTTCTTCCCTATAAACGATTTCCATGGCCCGACCTCCCAGAACATAAGAAGGCCTAACTACCACCGGGTAACCCACCTCGCTTGCTGTCTTAAAAGCCTGTGCAGGAGATACACAAGCTTTGCCTGGCGGTCTTTTCATATCTAGCTTTTCCAAGATAGCGTCAAACTTTTCCCGATCTTCGGTTCGATCCAGGTTTTCCACTGAAGTTCCCAAAACTTTTACCCCATTCTCCTCCAGAGCACCGGCAAGGTTAATAGCAGTCTGTCCCCCAAATTGAACTATGGCTCCATCCGGCTTTTCCCTCTCAATCACATTCATTACATCTTCAGCAGTTAGAGGTTCAAAAAATAACTGGTCAGAAGTATCAAAGTCAGTACTTACCGTTTCCGGGTTGTTATTAATTATGATAGACTCTACTCCTTCTTCCTGCAGGGCCCAGGCCGCATGGACCGAACAGTAATCAAATTCGACACCTTGGCCAATGCGAATTGGCCCGCTACCCAAAATAACCATCTTTCTGTTATTTGAACCTGCTGTTTCGTTTTCTTCTTCAAAAGTGGAATAATGATAAGCAGTCTCCGATTCGAATTCTGCTGCACACGTATCCACTTTCTTGTAGGAAGGAATAAATTTGCGACCATTCTTCAAGCTTTGCAGCTTTTCCATTTCAATGCCCAACACTTCACAAATAGCCTCATCATTAAAACCCATCCGGTGAGCTTTCCACCACAGCGAATCATCGATACTATCATCACTTCTATTATTCAGGACAGATTTTAATTCCTTTTCCATGAGCACTATATTATTTACCTTGGATATGAAAAATGGATCAATCAATGTTAATTCGTGGATTTCTTCAGGGGTAAAACCGCGCCGTAAAGCTTCCGTCAAGACAAACAACCTTTCATCGTCAGGATTGACCAGGCGGCGCCTTATCTCAGAATCGGAAACATTCTCTATTTCTGGCAAATACATCCCCCGGACACCTATTTCCAGAGAACGCGCTGCTTTCATCAATGCAGCTTCCAGATTCCTTTCCAGGGACATTACTTCACCAGTGGCTTTCATCTGGGTGCCCAAACGGCGCTGTGCCAAGGCAAATTTATCGAATGGCCAGCGAGGAACTTTAACCACACAATAATCAAGAACCGGTTCAAAACAGGAGTTATTAATACCAGTAACTGTGTTGTTAATATCGCCCAGTTCAACTCCCACAGCAATTTTACTGGCTACCCTGGCTATGGGATAACCAGTGGCCTTAGAAGCCAAAGCGCTGGAACGGCTAACGCGGGGATTAACCTCTATAACAGCGTATTCCAGGCTTTGAGGGTGAAGAGCAAATTGAATATTACATCCACCTTCAACACCCAGGGCCCTGATGATCTTGTAAGAAGCATCGCGCAGCAAGTTATACTCGGCAGGCCCAAGGGTCTGAGCAGGTGCCACAACAATACTATCACCGGTATGAATGCCTGCGGGATCAAAATTTTCCATGCTACAAATTATTATGCAATTGTCCCGGGCATCTCGAATAACTTCAAATTCTATCTCTTTCCAGCCTGCCACACTTTTTTCTATCAGCGCCTGGTTAATAATACTGTGCTTTAATCCCTTTATAAGTGTGGAATCAAGTTCTTCCCGGGAACGCACCATACCTCCGCCAGTTCCCCCGAGGGTGTATGCAGGGCGAATAATAACCGGATACCCCACTTGCTCGGCAAAAACAGCGGCATCATGTACGTTATCCACTATGGCACTGGGTGGAACCGGCTCGCCAATCTCTTCCATACACTGCTTAAATTTTTCCCGATCTTCTGCTTTTTCAATGGTTTCCAGAGAGGTACCCAACAATCTTATTTCCAAATCCTCCAGAATACCCTGATTAGCAAGCTCTTTAGCCAAGTTCAAACCAACTTGCCCTCCAAGGGTGGGCAACAAGCCCTGCGGTCTTTCCTTTTCCAAAATACGCTTTACGGTATCTACCGTCAGAGGCTCCATATAGGTGTGGTCAGCCATATTTAAATCAGTCATAATAGTTGCCGGATTACTATTTATGAGAACTATTTCTTTTCTTTCTTCATACAAGGCCCGGCAAGCTTGAGAGCCCGCATAATCAAATTCTGCAGCTTGTCCAATTACTATAGGCCCTGAACCTATAACAGCTATCTTTTTTAGATTCTCCGGTGCTTGCAATTCTAATATCTCCTTTAACTACTCTTAAATCAAATTCTCTGGCAATCTTGGGGAAAACTCTTTTTCGTTAGCCAAATAATGTGGCCAGAATGAAATCCCCCAAACCGGCCAAACATTATGTTCAAACCCTTCCACAGAATTATCATGCATGTTATAGTGAGTCATCTGAATTTGTTCCGGCAAGCTTGCTCTTTCTACCTGCCAGTTGTGATTCTGGGAAGTGGCATAAATCCGACCCGTTTTTAAATCCTTAACCGGAATATTATCTCCCCGGTGCCCCCAAAAAGAGGTTGCCACCTCTCCTCCCAGGACACGAACTAAAACATATTTGCCCAGAGAAATCCCCACCAGCGGAACTTTAGGAATGAGCGATCTAATCCTTTCCAACATGCCTTCCCCTGCATCATTAGGATTGCCGGGGCCACCAGCCATTAAAACACAGGCAGGGTTTAAATCAATAATCTCTTGGGGATTAAAATCAGCTGAAACTATCATAAACTTCTTGCCCTGTTCCTCTAAGGCCCGCAAAAAACTCAACTTTACCCCGAGATCTATTACAACAACCTCCGGTGCGCTGCAAGAAGAATGCACATATGCTGAAGGAACTGTAATTCTTTCAACCAGCTTAGAAAATACCGGCTCTGATGCTTTTAAGTTCTTAGCAACAAGTTCTGGATCATCTTTGGCATGGACAATAGAGCCTTTCAATTCTCCCCAACGTTGAAGATATCTGGCTACTGCCCTGGTATCCACACCAGTCAAACCGGTAATACCTTGTTTTTGCAAATAATTTGGAAATGAATCTTCTGCTTTCCAGTTAGAAGGATGTTCGCAGATTTCCCGCATTATAACTCCCTTTGCCCTGAAGCTAAGGGAGTCTTCGTACAGAGAATTTACTCCGTAATTGCCCTGCAAAGGATAGGTTAAACAAACAATATTTCCGGACTGGCCAGGATCAGAAACAGCTTGCTGGTAGCCTATCATGCCAGTATGAGCCACCATCTTGCCTTCCACTTTTTCTGTTGCCCCGCAAGCTATGCCATCAAAATACTTGCCGTCTTCCAAAACCAACCTGGCTTCCACTTTTAACCTCCATTCCTTCTACATATTAAACAGAGCTTGTGCATAAAAAAATTTCCCGGCCAGAGCAGACCAAGGAGGAGGATAAATAACATAAAATCAGTGTTATCCTTTCCAGTCTCTCTGGACTGGTTTAAAGGCTTTGTTCCGAAAAGAGTTTATCAGAAAAACAACTCAACAGTCAAATTATTTGGACTTCATTTAATAAAAAAATTTATTCGTTTAACCGGTTACTCCTCCCTGTCTTCCAGAGGAACATAATGAGTAAGGTTATTGCCCGTGTAAATCTGTCTCGGACGCCCGATCTTTAAGGGAACCGAATCATGCATCTCTTTCCATTGGGCAATCCAACCTGGCAAACGTCCAATGGCGAACATAACCGTAAACATATTTGTGGGAATTCCAATGGCTCTATAAAGCAACCCGCTGTAAAAATCTACATTGGGATACAGATTTCTATCAACAAAGTAATCATCGTTCAAAGCTTGGTACTCCAGCTCCATGGCTATTTCAACCAAGGGCTCATCAAAGGTATGCTTCTTCATGAGTTTTTCCACCATATGTTTCAGAAAAACTGCCCGGGGATCAAAATACTTATAGACACGATGGCCAAAGCCGTATAAAACCATATTTTTGTCCTTAGACTTAGCCCTCTCAAGAACCTCTTTAACTGAGAAGCCTTCATCGCGGATGTGTTCGAGCATCTCGATCACCTGTTGATTGGCACCACCATGCAACGGACCCCATAGGGCACAAATCCCAGCACAAATAGAAGAGTACAAGTTAACCATGCTACTGCCCACCAACCTCACAGTAGAAGTGCTGCAATTTTGCTCATGATCAGCATGCAATATCAATAAAGCCCTCATAGCCTGAACTATATCCTGATCAAGTTTGTAAGGCTTTACCGGGCTGTCAAACATCATATGCAAAAGGTTTTCAGTGTATTTAAGATCATGCCTGGGGTAAACAAAAGGCTCGCCAACGGAGTTCTTGTGGGCATAAGCAGCCAGGGTTCTAATTTTGGAGAGCAAACGAGCACATACCAGGTCAAAAGTTATGGCATAAAAATTTTCACTATAGAAGGTAGGATAAAAAATAGAAAGAGCATTTACCATGGAACTAAGAATAGCCATGGGATGAGCATGAGGTGGTATGCCATCAAAAAAATGAATCATCTCTTCATGGATTAGCGAATTTTCGGTCAAATCATCAGAAAATTTCTTTAACTGCTTCTGAGTAGGAAGATGCCCATAAATTAATAAATATGAGGTCTCTACAAAAGTAGAGTTTTCCGCTAGCTCTTCTACCGGAATCCCCCGGTAACGAAGTATTCCATTTTCCCCATCAACGTAGCTCACACTGCTTTTACAGCTTCCTGTATTCTGATAGCCTTCGTCAAGAGTAATAAGGCCTGTATCCTGCCGCAGGCTAGAAATATCTATCGCTTTTTCTCCTTCTGTTCCTTCAAACACATCATATTCGTATGTTTTATTTTCATACTCCAGTTTAGCCTTTTTCATGAGCACACCTCACTTTACTAAATAAATTACCTAAAAAATGATATCAAAAATTTAAAGACAATAGTTCCCCCAGAAACAGTCTCCAACTTTTACAAATCGATTACCAACAACTTTGCAAAACTATCAAACTGCCCAGAGCAAATTTTACAGGTTAACTCAAAAAAGTTTTTTAATATAAAGGGATATTAATTGTTTTCTTTTATGTAGCTCTATCATTACTTTCATCATAAATCCCTGTCTCCCCCTACTATAGGCCAAATATTAGCATATATATTAATCACATGTCAAATAAATTAAATAGTGCCACTAAACTACCAATAACAAGCTTTGACGCTTACGCATTTTTGTAATACTATGTTTCTACTATGATTATGGAATTCAATGGTAAACGTCCTCAAATAGCTTCAAATGCCTTTGTTGCCCCTACTGCCACTATTATTGGAGATGTTACTGTGGGAGAAGGAGCAAGCATATGGTTCGGTGCTGTATTAAGGGGTGACTTTGGCCGTATAGAAGTTGGCAAAAATACCAGTGTCCAAGATAATGTAGTAGTCCATGTGCTTCCTGAGAGTGAAACTGTAATTGGTGAAAATGTAACCATAGCTCACGGAGCTGTTATCCACAACTGCACCATCCAAAACAAGGCTGTGATCGGGATGAATGTGGTAGTTTTAGATTTTGCAGATGTGGGAGAGCAAGCCATGGTTGCTGCCGGAAGCGTTATTCCGGATAAATTCAAATTGCCTGCCAGGCACCTGGCAGCCGGAGTTCCTGCCCAAATCAAAAAAGAAATAGATGGCAATTCTTTATGGTGGATCGATCTAAGCTCCCAATCCTATCAAGAACTTGCTCGTAAGTACCTGCAGGAGCAAAATGACAACAACTCTCAACCAAAATAGACCGGGACTACACCAGTTTTACTATTTTTTATTGGATACAACTTCAAACCGCGGCAAAGTAGGAATATATTTTTCCAGCATATTATGCACACCATCTTCCATCCGGCAAAATACTTCCAGGCTTCTTACTCTGCCTCCGATCCTGTTCAAGAAAAGGGAAAACTTCTTCACAGCTTTTTCAGAAGCAAACCTTAAGCCTTCAGTATTAACTACTACTTTGTAGTTCCCAACAGTAGAGAGTTGTTCCAATTGTGGGCGGATGTACTTCAATGTAGCTTTGTTAAGCACTCCTTTTAAATTCATATAAATTACATCTTTTTTCATGGAAACATGAATTTGGAGTTGTTTACCGTCAACTAAAGTCGTATCGCCAGGCGCCAGGGCCAGAGTTTTGCCCTCGGGAGTTGTTATCTGGTTAGCTGTATTTTGCGGTTTTATGTAGCGCTCTAAAAGGTTTTGATACCCCTGGTTCTGTTTTTCCCAATGCCTGATGAGCCACCATCCCACCGCTCTGTAAAGAGATGTACTCCAGCCCGTAATAGAAACATTGTGGAAAAAGTTTCTAAATGCATAAAATCGCTTATAAGCATTAACGGTTTCTTCTTGCAACTCTTGTGGAGAAATTTTCGCCGGCCAGTAAACCACATGATGCCCATCATAGTATTGCCATTCCTTGGTAAGAAGCCGCCCTTGTGCCTCCAATTCATCATATACAAGGGTGCCGGGCAACGGAACCAGGGTCATAAATTGAACCGTGTCTACACGAGCATCTAGGGCAAAATCCACCGTATCTTTAATAGTTTGCACTGTATCCCCCTCTCCACCAAAAATAAACATTCCATGGACGCTAATCTGGTGGTCATGGAGGCAACGAATAGCTTCTTTGATATCTTCCACACTCTGCTGTTTGTTGTAACTCTCCATAGTTTCCGGATTAATGGATTCCAGTCCTATGTAAGCTATCTTTCCGTTGGTCTTCTGCATGAGATCTAATAACTCTGGATCACTTGCCACATCTACCCTTACCTGAGCTCCCCAATGCTCGGGAAGAATATCCCGTTCCAGCATTCCGCGCATCAATTCTTTGGCTCTTTTTTTATTGGCGGTAAAATTATCGTCTACAAAGAATACCCTTTTTCCTTTATAATGAGCAAGTTCATCTAGAACCAACTCATTATCCCGGTAGCGGAAACGATGCCCAAACATAGGAGTTACACTACAAAAGTTGCAATCAAAAGGACATCCGCGGGAAGTCATAACCGGATAATTGTTTATTTCCTCATGGTTTTTGAGTAAAGTCAAATCTGGAATAGGATGCTCATCTACACTTTCCCAGCAAGAAGGAAGGGGGTTATGACGTATTTCTCCATTTTCCCGGTAAGAAAGGCCGGGTATAGCAGCAGGATCAAAACCCGTCCCCCAATTATTAACCAGCTTTAAAAACGAAGATTCACCTTCCCCTCTAACAACATAATCAGCATGAGGAAGAGCATCTTCAGGCATAAAAGTGGCATGAATACCACCTATAACCACAGGCAAACCTTTAGAACGAACATACCTGGCAATTCGATATGCCTCGGGAGCAGTAGAAGTAGTTGTAGAAATGCCAACTAAATCCGCATCTAAAACTTCTGCCGGTGAAAGAGTGTCTCCATCACCCAATAAAATATTCACTTCATATCCTTCTTGCTTCAAAAGGGTGCCTAATAAAGGCAAGCCCAGGCGAGGCATATAAATTGTCTTGTAAACATGATCACCCGGTGCTTTAGGTTCTATTAAAACAATTTTATTAATCTGCATCTCTTAGATCCTCTCCTTAAATATTTTTCTGCTTGTAACTGCTTAGGCCAAAGGTATTGTAATAAGAAGCATTCATTGATATTGTTGATTTTTTCTCCCTCCCCCTTGAAGGGGTTGATTTTTTTCTCCCTCCCCCTTGACGGGGGAGGGTCGGGGTGGGGGTGTTTTTACTCTTTTCCTAGCAATGCCTTAGCAGTTACTTCTGCTTTATTGAATTTAGTCTCTAGTTAAAGATTTCTCAAATAATACTAATTTATACATTGATTGATTTTGAAGGCAGTATGATGCTCTCTACAGATGCAGATATTAATAAATGGGGCTGTGCCTTTCTCCTTCAAAATAAAAGCCGCTTTCATCATCTTCATCCGGCAACTGTCTGTCTCTCTGAGGCCAATTAAACGTATTAGACCCTTTTATCTCATCATCTTCCCATTCACCAACGTACTTAGAACCGTCAGGCCACTTTATCTTTCCTTCACCGTGTTTTTCTCCGTTACGGAACTCCCCAACATACTTTCTTCCGTCAGGATAAGTTAATTCTCCTTCACCATGTCTTTCATCGTTACGATATTCTCCCTCATAAGCGCTCCCATTTTCATATTTCATTTTTCCATAACCATCTCTTTGACCTCTGTCAAATTCGCCTGAATACTTACTACCGTCTTCATAAAGCAAAACACCTTCCCCGTGAGGCTCTCCTTCTTTAACGGAACCTTCATACTCACTGCCACCAGGCAACTCCATAGTAACCTCTTCTTCCCACTCATCCTCTTGAGGGACCTCTACCCGTTCTACACACCCCACAACTCCCAGGGTTATAACGCAAAATATTAATAATATACCTAAAGATAAATTCTGGTTGCCTTTCATTTTCAAATCACCTTTTCCTAAATATTACGCCTTAAAATCTACAGTTTTCATATTATTCATCACTTGAGGGACATAATTCTGGGTTTCTGCAAAAGGAGGAATTCCATCATATTTCTCTACATTAGCAGGACCTGCATTGTAGGCAGCCAGGGCCAGTTCTATATCCCCAAACCTATCGATCATCTGACGAAGGTAACGCGCACCACCATCAATGTTTTGGGCAGGGTCGAAGGGGTCTTCCACTCCCAATCCCTTTGCAGTTTCTGGCATTAACTGCATTAGCCCCATTGCACCTGCATGAGACACAGCATCTTTTTGAAAATTAGATTCCGTATCAATTACCGAGCGAATCAGGTTAGGGCTTAAATCATAATTTCTTGCAGCCTGCATAATATGTGAATCTATGTTTTCACTCTTGTTTGCACCGCTTACAGAAGAAGGCACCTCTTTCTGGCCCGAAACATTGCTCAAAACATCTTCAAAAGATAAACCACTTCTTTGTGGCTCCTGCGTAGATTGCGAGGAAGAAACTCTCTGAGTTCCTGCAAATAAATCCTGGAACAATATATTAAGCAGTGTTTTAAACATCTTCCACCCTCCAGGCCATTTCAGAACTTGACCTCAAGCAAAATTATTTAATTCTTTTTACGATTATACCAAATTGCTATCCCATCTTCAATATAAACGAAAAAAGCAGAGGAACGGTTTTTCTGTGCTCCTGATTATTTGATCTTGCATTAACCCATTCTACAGCACAGAAAAACCGTCCCTCTGCATTAAAGTTGAATTACAATTTGCTCGACCTAAAAAGGAAATCTATAGCTTTACCACATTAGAGGCCTGCGGACCCCGGTTGCCTTCTACTACATCGAATTCAACTTTCTGACCCTCATCCAGAGTTTTAAATCCATCCTCCTGGATTTCCGAGTAATGAACAAAAACATCTTTGCCTTCATCCACTTCGATAAAACCATAGCCTTTTTGTGCATTGAACCACTTTACATTACCTTGCATTAAAAATTAACCTCCTACTTTCTTCCCTTTCACAGGGGTATTATAGAAGTAACACTACCATAAACCAAAGAAAAATGCAATTAAAAACCAAAAAATTAACAAATAAATTCACTTTATAAAAGTATTTTTTATTTAATAAAAATAATTTTTACTCAGCCTCCAAGTCTTCCAGTGGAGTCCATGTTTCATACACAGGCTTGTTCTTTTCGTCCAACTCTCTTACCAGAACCTTACTCGCCTTTTTCTTCTTTACCATTTTATTTTTATCGTCAACATAGCATATTACTGTCTTTACACCACCGCTTGGAGTTTCACCATAAACTACATCACAGTGCTTGTATTGATCCTCCGTCTTGTCCAAATTTTTTTGATAGTGCTTTTGGCAATATTCACTCTCCGGATTGCGAGCGCATACTCTTTCTGTCATTGTTTTGTAAGTAAAATACCGCAATCCCAAAACTAGTAGAATAAAAATAACACCCAAAGATAATAAAGGTAATAAACTTTCCACTGCCAGGAAACCTCCTTCAACATTTAATTTATACTATTATTTCTATTTTATAATATATTAATTTAATTTACTTTTCAAGTAAAGGGGTGGTCTGTACTCTGGCTTTCTTTTTTTGAATAAATTATCCCCTGCGCTGGTGAGAATACAAGGGCTATAAGAAATATTACAGTAACCACCAAAACCATGGCTGCTCCCGTAGCCAGGTCATAATAAAATGATAAATAAAGCCCTGCTAAAGAAGAAATAATACCAAAAATTAAAGAGAGGATAATCATGTAAGAAAACCTGTAAGTAAGCAAAAAACTGGCTGCGCCCGGAATAATCAGCATAGCAACTACCATAACAATACCCACTGTATGGAGTGAAGCTACTATGGTAGCTGTCAGTAAAAACATCATCAAATAATGCAATTTATTTGTTGAAATACCGGCTACCTGAGCTGCTACAGGATCAAAAATCCAGAAAACTATGGGGCGATAGAACAATAGAAGAAAAGCGATCACAATTAAACCAACAATAGCAGTTAATAAGAAGTCGGCAGAAGACACCGTCAAAATGTTACCGAAAAGAATATCGTATAAATTTACCCTCCCTCTAATCATGCTAATAATTGCCACTCCCAGGGCAAAGGCAGCAGTAAATACCGTTCCCATGGAAGCATCTTCTTTTAACCTGGTTTGGTTTTGTAAATAGCCAATACCCCAGGAAGAAGCTAAACCGGTGAACAAAGCACCCACAAAATATGGCAAACCCAGCATATAAGAGAAGGCAACTCCAGGTAACACAGAATGGGAAATAGCATCTCCCAGTAAAGCCCAGCGTTTTACCACCAAAAAACAACTTAAAATTGCACAGATACTACCCACCAAAATCCCTGTAACTAAAGCCAACCTCATAAAGTGGTAATCTCTTAATGGCTCAACTATAAAATCCAGAATACCCCCCATCTCTAATACCTCCAATTTATTACATCAATACAGATGATCAACCCCAAATGCCAAAGCTATTTTCTGGTTCTTGATAACTTCCTCCCGTGGCCCCTGGTCAATTATCCCTTGATTCAGAAGTATAAGCCAATCAAAACTACCGATATCTTCCAATCTATGATGAACGATTATTACGGTTCTCATTTCTCTTTTAAGCTCTTGCAAATAATCCTTAATTACTTTTTCCGTGTTGGCATCTACTCCGTTAAAAGGTTCATCTAATATTATTATCATTGCATTCCGGCACATAGCACGCGCTAAAAGCACTCTTTGTTTTTCTCCGCCGGACAAGTAGCCGATAGGACGTCTAGCAAGATGCTGCAAGCTAAATTTATTTATTGATTTCTCAATCATATGGTAATCCTCATCACTTAACCTCTTCCAGTGCCTACCCGGGTGATAACGCCCCATAGAAACCACTTCTTCTACCAAGAGGGGAAAATTCCAATCAACTTCATTTTGCTGAGGAACGTAAGCGAATTTTTCTGAAGACTTATATAAAGGAAAACATAGAGTTGCAACACTCCCTGCTTGAAAAGATATTAAACCCAAAATAGCCTTCAATAAGGTTGATTTTCCGGAACCATTAGGTCCAAGAATACCAGTAATTTTGCCAGCAGGTATAGAAGCATTAATCTCTTTTAAAGCCGGCACATTTCTATATCCTACTGAAAGGCTGTAAATTTCAATTGCATTAGTTAAATCACCTCTTGGTTTTATATAAGCTCACTCCCTGCCTAATTTATTTCATTTTAACGCGTCAAATATACGCTTGGTATTGACTTGCATCATTTGAAGGTAAGTTTCGGCTCCTTCTCCCGGCTTGCTCAATGAATCTGAATAAAGCTCACCAGCAATAGGGACATCGGCCTCTCGAGATACTTGCCTCATAGGACGGGGGTCAACCTGGTTTTCTACGAATAAAACCGGGATTTCATGCTCATCTATAACTTCCAGTATGCGGGTTATCTGGCGTGAAGTTCCTTCCTCTGGTGCATTTATGGGCCAAATAGCATCATGAAAGAAACCATACTCTTTAGCAAAATATTGAAAACACAATTCACTGGTTATTAGCAAACGCTTCTCTTCAGGTATTTTTTGCAATTTCTCCTTCATCCAGATATGCAAATCTTCTAGTTCTCTTAAGTATTCTTCAAGATTTTTAGCATAATAATCTGCATGGTGGGGGGCAGCATCAATTAATAATGCCCCTATTTGCTGCACATAACTACTGGCATACTGAACATTGGTCCAGAGATGGGGATCGGGGTTCCCCTTAAATGGCCCCGAAGGCAAAGTAATAATTTCAAAGCATTCGCTTTCAGCCAACGCCAAGTAATTTTCCCTCTCTTCCAGATCAGAGACTATTTTGGGGAGCCAGCGCTCCATATTTAGGCCGTTATAAATAAAAAGATCCGCATTTTCTATTGCCCTGATATCTCCGGGAGTTGGTTCATAATGTTCAGGCTCTACCCCCACCGGAACCAATCCTTTCACTTCCAACTTCTCGCCTCCGACATTAGAAACCATATCTTCCAAAAATGATAGGGTAACAACCACCTGCAGTTTATCTTCTTGCAAAGGTTGTTTTGCTTCCTGATTAAACTCACAGCTTCCCCCCATACAAATGATTAAAGCCAAAATCCCCAGTGCCCAAATATATATTGGGAATACTTTTTTCATAAAGAACTCCCTCCACCCGGTATTATTTCTTTATTTTATGCGGGGAAATTTAAATGAGTTCACACCCTATCCCTGAGAGCACAATACGGTGTAAAAAAATAGAACGAAAAATATGAGGAAAATATGAGGAATTATAAAGAAATAAATCTGGGGAGCCTTGAAACTTCAAGACATCATAAAAAAACCGGAAAACCTCTTAATCAAGGCTTCCGGCTTTGGTGGGAGCGGCAGGATTCGAACCTGCGACCTCTTGAATGTGAGTCAAGCGCTCTCCCCCTGAGCTACGCCCCCCAAAAACAAGCAAGTATTAAATCAAAAATTATAGAAAGCCAACAGCTTGATATACAATATAGCTAAATAACACCAGGCCCGCGCTAAAAACCAGCCCTCCTAACGCTGTATATATTGTAAATTGAAGAAACTTCATCCGGGCCAGTCCAGCCGGGAGAGATATAAATGTGCGACTGGCACCGTACAATTGAGCCAGAAATATAGAATACTTGCCATAACGGCTAAAAAATTCGTTGAACTTATTCATTTTTCGTTTTATCAAATTCTTACCAAAATAACCTATTAAATAACTGATTACACTTCCTGCTACTATTCCCGCCGTAGAAAGTATTATAACAAGAGCCCATGATACTTCTCCCGCCATTATCAATTGTCCTGCCGTTAAAACGACAACGCTTGACGCAAAAGGCACACCCACATTTTCAGCTGTCATGGAAAGAGCTATTCCTAACAAACCATATTTAATAGTCAAATAATTGAATGTTTCGGCTATAGGTAGGATGAATTCAGGGGCTTCCATGCTTTGCAACGCTCCTTACTTGCCATTTTTCTTTTTATAGTATAACATATATGCTTCCCTTATCGTTACACTTGACATAATTTTTAATGAAACTTAGTACTTTATCTGTTCCCTTTATACAGGGGATTATGAAATCACCCAATATTATTAATTTAAAGTTTTTTAGGAAAGTGTTAAAACTCTTAAACCTGCAAACAAGCGGGGTATCTGTCTAATTTACAGTGCCCACACTCATTACGGCATTTATTATGTAAACGCCTATTTCCCTGTCGCCTTAAATTTAATGTTATAAACAAGAAGAAACTATCTATTTCTGATTGCCGGTTTCATCTGCGCTATATTAACAAACATACAACATTGACAAAATAGCGCTGATTTGGTAAAAGAAAAGCGTTCTTTGATTAATCAAAAACATGTAATTGGCAGAAAGATTAATTTGAGTTTCAAGATAAAATGTGCGGAGGACAAATATGAACTCCAGGCAACCCATTTACTGGATAATCCCTATACTCGCTCTGGTAGGAGCAGTTTTCTACTTAGGATGGGAGGAAGTTATAACTACTTTGGGCAGAGCTAATCCCTTATTTATGATATTTTTGTTTCTGCTCCAGATATTTAGCTCATTATTAGTCGCTTATAGGTGGCATTACTTGCTGCAAAAAAAACATCATACTTTGCCCCTAACTACCATCTATGCTATTACCATGACTGGCAGTTTTGTGGAAAATGCAACTCCTTCTTCCCGTTTGGGAGGAGAGGCTACTAAAATGTACCTTTTTCATCGTTACACTTCCCATTCGTACTCAGACCTGGCAGGGATTACGTTATGTTTAAAGTATTTTTCCCTCATGCCCCTGCTAATTATAATTTCCATTTTTTTAATCCCGGGTATTATGAGGTTTGATATGCCACCAATTACTTACGTTGCCTTTGCCTTCCTGGTAGCTTTTGTAAGTTTGCTCGCCTTTATTTATCACCGGGGAGGAAAAAATGAAGAAAGCCGGAATAACTCTGAGGAAATTCCTTCATCTAAAAATGATTTTACACCAAAACGCACATCCCTGTTTTCTTTAAATAATTTCTCTTCATTCATTAAAGAAAAATATCAAGCCATATCTAACTTTACCCGACAAGCCTCCATTCATTCCCGGAATATAATTACCACCGGAGATAGAGTAATTTTGATACTTATTTCAATTTTTATATGGGGTCTATACCCACTAAAAGTTTACTTGGTAGTCACCATGCTGGGGTTTGGGCTGGACATATTCACCATTGCCATAGTTTCTTTTAGCGCATACCTGGTAAGCTTACTCCCTCTCTCACCCGGAGGGTTGGGGCTATTCGAGGGCAGCATGGTATTTATGTTTGCCCTGGTAGGAATAAGCCCACCACAAGGGCTGGCAATAGCTTTGCTATCAAGGCTGGTAATTTACTGGTTTCCTCTGCTCATATCAGCAATTTCAGCATCTATTCTGGCAATGAAAAATGAAGAGCTATTACTGGCTAAAGAGGATGCGGATTTACAAAATAATTTTTAGGGCAAGGTGAACATAGCAACGCTTTTTTTAATTAATTTAAAAAACTTTAAAAGCAGGGTTGATAATAAACGAATATCTGCTATCATAAACAAAGGGGTTTTAAAGATGCCATTATTTAATTCAAAGATAACTCATAATATTGATAATGCAGAACAAAAAAGCAAACCAAAAAACAAAATAAATTCTCCTCGAAAAGTATCACCTTTTTTCAAAATATCACAAAAGCTGGAAAACTTGGCCAATAATTTCTGGCCGGTAGCTTATTTGTATTTTTTATTCATTTACAAAAAAAAGCTCGAGCGCGAAATCTCTATGGCCCAGCTGGAACCAGGAAAAACTGTTCTCCACATAGGTTGCGGGCCTTGCCCATACACCGCAATTTTCCTTGCAGAACGGGGTATGCAAGTAACGGCTGTAGATAACGATGAATCCGCAGCGAATAAAGCCAAGCAGCTTGTGAAAAGAAAAAACCTTGAAAACTATATCAGCATAAATTGTGAAGACGGAAAGAGCCTAAATGGAAACAAATTTGATGCTGTCTGGGTTTCTCTTAACGTCCAACCCAAGGAAAAAATTCTTCAAGAAGGACTGGGTTCTCTAAATGACAAGGGCGTTCTCATTTATAGAAATGTTCCACGATGGTTATCTTCATATTTTATAACCGTTCCTCCGGCAAAATGGCCAAGCAGCTACCATACTGAAACCCGTCTTTCCCGGATGGGGGCAGAGAGCGTGATGGTCAAGAAAAAACTTTAACTCCTAAGCATTTGTAACTCTTTCAGCACTTCTTTTATCCCGGAGAATACAAAATCCGGATTTATGTTACTGTTTTTCAGATCCTCCCTGGTAGTTTCACCTGACAATACCAGGATGGAAGGAATTCCGCTGTTTGCCCCCAAAACTATATCTGTATAGAGACGATCTCCCATCATGGCCATATCTTCTCTTTTTAACCCCTTTTTATCTGTCAGCATATCAACAACCAGGGAATTTGGCTTACCCATCACTTTTGCCGGCTCCTCGCCGGTACTGGCTTTTATAAATTCAATAATGGCTCCGCAATCAGGCATATATACATCGTTCTCCAGAGGACAGTTGAAATCAGGATGGGTGGCCAGGTAAGAAACACCACTGCGAATATATCGACAAGCATCAAAAAGCTTATTGTATTCAAGGCTGGTATCAAAACCTACTACTACATAGTCTAAATCAACAGTTTCATCAAACTCATACACTAACTCAAACCCGGCTTTAATTAATTCCTGTTCCATATACTTTGTAGCTACCGGATAAAGAACTGCTCCCGGCTTCTCATTTTGCAAATAGTAGATTAAAACATCCGTGGAAGTTACTACATTTTTTCTTTCCACAGGCAAACCAAGTTTGTCAAGCTTCCGCAAATATGCTTCCGCGCTTTTAGAAGAATTATTGGTAAGAAAACTAAAATCCTTGCCCTGGGCTTTTACTTCCTTTATAAATTCCTGTGCCCCTTCCAAGAGAGTATTGCCTAAGTAGACGGTGCCGTCCATATCGAGAAGAAAAAATCTAATTTGTTCCAAATTGTATTTTGTCATGGTTAAAATCTCCTTGTTGGCTTTTAATTTCTTATTTCAACTCTTGTTTCTCTCTTGCAGAACACTTCCTAAAACTTCCGGGTGATCAGTAATTAAACCATCTACACCCAGTTCCATCATTTTCTCCATGTCTTCTTTTCGGTTTACTGTCCAAGGAATTACCTTTGCTCCTGCTTTCCGGGCCTGATTTAAATAACCGGGTTTTACTAAACCATGGAGAGGATGCAATACTCCTGCTCCAGTCATAGTTTTAAAGCTACATCTGTTTAACAAAGACGGTATGATGGGAACATGGAGAACTCCAAGAGAAACCCGGCTATCGAATTGACCCACCCTCTTTAGAATCAAGGGGCTAAAACTGGAAATCACCACCCGGTGGTAGAGATTTCGGCTCTTTACAAAACGTGCTACCTCTTTCTCCACACCTTTAACTGCAAAAGGATTGGCTTTGATTTCAATCATTACAAAAGTGTCCTCGCCAACAGCCTCAATTACTTCTTCCAAAGTGGGTATATAAGTATTAGCATAGTCTGCAGAAAAAAACGAGCCCGCATCTAAAGATTGCAACTCCCGCAAGGTATAATTGGCAAGCAGCCCACGTCCATCAGTTGTCTTGTGAAGCAAGTAATTATGAAACACTACTATGGCTCCGTCTTTACTCAGGGTAACATCAAGCTCAATGCCATTAGCCCCCAACTCCAGAGCCTTAAGAAACGAAGGCAGGGTGTTTTCCGGCGCAGCTTCCGGTGCACCACGGTGGCCTATATTTAAAAACTTATAAGTTAAATCATCGTACACCTAATATTCACCACCTGTTTATTAATTTGTTCTTTAATTGTTGCCTTATTTCAATCATAAGCAAATGATCTATTATCTATTTACAATCCTCTTCGCCATTCATCCCGCAGCACAGAAGGATTTTTATCTTCCATGATCTTTTCCATAGACCGCAACAGGTCCTCTTTATCTCGCGACAACACCCCTTTGAGAGGCAAGTAATTGGAAGCATGATTGGCCCGAAATACGCACTCGGTCAAATTTAAATCCCTAACCATGAGCATAATCTCCTCAAGAATTTCCCACGGTTCCAGCATGGTAAGTTCGCCTGCTTCTATCCGGCGATATATGGGGAAGCCGGGATAAACCATAAGGGTTAACAAGCCCAAATATTCGGGATCCATCTCATTAAGCAGCCAGGCAGTATCTCGGGCATGTTCTTCCATGCCTTCCTTACCGGCCAGCCCGTTAATAACGGTTATGGAAAGGGGAATTTTTGCAGCTTTAGTCTTACGAGCACCCTCAATCATATCTTCTGGAGTAGCACCTTTCTTAACATCACGAAGCACCTGGCGGGAACCACTTTCCACTCCCAGGTAGAGCATTCCCAGTTTAAGTTCACGCATCCGTGTAAAATCTTCAATCTCTTTTTCCAGTAAATCATGAGGATTGCAATAAACGCTAACTCGCTCCAACCGGGGGAAGTAATCGTTAAGTAATTCCAGCATACTTATTAATTTTTCCGTAGAGATGTGCAAAGAATTGCCATCGGCCAGAAAAATGCGGCGGGTATGAGGAGCCATACCGGCAGCATATTTAACATCCTCGGTGAATTCATCCAGGGAACGTTCCCGGTATTTTTTATCTTTATACATGGCACAAAAAGTGCAGCCATTATGGGAACACCCTACAGTGGCTTGCAAAATAAGACTCCTGGCCTCACTGGGCGGCCTGTATATGTTGCCTTCATAACGCATTTATATCACTTCCTTCAATTAAAATATACCTACTAAATAGCATATCAGTAGTAAAAAAACTTTAAAAGGGTTAAAACTTTCGGAAACAAAGAATTTCCCCTGAGTAAAGCAAAAAGCACAAAGTTTTTTTCCCATAAAAATACTACAAGGGATTCATTCCATCAAAAAGAATGATTAAACATTAAAACTGTTATATAATAAGATAATAAACATTTCATCATATTGATAGAAACCACCTTTAGAAAGGATATATACACTTTGACTTCTCTGCATTTTTCAGAAAAGTTGCAGCCAGCTATATTTTGGGAGCGCCCCAACCGGTTTCTTTTGCGCTGTAGCCTGGAAGACGGTTCCAATATGAGGCACGATAATAGCCGGGCAAATCACGATAATAGCCGGGCAAACGAAGATAACCATAGAAACACTAATCACCCAAATCCTGACAGTACCCCCGGCCAAATGGTAGATGTGCATCTAGCCGATCCCGGGCGTTTAAAAGAGCTGCTCATCCCCGGCAAGCAAATTTGGCTGCGCCCGGCCCAAAATCCCCAGCGGCGCACCCGGTGGTCAGCAGCCCTGATCGAAAATCCCGAAGGAACGGCTCTGGTTTCCATAGATTCAACCCTGCCCAATCGTTTAGTGGCCAAAGCCCTTTACGAAGATGCTCTTCCTGTATTTAAGGACTGGAATGTGGAGAGAGCAGAATTCAAGATAGGCAACTCCCGTTTCGATTTTCTTCTCAGTAAAGGCCATGATCAAATGGCCCTGGAAGTAAAGAGCGCCACCCTGGTTAAAGAAGGCACTGCCCTTTTCCCCGATGCTGTTACAAGCCGGGGAGCCAAACATGTGCATGAACTTGCTGAAATTGCTTCCCGTCCCGGTTGGTCTGCTGGCATCTTGTTTGTTGTACAGCGAGAAGATGCCAGTAGCGTATCGGCAGCTGCAGACATAGACTCCCATTTTGCCTCCGCTCTGGCAGATGCCCGACAAAAAGGCGTGCAAATAGCAGGCATCAGGTGTAAAGTAACCCAGCAAGCAATCTCTCTAGATAAGCCTATTCCGGTAGAATAATAAGTTGCTCTTATATGATATTCTTTGATATTTTTCGCACAAAGGTTTTTTCTCTTTACATAGAGAAATTATATTTTATCCAATATTTTTGATTGTCTATGATCGAAAATTAAAAAATTGTACCGGAACAAAAGAATAATTTTTGTCTACAGATAAGTCACTGTTAAATCCATTCCAACAAGGAGGCAACTACTAAATGGAAAAATTATTTTACCCGCAGTCAATAGCTATTATCGGTCTTTCGTCTAAATCCACAAATATACCCCGCATAACCCTGGAAAATTTATTTCGATGGGGCTACAGAGGTCGCATTTTTGGGGTTAATGCCAAAAGCGAGGATGAACATGTAGACGGCATCCAGATGTACAGTAAAGTTGAAGATCTTCCGGAAGTCCCCGATTTGGCTTACTGCCTGGTACCGGCCAAAATAATTCCGGACATTATAGAAAGTTGCGGTAAGTTCGGAATCAAGCGTATGGCTATTCCCTCCGGAGGATTTGACGAGTATAGCGAACAAGGTGAACAGCTGGCAGAAAAGACACTTGCTACTGCCAGGAAGCACGGAATTCGTTTCGTAGGGCCCAACGGATTGACAGTGGCCAGCACAGATAACGGATTGTGCTTGCCTTTCCTGCCTCTACACAAGTCTCCCAAAGGAGAAATGTCCATAGTTTCACAAAGTGGAGGGGTAGCAGCGTTCTTACTCAATTATCTATCTGATGAGAATTTAGGGCTGGCCAAATTTGCCAGCATAGGCAATAAACTGGACCTGGATGAAGTGGATTTTTTGGAATACCTGGGGCGGGATCCCCAAACTGGAGTTATTTGCCTGTACCTGGAAAGTCTGGACAGAGGACGTGATTTTATTGAGACTGCCCAAAAAATAGACAAACCGGTAGTGGTTTACAAAGCGAATACTACTTCAGCCGGGGAAAGGATGGCCATGAGCCATACCGCTGCAGTAAGTAATGATGAAGATATCATAGATTCAGCTTTTGAAGATGCAGGAATTATCCGCATTGATAATTTCCTTGATTTCCTGGAAGTTGTTAAAGCATTCCGGCTACCTCCAATGCGAGGCCGGCGGATTATGGTTATGAGCCCGGCAGGAGGTTTTACAGTAATGGCTGCTGACTTATGCGAGAAAGCTGGGTTTAAGTTCGCCGATATGGGCCAGGAGTTTTATGATGGGCTCAGCAAATTTAGTAACGCTGGCGTAATACAGTTTTCCAACCCCCTGGACATGGGTGATATTTATGAACCGCAGATGGTAGCACATGTAATTTACTCGGTAATGCATTCAGAACAGGTAGACGGAGCCATGATGATTAGCCAGAGGCCCCAAATGCCCCAGGGCGATGATGTATTTAGGAAGATGTTTCTATCCGATCTTTCCAAGGAAACGTGGGGATCCATTCTATCTGCAGGCAAACCGTTTGGAATCTGTCTCTTTGGACCCAATAAAACAATAGGTCAAGCCAAGAGAGTAGTAGAATTTCCTATATTCAACAGCACAGAAAAAATGGTCAATGCCATGTCTTTACAGATGAAATTTTATGAGCAAAAAAGGAAATTGCAAAACAAAGAAAAAGAAGCCTTACCCGAGAGAGATAAGGAGGCGGCACACAAGTGGATGGAAAACCGGGAGGGAGACTACGGGGAAGAAGTGCTGGAACTTCTGGAAGCCTATAATATTCCGGTGGCCGGTTCTGCGGTAGCCACAACCGAGGAAGAGGCATTGCAGCAAGCCCAAAAACTGGGGCTGCCGGTGGTCATGAAAGTAGTTTCTCCCGATGCCCTTCATAAATCTGACGCCGGCGGGGTAGTAATAGGTGTAGATTCTACGGAACAAGTAAAACAAAAGTTTGCCCAGATAAAAGAAAACCTGTTTAATTATGATTCCCAGGCCCGTTTTCATGGCGTGCGCATCCAGCAGATGGCCGAAGAAGGATATGACATGTTTGTGGGTGGCAAAAGAGACCCTTCATTTGGGCCAGTGGTATTCTTTGGCATGGGAGGAGTATTCGTGGAAATATTCCAGGACGTAGCCAACGTCCTGTGCCCCACAGAAACTGACAGCGTCTTTCAACGATTGGAGAGATTAAAGTCTCATGAGATACTGAGCGGGGTTCGAGGCAAGGCGGCTGGTGATACCCAGGCTTTTGTTGATCTGGTGGTTAAAGTTTCCCACCTCATGGCAGAATTTCCTCAAATCCAGGAACTAGACCTAAACCCGGTTAGGGTTTTCAGCCAAGGAGAAGGAGTAATGGCCCTGGATGCAAGAGCCAGAATAATTTAATGTATTATGCATTCCCAATGAGGAGGTTTAGATATGAAAAGTATTCTGGCAATAGATGTAGGCGGCGGAACCCAGGATATTCTCCTATATGAACCCGGAGTAGAAATGGAGAACAATATTAAACTGGTCCTTCCTTCCCCCACCCAGATCATTGCCAAACGCATAAGGAGATTAACCAGGGAAGGGAAAGATATATATTTGCACGGTTTCCCTATGGGAGGCGGCGCCTCTACAGGAGCCGTGAAGAAGCACCTGGAAGCAGGGTGCCGGGTTTACGCTACCCCTCAGGCTGCTCTTACCATAAAAGATAACCTGGATAAGGTGACCTCTATGGGCGTTCAATTGGTAGAAACCGCCCCTCCGGGAAGCATACCAGTCGAATTAAAGGACATTGATACTGATGCCCTGCAAAGCGCTCTACTCCCTTTTGAAGTGAAATTGCCGGAAATTTTCGCCCTGGCAGTTCAAGATCACGGTTTTTCACCAAACGAAAGTAACCGTCGGTTTCGCTTTACTCACTGGGAAAAATTCCTTTCTGACGGCGGTTATTTGTCAGACCTGGCATACACAGAAGCCACTCTTCCCTCCTATTTTACTCGTATGAAAGCCGCGCTGGAAAGTTGCCGGGAAACTACTGATAATGTATGGTTAATGGATACTGGCTCCGCTGCCATAATGGGAGCCCTGGAAGATCCAAAAGTTAAAGAAGCTACCGAAACTAAAAGCGCCATGCTGGTAAATATGGGAAATCAGCATGCCATAGCCTTTTTGTTATCGGGCAACCGGGTTTATGGAGTCTTTGAACATCATACCCGGATGTTATCCCCGGAAAAATTGGCTGATTACCTTAAACGTTTTGCCCGGGGCGAGTTAACCAACACGGAAGTATTCGAAGACCATGGCCATGGCTGCGCCATCCTTCCTGAAGCCAGTCAATTTTCTTTTGATTTTATTGCCGTCACTGGGCCACACCGCAACCTTGCTTCCAGCCTGGGCTACCTGGCTGTCCCTCATGGGGATATGATGTTATCCGGCCCCTTCGGACTGGTGAAAAGTGTCCGCGACAACTTGACAACCGAATCCCAAAGCAGCTCTAGCCAATTAAATGAATGGCAATTGTATAATCGTTAAACAAAGAATCTTCTACGGTTACATCCACATATTCCAACCTGTGGTTTTGCTCCTTCCCTGCCTCAGTGGCCACCTCTTCAACAAAGGAATGAGAAAGATTCCGACGGGGATGAGCCAAAATCATCTCGCTTCCATTGCGCAAAAAGCTAACAAGCACTTCTTTAAGTGAAGGTAGCAAGCGGGGTTCGTACATTATTTCTGAACCCAGGACCAAATCGTAGTTTAAATCCGCTGGGAAGTCTCGCCAATCCGCCCACATGGTTTCAAATTTCTGCAATTTGTTAGCCCGGGCATTTCGGGCACAAAAATCCAGGGCCAGCTGGTTGAAATCAGAAAAGGTGATATGAGCCCCCTTGCAACCAGCCATAAGCCCGGGAACCCCTAACCCCGCTCCCAGCTCTATCGCGGTATAGCCAGAAAGATCCCGTTTTTCATAAAGATAACGCGCAAGCCCCACTGAAGCCGGCCAAATTTCAGCCCAGCACGGCACCTTATCTGGATCAGCAGGGTCGGTAATCAACTCCTCAAAATTTTTTACCTTGTAAACTAACATATTTAGGTTATTAAATTCCAAGTTCATTTGCTGGGTTTCCACAGTTTTTCCTCCTTAACAATATCCATGCCAAATTAGCAGAGGCTAAAATAGTCACATCCATTTAATACTTGCCCCACCTAGTAGCCTTATTTTAATCAATGCTCGGTGCGTTCTATCAACTCTTCCTGCATCTCCCTGTTAAGCTCAACAAAGTAAGCATTATACCCGGAAATTCGCACCAGTAGCCACCTGTAATCTTCCGGGTTTTCCATGGCTTCTCGCAGCGTTTCGGAAGTAACCATGTTAAATTGCATCTGCATGCCTCCCATCTGGAAGTAAGTACCTGCATAGGCAGACACCCGCTCCACGTAATCCCGGTGACTATCCCGCGCTCCGGGACCCACTTTAACGTTAAAAGCAATGTTATTGGGCATCTTGAGGGGATCCAGCCCGGCAATGGAATGAATACTGGGAAGAAGATCCTCGGAAGCACCGGGAGCCGGGGTTATACCCGGCGTGAAAGCTTTCCCTTTCTTTCTGCCGCTGGGCAGCGCCCCCGATAAAGAGCCAAAAGCCACATGATTGGACATACTCCAGAAACCACTGGTATATGGACCTCCGCGGTAATTATTGTAGCTCTGGTACCGGTTATAGATAAAGTCAATTAACTCCTGCGCCAATTCCTGGGTCTGGGGTTCACCCGTCCCAAACTTGGGAATCCTTCTCATGATGTACTGATGCAAAGACTCCCACCCCTCAAAATCATTTTCCACAGCTTCCAGCAATGCAGGCCAGTCGGTGATATTTTCTTCATAAATAAGTTTCTTAATAGCCGCAAGGCTATCTATGACATCGGTAATTGATACCAGAGCCGCACCGGAAGTGTTGTACATGGCACCACCATCAATGACATCCCGCCCTTTTTCCATGGGCCCCCGGAAAAAAGCCGAAAGCAAGGGAGTAGGATGTAAATGTTGGTGGGACTCACCCAGCATATTATTATAGGCAATTGAATTTTCAATGAGGCACGCCAACTGCTGCTTGTATGCTTCTTTAAAATCTTCAAAAGTAGGAAAAGCAGAACCATGGCGAGGGTCTCCTGTAGAGGGACCTATTTTTTGCCCGTTAAGAGGGTGAACACCGTTATTTAACGCCATCTCCAGAGGGGCAACAGTATTGAGAAGCATACAGTTGGTATGTCCCATGTGCCGCCCACAGCTGGTAGGCTCCACGCACCCGGTAGCTCCCCATTCGCGAGCATCAGCCGGAGAAAAACCCTGCTTTTCCACAGCAGCCAGGACAGCCTTATCATTGTGCAAGGAAGGAGTAGCAGTGGTAATAGTATTTACTTCCACCAGGCGGTGCAAGTAATCCCAGGAATTAACTTCCGGGTGAAAGCGGGCATTCATGTTAGGCTCCCGCAAGCTCAACATTTCCGTGGCTTTTAGAAAAATATAGGTCATATCACTTACTGCACTGTGGCCATTTTGATCCACCCCTCCCAGGGTAAGAGCCTGATCAGAGGAGCTACCCCCAAAAAGGCGGTTGGCGATGTCCGGAACCAGGGGCAGGTGATCGGAACACTTTAAATAAAAACTTCCCACCAGTTCCAGAGCTTTTTCCACCACTCGTTGCCTTTCAGCCTCAGTTTGGGCCTGCTGAATTTCAGCCATAAAATAAGGCTGCAGCCACCTATCCAGCAAACCAAGCGACAAACCAGCGTTCATATTTTCCATGTGCAGGGCTACCCAACATATCCAGATGCTGTTGATTGCTTCCTGTAAGTTGCGCGCAGGGTGTTCGGGAACCTGCCTGCACACCCGGCTCATGGCTTCCAGTTCTTCTTTCCTGGTTGGAGACATCCCGTTAGATCGACCTGCTTGAAGCTGCCGCTCAGCTTCCGCTGCCAAATTTTCCGCATATTTAATAACTCCCTGGTTGGCAATTTGCATGGCCTTGTAGAAATTTTTCTTATCTTCTTCTCCTGCTTCTGCGGAAGCTTTTTCCTTTTCTGCTGCCTCCTCAATAATACTTCTGAGCCCTCTTTTTAATATGGAAGGAAAGTCAGGAATAGTATGGGAAACCGCGTAGGGTTTCCAGGAAAAATAAAATACCCATTTTTCATCATACTGCTGGCAATGGGGATTATCATTCCTGGAACGGGTGTATTCCATTATATTTTTATCCATCCAGAAGGGAAACACCTCATTATTTAAAAGTTCTATATCTTCCACATTGATGCGATAGGGATTAAGATTGCGTTCATCTATCGTTAACAACTCCGGCCACATAGTAGCTGCCCCAAATTCGGGAAATAGGAGCACCCCGACCTCCTTGGAAGTAGTGGTTCCCGCCAGCAAATCGTCCGAACGTATAATCGGGCTCCGGTTAGCCAGGACATACCGCAAAGCTTCTGCCTGCCGTAAAGCAGGGTTCCTGCTTTTTCCATCCCGGTCCCGGAAAAACCCTTCTTCTTTAAAATACTCGGTGAGCAAAAATGCCCTTTCAGTGCATACTTCGGCAGGAGTTTGGTAAAGTTTTTCGCGGGCTTTGTAAAGGCGGGGGAAATCCTCCAGGCTATAGTCGCTGAGGTATGGCTCTTTTAGCACTTCAACTGCATCATGAGGTTTCGAACGAAGAGTTCCCCTGGAAAAAGGTTTGCGAGAAGCTATTTCTTCCAGAGACTCCTTAGACTCCCCGTTTTGTTCCCGCCGGGTGCGAAAACCGTTCTCGTATAAGCAACTCCGCCTTAACTTGTTTCTCTTTTTCTTTCCCATGGTCAGTTCCTTCGAAACATGGCCAAACCAGGCCAGATAAATCAAATTACCCTCTACCTCCAGGTTTTGCTCCAGCATCATCAACAGTGGATCAGCAGGATTATTAACTGCAAATAGGGAGCGCATATGGTAAGGAGTTTTGAATATAAAAGTAAGATCCGGTTCTGTATTCAACTTGTTTTTTACTTTCATCTTCCCCTCTTTAAACTCTACCCCAATTTTCACCCCGTCATCACGGGTCCGCAATAAAAATGTGGCTTCCAGGTAACGACTACCTCCAAACTCTTCCGGTATTATGAGGTTGCGGTGAAAACCGGGGTTTAACCGGAATGACCAGGCCATTGCCCGCAATACAGAACTAACAAATTTCTGGGTAGCCACCCGTTCCAAAATCATTTACCTCCCTTCATATGAGACAATTAAAAAACTTCCCTGTCTCACATTACCACTTTTGATGAAATTCTTCGGCCCAGCCAAAGAGACGGTCCGACTCCTTAATTTCCACCCGAGTGCCATCATCCAGAACAAGCTCCCCGGTAAAAAAGCCATAAGTTTTAATTCCCACCATTTTCATTAAACCAAGATTAGGTCCGCCCTTTTTAGTATATTTGGGAGTTAAAACCAGGTTCACTCGCTCATCGGCGCTGGTTATATGCAAGGGGGCATAAGGATTGTGCCAATCATGCTGGTAGGCAACCTTCCCCAAATGATGTCCCTGGCCCTCATAGAATATCATACTTTTGCTGCTTGCTCCCTCACCAAAACCATAATCAAGATTAAATCCCAGGCTAGCCCCATCAACCACGCCAGAAGCAGCGCACCACTTCCATTGATTGCGATAAGGGAAAACCGCCCGGGTCCAATCCAGGACCCCCCAACTGTGGTTATTCTGATTAAAACGATAATTTTCTCCTTCAATAAGAACTTCTCCATCCACCGGCATGCACATAATTTTAACGGCATAAACAAAATGACGGGGATTGGAAAAAGGGATCACGTTAACCATGGAATCCATATCCGGCGCTTTATAGAGCCTGAATTCCCCTCGAATATTCGGGGAAGTAAAATCAGCTTGCAAGTAGATATAATCCCCTTTTCGGGTAAAAGCCATCTGGCTATCACCTTTCCTAAAGATCAAGGGTTTTTTATATCTCCAACTTCTAGGCATCCCTATTGAACCAAGCGTGAGCGGCTTAAACAAGCTTGCTGCTTGGGAAGCCCCGGAGTTAAAATCAGTAAAAGAAAACTGGGCCACACCTGCATAACCTATATCAAAAATATTTAAAATTACGCTGTGGTTTTCATTAAAAACTTCCCAGTAATCCCATTCCTTAATCCGCAAAGGAGAAACTTTAATTTTGGAACGATCATAAAAAAACATATCATCCCGTGACCATCCTGTATTGACTAAATAGCCACGATGATCTAAAATATCATTAACTTGCTTTATTTCATTTTGATTATCGTCTTTTTGCATATATATCTGCCTCCAGCATAATATAATTATAATAAATATAATCTTTCTGTTTTTATACTAATATTTACATATCATTATCAGCAGGTATTCTCCACAAGGGCGCAATTTTCCTACATAACCAGTGGGTATTACTTGCTTTTTCACATAAAAGTTTCGCTGCAGTGCCAGGGTCAGGAACTATGTAATGGAGGGAGGTGTATGTTATGATCAATGGCTCGGTAATAATCAAATGCGCTCACTGTGGAGGATCCACCTGGCTAAACGCCGGTAATCTTGGTGCCAACCGCTGCACATTATGCAATCGCAAGCTGGAACACTTTACTTCAAAAGGCGTTGCCAGCTTTGGAATCACTTTACAACAAGGCATTAACCATTCAGAAGCTGATGCTAAGGAGAAAATCTAAAACAGCAGTAATGATCCTTTTCAAAAGCCCGGGTTTTAGAGACAAATTCTTATGCTTTGCAGCAATAAGGACGGCCTTTGATGTAGTTTGAAGCTCAGTTTATTCTAGATTATTTGCTTGCAGTAAAGACTAACTGTTATAATCATTCTCGAATAAAATTTGCTGTAGAAACTACCGGCAAAGCGAGGTTCAATTATGGGAAGGCTCAAAAACATTCTCAGACAACCGGGCAAATTTTTGGATGGGATAATGGACCGCGTTTCCTCTGTTATAGGAGCTATCTTGCTGGCCCAGTTTCCTCAATTTTATGCCCAGTACATGCAGCGCCTCGGAGGCCATCTTGATGAGGCCCGTCGTGTTGTGGAGCAATATCAGGAGGAAGCAGCCGGTTTCGGACTTACCCTGGAAGAGTATATTAAACACCATCTGGAAGCGGATAGTGAAATATTCGTTTCTTCGGGACAAGTTATAGAAAATGTATGGGACAGGCTCATGGATTTGGAGGCATCCTTTGTGGCATTAAATGAAGCCCATCCTTTCTGGAGGGTATGGGCTTTCTTCAATCATGCCGATTGGGAAATTGCTACCAGGGCCTGGCAAAACTTCACTCCCGGCGTCCCAACCACCTTGGAAGGCCTGGTGTATGCTTTTGTTGGCCTTCTGTTAGGCTGGGGCATCTACCTGGGCATTAAGTCAGTAGTCAAGTTACCCATCAATGCCTATCGCCGCTATAAAGGCACGGGAGGAACTTCTTCCGGGGAGGCATCCAATAACAACCATTCTGCCGGAGGGTGATCTTTAATATACATCAATAAATTATATTACCAATATAGTATTATAAAATATTAGTGTTATGGTTATTTAGATTATATTCTTAATCAGTAGTGAAGAGGCTTTATAGCCTCTTTTTAATTTTTATAGATTTCTGCCTTCTTTCTTTCTCTTCCTTCTTTTTTTCTACTTTTAACCTTCCAATTGTATTTTATTCCAAAACCTCTGCCGCTTACCCATTTTACACATAATTTTTCCCAAACCAGAAAAGATATAAACAGCATAAAATATAAGCTTCCTAAAGGCAGGGAATAGCTATCCTAAAAAAATTCTTAACCAGGTTACAAAAAAGATTCAAAAAACCGCCAGCCGGAGAATTAGATTACAAGTTAAACTTGAGCCAGCGCACTGAACATATTGATAGGCAAGTTCTGAGCAATAATCTGCAGCAAAACTTGGAACAGATTGAAAACTTGCTGGGCAATAGCTACGACCTGGTTATACGTAGCTTTGCCGTGGGTGGAAACAATTTGCAAGTTGCAGTGCTTTTTATTTCCGGACTGGAAAACAATGAAGCTGTAGAAAACATTATCTCTGACTTAACTATTAAATTTTCACCCACCTCAACCGACCTTAAAGCCGATAGCACTTCCCCCAGTCAAATTTTCCAGGAAACTCAGCAAAAAATTATTCGCAACCAGGAATTAGAGCCTGTAGATAATTTATCACTACTTTTTGATCAACTTTTCCTGGGAGACACTATCCTGCTTATTGACGGAATAAACCGGGGAATCATCTGCAACACCAAACAGTGGGAATTGCGAAGCCTTGAGGAACCGGAAGCAGAAAGAGTAATCCGTGGACCTCGGGACGGTTTTATTGAAGCCCTTCCCGTAAATACTTCCCTGCTGCGCCGCCGCATTAGAACCCCAAACCTGTGGATAGAGAGCTTGGAAATAGGCACCGTCACCAAAACCAAGGTAGCCATTGCCTATATTAAAGGTCTTGCCCAGGAGGGACTGGTAAACGAAGTCCGCACCCGCTTGCAAGAAATTGAAATTGACAATGTTATAGAAAGCGGTGTCTTAGAAGAGATGATCGAAGACACCTTTTTTACCCCTTTTCCTCTTATGCACCGCAGCGAGCGTACTGATATTGCCATGAGTGAAATACTGGAAGGACGAGTGGCAATACTTACCGACGGCACCCCTTTTGTCCTTTTTGCCCCCACCCGGCTGCACGATATGCTTCAGGGACCCGATGATTACTACGAAAAATTTCCCGTAGGAAGCTTCATTCGCTTAGGAAGAATGCTGGCTTTTGTACTGGCCATCTTTTTACCCGCCATATACATAGCCACTGTTAACTTTCATACTGAATTAATTCCCAGCACCCTGCTGCTAGGGATTACAGCCGCCCGTCAGGGGGTTCCCTTTCCGGTAGCAATGGAAGTAATTCTTATGGAAATAGTCTTTGAAATGCTACGGGAAGCAGGATTACGTCTGCCTGGCATGATTGGCCCTGCCATTAGTATTGTAGGCGCTCTTATCCTGGGAGAAGCAGCCATTCAGGCCAACTTGGTTTCCCCGGCAGTAGTTATTGTAGTAGCTGCCACTGGTATCGCTTCTTTTGTGGCTCCGTCCTTTGAATTAAACATCGCTACAAGGATCATCCGCTTTTGTATGATTATTTTGGGAGCAACCTTAGGGCTTTTTGGGGTGCAGTTTGGCTTTATCCTGCTTACCATTCACCTGTGCTCTCTTCGCTCTTTTGGCTACCCCTATTTGGCCCCTTTTGCTCCTTTGATTATCGAAGATTGGAAAGACTCGTTTATTCGAGCCCCCTGGTGGTGGCAAAAAAAACGTCCTCACCTGGAAGGTGGACGCGATCCTGTGCGTACTAAAAGAAATAAAGCTCAAACCCCGCCCAGCGTTTTGGATGATTCTGATTATGATTCCTGAAAAAATAAACATTCTAACTCAAGGATTGAGGAGGTTTATTCGTGACTGTTGAAAAAATAGCCAATAGACAGTTACTGTTTATTCTATTTATAACTCGTACGGTAATGCCCATGTCCATGTTACCGGTGCTTGCCGGTGGAGGCAATGCCATGCAGGATGCCTGGATTTCTATGCTCATTGCCACCGGGGGCAATATCATCCTGGCAGCTGCAATTGCCGGACTGGGAACTAAATTCCCCCGGCTGAGCATTGTGGAATACAGCCAGAGATTGCTGGGAGGTGTCGCTGGGCGCCTGGTGAGCCTTCTGCCCATTACAGTTTATTTCACCGTTTCTGCCATGGAAATGCGCATGTATGCAGAAATCATTAATACGGCCTTTTTACCACGCACTCCTTTAATTGCCATTATCGGCATTACTATGATCCTTGCTACCGTAGGTATAATATCGGGAATAGAAGTGCTGGGACGTACTGCCGATTTTTTTGCCTTATGGATTGCCATTTTTTTGATTATATCACTGCTACTGCCACTGCCAGAGATTTGTATTGAAAATTTCCAGCCAGTACTAGCCCGCGGGTTGGAACCTGTCATCTCTTCCGCGCTTATCCCTATAGCTATTGGCGCTCAATATTTATCCATCGGAATGCTTCTACCGCATGTGATGACTCCTGCGAGAGGAGTTTCTACAGCCCTTACTGCGGTTATAATGTCCATGACGTTTACCTTCTTGTCTACTTTGGTAGTTATTGGCAAAATGTCTCCATTCGAGGGTTCCCAAGCCACTTTTCCTTTATTAACCGTCTTTCGCACCATCGAAACCAGTGAATTCCTGCAGCGACTGGAAATATTATTAGTTTTGGGCTGGGGGCTGGGCATATTTATATCTGCATCAATTTTTCTTTATTGCGGAGTTAGCGCTCTTTCCCACTGGTTTAAAACTGAATCATATCGGCCCCTGGTTTTACCGGCAGTGGTGATAGTAGTAATAATATCTATGCTCTTTGAAGATATTTTTCAACTACGTACTTTTGCTCTGACCCCAGAAATCTCCGTTCCCCTGTTTCTTTTGCCCACCATTTTTGTCCTTGCAGTTCTCTGGGGTGCTTACCTGATTAGAAAATTATTGTCAAGGTGGTCTGATTAAATGAAATACCCCCTTTTAAACTTCCTTTCAACCAAAAAGGCAAACAGGGAAATTATAGTAGGTGTTCATAAGTTAAAGCTAATGATAGCAGTGGGGATTATATTTTGCGCTCTTTTGTGCTGCGGAGGGTGCTGGGACCGCGATGAACCTGAAGACCAGGCGTTTGTTGTAGCCACCGGCATCGATTATCATCCCGACCAGGAACTTTATGAAATAATTGTCCAGGTAGCAGATCCAGGTGCCCTGGTGGCAGAAGGTGGAAGTGGAGAAACTCCCAGTTTTGCTGTTTTCAGTGCTAAAGGACATACTCCTTTTCAAGCAGCCCGAGATTTAGCTTTACATTCCACGCGGGAACCGTTTTTTGCCCACAGCGAATTGTTCGCAATCTCCGAAAATACTGCCCGGCATGGGCTGGGGCCCGCCCTGGATTTCTTCCGCCGGGAGCGCCAAATTAGGCTTACTGCAGTTCCATTCATTTTAGAGGGAGACACCAGTATCACCCAGCTTTTTCGAACTGACATCCCCCTGGAAAATTACTCTGCAGAAGGCATGACGCGCCAGGCCGAACAGGGAATAATGAGAAGAGCAGTTTTTCCTTCCCGGAGTTTAGCCGATACTTTGATGTGTTCCAATTTACCCGGTAGAGATATGCTTATAGGAAGAGTAGCCGTAGAAAAACAAACAAAAGAAGATAAAATTGGTGAGGAAGGAGAAGCCTTGCGGGGAACTATAAAAATGGAAGGAGCAGCAGCTTTTAAAGAAGATGAACTTGTAGGATGGTTTGACCAAAGTCAGATTAAAGGCTGGGGCTGGATCCATGAAAAAATAGAAGCTGCCACAGTAAACATTAAATGCCCGGCGCATGATAAACATAATATTGGATTGGAAATTTATGAAGCCCAATCCGATATGAAACCAGTAATCACCATTGATGAAAACGCCAATCGTCAGTACCGCATAGACTTGTTTATCCAGGCCGATGGACGTATCCAGGATCAACTATGTCCCACCGGTTATGTATGGGAAGGCGACCTGGTTAACTCCCTCAACCAGCGCCTGGCACAAGTGATAAAAAACAATATAAAAGATTCTTTTGAGCATGCTCAAAGTTTAGGAACCGATGTATTTGGTTTTGGGAACTGCTTTTACAGGGAGAAATACCGAGAATGGAAGAGAATAGAAGCTGATTGGGTTGAAATTTTCCAGAATGATCTGCGTTTAAATATTGAAGTAGACGCCACCGTGAGACGAGCAGGCCTTATTCAAGAACCATGGCGATAGTAATTATAAAGGGGGCATTCAAGTGCCCCCCCCCCTTAAAAAATTATATACATGGAGTAATAATAATGATATTTTTATGGCTGATTATGATTTTTATAGCAATCCTGGAAGTGCCCGGAATGCTTAGGAGAAAGCATTACCGCACGCTTCTGGTTTTTGCGCTATTGTGGTTATTGGGCGCCACCACCGGTACTTTATTTCTATCTCGTTTGCCTTTCCCTGATGTATTCGGGATTATAATAGAACTAATAAAATGATTAGAAACAATGGCAAATACAACATGTTTTATGGTTTTTTAGGACTAGCAAGATTCATTTTCTCCTGCTTTCACTTTCTGAGCAACTTGAAGCCACTTCTGAGAAACTTCATCCAGGTACTCCGCCACTTCTCCTTGCAAGACATCGTCTGCTCCATGATGAGTGGGGTACGCATGGCAATCCTTCACCATGGTCCGCAATTCTTGAGGAGCATCGATTATGGGGCAAGGAGCCAGGTGGTTTTCATTAAATGGCACCCGCCTTTGATACTCTTTAAAGAATGGGTTCTGCAGCACTTCTATTAAACTCTTCTCTCGAATATTATCTACGGCAAAATGGACGAAAGCACATGGTTCTACATCTCCAACCCCGTTAATGTGGAAATACTGGCGGCCTCCAGCTATACATCCCTTGCTGTGTTCCCCGTCATTCCAAAAATCAAGGAAGAAGACGGGCTTGGTAGCCCTTATTTCTTTAACCCGCTCTATCATCCATGCTCTCTGCTCCGGGGTTAGCATCATCTCTACATTAGGATTCCTTCCAATGGGCACATAATGAAATGCCCATACATAAGTAACACCTTTTTCGATAAGAAAATCAATAAATTCATCACTAAGCAATTCTTCCACATTGTCTCTCATAACCGTCAAAGAAGCACCAAAAAGCACACCATTTTCCCTTAGCCGATCCATGCCTGCAGAAATTTTATCAAATACTCCTTGGCCCCTTCGAGCATCTGTTTTTTCCCGCATACCTTCCATGCTAATGGCCGGTGAAAGATTGCCCAGCCGAGCTAGTTCATTTACAGTTTCCTCGGTGAGTAAAGTGCCATTAGTGAAAGAAAGGAAAAACGAATCGCTGTTATCCTCTAAAACCTCCATTAAGTGGGGATATACAAACGGCTCTCCACCCGAGAAAACTATCCAGTGAATATGCAAATCACGGGCCTCTTTAATTATCCTATTCAATAGTTCCGGCTCCAGGCTGTGGGATTTGTCGTATTCCCCTGCCCAGCAACCGGTGCACCTCAAATTGCATGCAGTAGTTGGATCAATAAGTATGGCTGCCGGAATAGCCACTCCAAGCTCTTCTGAAATTTTATCCCGCTCAGGCCTGCCCACGAAGCTACCTTTCAGGACAAGAGTATTAACAAGCTTTTTGAGCATATGGGGATTATTGGACACCCTCCTGGCTTGTTCTCTTGCCTCGGGCATGCGGTTAAAATAATCTCGGACCAGCCTTACCCATTCCTTATGGTGGGGCAATTTAGCATAATTCTCCACATAATTAAAAATGTTGGGCAAGTTATTATCCGGATCCTTGGTAATATAGTTAATGGCCTGGTTGACCGTTTTCTCCGTTGCAAATTCGCGAACTTTTTTCATACTCATTATAATTCCTCCTTTGTAATTATAATAAGCTCTTTGTTGCAATTTTGTTTCCTTCTTTTTACTTCTCATCCCCGTTAATTAAACTATCTATGTCTCTTAAATATCTTTTTTTGTAATTATATAGGCATTTACTAACTTCTGTTCAAATAAAAAAATTTACCCTGGTCATTTGGGGATAAATTACTGGTTTTCCCAGGCTAAAACCAGATACATATCCTGCATCAGTTCATTAAATTCCTCCTTCACTTGTTTGAAATTCATATCATCATAATCTATCTATCATCTTATCTTCCATTATGGCGAATATAATACCTTAATCAACATATGTCAAGATTTAACGATTTTTAACCAAATAGGAAATAAGCTAAAAGTCCGGATAAAGTAGGAAGGGCTAAGTATAAACCATATTTAAGCGCCACGAACCTTGGACCCAGAAAGCTAAGTTCATAAGGAATATGGCCTACATTGATCATGCCCCAGGCCGTAATCATTGCCACTGCTGTGCCTATAGCCACATTATCTCTAAATACAGCATCAAATAGAGGGAAGAAAGCAAAGGGGCCACCCTGGATGAGAGCGCCGATAGCAGGACCTACAACTAACCCTCTCCATCCTGAACCTTCTCCCATCCACTCTTTTAAAGCCTGCTCCGGCAGCAGCAAATCGATGAAACCTACAATGATAAAGGCCAAGATGAGGAGAGGCAAAACATTGATGAACATGTTCCTGGCTTCTGTTAAACCTTCTTTTATTTTACCTTGCCGATGAGCAAAAAATAAAAGTATTACTGCCATTATAGATAATATTATCAGGGCATTGGTCATTTACTCATCACTTCCTTCCGATTTGGGTCTCATCTGCAATTTATTAACCTCTTCCCTTACCCTGGCAGTATAGTGGGGAAGTAAAAGATTAACCGCTACTCCAGCCAAAATTGGAATGAAAAAGGTAACCACAAACCTTATTGCTGTAAGTTCGATACCTACGAATGCAATTTCCATGGGTAGCCGGGCTATATTCCAAAGTGTTTTGGCCGCCACAAAGCTAAGCATGGTTCCTACATTTGCACCTGAAACAATTAGCGTGGCCATTAAGGGATAAAAGAAAAAAGGCCCTCCTGGCACCAGGGCACCCATCAGGGCACCAATAAAAGGCCCCTTCCAACCGGCCTCCTGACCTAGCCATCGGGATACTAAATTTTCAGGTATCATTACCGAAACCAGGCCGGCAACTACAAAAGCAACAATAAGCAAGGGGACAAGAGCCAAAAGAGTTTGTCCTCCAGTAAGAACCCCTTTCCCTACATGGGAAAAACCATCTTGAAACATTGCTATAATAGCTAAAATAACCGCGGCTATTGCCATACCCATTACAGTTTTGTTCACTACGAATCCTCCTAACGCAACAAACTTCTGCCTAATATTCTTGTTCCCGAATTTAATAAATTTAAGTAACCCCTGGTGAGAAATCCGCCATCAGCGGTGCATGGTCTGAAGGAGTGGGCTTCCGGCGCCGGCGGGGCCACAAATCCACTTCTATATCTTGCAAGCGATTTAATAAAGGAGCCGTAGCCAGAATGTAATCGATGCGCATACCCTCATTTTTCCAAATAGCGCCACCTATGTAATTCCACCATGTATAACCAGGTTCCTGGGGATACAGATGCCTGTAGGTATCAAACAACCCCCATTCCATCAAGTTTTCCAGGGCTTCTCTTTCTGCAGGCAATGTCGCAATACTGCCCTGTAATAATTCAGGGGCATGCACATCCAAATCCTGCCGGGTTACATTTAAATCTCCCACAACCACCAGCGGTTCGGAGGGATCATGATTAGCTTGTAAATATTCAAGAAAATAACGATACCACTGCAGCTTGTACTCATATTTTTTAGAATCGGGAGATTCACCATGAGGAACATATACATTGATGACAGTTATGCCGTTTAGCTGGCATTCCAGGAAACGTTTTTGCTCGTCCCAGTATTCATCACCAAAACCTTTTATTACTTTTTCCAGATCATACTTTGAGCATACAGCTACCCCGTTATACTGAGGCTGAGCAAATACTGCCACCTGGTATCCCACTTCTTCTAATTGTTGAAATGGAAATTTATCCTCCGGTTGCTTTAATTCCTGCAAGCATAACACATCTATATCAAAATTTCGTTTTTCCAGCCAGTTTAGCATCAATTCACTCCTGGCCTTAATGGAATTTACATTATAAGTACATATTTTCAATCAAATCACCCCTTAATTAGCCACATTTAACAGTTTTTCTCATCATACCATTATTTTTTTTACATTATAACATTTAAACTCCAGGCAACGGGTCTTGACCTTAAAGGCAAATGTGGCCTATTATATTTGCAGTTAACTTTCACAAACCAGCAATAAGGAGAAATTGAATCCCAGATGAAAATTTGCAAAGAACATTCTTTTGAAAACAACCGGGTTAAAGGGTTTGAACTGGGGTATAGCCCAGTGGGACGCCCTTTGATGAATGTGTTATTTTATTATGTTGACCAAATTTTAATCGATACCGCCCAATCAAACATGAGAAAAAGTTTCTTGGAATTAATGCAAGACCGCCCCGTGGAAAAAGTTCTGTTGACTCATCACCATGAAGACCACAGCGGCAACGCCCTGGCCATTAAAAAAATGAAGGAGGTTCCTGTTTACGGCCACCCCCTTACTGCCCAAAAACTTGCAACTGGATTTAAAATTCGACCTTACCAAATTATTACCTGGGGCAAGGCTGATAAAGTAGAAGTTGAAGAATTACCTTCCTCCATATCCACAGACTCTTACTGCTTTACCCCTATCCACACCCCGGGGCATAGCAAAGATCACGCAGTTTTCCTGGAAAAAGAGCAAGGGTGGCTGTTTGCGGGAGACCTGTTTTTGGGAGCCAACATCAAGTATTTTCGCGCCGACGAAAACATAAAGGAAACTATAGAATCCCTGAAAAAAATTTTGCAATATGATTTTGAAGCACTATTCTGCGGCTTAAATCCCCAGCCTCATAACGGCAAGCAGATGCTTTCTAAAAAACTTCAAAATTTGGAAGAGCTCTACGGTCAGGTTGAAAAACTGGTAAACGAAGGCTTAGATGATGAGAGTATTATCCGGAAACTTAACAAAGAAGTAAAGATGGTAAAATTAATTACCATGGGGAATGTTAGCCACGCAAATATGATTAGCTCGGCTTTAAAGAATGTGAAGAAAGAAAGAGCATTAATTTAACTGTTATTTATTATTGGATACAGCATGATCCTTAAACCATTGACATATTTGCCTATAATTAGAATTGCCTTTAGCCACGCTTAACATAAATGTAACAACTTCTTCCTGGGTAAATTTAAATTCATATCCGTGATATTTAACACAGTTTCAAGTTCAATCCACCTCATTTTGCTAATTCCTCTAAGGCTGGTTTATATTCTTTGATAATTTTTTCCGCTATTTCATATTGGTTTTCTTTCTCCAATCGCTTCCCAAGTGAGTCTAAAACATTTTTTAACTCCTCTGGAGAAAGGCAAGCGAGTTCTTCCACTAATTTTTCGTGTGTTTTCAATTCTAACACCCCCTATTTCTGTTACCATTATAAACTCTAAGATGCTCATTTTACAATTTCGTATAATTATAAGATGTTAATAAAACCCCTCATTAAAAAAATTCAAAATATGCCAGTTGGATGGATTAGACACAATTATTAAGCCCCATCGTTTCTAATATCATCAAATGTACTTCCTAAACTGACGTACGCTTATATAATTGGTGGAGGCGGCGGGAATCGAACCCGCGTCCGAAAGTGCAAGTACAGAAACCTCTACGAGCGTAGCCCTGATCTTATTCTCGCACCCCGGAGTCATCAGGGCAGAACTCCAGAGGTGCCAGCCCTTTTTAGTTTCCCCGCCGGATAGAAGGGCCACCACCCGGCGAGTAGCCCGGTTTTATGACACCCCGTATCTTTTCCCCCGGGCGAGGAAAAGTGGGATGCGCTGCCTTATTTAAGCGGCAGCGAGAGCGTAATCTTCGTTGGCATTTATAGCCACTCCATGTTGGTACCGGGTCATGGTCCCGGGCTCGCAGTTCCTGCTCTTACCACTCCCGTCGAATCCTGAACGCCCCCAAGAATGACAAGAGTTAACGATGTTTTAATAACTGAGCTCTTTATTACTCTTTGATAACCATGTTGCTTCCTGCTTCTATTTTACCCAATTTACCTTAAAATTTGAACCGGTTATCAATAAACACCTATTTAAGCTGCTTCTCTTTGAATGCCCGCTCAATTTCACGCTGCGCTGACTTTTCCGCCTCAGTTGCCCGTTTATCATATAGCTTCTTGCCCCGGGCCAGCCCTATTTCCACTTTAATCAAACCTCTTTTTAAATAAATTTGCAAGGGAACTAAAGTGTAGCCTTTTTGCTGAACTTTGCCAAACAGACGGTTAATCTCCCGTCGGTGCATCAATAGCTTGCGCGGCCGAATTGGATCATGGTTGTTGCGATTACCTTGTTCATAAGTGCTTACATGAACATTATACAATATAAGCTCACCATTTTCAACCTTGATATACCCCTCACGCAGGTTAACGCGGGAGTTGCGGATGGATTTGACCTCGGTGCCCATTAACTCAATTCCGGCTTCATACTTTTCTTCAATAAAAAAGTCATGGTAAGCTTTTTTGTTGCGGGCAACTATCTTTATCTGATCACTCATAAGTCTGGTCCCTCTCTTTTTATGCTTCTAGTTAAAATCGCTATAAAACTGTTATAGCGATTTTTCCCTTAAAAAAATTTTTCGACATTGATATTTTACTATAAACAGCAAGTTTGGGAAAGAATATTTTACAAGATAAACTGTGAGTAATTTAAACGAATAAAATTGGGTTTAAATTGGCTATTTATATGGTATAATGAAAATGCTTTGTAAATCAATCTAAAATATGGGAGGGTTTAAAGTGAAAGAAAAGGTAGAACAGGCCATTGAGAAAATTCGCCCCAGCTTACAGGCTGACGGGGGTGGCGTTGAACTTATAGCAGTTGACGAAAATACTGGAATAGTAAAAGTTCAGCTGACCGGAGCCTGCAGCGGGTGCCCCATGGCCACTCAAACTCTGAAAAACGGAATCGAGAGAGTTGTTAAGAAAGAAGTTCCCGAGGTAACTGAAGTCGTTTCCGTTTAATGTTATTTTTAAATATGCTACCTTAAACCCGGTAATGCCGGGTTTTTGTGTGATTTTTGCGAAAGGATAGTTTTAACATGCAAGAAGTATACCTGGATAATAGCGCCACAACTCCTTTATACCAGGAAGTAATAGATTATATGTCTTCGGTGCAAGCCAAATTTTATGGTAATCCATCATCTTTGCACCGCAAGGGCATAGAAGCGGAAAAAGAAATTAATTTTGCCCGCGGGGAGCTATCCAGGGTCATAGGTGTTAATCCAGGAGAAATTATCTTTACTTCCGGAGGCACTGAATCTAATAATCTGGCTATCAGGGGCACTGCCTATCGCCACCATCGCCGGGGCAAACACTTGATTACCACCCCCCTGGAGCATCCTTCGGCTTTGAATTCTTTCCGGCAATTAGCCCAGGAAGGTTATGAAATTTCCTATTTGGATATAGATGAAAAGGGAAATGTTGATCTAAATAAGCTGGAGGATTTACTTGGGCCTGAAACCACCCTGGTAAGCGTGGCGCACGTAAACAACGAAATTGGCACAATCCAGGATATATCCCAAATAGGTAAAATCATCAAGAATAAAGCTCCGCAAGCTTTGTTTCATGTAGACGCGGTCCAGTCCTTAGGGAAAGTGGAAATAAAAGCACCAGAAAATAATATTGATCTTCTTTCTGTGAGTGCCCACAAAATACATGGGCCCAAGGGAACGGGAGCTCTTTATGTTAAGGAGGGAACTCTCCTGCAACCGCTTTTTTATGGGGGAGACCAGGAAAAAGATCTCCGCCCCGGCACTGAAAATACAGCAGGAATCGCTGGTTTTGGCAAAGCTGTTTCAATTTATTTCAAGCATAAACAGACCTATGTGGAAAACATGAGCGAGCTCAAAAAATTATTATTTAATAGCTTGCAAAACTACCAGGAACTATATATAAACGGCCCTTCACCAGAACAAGGGGTTCCTCATATATTGAACCTTTTATTCCCCCATATTAAGGGAGAGATTTTATTGCATTCCCTGGAGGACAAAGGGATTTATATATCTTCTGGTTCGGCATGTCATTCGCGGCGACCGGAGCCCAGCCATGTACTTGCTTCCCTGGGGTTGGATGCAACCCAGGCTGATAATTCGTTAAGGTTTAGTTTTTCCAGCCTTAACACCAGGGAAGAAGTGGACTATGCTGCCCAAAAAGTGGTAGAGTGTATAGAAGAACTAAAACATTTTATGAAATAGTTAACCCGGCAACACCAATAAACACTACAAAACAACCTCTTAAATAAAAGGAGACGGATCAGTTAAGATGAAATTGTTGCTTATCCGCTATGGAGAACTGGCTCTGAAAGGGAAAAATCGCAAATACTTCGAAGAGGCTCTTATGCGAAATATCCGGAAAATGTTGCATGACCTACCTGTAGAAGTAAAAAAGCTTTACGGGAGGTTATTTGTTTATTTGCATGATGAAGAATATTATCAAGAAGCTATAAATCGCTTGCAAGGCATATTTGGGCTGGTTTCCATTAGCCCCGCTGAAAGTTCGCCTCTGGACTTTGAAGACATTAAACAAAAGGCGGTTGAAGTCTTGCAGGATAGTATTGACCCCCCTTTCACATTTAAAGTTGAAGCCCGGCGCTCCAATAAGCAATTTCCTCTGCAATCACCTGAAATTAATCAGCAACTGGGAGGACATATCCTGAACAATTTTTCTCAATGCAAGGTGGATGTCCATAATCCCGATATAACGCTAAAAGTGGAAATCAGGGAACAGGAAGCTTATCTGTTTTACCGCTCTTACCCGGGAGAAGGGGGCTTGCCCGTAGGTATCAGTGGTAAGGCGTTGCTTCTTCTTTCCGGGGGAATCGATAGCCCCATAGCCGGATGGATGGGGTTAAAACGGGGGCTGGAAGTTGAAGCTTTGCACTTTCACAGTTTCCCTTTTACCAGTGAGCGCTCCAAAGAAAAAGCAATCGAACTAGCTCAGGTTCTTACCCGGTATCATCCTCAGGTAACCCTACACATCGCAGGCTTTACTGAAATCCAAAAAGCCATCCACAGCAACTGCCCCAAACAAATGGGAGTTACCATTATGAGGCGGATGATGTTCCGGGTAGCTGACAGGCTTTGCCGAGCCAAAAACTGCAAGGCCTTGATTACAGGTGAAAGCCTGGGACAGGTTGCCAGTCAAACCCTGGAGAGCATCCAAACTATAAGTGCCACTACTGATTTGCCAGTCTTTCGCCCCCTTATCGGCCTGGACAAGCAAGAAATCATCAGTTATGCCCAAAAGATTGGAACTTATCCTATCTCCATTCAACCATATGAAGATTGTTGTACAGTATTTGTACCCCGTCATCCAGCCATTAGGCCAAAGGCTTTCCACGCAGAAGAAGTAGAACAGAACCTGGACATTCCTACATTGCTGAATAATTGTGTGGAAAATATAGAAACTATCACCTTGCAGGCCAGACAGTAAAACGAAAAACATTTTATATTTGTCACCAACAGGTGACATGTTACTTCCTCGAAATAATTAATTGCCCTTCCTTAACTTCTTCTGCTCAATAATTCCCACTGGTTGTCTTCTGTTTTTTTTTCCTGCTCAAAGCCACATAATCTTTTATTTATTGCCTGTGCGACTAATTTTTTTAATATATTCCTTTCAAATAGCCAAACTACTAAAAGAAACTATGAAAATTGAATGATTAACAAAAAAGAAAGGAAATTTTAGATGAAATTACAAGAAAACTCCTCTCATAATAAAATAGTTATTGTCGGAGCCGGACAGGTAGGGGCAACTACCGCTTTTACTTTGATTTCCAGCAAAGTAGTCTCTGAAATTGTCCTTATTGATATAAATCAGGCTAAAGCAGAAGGGGAAGTACTGGATCTGCGTGATGGCTTGCCCTTTTTACAACCTGTGGAAATAAATATGAGCGATTACTCTGCATGCCAGGATGCAGATATAATAATTATCGCTGCCGGCCACAATCAGGAACCAGGAGAAACACGGCTGGACCTGACCCAAAAAAATGTTGCTGTCTTCAACGATATGCTCCCTCAGATTTTGGAATATAACCCCTCGCCTTTACTTTTAATAGCTACCAACCCTGTTGATGTTTTAACTCACTACACCCTTTATTCCACGGGGCTTTCACCGGAGCAAGTGCTGGGCACAGGAACAGTGCTGGATTCTGCACGTTTGCACTATGCTTTGAGCCGGCATTGCCAAATTGACCCGCGGTGTATTTATGGTTATGTCATCGGGGAACACGGCGATGGGGCAGTTATTATCTGGAGCGCTCTTCAGATAGCTAGCATGAAATTAAAGGATTTTTGTAACACTTGCGGAAAAGGTTGTGCTCACCTGGAGCCAATAGAAGATGAAGTGAAGAATGCAGCTTATAATATAATCGATAGAAAAGGAGCCACCTTCTACTCCATAGCTCTGGCTATAAGGCGAATCGTGGAAAGCATTCTTCGAAACGAAAATTCTATTCTAACCGTATCTTCTCTTGTTAACAATTATTATGGGATCAATGATGTTTGCCTTAGCCTTCCTGCCATCATCAATCGTCAGGGGAATATAATGCCTATTCCTATCCCCCTGGATGAAATGGAAGAAAAAGCCCTGCAGGAAACAGCCCATAAACTAAAAAGCATTAGCGAGCCATTCATGTTCAGCTTGGCTTAACATGATTAAAGCACTGCACCGGCAAAGTAAAATTTATCTCCGATATACTACACCGCGAAAAAGGGCAATTGTTTCTTCTTTTTCATTGAGGACAGTCACGCTGTAAACACCAGTGGATTTTGTCAAATTTTCCTCACTAGCTATGGCCGTAAGCTTTTCACCGGGCACAGAAGGAGCCATGTAATTTATGCTGACCTGAAGAGCTACAGCAGTTCCACGGGAATTGCTGGCCAATCCAAAAGCAGTATCAGCCAGAGAAAACAGGGCACCTCCATGGGTTATGTTATGGAAGTTAGTCAAGTTTTGGGTAACTTCCATCTCCACGCGGCAGTAGCCAGGTGACAGTTCTCCTATTTCTATGCCCAGACTGAGAGGGTATGTATCTTCGCGGTAATATTTATCTTTTAGTTCCTCACAGTATTGTTGAGCATTGTTCTGATGTTCTGACACTTCAAAGTCCTCCTTTAAAGTATTATTTTTACACATTAAGTGTTATTTTTACACATTAAATATTTTTTTTACACACCTAAGATGCAATTATTTCCGTTTTACTACTTTACATTTCCTTTATTACATTCTTAATTCCTTCCGTACTTGAGTTTTTAAAATACCCCCTCCTCCTAACCTCCTCCCGCCAGGGGAGGAGGGATACTTATACCTAACCAGGAAATCCGCCAGGGGAGGAGGGACTTCGTTACTCACCGTCAGAACCTGTGGAAGAAAAACACCTGCACCTTACCAGGGGTGGAGGGACACTTAAAACTACCGGGAAAGTTTTAAGAAACTATAGTACACAAATAAGCACACCGTAAGGTGTGCTTAAATAAAAAGGGTTCCGGCGGGGACCTACTCTCCCGGGGGCTCCCGCCCCGAGTACCATCGGCGCTGGAGGGCTTAACTTCCGTGTTCGGGATGGGAACGG
>Ga0207421_10000361_pt1 | contig 58315 bp, 57 predicted proteins | sample SodLakKL_010_SED_4_FD_187542 | JGI IMG/M metagenome (GOLD analysis project Ga0207421, IMG submission 187542) | Alkaline sediment microbial communities from Lake Tanatar, Kulunda Steppe, Russia - 8KL_010_SED (SPAdes) (version 2) | ecosystem: Environmental > Aquatic > Non-marine Saline and...
AGGGCGCCGGGAGCTGACACGATGTCAGTTTGGACGGGAAGTCCGCGGAGGCCGTCGCGATGAGTCGCACCTATGGCCCGCGCAACGGTCTAGTCGCTGCGCTGACCCACCCCCGGGGATGGAGTATGCTTGGATTACATATGTCATTATACAGAAGTGCATCATGCAAATGGTTTCCTAAAATTTAGCTTTATGAGCTCCCCCCCTTTTCAGTCCCCCCGTCAGGGGGAGGAAGAAAATAAAATCCCCTGGGGGAGGAAATTAAATCCTCTGGGGAAGAAAATTAAATCTTTTGGGGGAGGAAATTAAAACCCTGAGAAGCAAGAATGTACTTCTCTACAGGAGGAAGAGGGTAAAAGTGGGACAAGGGACCTGTCCCCGCGTCCCTATGTCGCTTTAAGGGGGCAGTCCAAACCGTCCTTTGATTCATCGGGTAAAAATCCTTGACAATTTATCATATAATAAGGTAGAATCACCATGACGGCAGCCTCAAGGCGTCGTACAATGTATAAAAATTATGAATTTTTACTCTGCTTGGAGCCATATTTGGACCGGGACGGAGGGTACGTAAGTGCAAAATGCGCAATCGTTATTTCAAAATGTGTACCTTACCGTGTTGGTAGGGTATTTTTGCTTTACTAAAGAGGCTATCCAGGCTATGTTGGGCAAGGGAGAGTCATAATATGTACGGACCTGTAGGTGTAGTAGGAGCAGGAAATGTTGGAACAGCCCTGGCCATGGCCTGGAAGAATAAAGGGTATGCCCTATCTGGGGTATGTTGCCGTACAGAAAAGTCAGCTCGAGAAGCTACAACAAGATTAGATGTGCCTTTCTTTCTTAATCCTGCAGAGGTTGCTTCTCGCTCCGAAATTGTACTTATAACAACACCTGACCGTGAAATAACAAGTGTTTGTAATTATATAGCTGAGAATCAGGGCTTTCGCCAAGGGCAGGTAGTCTTGCATACCAGTGGGGCTCATACATGTGAACTCTTGGAGCCTGCTCGAAAAGAAGGTGCTGGCGTTCTCTCTTTGCATCCTCTTCAAACTTTTCCCAGTGTGGACACAGGATTTAATAATCTACCCGGCTCATATTTTACCTTAGAAGGAGAAGAACATGCTTTGAAGGTAGGGGAAGAACTTGTTTCTGCGCTGGAAGGAAATGCTTTAACTATACCTACTGAAATGAAACCTATATATCATGCTTCTGCTTGCGTAGCATGCAATTATTTTGTAGCCCTTCTTGACTTAAGCTTGAAGATGATGGAAGAGGTCGGTGTGCCAAGAGAAAAAGCTCTCCCAGCGTTGATGCCCCTTGTGGAAGGAACTTTGGCTAATGTCAAGAAAGTAGGAGTTCCGCAAGGCTTAACAGGCCCCATTGATCGCGGAGATGCTTCCACTGTGGAAAGTCATGTTTTAAAATTAAAAGAAAAAATGCCCTCTATTCTTGATCTTTACCGGCAATTGGGCAATTATACAGCACAGGTAGCCAGTGAAAAGGGCACTCTCCATGAGGAAGAGAAAAATAATATTAAATTTGTGCTTGGTTATGAAGGGAATGAGGGGGAGAAACTATAAAAAGGGAATGTAGATAGCTGCAAAATAGATGCAGCGCTGTTAAATAAGTAAGTAATTACAAGGAGGCCTAACTCATGTCTAACAACAAAACGACCATCCTGGACCTGAAAGAAAAAAAGAGCACGGAAGACAAGATTACAATGCTTACGGCTTATGATTACCCCACTGCAGAATTGGTAGATGAAGCTGGAGTTGACACCATTCTGGTGGGAGATTCACTGGGCATGGTGGTTTTGGGTTACAAGGATACTTTGGCCGTGACCCTTGATGACATGATACATCATGGCAAAGCAGTAGTTAGAGGCTCTTCCCGAGCCATGGTGATCATTGATTTACCCTTCATGACTTACCAGATTAATAGAGAACAGGCTATGGAAAATGCAGCCCGCGCTATCCAGGAAACTGGTGCTGATGCTGTTAAACTTGAGGGTGGCTTGGAGATCATTGAAGCTGTTAGAGGTATTACAAGTGCAGGTATTCCTGTTTTGGGGCACCTGGGGTTGACTCCACAGTCTGTAGGACAAATGGGAGGTTTCAAAGTTCAGGGGAAAGACATTCAAACAGCTTTACAAATGATAAACGATGCTCAACAACTAGAATCCGCCGGCGCGTTTGGTATAGTTTTGGAATGTGTGCCCTGGATGCTTGCTCGCTTAATTACCAGAACAGTATCCATTCCTACTATTGGTATTGGAGCGGGAGAACATTGTGACGGGCAGGTTCTGGTTTACCATGATGTAATGGGGCTGCATACCGGCATGCGTCCTAAATTTGTAAAGCAGTATGCCAATGCTCGCCAGGAAATGGAGAAAGGAGTGGAGGAATATATCCGCGAAGTTAAAGAAGGGAAATTCCCCACTGAAGAACATCGTTTTGATATGTCCCAGGAAATTTACGACAAGCTGGTAAAGGCTCTGGAAAGGAAATAATTTTGGGGAAAACATATTTTAATATATAAAATTTTATCCAATTAGTTAAACAGCAGGTGAGATTAACAAAATGGTCAAAGTAATTAAGAGCTTAGACGAAATAAAAAATGAAGTTAAGATGGTTAAAGACAACGGAAAAACAGTGGGGTTGGTTCCTACCATGGGGTTTTTGCATGAAGGTCACCTCTCCTTGATACGAGAAGCCAGTAAGCAAACTGATTATGTAGTAACCAGCATTTTTGTTAACCCCATTCAGTTTGGCCAGGGTGAGGATTATGAAGATTACCCCCGTGATCTGGAAGGGGATTGTGAAAAAGCCAGACAGGAAGGTTGTCACTTGATCTTTAACCCGGAAACTAAATCAATGTATCCACCAGGGTATTTAACTTATGTGGATGTGGAAGGAATTACCGATGTGTTGTGTGGTGCTTCCAGGCCCGGACATTTTCGAGGGGTGACTACGGTGGTCAACAAATTGTTTAACCTGGTTTCTCCGGATAAAGCTTTTTTTGGGCAAAAAGATGCCCAACAATCTATAGTGATAAAAAAAATGGCGGCAGATTTGAATATGGATGTGGAGGTGGTAATTTGTTCAACCGTACGCGAGCATGATGGACTTGCAATGAGCTCCAGAAACAAATATCTTTCCCCGGAAGAACGGAAAGCGGCAACAATTCTTTATAGAACTTTGCAGGCTGCCCGGGAAAAAATCATTACTGGCGAGAAAAATTCAGAGTCGCTGCGCAATTTTATGTGGGAAAGTCTTAGCCGAGAACCACTTGCTAAACCGGAATATGCAGAAGTGGTAGATGGAAATAACCTCGGTAAAATCGAAAAAATTGAGAACACGGTATTGCTCGCCGTGGCTGCCAAGTTTGGTCAGGCCAGGCTAATTGATAATCTTTTGGTGGAGGTGTAGCCCTTGATACGTTTTATGTGTAAATCAAAGATTCACCAGGCTACTGTGACAAATGCTAATCTAAATTATGTAGGCAGTATCACCATTGATTCTGCTCTCATGCGCGCGGCTGATATTTTGCCGTATGAAAAAGTGCAAGTGGTTAATAACAATAACGGTGCAAGACTGGAAACTTATGTTATTAGCGGCCCTCACGGCCAAGGGGATGTTTGCCTTAATGGGGCTGCTGCCCGTCTGGTACAGCCTGGAGATCAAGTGATAATCATCAGTTATGCTGCTATCCAAGGAGAAGAGTTGCGCTCTTTTAAACCTCAGGTAGTATTTGTTGATGAGTACAACCAGGTTCAGGAAATTAAAGAAGAAACTGCTTTCAGCGAATTTTAATGAATTTTAATTTTAAATAAAACCGGCATATTACATACATTAAGGAATTATTTTATCTTAATTTTTACGTAATGTTTTTATAATTGTAGCTATTAATTATTAGAAAGGGCTATTTTAGCATAAATTTATTATACAGCTACGTATGCTTTGGTACATCTTTTAATAGTTTTGAAATGCCTGTTCGCTTATGTTATACTCTTGGCATCTATCTCACCCTTAGTAGAGATATATGCCAAGGGTGTAACATTTCTTTAATCAAGTAATTTTATTTAGGAAACAATCAAGGTTTGATCATGGGAGGTATGAAAATGAGTGAGGAAAAGGAAAAAAGGCAAAAATCGCAGGAGAGGGCCGCAGAGCTTAAAGAAAGTATCCGCGATTATCGGGAAAGCTTGCCAGACATTCCTTCTGGTTATAAAGATTGGGAGCGCATAAAATCTAATCAAGAAAAAATCCGCTCCGAATTAAATATTTCTGAAGATCAGTGGTACGATTGGGAATGGCAGTTAGCTAATCGCTTTAGCGAATCAGACCAGTTATCAAAAATATTGCCTTTATCGAAAGAAGAAAGTGACGAAATTGACCTGACTGGTTCCCAGTATAGATGGGCGGTTTCGCCTTATTATTTAAGCCTTATTGATTGGGAAAACTTACAAGATCCAGTACGCCGGCAATCTATTCCCACTGCTGCAGAATATCATGATAACACAGGAATACTAGATCCCATGGGCGAAGAGTATACTTCACCAGCACCGGCTATTACACGTCGTTATCCGGATCGCTTAATTATAAACATTACCAATAAGTGTGCCATGTATTGCCGTCATTGCCAGAGAAGGCGTAATATAGGTGAAACAGATACCAATGCTCCTCAAGAAGACCTGGAAGCAGCACTGGATTATATACGCAACAATGAAGAAATTCGTGATGTGCTTTTAACTGGCGGCGACGCTTTCATGCTTGAGAATGATACATTGGACTGGCTATTGACAGAATTAGACGAAATGCCTCATGTAGAAATTAAGAGACTGGGATCACGGGTTCCGGTGACATTGCCTTATCGCATTGATGATGAACTGTGTAATATGTTAAGCAAGCACTTACCCCTGTATGTAAATACTCAGTTTAATCACCCGCTGGAGGTAACTCCTGATTCTGGGAAAGCTTGCTTAAAGCTGGCCCGTTCGGGCATTGCTTTGGGGAACCAGGCTGTTTTATTAAAAGATGTAAATAATGATTCCTTTGTGATGCGTAAATTAAACCAGGAGTTATTGAAGATAATGGTTCGTCCTTACTATATCTTCCATGCCAAGGCAGTTAAGGGAACAACCCACTTCCGGACTAAGGTTGAAGAAGGAATAGAAATAATGGAAAAACTCAGGGGATATACTTCCGGCTTGGCTATTCCTTCTTTTATAGTTAATAGTCCATATGGATATGGTAAAACTCCAGTGTTGCCTAATTATCTGGTTAATTTCTATCACGAGAAAATTTGTTTGCGCACTTGGGAAAACAGGTATATGGAGTATGAAAATGAATATTAAAGGTTGGAGACCAAAGAAAGGATCTATTTTTGATAGATTAGTGTAAAGGGCTATGGAAAAAATTGCATACTACAATGCTTTTAACATGATTTCTTTTTTGGGGTATCGCCGGGTTAAAGCTCTGCTCCGACACATTCCTGACATAGAAAAAGCCTGGTATGCTGACATTGCAGAGCTTAAGCAGGCAGAAGGCTGGAGTGGAATAGCGGAAAAGTTTACTGCGGAAAGAAAAGCTATAAATGTGGATAAGGAATGGGAGAAACTAAAAGGGAGTGGTGTTTGGGCAATTACTGTGGATGATCCTTCATATCCGGAAATGCTCGAAGAAATTTATTCTCCTCCCCTTGTTCTTTATGGAGAAGGAGAATTTCCTGGCCAAGAGAAGGCTCTTGCCATGGTTGGGAGCCGTAAGGCTACTGTTTATGGCAAGGAGGTAGCCACCAGGCTTGCCCGTGAATTGGCTGCTCAAGGAGTTACTATAGTTAGCGGTATGGCTCTGGGCATAGATACTTATGCTCACTGGGGAGCGCTGGAAAGTAATGGTTTTACAGTTGCAGTTCTTGGTTGCGGTTTAGATTTTTGTTATCCTTCCCGTAACTATGCTTTGAAACAGGAAATAGTTAAAAATGGTGCCGTTATTAGTGAGTTCCCTTTGGGAAGCAAACCAGTTCCCCACAATTTTCCCCGCCGTAATCGTATAATCAGTGGATTAACGCAGGGGACTTTAGTAGTAGAGGCTATGGAAAGAAGCGGAGCTTTAATTACTGCTGATTTTGCACTGGAACAGGGTAGGGAAGTTTATGCTGTTCCAGGAAATATTAACAGCCCTTATAGCCGGGGTTGCAACAAGTTGATCAAGCAAGGAGCAAAACTGATTGATTCATCAGAGGACATTTGGGAAGATTGGGAAGGCTCTGTTGCTTTTTATGGGAATAATACATTTAATACGTCAGGTGATATTGAGGCTAAAAATACCCAGATGTGCCTACTGGACGAAGAGGAAGAAAAATTGCTTGAAGCATTGCCCTTTCAGCCCATGCATATAGATGAGCTTGTCCATGTTAGTGGAATGTCTGTAAATGAACTTAGCGGGGTTCTTTTAAGCCTGGAACTAAAAAAAATGATATCCCAGTTGCCGGGCAAATATTTTACAAGAATTTAGTTTAATATAGCTAAGCTGGCGATTTAATGAATAAACATTATCAAGAAAAGTTAAACCTATGCATTAAAAAGTTTATTTGAGGGAGGCACTTTATTGAAGCAAAAGATTCTTGTTATAGTCGAATCCAATACTAAAGCCAAAACAATAAAGCGTTTTCTTGGACCTAAATACCAGGTTCAGGCTTCTAATGGGCACCTTATCGATTTGCCCAAAAGTAAGTTGGGTATTGATATAGAGAATAATTTCGAGCCCAACTACATCACTATCCGAGGAAGAGGAGAAATACTTAAAAACCTAAAAAATTATACCAAAAAAGCTGACAAGGTTCTAATGGCTACTGACCCTGATCGGGAAGGGGAGGCCATATGTTGGCACTTAAATCGTGCCTTAAAATTAGACGGTGATGAGCCTAATCGGATAGAATTTCATGAAATAACCAAAGAAGCCGTTAAAGGAGCGTTGCAAAATCCTCGCCACATTGCACAAAACCGGGTTGATGCCCAACAAGCCCGCCGCATATTAGATCGCCTGGTGGGTTACCAAATTAGCCCTTTACTTTGGAAAAAAGTCAAGAAAGGACTCAGTGCTGGCAGGGTGCAATCAGTGGCTGTTTATTTAATTTGTTATCGGGAAGGGGAAATTGAGGCATTTGAACCTGAAGAATATTGGACCATTGATGCTGTGCTGGCTGGCTCAGGGAAGAATTCAACTCCATTTACTGCCCAACTTCAAAAATACGGGAATAACAAAATAAATATTAGCAATGAAAAAGAGGCCCAAGAAATAGTTAATGATCTTGAGGGCAGTAGTTTTCAGGTAGATTCAATTTCTTCGCGCCAGGTACAGCGAAAGCCTGCTCCACCTTTTACTACCAGTAGTTTGCAGCAGGAAGCATCTCAAAAAATGGGTTTTACCACTCGTAAAACAATGCAATTGGCACAACAGCTTTACGAGGGGATAAACATAGGTGATCGGGGTATGACCGGACTGGTGACTTATATCAGAACTGATTCAGTAAAAGTTTCGCAAGAAGCCACTGAACAAACCAGGGAATATATCAAACAGAATTTAGGAGAAGATTATGTTCCGGCTAAACCCCATCAGTTTAAATCAAATCAAAAAGCCCAGGAAGCCCATGAAAGTATTCGTCCAACTGATGTCACAAGGGAACCTGAACAAATCAAGGAATATTTAAGCAGAGATCAACACCGCCTCTATAAACTTATTTGGAACCGCTTTGTGGCAAGCCAGACTGCTTCAGCTACTTTGCGCAAAGTACGGGTTGATATAAAAGCAGGAGATTATCAACTAAAAGCTACAGGTAGCCAAACAGTTTTCCCAGGCTTTTTGTATATCTACCGCAAAGAAAAAAATAAAGAAAAAGAAGAAGATCGGCATCTACCGGAATTGGCTGAAGATGAAATGTTAAAATTAAAATCAATAACACCAGACCAGCATTTTACCCAACCGCCACCTCGCTACAATGAAGCTTCTCTGGTGAAAACTTTGGAAGAAAAAGGTATTGGAAGGCCCAGCACATATTCCCCCATTATTGAAACTATCCGGAGCCGGGGGTATGTGATTATGGAAAATAAAGCTTTTGTTCCTACAGAACTTGGTAAAGTGGTCATTGATTTGCTGCAGGAGCATTTCCCCGAAATTATCGATGTGGAGTTTACTGCTAAAATGGAGGAGCAGTTGGATTTAATTGAGGAAGGGGAGCTTGACAGTCTAAGCGTGCTTCGAGAATTTTACGAGTTTTTCAAAAAACGTTTGGAAGCAGCGGAAAAAGAAATGGAAGAGGTGGAGCTTACTCCTGAGTATAGTGAGGAAACCTGTCCTAAGTGTGGACTCAACCTTGTTTACCGCTTTGGTCGTTATGGAAGGTTTTTGGCCTGCCCTGGTTTTCCGGATTGCAGGCATACGCAGAATATTGAAGCCGAAACAGGGGTAAAATGTCCAGAGGACAATGGGGATCTGGTAGAAAAACGAACCAAAAAAGGGCGAGTGTTTTACGGATGTAGTAACTATCCTGATTGTACGTTTTCATTATGGAAGAAGCCTTTGCCAGAGTATTGTTCAGTTTGTGGGTATTTCCTTGTTGAGCAGAATAAGAAGAAGAATATAATAGTTTGCGCTAACCCTGACTGTAGTTCCCATTCTGGTCAAAAATCTCAGGATTCATCCAGTAAAACCACTCAAAAAGTATAAAATTATAAGTGGAGATGTGATAGATAAATGCCGGACATTATTATAATTGGTGGGGGGCTAGCTGGCTCAGAAGCTGCTTGGCAAGCGGCAGAAAGAGGAGTAAGCGTCCGTATATATGAAATGAGGCCTCAAGTTCAGACTCCGGCTCATTTTACAGGAAAATTAGGCGAATTGGTATGTAGTAATTCCCTTAGAGCTAGTTCTATTCATAATGCGGCCGGGCTTTTAAAAGAGGAGTTAAAGCGTGTGGGGTCATTAATTATGGAATGTGCGGTAAATACTGAAGTTCCTGCTGGCGGTGCTCTTGCCGTGGATAGAGAAGCTTTTTCTCAGTGTATTACTCAAAAAATTGAACAGCATCCTTTTATTGAAGTTGTGCGTCAAGAAATAGATAAGATTCCACCAGAGCGTCCTCTTATCATAGCTTCCGGCCCATTAACTTCTGATTCTTTAGCCCGTTCAATCTTCGATGTTGTGGGGGAGGAATATCTCTATTTTTATGATGCAGCTGCTCCCATTGTTAATGCAGATTCTCTCAACTACGATCGTGTTTTTCATGCTTCCAGATATGATCAGGAAGCCACAGATTATATTAATTGTCCCATGACCAGGGAAGAGTATTATGATTTTTGGGAAGCGCTGGTAAGTGCAGAAAAATATATTCCTCACCTGGAAGAAGAAAAGAAGTTTTTTGAAGGTTGTATGCCTGTGGAAGTTATGGCAGAGCGAGGTCCTGATACTCTTTTGTTTGGCCCTATGAAACCAGTAGGATTAGTGGATCCCCGTACCGGTGAGCAGCCTTACGCCGTAGTTCAACTTCGCCAGGATAATCTTTCAGCTACTTTGTATAATATGGTAGGTTTTCAGACTCAACTTAAATGGCCTGAACAAAAGCGGGTTTTTAGAATGATTCCTGGCTTGGAAAATGCTGAGTTCGCTCGCTTTGGGATGATGCACCGCAATACTTTTCTTAATGCGCCCCGTCTTTTAAAAACCACCTATGAATTTCATGATTTGCCCGGTGTTTTTGTGGCGGGCCAATTAAGCGGTGTGGAAGGCTATGTGGAATCTACAGCTTCTGGCCTGGTTGCTGGCTTAAATGCAGTTGCCAGGGTTCAGGGTAAAGACCCTATTGAATTTCCTCCGGAAACAGCCATTGGTTCTTTAAGCCAGTATATTACTTCAGCTGATCAGAAACATTTTCAACCTATGAATATAACTTTTGGTATGATCAACCCTCCCCAGGAAAGAATCCCCAAAAAACAGCGCCGGGATTACCTGGCTAACCGCGCTTTGGACTCTTTGGAAAAATTTCGAAAAGTCTGTCAAGGTTTGCTTGCATAACAATTCTTAATATGCTAAACTTTGGCAGGGGCTTTATCAGTGAACAATTATTTACAAGAATTCATAAATTATATGCAAGATGAAAAGAACTTTTCACCTATGACGGTCAAAAGTTATGAAGCTGATCTCAAGCAATTGCTGGAGTTTATGCGGGAAAACTACGGTGACAAAGACCAGTTAGAGAGCAAGTGGGTCTTGAGGCAATTTCTTGCTCATTTAATGGACAGGGAGTATAACCGTAAAACTATAGCCCGCAAATTATCCTCAGTGCGTGCTTTTTTTAAGTACTTGCAAAGGAGGGGGTTGCTGGAAGAAGGTAAATGGGCTAATGTCTCCACACCAAGATTGCCACGAAATCTTCCCCAGTTTTTATATTATTATGAGGTTGAAGCTCTTTTTTCATTGCCTGATACTCAAACTATTCTGGGTTGTAGGGACCGTGCACTGTTGGAATTAATATATAGCAGTGGTATCAGGGTTGGCGAGATTGTTAATACTAGTGTAAATGATCTGGATTTTGCCCAGAAACTTGTTAAAGTGAAGGGCAAAGGTTCTAAAGAAAGGATTGTTCCTATAGGAAGTAGGGCAATTGAGTGGCTGCAGACATATTTGAATGGTCCGCGACAAGAATTGTTTTCCAGGAGAGAGAAAAAGAACTTGGAAGGTAGTGAAAACGGAAAAAATATCTTGTTTTTAAACCGTTTTGGGATGCCATTGAGTGAAAGAGGGGTGCGTTATTGTTTTCACAAGCATATTCAGAAAGCTAGTACCAAGGAAGGAATCAGTCCCCATACTTTGCGGCATTCATTTGCCACTCATATGTTGGAACGGGGGGCGGATTTAAGGACAGTTCAGGAACTTTTGGGCCATGTGAGTATTTCTACTACCCAATTGTACACCCATATAACACGGGAAAAATTACATGAAGTTTATACATCTTCTCATCCCCGTGCTTAATAGCGGAGATAAAAAACTGGCTAAGCTGTTAAAATAGTTTGGTGGATAAAAATTACAAGGAGAATTTAGAAATTGATCAGATCTACAACCATAGTAGCAGTAAAAAAAGATAGGAAAGTTGCTATCGCTGGCGATGGGCAGGTTACTTTTGGCAATAATACTATTATAAAAAAGAATGCTTCCAAGGTTAGACGCCTCCATGAAGATAAGATATTAGCTGGTTTTGCCGGTTCTGTTGCTGATGCCTTTACTCTTTTTGAAAAGTTTGAGAGAAACTTAGAAAATTATAAGGGCAACATAAAGAGAGCGGCTGTGGAGTTAGCAAAAGAATGGCGAACTGATAAGGTTTTGAGAAGGTTGGATGCGCTGCTGGTTACGGCCAGCGCTGAAGATCTAATCCTTATTTCAGGAACAGGGGAGGTTATAGAACCTGATGATGAAATTGCGGCTGTGGGGTCAGGCGCCCCATATGCAACTGCAGCAGCGCGAGCCCTTGTAAAGCATACAGAGTTATCGCCTGCCGAGGTGGCAGGTGAGGCATTGCGAATTGCTTCTGATATATGTGTTTATACTAATGATGAAATCGTCATAGAGGAGCTGTGAGAATTTGGTAAAAGAAGAGTTGACTCCTAGAGAAATAGTAAAAGAGCTTGATCAGTACATCATAGGCCAACAAGATGCTAAAAGATGTGTAGCTGTTGCTCTGCGTAATAGGTATCGGCGTAAAATGCTTGCTGAATCCATGCAAGAAGAGATTACACCTAAAAATATTATCATGATCGGGCCGACCGGGGTTGGAAAAACTGAGATTGCCCGCCGGTTAGCCAAGTTGGTTAATGCTCCATTTGTTAAAGTGGAAGCTACTAAATTTACCGAAGTAGGTTATGTGGGACGGGATGTGGAATCCATGATTCGGGATCTGGTAGAGACCTCAATCAGAATTGTGCAGAATGAACGAATGCAAGATGTGGAAGATAAGGCAGCGGTTAATGCAGAAGAGAGACTGGTGGAGATTCTGGTTCCGCTTCCCAAGAAGAAGCAGAAGAGTGCCAATCCTTTAAGCTTTTTGTTCGGCAGTTCTTCTGCAGAAGAAGGTGAAGGGGAGGAGGATAACGAGGAACTGAGCTATCAAGAAAAAGTCCAGAAGGTTCAACAGGAACGGGAAATTGTGAGAGAAAAGCTCAAAAGGGAAGAACTGGAAGAGGAGTTGGTGGAAATTGAAGTAGAGGACCATAAACCCCAGACGTTTGAAGTTTTTTCCGGGCAGGGCATGGAGGAGATGGGCATTAATTTGCAGGATATTTTTGGCAACCTGGTGCCTCCTAAGAAGAAAACAAAGAAGGTTCCTGTTCAGGAAGCACGGCAAATTATAAAAACAGAGGAAGCTCAAAAGATGATCGACATGGATGCAGTAACCAATGAAGCCATAGAGAGATCTGAGCAATTAGGGATTATTTTTCTGGATGAAGTTGATAAGATTGCAGCTAAAGAATTGGGCAGCGGTGGTCCTGATGTATCCAGAGAGGGCGTGCAAAGAGATATATTACCAATTGTGGAAGGTTCCACCGTGGTTACCAAGTATGGACCCGTAAGAACAGACCACATTCTCTTTATTGCTGCGGGAGCATTCAATATGTCTCGACCTTCAGACTTAATTCCTGAGCTCCAGGGTCGTTTTCCCATCAGGGTGGAATTAGACAATTTATCCAAAGAAGATTTTGTCCGCATTCTCACTGAACCTCAAAATGCTTTGATTAAACAGTATACTGCTCTTCTTGCTACAGAAGGGCTAAATGTTGTTTTTAAAGAAGAATCCATAGAAGAGATCTCCCGCATAGCTAACGAGGTGAATGAAGAGATGGAAAATATAGGAGCCAGGCGGTTGCATACTATCATGGAAAAGCTTTTAGATGAGATTTCATTTGAGGCTCCTGATCAAAAAGAAAAAGAAATTATAATTGATGCGGAATATGTTATGCATAAATTACAGGATATTGTCCAAAATAGAGATTTAAGTAAATACATTTTATAAATTAGCAAAATTAAAAAGGAGTGAAAAGATTATGGAATCACCATTACTGGAGAAAACCAGGCGTATTAACAAGATTTTGCAGAAGACGGCAGGGCAGCGTGTAGATTTTAATGAAGTGGCCAATGTATTGCGCAGTGTCATTGATTCTAATATTTACATTGCTGGCCGTGAAGGTGAGTTGTTGGGCTATTCACTGGTAGACGATTTTGAGTGTGAGATCATGGTAAAGGAAGTATTTAATGATGGAGTATTTCCCTCAGAATACAATGACTTTTTGCTCAAAAGTGAAGATTCCCGGGTAAACTTGCGACAGGAGTCTGGTGAGTGTGTTTTTTTAAGTTCGGAGAAATGCCATTTTAAAGAAAAAATTACCAGCGTAATACCCATCATAGGCGGAGGTAGACGACTGGGGACTTTGCTCTTGGCCCGTTTTAACGAGCTTTTTGATGCCGAAGATTTAATTCTGGCAGAAACCGGGGCTACTGTGGTAGGCATGGAAGTATTACGTTCCAAAGCGGAAAAAATTGAGGAAGAAGCACGCAGTAAAGCTGTAGTTCAGCTGGCTATAGCCACTCTTTCTTATTCTGAACTGGAAGCGGTAGAGCACATATTTCAAGAATTAGGAAGCGATGAGGGCTTGCTGGTAGCCAGCAAGATTGCTGATCAATTGGGAATAACCCGTTCAGTTATTGTCAATGCTCTGCGCAAGTTTGAAAGCGCAGGGGTGATTGAATCCCGTTCCTTGGGAATGAAAGGTACTTACATAAAAGTGCTTAATCCATATTTGTTGGAACAACTACTTGATAAAAACAGCTCAGTTATCTAAAGATTATTTTTAGGTGCCGGTCCTTGATATTTGATAGAATCTCTTTTGGGAGGTATGAATCTTCCCAATTAAAAGAAAGTAAATGCTTCTGTCAGATTGCAGGGTCCGGCACCAATATTTCCCCCTGGTTTCACTTCTATTATATTATTGCCATTTAAAAGAAACTATGCTATACTACTTCTGTTATTTTAGAGGAAAAGTTGTATCTAAAAGTACGCACACCACCTGATTACACCCCCGGTGCTTCTTGAGCAAGAAGTGAGGGTGAAAGATGACGGGGTGGAGGAAAAAACCAAAAACGAAAGGAGAAATTTAAGTAATGCCAGTAGTAACCATGAAACAATTATTGGAATCGGGAGTCCATTTTGGGCACCAGACCCGGAGATGGAACCCTAAAATGAAAAAGTACATTTTTACCGATCGCAATGGAATTTACATCATTGATTTGCAGAAGACGGTAAAAATGCTTGATCAGCATTACAGGTTTGTGCGAGACCTTGTTGCTGATGGGGGAAAAGTTCTTCTTGTAGGGACTAAAAAACAGGCTCAGGACTCAATTAAAACAGAGGCTGAAAGATGTGGAATGTACTATGTTAATCAGAGATGGCTGGGTGGAATGCTCACCAACTTTAGCACCATTTCCAAGCGGATAGCCAGACTTAATGACCTGGAAAGAATGGAAGAAGAGGGGTTGTTTGACGTCCTCACTAAAAAGGAAGCAATGTCCTTACAACGTGAAAAAGAAAAACTACTCAAATTCCTGGGTGGTATACGGAGTATGAATGGTTTGCCAGATGCTATGTACATTGTAGATCCGCGTAAAGAAAGGATTGCAGTAGCTGAAGCGCGTAAACTTGGAATTCCCATTATTGCCATAGTGGATACTAATTGCGATCCTGATGAAATTGACTATATTATTCCAGGGAATGATGATGCAATCAGAGCAGTTAAGTTGATAACCTCCGTAATAGCTGATGCTGCTATAGAAGGAAAACAAGCTGCTGAAACTTATGGTGAAGAAGAAGCCGGAGTAGAAGCTTCTATCCCTGAAACAGAAGAAAAAGAGAGTGAAGAGGATAAGCCCGTTTTTTCTGATGAAGAAAGTAAAGATATAGAGGAAATCTTTGAAGCAGAAGATACAAAGAGTGAGGAAGAAGTTGAGAATTTACCGGTTGAAGATAGTGAGGAAACTTCTCAAGATGATGAGACAGAATCAAAGGCGGAAGAGTCGGTGGAAGAAAAGTAATTGTTATTCCTCCAATAAAAAATTAAACCTAGTTGAAGAAGGGGTTGATAGAAATGGAAATAGATGCCAAGCAAGTTAAGAGATTGCGCGAAAGATCAGGAGTGGGAATGATGGATTGTAAAAAAGCTTTACAGGAAGCTGATGGTGACGAAGAGAAGGCTTTGGCTAATTTACGAGAAAAAGGAATGGCTAAAGCAGCCAAAAAGGCTACTCGAAAAGCTTCAGAGGGAATTGTTGATGCTTATATCCATCACGGGGACAAAGTTGGTGTTCTTGTAGAATTAAACTGTGAGACAGACTTTGTAGCAAAAAATGATGATTTTCGCGAGCTGGCCAGGAATCTTTGCCTTCAAGTAGCAGCAACTAATCCTGCTTATCTTCGGAAAGAGGATGTTCCGGAAGAAATTTTGGAAGAGGAAAAAGATTTTTTGCGTCGCCAGGCTTTAAACGAAGGAAAGCCAGAAAATGTTATAGACAAGATCATTGAAGGCAGGATTAATAAATTTTACCAGGAGAATTGTCTCTTGGAACAACCATATGTTAAAGATGATGAAAAGACTGTAAATGATCTGCTTATAGAGACAGTTGCCCGTTTGGGAGAAAATATTATTCTGCGTCGTTTTGCCCGTTTTGAAGTAGGAGAATTAAGCGGAGAAGCAGAAGATGAAGATCAGGAAGAATAGAAAAACTTTAAAATAACCCTTTTAAAAGGGTTATTTTTTTGTTATATATGTAAGAAGAGATAGAGATGGAAAAACGGGGAGGGTACTTTATGAGCACCCCTGCATATGAACGAGTCATTCTTAAGTTAAGTGGGGAAGCGCTTGCAGGTGAACAAGAATACGGCATAAATCAAGAATTTCTGCAAGAAATAGCGGTTCAGGTAAAGGAAATTAACGATAGGGAAGTTAGGATTGCCATTGTAGTTGGGGGTGGCAACCTCTGGCGAGGAGCTCATGCTGATAGCAAAGGAATGGATAGGGCTACGGCTGATTATATGGGCATGCTAGCTACGGTTATAAATGCTCTTGCTTTACAGGATGCTCTCGAGCAACATGGGGTAGATACGAGGGTTCAGACTGCTATAGAGATGAAAGAGGTAGCTGAGCCTTATATTCGTCGCAAAGCCTTACGTCACCTGGAAAAAAACAGAGTGGTAATATTTGCTGGAGGAACGGGTAATCCATATTTTTCGACTGATACTTGTGCTGCTCTTCGAGCGGCAGAGATTGGAGCGAGAGTCATTTTATTGGCCAAAGGCAAGGTAGATGCTGTATACGATGAGGATCCTATAAAAAATCCAGATGCCCTTAAATTTACGGAATTAAGCTATTTAGATGTATTAAATAAAGGTTTGGGGGTAATGGATGCTACAGCAACTTCTCTATGCATGGATAACAAGATCAAGATAATCGTTTTTGGTTTAAGTCAGTTTGGCAATATCAAGAAGGTGATCATGGGTGAAGACATCGGCACTACAGTAAGATAATTTTACTGCTGATGGGAAAGGAGGATAGCCCCATGGATGAAGTTTATTTAGAATTTGAAGAAAAAGTGCAAAAAACAGTAGAAGCTTTGCAGCGTGAGTTTGCGACACTCCGGGCTGGAAGAGCTACCCCAGCGCTTGTAGAGGATCTGGAGGTGGACTATTACGGCACCCCCACTCCTTTGTATCAACTGGCTGGTATAAGTGCACCTGAGGCACGGCTTATAGTTATTCAGCCGTGGGATAAAAATTCCGTTAAAGATATAGAGAAAGCCATTCTGAAGTCCGATTTGGGGCTTAACCCCAATAATGACGGGAATGTTATCAGACTTACCATTCCCGAGTTAACTGAAGAGCGCCGGAAAGAACTGAGCAAATTCATCCGCAAAAAAGCCGAGGAAAGCCGGGTTGCTGTTCGTAATTTGCGCCGGGAGTTTAACGACAGGATCAAAAAAATGGAAAAAGACGGAGATGTCTCTGAGGACCTAAGCTTTGGTGCGCAGGAAGAGATCCAGAAGATAACCGACAATTATATTAGCGAAATAGATAAAACATTGGAAGCAAAAGAAAAAGAAATTATGGAGGTATAATCTTCTTGGCTACAGAGCAGTTGCCTTATATGGTTGCTTACCCCCTGGAAGTAGCAGAAAAAAGGCTTTGGAAGGTGGGGTATCAGGTAAAGATAGAAAAAACGTTGCCCCCCGGTTATAAAGAGCCTGAAAAAACACGCTACCGGGTGGTAAGGCAGCATCTAAATGAAGGCAATGTTGTAGAACTAGTTGTAACATTAGATTTAGGAAAAGGGGGTGAAATGAATGGCTTTCCGTATTGATGCTGAAGAGTGCACTGCTTGTGGTTTGTGCATGGACGTTTGCCCTTCGGATGCTATCAAGGAGGGTGACGATTATTTCGAGATTGATCAGGATGCATGTGATGATTGTGGCAGCTGTGTAGATGAGTGCCCTAGTGATGCAATTATTGAGGAATAATTTCATTATGCCCCCTCGCTGGAGGGGGCTCTTTTTCTTTTTAAGAAATTAAGGCTTTGAGGTGTTTCTAAGAAATATTGATAATACAAATTTTGCTTTCTTGAGGTATCCCCAAATGTTTTTAGATGAAACCTATAATCTTAAAATTCGCGAAAATGAATTGATATCTTCTATAAACTGGGAGCGTCTTCCAGGCCATGTGGCTATTATCATGGACGGCAACGGAAGGTGGGCTACCCAGCAGGATTTGCCGCGCATTGAAGGTCATCAGGCCGGAGTAGAAGCATTGCGTAAAGTAGTGCAGCATTGCAGCGATTTTAACCTGGAAGTCCTTACTGTTTATGCTTTTTCCACTGAAAATTGGAGAAGGCCTTCTGAGGAAGTAAATTTCTTGCTCAAATTGCCACAAAAGTATCTTGAGGAAGATTTGCAAACTATGCATGAAAATAATATTAAGGTTACTGCCAGTGGTTTGGTCGATGAACTGCCTTCAGATGCTCGCGAAGCAATACATAAATCCATGAAAACAACCTTTTATAATACAGGTTTGACTTTTAATATGGCAGTAAATTATGGAGGACGCCCGGACATTGTCCACGCGGTTCGAAATATTGCCCAAAAGGTACAGGAGGGCAGCTTGCTCTTGGATGATATTAATGAAGAAACCTTTTCTCAGCATCTCCTTACCGGAGAATTACCTGATCCTGAACTGATTATTAGAACTAGCGGAGAACTTCGAATTAGCAATTTTCTTCTGTGGCAAGCAGCGTATGCGGAGTTTTATTTTACTCCCGTGCTTTGGCCAGATTTCGATAGACTTCATTTGTTAGAAGCTATATACGAGTTTCAAAAAAGAAAACGTCGTTTTGGAGGATTGGAGGCCGAATAGATGCTCATCAAAAGGGTATTATCTGCACTGGTGGGAATTCCCCTCCTTTTGTATTTCATCTATCTAGGTGATTTGTGGTATACTTTAATTGTATGGTTGATAGTAATAATAGGAATGCGTGAGTTTTTAGTAATGATGGATTTTTCGGGGATTTTCCCGCATTTAGTAGGGTATGCAGGCGTAACTGCCCTACTGGGAGGGGTATACCTGGAAAATTATCCGCTGGTATTGATGATTATAACGATCTTGTTTGTTTTTACTGCACTGGGCATGGTCTTTAGATTTAATGAAGCAGAGGCACAGGAATCAACTTCCCTTTTTTGGGGGATTATTTATATAGGCGGTTTGATGAGCTTTTTAGTTTTAATCAGAAATTCTTTTACTTTTGAATTTACAGTGATATTATTTGCTATAGTATGGCTTAATGATACTTTTGCTTATTTTGCAGGTAATAAATGGGGGCGGAGAAAATTAATACCTTCAGTTAGCCCGGGAAAAACTGTGGAAGGATCGATAGGAGGTTTCCTGGGGACTGTAGCATTTGTAGCAATTACTTTTATATTTATGGAGTGGTTTTACCCGCTGGACTTGGGTTGGTCAATAGCTATGGCTATTTTAATTATAATTCTGGCCCAACTTGGAGACCTGGTAGAATCTGCTCTGAAACGAAAAATGGAAGTAAAAGATTCCGGCGGATTAATACCGGGACATGGTGGCATTTTAGATCGCTTTGATAGCATGTTACTGGCAGCACCTTTTGTTTATTTATTTTTGTTTTTAATAGTATAATATAAATATAATATGTTTTAGTAGTATTCATAAAAAGGGGAGAGGGATTCTGCCCAGAATTAGTATTTTAGGTGCAAGTGGATCAATAGGAAGGCAAGCCTTGGAAGTTATTAAAGAACTTGGTGATGAATACCGGGTAGTAGCGCTAACAGCTCATACTGATCATCAGTTTCTTGCTGAGCAGGTTCATCGCTTTCAACCCGAGTTGGCGGTGTTAACAGAAACAGGAGCTGATACCCAGAGCTTTAAACATGAAATGAGCAACCTGGATGTTCAAGTTGAACAAGGAGAAGAAGGATTGTTGCAGGCAGCTACCTGGCCAACTGCAGATATTATACTCATTGCTGTAGTAGGTTTTAGTGGTTTTCGCCCTGTTCTTTCGGCTTTAAAGGCAGGGAAAAAAGTGGCCTTAGCCAATAAAGAATCCCTGGTGGTTGGGGGAGAACTTCTTGCCCGCGAATATCCTGCTTACCAGGAACAGGTTATTCCGGTGGATAGTGAGCATTCAGCTATTTTTCAGTGTTTGCAGGGGGAAAACCCGGAAAGTATTCGGAAAGTTTTTTTAACAGCATCGGGGGGACCTTTTCGTGGTTGGAAATTTCACGAGCTTCACCATGTTACGCGGGAGCAAGCTTTAAAGCACCCGAATTGGCAGATGGGCTCTAAAATCACCATTGATTCTGCTACTCTGATGAATAAGGGTTTTGAAGTTTTAGAGGCTCAGTGGCTTTTTAATGTTCCCTTGCAAAAGATTGGGGTGCTTATTCATCCACAGAGCCTGGTTCATGGCATGGTAGAGTTTACAGATGGGTCGGTGATAGCTCAGGTTGCTCCACCGGATATGCGCCTTCCCATCCAGTATGCGCTTACTTTTCCCCGGCGGAGAGATTCTCTCATAGCTCCAGTTAACTGGAATGAGCAGAACCTGGTATTTGAGCCGCCGGATACGGAAACATTCCCTTGCTTATCTTATGCTTACCAGGCTGGGGAGGTAGGAGGAAGCATGCCGGCTTGTATGAATGCAGCAAATGAGGTGGCGGTAGAATTATTCTTGCAGGGTCAAATTATGTTTTCGGCTATAAGCGAATTGATTAGAAAGGTTATGGCGAGGCATGAACTGGTAAAAAGGCCGGCAGAAGAAGATATTCTTGCTGTTGATGGCTGGGCCAGGGACAAAACATTAGAATTATTTAAAGCGGGTGATTATTAATTGCAAACTTTAATTGCGGCCATATTTGTTTTTGGGATAATTATTTTTGTGCATGAGTATGGTCATTATTTGGCTGCCAGGCGCAACGGGATCAAAGTCTTGGAGCTGTCCCTGGGCTTTGGGCCGCGTCTGCTTGGTTGGTCAAAGGATGGCACTGATTATTCGTTGCGGGCTATTCCTCTAGGCGGTTATTGCCGGATGTTAGGGGAAGATCCAGAAGAAAAAGGAGAGCCTGGAAACTTCATAGAAAAGCCTTTATTTGGGCGCATCTCTGTTGTGGCAGCCGGCTCTTTGTTGAATTTTGCCCTGGCTATTTTTCTTTTCTTTGTAGTGCACTTTTTCTTAACAGGCGTGCCGGTGGAAGATTCTACTAAAGTAGGAGTTGTTGAGCCGGGCACCCCTGCTTATGAAGTTGGGTTGGAAGAAGGCGACGAAATAGTTGCAGTGGATAAAAACAGGGTAAATGATTTTCAAGATATAATTGCTCTTATTAATGAGAGCGAAGGAGAAGAGGTACACATCACCTTTACTCGTGAGGGACAGCAGCAAACAGTGCAAGTGGAACCAACATTTCGAGAGCTACCTGATGGTACCACCCAACCTATGATAGGTATTGGACAACCGGCGGAGAAGTTTAACTTTTTCGCTTCCATTGGCGCAAGTTTCGAGTATATCTATGTGTTTTTTGCTTCTATTTATTTAACTATAACAGGTCAAATTCCTGCAGATGTAGCCGGCCCGGTAGGGATTGTGGGATTTGTAGGAGAGGCTGCAGCTATGGGTATTGCTAACCTGTTGATGCTTACCGGGTTAATTAGTTTTAGCCTGGGCTTTATCAATTTGCTACCCATTCCTGCTCTGGATGGAGGACGCCTTCTCTTCTTAATAATTGAGGGGATAAGAGGTAAGGCTATGGATCCAGAAAAAGAAGGCTTAATCCATTTGATCGGCTTTGCCATGTTGTTGGTTTTAATTCTGGTAGTTACCTATCATGATTTGCTCAGGCTGGGTATATTCCAGTAATGGAGGAATAGATGTTGGAACGAAACAAAACTCGGCAAATTCGGGTAGGTAATGTTGTCATGGGTGGGGATTCGCCCATCACAATTCAGACCATGACCAATACAAATACCGCAGATACTTTAGCTACTATAGAGCAGATAGAAGATATATACAAGGCTGGCGGAGAATTGGTCAGGGTTGCGGTGCCAGATGAGGATGCTGTAAAAGGGCTGAGAGAAATAACTAAGGCCAGCCCTGTTCCGGTTATAGCTGATATTCATTTTCATCATGAATTAGCCTTAAAGGCCATAGACCAGGGAGTGGCCAAGGTAAGAATAAACCCAGGTAATCTGGGGGGGAAAGAAAAACTCCTCCAAGTAGCTGAAAAAGCAGGGGAAAATGGAGTTGCGCTTAGGATCGGTGTGAATGCCGCTTCGCTGGAAAAGGATATTTTGCAAGGTTATCAGGGAGATTCTCCATCGGCGCTGGTGAAATCTGCAGTAAGGCATGTCCATTATCTTGAAAAATTTGGCTTTTATAATATGGTTATATCTTTAAAGGCCTCGGATGCACCTGCAACTTTTCAGGCGTATTCTCTTTTAGCCAGGGAAGTAGATTACCCGTTGCACATTGGTGTAACTGAAGCCGGGCCTTATTATCGGGGAACTGTGAAATCTGCTGTCGGGATTGGTTCCCTTTTGATGGCTGGCCTGGGTGATACAGTTCGGGTTTCCCTTACTGCATCTCCAGTAGAGGAAGTAAAAACAGCTCGTTTAATTTTGCAGGCGGCAGGGGCTCGTGTCTTTGGCCCGGAGTTGATTTCATGTCCTACCTGCGGTCGCTGCGAAATTGATGTACCCAATCTTGCAGCAAAAGTAGAAGCCTTAATTGCTTCAAAAGAGTATCCCTGGAAAATTGCGGTGATGGGATGTGTGGTTAACGGCCCCGGTGAGGCACGAAATTCTCACCTTGGAGTGACAGGAACACCGCGGCAAGGTATAATTTTTAAACATGGTGAGATTATCCGGCGGGTGCCCCGGGAATCTCTTTTGGAAGCTTTACAGGAGGAACTGAGTAATCTTGAGAGTGCCGAATCAGGGATTTGACAGATTGATTTTTTTTTGGTGAAATTATTGAGATGCTTGGAATTTGTTAAACAACCTGAGCCAGTGCTTTACCCATACGGAGGTGAAATTGATGAATGTAACAGCCATAATACCAGCATTTAACGAAGAAAAGACGATATCAGATGTACTGAATGCTTTAAAGAATACACCTGAGGTAGACAGAGTCATAGTTGTTAGTGATGGTTCCACTGACAACACTGTGGATATTGCCCGGAGGCATGGGGTGGAAGTAATAGATCTTTTAACTAACCGGGGAAAGGGTGGAGCCATAAAAGCAGGGCTCGACGTAACAGAGACGGAAGTTATTTTGTTTCTGGATGCCGATCTTATTGGGCTAACTCCTGAACATGTAAAACTTTTACTCGATCCGGTATTAGAAGATCGTGCCGATATGAGTGTAGGCTTGTTCGAGAAAGGTCGCATGGCTACTGACTTTGCGCAAAAAATAACTCCTTTTTTGTCTGGTCAAAGGGCCTTGAAGAAAAAGATTATTGAAGAGATATCTGACCTGGATATTTCCCGATTTGGAGTTGAGTATGCCTTACATACCTATGCAGAGGAAACTAACTTGCAAATGGAAGAGGTTGTGCTTAAAGATCTCTCTCATGTAATGAAAGAAGAAAAGATGGGCCTCTGGAAAGGAAGTGCGGCTCGCATAAAGATGTACTGGGAAATAATCCGTAGTGTATTAAAGATAAATCATATTAATGATAAGAACGGCAGAGAATAACTCTACCTTTTTATTAAAAAATCCACCTGATTAGATTCTTTATTTTTCTCCTTATATGCTTCTTAAGGTTCAATCTGCAAAAAGCGAGTTAAATTCATACTAAATCAAAAATTCTAAAAAAAGGAAAATGGGTAATCGTGTCAAATATGAATAATAGTACCAATATTAAATTGAATTAAAAATTGTTAATTTATAATAATGATGATTGTCTGGTGATATTATGCTGTATATTGTAATCTGCGACGACAATGCGGACCATAATCATTTTTTGCAAAAATGGGTCAATATGATTATTGAGGAGCAGGGAATGCAAGCCAAAGTGGCCCTAGTAGCGGAAAGGGCTGAAGATGTCCTGGACTATGCTCTTGAATATACTGAGCGTATCAATGTTTATATTTTAGATATCGAACTTGCCGGAAACACGAATGGCCTGGAACTGGCCCGAAAAATTAGGAGGGAAGATCGAAGATCTTATTTTATCTTCATCACGGGTCATAAACAATATACCTTCGATAGCTTCCAGGTAAAAACTTTTGATTATTTGCTCAAGCCAGTTACGTTTTCCCGTTTTGAAAGTTCTTTGCTCAACCTTTATCATGATTGCTTTGAATTAGGCAAAATAGATTCCAAAATCCCTCTTAAATCTGGTAGCAGTGTTTACATGGTTAATCCTAACGACATAATATATTTTGAAAAAGATGGCCCTTTGTTAAAGATTTATTTGACAAGCGGGTTAATTAAGAGTTATGAACCTTTGAAAAAAATTGCTGCGGAATATGAGAGATATGGTTTTATTCGCTGTCATCGTTCCTATGTGATAAATCCCCATCATGTCTTAAAAATATCATTTAGTGATAACTCTCTGCTTATGAGCAATGGAGACAAGTGTTATTTCTCCCGCAAGTACAAAAAGGAAATACAATCTCGCTTTACTCATCTTTACCCTACAAAGTATGAGCAGTTATAAAAAAATTAAGTATACTTAACCAAATATAAAATTAAGTGTGCATTTAATAAAACTGTATGTTATTTTGTCTTGAAAATTTTGTTAACAAATAATAAAATTTGAAATGATGTAATTAAAGGTTGCAAATAAAATACAAGTTGTCAATCTGTACATGGCAAAACTCACTAACAAAAAAATAAAAAGAGCACTTTAGATCCAGTAACTTTTCTAATAGTATATACTTCCGTTTGCCGGTCAGAGAGGACATGACCAAGGAGGGTATATGCTATTGTATGAACTACCAAGGTTGGCCAAGTATTTGACCCCTGAAGTTTCTCAAAGAAATTCGATTAAAAAAAATGGTAAGTTGATGCAGTGTTACATTTCCAATGACGGACCATCTGCCTTAATTGATTTGAACACAGTTTTTGAGTTTATCTCCTTCCCCTTTATTATCCATGACGGTGACATTATCTTCGAGGCTAACTCTGCTGCTGCCGAGCTTTTTCAAGTGGACAACCCTGAAGATTTAAAATATTGTTCTTTCCAGGACTTTTTTATTTTTGCTGAAGATGAGGATTTTGAAGAGCATCTGCAAAAGGTAAAAGAAAAAAATGGTGCTGGAATATTGAAAGCAAGGTTAAAAAATAGCCAGAGCACTGAAGAAGATCTTGAATTGCATACATATTATGAAAAGAAAGCCAGTAACTATGGAGAAAAAATCTTGATGCAAACTATCATTCATAATATTGAGGAGCGGCGATTAAAAGAAGAACAGCTCATAGAACTTGATAAATTAGCTTTAATGAGCACTATTGCCGGTGGAGTGGCTCATGATTTTAATAATTTCCTGGCTATCATGCTGGGGAATATTACTCTTTGCCGGAAAAATATTTATAACCCTGTCAAATTGCTTCCAATCGTGGAGGGCATGGAAAAATCTGTTATGCAGGCCAAAGATCTTGCCTGTCAGTTATTTAGCTTCACCCGGGACAGCATATCCAAAAAGCAAGTTTGTTCCCTGGATGAACAGGTGCAAGATCTTGCCAGGTTCGCTTTGAGCGGTACCAGTGCTACTAGCGAAGTTATAGTTAAAGGAAAAGTTCCTGCGGTGGAGGTAGATGAATCTCAAATAGCCCAGGTAGTAAACAATCTTTTAATAAATGCTGTCCAGGCTATGCCCGGTGGCGGAAAGATAGAGATATATTTAGACAATGTTTGGGAAGGGCAGTATGTAGAAGAGATTGCGGCTAAAGCCGAAAAAGAATATGTGAGGTTATCGATTAAAGACGAGGGTGTGGGAATGTCCAGAGAGGAAATGAGTCAAGCATTTTCTCCTTTTTTTACAACCAAAAGGGAAGGCACTGGTCTGGGGTTACCCATAGTAGCCTCCATAGTAGAAATGCATGGTGGCTTTATTGATGTAAATTCTAAACCGGGCCAGGGTAGCACATTTACTATCTACTTGCCAGCGGTCCATGAGGAAGTTGAATATGAATCATTGTCTTCTTCCGATATATACCCTGGCGAGGGTAAAATTCTGGTCATGGAAGATGAGCCTGAAGTTCGTTATATAACCGGGAAGATGCTTTCCATGCTGGGGTACCAACCTGATTTTGCTTGTGACGGGCAAGAAGCAATTGAAATTTACCAGGAAGCAAAATCACAAAACTCCCCTTATGATTTAATTCTTATGGATGTGGAAATTCCTGGCGGCTTAAATGGCAAAGAAACTATTAAAGAACTTACTCAGATTGACCCGGAAGTTCAGGTAGTAGTAATGAGCGGTCATGCTTCTGAGCAGAAGCTTGCCAACGAGGAGGCATTTAAAGAGGTAAAAAGTTTTTTAGGCAAACCATTTAAAATAGAGATTTTATCTAAGGTTCTCTATGAAGTTATAAATGGGGAATAAGGGGTAGCCTTAAAAATAGGAACCGGAGAGAAAGGAGTGTCATGTTCACGCTCCTTTTTTTTCGTGTTATAATAACAGGCGTAAAAGAGGAAATCAAATGAATGGAGGAAGATGCAATGAAACATATTCGCCCCGTAAATTCAGAGAAAGTAGCAAGGGAGACGGTTGGCTGCCGTGAATGCCCTACTTCTTGCCAGTCTGCATGTAAAACTTCTTGCACGGTAGGGAACCAGGTATGTGTTCAGATGGAGAAAGTAAAACCTAATAACCGGGGTGGGGTAAAAATTTGAAGTCACCCAGAATTCACCAGTTTGAAATAAACGGCGAAAAACTGGTATTTGATGTGGAAAGTGACACTCTGCACCAGGTTGATGACTTGGCCTGGAAAGTAATGTCCTTGTTGGATGCAGGTTATCCAGTAGGCCGTATTAAAGAAATTTTGGCGGATGAATATTTTACGCAAGATATAACCGAGACCCTGGAAGAAATTAACTATCTGCAGCAGCAAGATTTACTGTGGGGTTCTCCTCTTGAAACAACAGGTACTTCCGAGTCAATGGTTAAAGCTTTATGTTTGAATATCGCTCATACTTGCAACCTTTCCTGTCGTTATTGTTTTGCAGGTGAAGGAAGTTATGGAGGGGAAGATAGCCTCATGTCCCCAGAAGTGGGAAAGGTTGCCATAGATTTTTTGCTGGACAATTCCGGAGGCCGAAAGCGTTTAGAGGTAGATTATTTCGGGGGAGAACCTTTATTGAACTTTGAAACGGTTAAGGAAACTACTGCTTATGCTCGTCAGCGTGCCAGAGAAACAGGAGTAGAATTTGGGTTCACTCTAACCACTAACGGACTTCTTCTTACAGAAGATGTAATCAATTACCTGCAAGCAGAAGGTTTTAGTGTTATCCTTAGCCTGGATGGCCGCAAAGAAGTCCATGATCGCATGCGTCGTTCTCCAGGTGGAGATCCTAGTTATGAAAAGGTAAAAGAGCGTCTTTTAAATTTTTTAGCCAGGTGGAATGGGAATTATTATGTCCGGGGAACTTTCACTAGCTATAACCTGGATTTTAGCAAGGACGTTGCTCACATGGTGGATCTTGGATTTCGTAATATCTCCCTGGAGCCGGCTGTTTCTTCTCCAGAAGACGATTGGGCCTTATCACAAAAAGACTTGCCATACTTGGAAAAAGAATACGAGCGTTTGGCTGAGTATTATTTGCAAAAGTTACATGAGAAAGACCCTTTTGACTTTTTTCACTTTGCAGTGGACCTGGATAGGGGCCCCTGCGTCTATAAAAGATTGTCCGGATGTGGAGCAGGGAATGAATACTTGGCAGTAACTCCTACCGGCGAGCTATACCCCTGCCACCAGTTGGTAGGTGATGAATCTTTGTGTTTGGGCAATGTTCGCCAACTTCCAAACTTCATTCCTCCTTCTTCCGAAGCTTTCCCCCCGGCAGGACCTCTTCACGGCAAATGTGCTTCTTGCTGGGCCCGATATCATTGTGGCGGAGGTTGCCGAGCAGCTGCCAGATTGGTAAATGGCAGCTTTCACCAACCATATGAACTGGAATGTGCATTGCAGAAAAAAAGGCTGGAATGTGCTCTATATATAAAATCCAAAATAAATGAAAAATCAACTACTTGCTGATATTTCAAATGTTAAGAAAAGCTATAACTCAGTGAGGTGCAAGCTTTGGATTTATTTAGTTACCACTGGCAAGAAAAAATTAAACAAGAAGGGCCTCTTGCCTATCGCATGCGCCCCCTCACCCTTGATGAATTCATTGGGCAGGAAGAGATTTTAGGGGAAGATACTCCGTTGCGGAAAGCAATCCTTCGCGATAGGCTATCTTCTTGCCTTTTTTATGGCCCACCGGGCACCGGCAAAACCACCCTGGCCCGCCTTATTGCCAATCAAACTAGTGCTTATTTTATCCAGTTAAATGCAGTTTCGGCCAATGTGGCTGAAGTAAGAAAAGTTATTGAAGAAGCCAGAAATCGCTGGGGAGCTGAAGAAAAACGTACCATCCTGTTTTTGGATGAAATTCACAGGTTCAACAAATCCCAGCAGGATGCTTTGCTATCTGCTATTGAAGAAGGGACTTTGCTTTTTATTGGAGCTACTACTGAAAATCCGTTTTTTTACCTGACGCCCCCTCTTCTTTCCCGGGTGCGGATCTATCAATTTCAATCATTGAGTGAAGATAATATTATTGAGTTATTGCGCCGCGCCCTTGATGAAAAAGAGAGGGGATTGGGAAATATGAAACTGCAGGTAGATGAAGAAGCACTGCACACCTTAGCTCGCAAGGCCAATGGGGATGCCAGGGCAGCACTTGATGCCCTGGAATTAGCGGCCTATACAGTAGATTCTGATGAGAATGGAACTTCTCATTTGAATAAAATAGCAGCAGAGGAAGCTTTTGCTGCTCGGGTTCATTATTACCATCGAGATGGAGACACTCATTATGATATGGCCTCTGCATTAATAAAGTCCATCCGGGGTTCGGATCCCGATGCCGCTCTTTACTGGATGGCCCGGATGTTGCGTGGGGGTGAGGATCCACTTTTCATCGCTCGCCGTTTGATCATAAGTGCTTCTGAGGATGTGGGCAATGCTGATCCCAGAGCTATTCAGGTAGCTGTTTCTGCTTTGCATGGCCTGCAACTGGTGGGAATGCCTGAGGGGCGCATTATTTTATCTCAGGCGGTCACTTACCTGGCTTCCGCTCCTAAAAGCAACGCGGCCTACTTGGCTGGTGAAGAAGCCTTCCGGGAAGTGGACCGGCAGGGTCGAGGAAAAGAAGAAGTTCCCACCCACTTGCGGGATAGCAATTACCAGGGTGCTAAACGCTTGGGGCATGGCAAAGGCTATCTTTATCCCCATGACTACCCGGGGGGATATGTGGAACAGGAATACTTGCCTCCTCAGATTGCAGGCAAGAAGTTTTATTACCCGCGAGAAATAGGCTTTGAAACCCAGCTCAAAAAACGCCTTGCCCAGTTGCGTTCTACATCAAAGCAGGAAGATGGTGATTCCCATGAGTGATAATCCCGGAGGGTATTTTATCCTGGAGGACAAAACCAGGGTCCGCTTGCCTGTGGGTAAATGCCGTTTTATTGCTTCTGCAGCCCCGGTGGAAAATGAGGAAGAAGCCAGACAGTTTATTCAGATAGTGCGGGAGGAATTCCCCGATGCAACTCACCATGTGTTCGCTTATCGGCTAGGAGAAGGGGATGGAGCCCTGGAAAGAACCTCTGATGATCGAGAGCCTGCCGGGAGTGGTGGCCCTCCTGTATTGAGCGCCATCCAAAAAGCTGGAGTTAGCGATGTGGCGCTGGTGGTCAGCCGATATTTTGGGGGAGTGAAGCTGGGAGTAGGAGGATTGATTCGCGCATATCGTTCTGCTGCCGAAGAGTGTTTGCAGCAAGCTCCTTTGACAAGCCGGGAATACAGGGAAAACCTGATGGCAAAAGTCCCCTATGAAGATGTGGGGGCAGTCCTGAAGGCGGTTTCTTCTTTCCGGGGGGAGGTTAAAAATATTGATTACGGCTCGGAAGTAACTGTGGAATGCCTTTTGCGACCAACAGAGGTAGAGAATTTTTCCCACTTTGTGCATGATGCCACCCGCGGAAAGGGGAAAATAGAGATTTTACGGCCTTGATACTACTTGGCGGTTTTGGGCAGGTTTAAGTTTTACCCGGGTTTCCCGACGATTAAAGATTTCAGAGGTGATTTGGCATGGCAAAAGGTAGCATGGTGGCAGTGGCCATGAGCGGAGGAGTAGATAGTTCTGTGGCAGCAGCTGTCCTTTTAGAAAAAGGTTACCAACCCTTCGGATTAACTATGCGGCTTTGGGTTGATCCTCGTTATGAAGATCAACCGGCACAAGGTTGCTGTTCCCTGGAGGATGTTCAAGATGCTCGCCGTGTAGCGGATCACCTTGGTATCGCCCATTATACCCTAAACATGAAGGACGAATTTCGCCAAGAAGTAGTAGATAATTTCATAGAAGAATATTGCCGGGGGCGCACCCCCAATCCATGCGTTGTTTGCAATGCAAAAATAAAGTTTGGCTCTCTTTTAAATAAAATAGAGGGATTAGAAGCCAGTGCCCTGGCTACTGGGCACTATGTGCGTAAAGGATGGGATAATTCCCGTGGCCGTTATTATTTGCAAAAGGGGGTTGATCCCAGTAAAGATCAGTCATACACCCTCTATCATTTAACTCAGGAGCAACTTGGCCGGGCCCTCTTCCCCCTGGGAGATCTACATAAAGAGCAGGTGCGGCAAAAAGCTTACGAGTTAGGTCTTCCTGTGGCTGAAAAAGGTGAGAGCCAGGAAGTGTGTTTTATTCCCGGCAATGATTATCGTGAATTTTTAAGTTCCCGAGTGGGTTCTTTTTCTCCCGGTCCTATTGTGGATACTGCTGGCAACGTGCTTGGCGAACACAAGGGACTTCCTTACTATACCATAGGGCAAAGGAGGGGTTTGGGTATTACCGCTTCGGAGCCACTTTATGTGATTGAGATAAGAACAAAAGATAATACTCTGGTGGTGGGGTCACATGAAGAAACATACCACAAGGGTTTGATTGCTTCTTCACTTAATTTTATTGCCCGGGAAGAGCCTGAAGAACCTATGGAAGTAAATGCCCGAATTCGTTATCAAGCTTCGGAAGTGCCCGCTATCCTTTATCCTCCTGATAATGAAGGCAATGCTCGCCTCCTCTTTCATCAGCCTCAAAGAGCAGTTACTCCTGGTCAATCTGTTGTTTTCTATATCGGTCCGGATATTGTTTTAGGCGGCGGAATTATTACATCTTCTCTTTAATATTTACAATTAAGGGCATGCTATCTTTAAACAATTAATTTAGATGGCAATAAAAGAATGAAAAAGAAACTATTAACCAGACGTTTGCTTTTTCTGGTTGCATTATTCGTATCTGTCCCGGAAATAATAAGTTTGCGGCCAATTAATAACTTGTAAATACTCCAAGGAGGGGAAAAATGCATTACGAATCAATAGCATGCCCGGCTTGTAAACAATCTCTTACTGGTAAGATCGGTAATCGCCATTATTATTGCTGGAATTGCCTTCTTGAGTTTCAATTTGAAGGAGATAATGAGATTCGCCTTTACTTCGTAGATGAGGATGGGTCCCTGGTAGAGTTGGAATAAGCAAGAGTTTGAATAAGCATAAAACAAGAATATTTATTCAAGTTCTTAATCCCAGGCGGGCATAATAAGCATATAAGTGATTAATGCTTAAGGCGTGGGAATATACTTATGAAAAATAACAAAGATTTTGTTCTGTCTCTAATCAAAGCAGGCAGTGGGGTTGTTTTGTTTCTTGCCCTGCTGCTGATATTATTCTGGTTTATATACCAGGAAAGAAGTGCTTTGGGATTTGTATTAATCCCCTTTTTAATCTCGCTTATCTTGGCCTATCTGTTGAGCCCGGTAATAGGTTTTATGGAGAAACGCCAGATCTCCCGCACATTGGCAATTATTGTGGTATATGTTGTTTTTGCCATGATAGTGTATGTATTCAGTATTAGATTTTTCCCCCTCTTATTGGTAGATCTTCAGGAATTGGCAAAGAATTTACCTGATTATACACGGGAGGCCCAAAACTTCCTTACCAGATTGCAGGAAGACTACGAGCGATTTAATCTTCCCCCAATGCTCAGAAGCCTTGTAGACGAGAATATTGAGGGGCTGGAACAGATTCTGACCTCCCGGCTGGAAAATGTTTATGCTTTCCTTATCAATATTTTAAACAGCTTGCTCATAATTTTACTGGTACCGGTGCTTACATTTTTTATCTTGCGCGATGAATATAAATTAAAACAATGGCTTGTTTCTTTGTTTCCCCATCGTTCCCGCCAGAGGATCTACAATATTGCCTGGGAAATAGACACAGTAATTGGCCAGTATTTAAGAGGGATGGTAGTCATTAGTTTGCTGGTGGGATTCACTGTTTACCTTGGCTTGCTTTTGTTGGGAGTTGAGTTTGCCCTGTTCTTGGGATTGTTTAATGCCATAACCAACTTTATTCCTTTCGTGGGTCCTTTTATTGGCGCTATTCCTGCCGTAATTGTAGCATTTATTGAATCCCCTCTGCTGGCTGGAAAAGTTGCCATTCTCATTCTGGTTATCCAACAACTGGAAAGTAGTTTGATGGCTCCCTTGGTTTTTAGTCATAGCCTTAAATTTCACCCTCTGGCAATAATAATTTTACTGCTTCTTGGGGGAAAAATGTTTGGATTTTTGGGTTTGCTGCTAGCCCTCCCCATTGCTGCCATTATTCGGATTTTAGGCAAACAATTGTTGGAATTAGTGCCGCAGTATGTTAAATAGCTTAAACCCCTTTTGAAGGCAATTCTCAAGGTGCTGTACCCTTATTGACAGTCACTGGGAGAGATCATATAATTGCCTTAAATGTAAAGGGGGTGCCTAAATGCGAAGCAGTGAAATACGATCCGCTTTTCTTGATTTTTTTGCTCAAAAAGACCACTTGATATTGCCAAGTTTCTCGCTTATACCTCAAAATGACCCCACCTTACTACTTATTGGAGCGGGTATGGCTCCTTTGAAACCGTATTTTACGGGAGAAAAGACCCCTCCCCATCCCCGGGTGGCTACCAGCCAAAAATGTGTACGCACCCCTGATGTGGAGCTGGTAGGGTTAACTGGCAGACATGCTACATTTTTTGAAATGTTGGGGAACTTCTCTTTTGGAGATTATTTTAAAGAAGAAGCAATAGCCTGGTCCTGGGAGTTCGTTACCGAGCGATTGCAGTTGCCCACTTCCAAGTTATGGGTGAGTATATATGAGGAAGATGATGAAGCCATGCAAATATGGCGGGATAATATTGGTATACCGGAAGATCGCATTGTGCGAATGGGGAAAGAAGACAACTTTTGGGAGATAGGAACAGGTCCATGCGGTCCTTGTTCAGAGATTCATTATGACCTGGGTCCTGAAGTAGGCTGTGGAAGTCCCGATTGTCGTGTAGATTGCGATTGTGATCGTTATTTGGAAATATGGAATCTGGTTTTTACCCAGTTTAACCGCTTGCCTAATGGTGAATTGGCAACCCTGGAACGTAAAAATATTGATACCGGGGCTGGGTTGGAAAGACTGGCCATTGTAATGCAAGAAGCTTCTTCTATTTATGAGATAGACACAGTCCGCCCGCTCATGGATCACATTGCCCGTGAATATGAAAACACCAATGGAGAAAGTCTGGTTGGTTCTGAACGAGAATTATCCCAGCGTATTATAGCTGAACATATCCGGGGAATTACTTTTATGGTCGGTGATGGTGTCTTACCGGCAAATGAAGGTAGAGGGTATGTCTTGCGCCGCCTTCTGAGGAGGGCTGTAAGGCATGGAAGACTTCTTGGCCTCGAGATACCCTTCCTGACTGCTATTGTGCCCAAGGTCATATCTCTCATGAATGATGCTTATCCGGAATTGGCTGAGAGGGAAGAGTATATCAAGCAGATAGTGGAATTGGAAGAGAATCGTTTTCGAGAAACTTTAAACCAGGGGCTGGAAATCTTGGAAAATTACCTCCAAGAGCAGGAAACAGCCCGTGGTGGAGAAGTGGAAGGCGGAGTGTTCCCGGGCGAGTTGGCGTTTCGCCTTTATGATACATACGGCTTCCCCCTGGATCTTACCCGGGAGATACTGGCGGAAAAAGGAATGGAAGTGGATGAAGAAGCTTTCAATCAGGCATTGGAAAAACAGAAAGAACAAGCCAGACAAGCTCAAAAAACTTCCAGCGGAGCAAGCAAAGAGGAAGAAGAACGTCGCTGGGAAGCGACTCGAGAGATTTCCACGGTTTTTGAAGGATATGAATTGCTGGAGACTGAGGCCCAGGTGATGGCAATACACCCTCGAGGCTTGTCTGCTGTAGAACAATCTTCGGATACAGAAAAGCAAGAATTGGAGATCCTGGTAGATCGCACTCCTTTTTATGCTGAAAGCGGTGGACAGATTGGCGATACAGGAGTTTTAGAAGGGGAAAATTTTAAGGGTACTGTAACAGACACTTTTTATAATCCATATGAGCAAATAGTCCATCTGGTGCAGGTAGAAGAGGGAGTTTTGCGCAGAGGAGATAAGGTAAATTGTCGAGTAGATTACTCCAGGAGGCAGGCAATTCGGCGAAGCCATACCGCTACTCACATCTTACACCGGGTTTTGCGGAACAAACTGGGAGAACATGTTAATCAGTCCGGGTCGCTGGTTACACCGGATCGCCTCCGGTTGGACTTTACTCACTTCCAAGCTATTGAATCAGAGGAGTTGTACGAAATAGAAGCTACCCTTAATGAATTAATTCGTGGGGGGCTTTCTCTGGAATCATTTCATGCCACGCTGGAAGAAGCTCAGGAAATGGGCGCGCTGGCCCTTTTTGAGGCTAAGTATGGAGAGAAAGTCCGGGTAATCAAAGTAAATGATTTTAGTATGGAGCTTTGTGGAGGGACTCATCTAACTAACACCGGACAGATAGGCTTGGTTCGGTTGGTGCGAGAGGAAAGTGTAGCTGCCGGGGTTCGCCGCATAGAAGCGTTAACCGGGGAGGAGGCCTGGAAACATACCTTAAAGCAAGAAGAACGTTTGCAAAATATAGCCGGGTTACTAAAAACATCCCCCGATAGGGTGGAAGAGAAAATACATGAATGGATGGAAAGCAACCGCCATCTGCAGCAGGAATACCAGCAATTACAGGATCGATTAATTTCATACCAGGTTGAGAGCCTCTTAAATCAAGCTCAAGAACAAGAAGGAATTATGATTATCAGCAGCAAAGTAGATGTTGCTCATATGGATGCTTTAAGAGCCATGGCAGATCGCCTCAAAGAAAAGTTATCTTCGGGAGTTATTGCTTTGGGGGCTTCTCACAATGGGAAAGTTATTTTGGTGGTAGCAGTCACTGCAGACCTCATTTCGGAAGGAGTTCATGCAGGCAACATTATTTCTAAAATGGCCGAGCAGGTAGGCGGAGGCGGTGGAGGCCGTCCGGATATGGCTCAGGCCGGGGGTAAAGATCCCTCTTCATTGCCTGCGGCTATGGAAATGGTCAGTAATTTGGTTATTGAGCAGCGGCAAAGCACAGGCACAGGGCAGGAAGTTAATTAAAAGTGTAGCAGAAAAATAAACTATAAATATTTGTTTTTAAAACAAATGCTATATTAAAATTTTGGTGCAACCCGGAAAGCAGTGCTTTCATAATGTTCTTGATTCTTTATTAGGGGGTGGGGGTGAAACATGGATGAGAAAATGGAGTATACCATGCGTTTCCCTTATGAAAGGGAAGAAGGTGAGAATGAGGCAAGACGCATACTGGTAGAAGTTTACGAGGCACTTAAAGAAAAGGGATACAACCCGTTGAACCAGCTGGTAGGATACTTGATTTCGGGGGAACCTGCTTATATTACCAGCCATCGTAATGTGCGCAGCCTAATTAAAAAAGTAGAGAGAGATGAACTATTAGAAGAGTTGGTACGTAGCTACATAAGAGAGGTAGAACGCCAAAACAGCAAGGATGAGTAGTTTTAACTTTTTACTGGTTATAAACTTATAATTAATTTATTCTTTAGCCTTACTTAAATTATTGTTTTGCAGGGGATGTTTATAATATATCCCTGCCATGCTCAAGATTCAATTTTTTATAGGTGCTTAGATGGAATACCGGAAGCTTGGTAAAAGTGATCTAAAGGTTTCCCGCCTTTGTTTTGGGTCTTTAACAATGGGCCCCATACAAGCTAATTTGCCCCTTCAACAAGGTGCGGATTTACTTAAGCGCGCTGCCAATCTGGGTGTAAATTTTATAGATACAGCAGAAATTTATCAAACATATCCTTACATAAGAGCTGCTCTTGATTCGGGTATTCCTGCAGTAGATGAATTACAGGTAGCTACCAAAACTTATGCTTACACCAGGGAACAGGCTGCTCATAGCCTGGAAAAAGCCCGTCGTGAAATGAATAAAGAGTGTATAGATCTTTTTATGTTGCATGAGCAAGAATCGGCTCTTACGCTGCGAGGCCACCTTCCAGCCCTGGAATATTTTCAGGAAGCAAAACAAGAAGGTTTTATACGGGCTATAGGCATCTCTTGCCATACTATAGAGGCGGTTAGGGCTGCTTTAAATTTTTCGGAAATAGAGGTAATACATCCTATCCTTAATTTAAAGGGACTAGGCATAAGAGATGGAACTCGCCAGGAAATGGTTTCGGCTTTAGAAGAAGCTCACAGGCATGGAATTGGTATATATGCAATGAAACCCCTGGGTGGGGGGCATTTTCAAGGAAATGTGCCGGAAGCCCTGGATTTTTTGCTTGAACTTCCATTTATCCATTCAATAGCAATGGGCATGAGAAGTGAAGCTGAAATTGAATATGCAATAGCTTACTTCAAGGGGGAAGAAATTCCTGCAGGTCTTCGTAGCAGGGTTGGTAAGCAAAAGAGGCAATTACTGCATTTGGAGGAAGAATGTCACGAGTGCGGGCGTTGCATAGATGCCTGTCCTCAATATGCCCTTTACTGGAAGGAAAAACCGGTAGTTAAAGAAGAAGAATGTATTTGGTGCGGATATTGCGCGGCGGCCTGTCCGGAGTTTTGCCTGCGTGTAATTTAGTTGTGGGTTGCCAAAATTTTTGTGATATATCTTTGGCAGAATAAAGAAGATGTTTGACGGACTGCAAAGAAAATGATAAATAGAAAGGAGACATTTAACTGGAAGCCAAACGAATAATGGGACTGGATTGGGGGGAAAAAAATATCGGGGTAGCTATCAGCGACCCTCTGGGCTTGACTGCTCAGCCTTTAACGGTATTAAAGCGCACTAATTTACAAAAAGATATCCAGCACATTGGAGAATTGTGCCAGGAATACGACGTAGAAGAACTGGTAATAGGATATCCCTTAAATATGGACGCAAGCCGGGGTGAAGTCGCTGAACAAGTAGAGCAATTCAAGCACCGTTTACTTAAATTATTACCCGTTCAGGTGCATTTGTGGGATGAGAGGCTAACTTCTGCCAGGGCGGAACAGACTTTGCTGGAAGCTGATGTAAGCCGAGAAAAACGCAAGTTGAGCAGGGATAAATTGGCAGCCAGCATGATTCTGGATTCATTCTTGCGTGCTCGTAGTATAGGCAGAGAAAATATGGAGGAAGAATAGCCAGAGCAATAATTTGTTGTAAATTTATCTAAATAGGGTTATTATAAAAAGAAATATCACGGCGAATCTGCTCAAGGTATTGGCAAAATTGGATAAATGGGTATGGCCACATTGTGGGGATTAAAAACGATGTGGAGTATATAATAAAAAAGACATTACAATTTAACACCGGTTGCCAGATATTAAGGCCGGTAAACTCAAGAAAGCGAGGTATGGATATGGAAGATCGAGACGATGTAGTATTGCTTGTTGATGAGGAAGGGAATGAACATCAGTTTGCCGTAGTTGATGTTTTCCCAGTAAACGAGAATCAATATGCCATATTGATTCCTCTCTATGCTGATTCCGAAAATGGTGAAGCTGAGAGTGAAGAAGGTGAAGAAGCTTTTATTTTTAGGTTGGTAGAAAGAGATGGAGAACAAGCCCTGGAGGAAGTTGATGAAGAAGAAGAGTGGCAGCAAGTTGCGCAAGAATGGGAGATTCGCCTCCGGCAATTAGAAGAACAGGAAGATGACGAAGATTAAGCTAAAAGAAAAACAGGGGGAAATAATATACTTCTATTTATATAACATCCGAAATTGTTGTTAAGGGCCCTAAAGCACCCAGTGCATGGGTTTAAATATTAAGTGTTAAATATTGAGTGAAATTTAGTAGGGCATGGCCATGAAGGAGGGTGTAGTGTGCCCGAAAAAAAGGCAGGATTCAATCCTGATTCTTTGCTCTGGAGGAAATCATCAAAAAAACGAGGAGCTACTTCCCAGAGGAGAAAAAATATGCGTACTTTTTTAATATTTCTGGTTACAATAGGGTTAATCATTGCAGGGGTATACTATGGTTATAACGTTATGCTGCAACCAGTCGATCCTGAAGGAAGTGGGCAGGAAATAATTATTTCAGTTCCGGAGGGGGCTTCGGCAGGAGAAATTGCCAAATTGTTAGAGGATGAAGGATTAATCCGCAGCGAATTGGCGTTCCGGTTTTATATGCGACAAAATTACGGCAATATTCCACTTATGGCCGGACAATACCTTATGGATACTTCTATGGCGCCACAGGAAATTATCACTAAATTAAAAGAAGGAGAAGTATATCGTGATACAAGATGGTTTGTTATCCCTGAAGGATTTGATGTAGAAAGGATGGCTTATTACCTGGACAATGAGGGACTTGTAGATGGGAAGGGGTTCTTGGAAAAAGCTCATTCTCCTTCAACAGAATTAAAGGAAGAGTTCCCCTTTTTAAGCGATATTCCTGATGAAACTAAATTTATGCTGGAAGGTTATCTATTTCCTGCAAAATATGAAGTGGAAAGTGATGCTGATGCTGAGGAAATAATTACTCTCATGCTAAGGCGCTTTCAAAGATTTTGGACAGAAGAAAATTTAAACAGGGCTCAAGAATTGGATATGAGTGTCCATGAAGTAGTAACCCTGGCTTCCGTCGTAGAGAGGGAGGCAGCATCAGATCAAGAATGGGAAAAGGTGGCCTCGGTTTTTCATAATCGTTTGGATGAAGAAATGCTGCTTCAATCTTGTGCTACTGTTCAGTACGTCCTGGAAGAGCAACGGGAAAATTTAACCACGGAAGATACAAGAATAGAATCAATTTATAATACTTATCAAGTTGCCGGGTTGCCCCCTGGACCTATATCTTCTCCAGGGGAGGCTTCTCTTAATGCCACCCTAAACCCTGAAGATACCAATTATTTTTATTTTGTATCTCGGGGTGATGGCAGCGGACAACATTACTTTGCAGAAACTTATGAAGAACATTTAGCCAACCGGCAACGGGCGGACGGAAATTAATTAACTCAAAAATAGCAATTAATCACCATTTTCTGAGCCAAATATACTCTGCCATATTCCACTAAAGAACCCGGTTATAGAACTCCACAGGTAAGCAAAGAATCCTTGTCGTTCAAGATCTTGAGTGGCTGCAACGTGGGTTTCTAATAAAAGTTCATCATCATAATATACATTCAAGAGGCCTAATTGTTCTCCTTCTTCTATTGGGGCCTCTATTTCCTCCCGGGGGATAACATTTTTAGTTATGTGTTCTGATTGCCCTCCAGGAATAACCACTTCTACATCTTCGGTGGGAGCTACAGGTACAGTTTCTTCTACGCCGCGGATTACAGGTACCGAATCTATTTCTTCCCCTTCTGCTGCCCAATTTACTAGTTCGTAATTGTTAAATCCGAAGTCCAGAAGACTCTGGCTATCAATTCCGCGGTCTTCTTCAGTAGGAGAATTCAAAACTACCGAAATAAGCCGAAAATCATCTCTTTCTGCGGTAGCGGCCAGGCACCAGCCCGCGGCAGATAGGTACCCAGTTTTAATTCCGTCTGCACCTTCATAATCCCTAAGCAACGGATTACGATTAAACTGTTTAATGTCGCTATACGTCCACTCTCGTTCTGCTTGATAGGCGGCAATTTCCGGCTGGGTACGGATAAAATAGCTGGCCAAACGGGCTACATCGAGGGCGCTCATATACTGATTGTCATCATGAAGCCCGTGAGAATTAGTGAAGTTAGTGTTTTCCAGGCCAAGTTCTTCTGCACGCTCATTCATTAGCTGCACGAACCTTTCCTCGGACCCAGCAATATGTTCTGCCAGAGCTACGCACCCATCATTAGCTGAAATTATGGCAATTCCCTTAATTAATTCTTCCACCGTAACCTCGTCATCGTGATCAAGATACATTATAGATCCCGTATCATCCATCTCGTAAGCGGCAAGGCTAACAGTTACCCGATCATCCCAGCTAATAGCCTCTTCATCCAGTGCCTCGCCAGCCAGAAGCAGGGTCATAATTTTGGTAAGGCTGGCTGGATGCATGGGTTCTGTGGCGTTTTTATTGTATAAAACCTGGTTGTTATGCGCTTCTACCAGGATCGCAGATTCAGCTTCTATCGGCAGATCTATCTCCTGTTGCATGGGGATGGCTTCTTGCGTATGAGCTACAGCAGGTACCAGCGAGCTGCAAATAAGAGCAATAACCAGTATCCAGGTCAAAAAATTGAAGTTTGATTTTTTTGTTTGTTTCATATTTTCTTACCTCCATTTATTAAGCTTTAATGCATATTATACAACAGTTAGTATATTTTTAAAGCAGTATTATTTACCTGCTGGGGCAATAATGGTAAAGTAATATATGGTTTTTTAAGCCAGTCAAACATAATATTTATATTTTGTTTATACTTATAATTAAGAAAGGAGATATTTGCTTATGTTTATAGTTGCTTTAAATGGTAGCCCCAAACAGGATGGTAATACTGCTAACCTCCTCCGATTAATTATTGAAGAAGCCGGCCAGAAAGGGGCCAATACTGAAATAATTCATGTTCACAACCTGGTTGTAGAACAAAAAGATCCTTTCTGCCGCGCCTGTGCTTCTCCTTGCCCGGGAACCTGCTATAAGGACACTCCCCTTTATTCAGCTTATGAAACACTGCAGAGGGCAGATGCTTTAGTGTTAGGGAGTCCCGTTTATTTTGGAACTGTTTCCGCCCAGCTAAAAAGCTTTTGGGATAAAACCCGCAAACTCAGGAGCGAAAAAGCACTCATTAACACAGTGGGCGGTGCTGTTTCTTGTGGCGCAGCTCGTTTTGGGGGGCAAGAAACCACCCTCAAAGCCCTTTACGATATGATGGTTATTCAAGGCATGATAGTGGTGGGTGATGGGCATTTTGAAGCCGATGCCGGTCATCACGGTGTCTGTGCCCAGCAGCCGTCTACTGAAGACAGCTTTGCCCATAAACGAGCTTCTATTCTTGCACAACGCCTGGTAGAAGTAGCACAAGCTACAACCAGTTTGCGTTCGAGATAAGAATTTCTACAGATTTTGCATAAATCCTTTTGGATGTTTGCAAATATTTCTTAACAGAAAAGGAATATCCTTAACTAATATAGAAATAAGTTATAAAGATTTAGTGATTTAATATTTGTACTATTATTTGTTATTTTTCTAACAATTTACGAAGGAGTGATTAAACGTGACTCACCATCTACCAAGTGATGAAGCTATGCTTCCTCCATGTCAAGCGGCCTGTCCCATCCATCAGGACATCCGCCAGTATCTTTATTCTATAGCTACAGGTAGTTTTCATGAAGCTTTAAAAAAGATAAGGGAAGCGAACCCTCTGCCGGCAATTTGTGGAACTATATGCGCCCACCATTGCGAGGATGAGTGTCGGCGGCAGGATGTAGACCAGGCATTATCTATTAGAGGGTTAAAAAGATTTGCCGTTGAAACTGGAGGCAGAGTTTTGCCCGAAGTGCCTTCTCCCGATTCCTCTAAAAAGGTAGCTGTGGTCGGTGGAGGCCCAAGTGGTTTAACAGCAGCCTGGGATCTTGCTGCCCAAGGTTGCCAGGTAACAGTTTTTGAAAGCAAAGAAGATTTTGGAGGCGCCGTGCGCCATTATATACCTCTTTACCGTTTGCCGGATGAAGAGATAGACCGGGATATTAGAGAGTTAAAAGAAGCCGGCATTGAATTAAAGACGGGTGTAGAAGTAGGCAAAGATGTAAGCCTTGCAGACTTAAAACAACAAGGTTATAAAGCTATTTTACTGGCCACAGGATTACCGGTAAGCAGGACGGTGCCTGTGCCGGGAGTTGAAAACCAGAAAGTAATGAAAGCATTACCTTTCTTATATTCAGTAAAACGGGAAAATTTCCGTTTTGAAGGGAGCCCAACGGTAGTCGTTATCGGCGGGGGCAATGTGGCCATGGATGTTGCCCGTTCTTCTGCCCGATGTGGAGCAGGTAAAGTTAAGGTAACCTGCTTGGAATGTGACGAAGAGATGCCTGCTTTTGATTGGGAAATTGAAGAAGCTAAAGAAGAAGGGGTGGAGTTTTACCCAGCCTGGGGCCCGGACTCAGTACTGGAAGAAGGCGAGGATGGAATTCAAGGGCTTAGAGTCAAAAAATGTACTGCAGTTTTTGATGACCAGGGATGTTTTAGTCCTGAATTTAATGAAGAAAACAAAATGGACCTGGAAGGGGATATTATCATCTTTTCCATAGGGCAGGCTGCTGATCTCTCAAACCTATCTGGTGAATTGGAATTAAATGAGAGAGGCAATATTATTTATGATCGAAGCAATTATGCCACCAGCATGGAAGGAGTTTTCACTGCTGGTGAAGTTGCTGAAGGCCCCGGGACGGCAGTTCAGGCTATGGCTTGTGGCCGCAAGGCAGCTCTTTCTGTAATGGCTTATCTGGAAGGACATAGTTTCACGGTTGACTCTATCCAAGAAGAAGAGGCGGCTGAAAAGCTCGATTCCCAGGTAGCAGAAAAGGTGAAGAGGATTGAACGCAACGAATTGTCACTGGTTGATGCTTCCAAGCGAGTTACTAATTTTGAACATATTGAATACTGTTTTTCTACTAACCAGGCGTTGGATGAAGCGAAGAGATGCTTGGGATGCTTGGCAGGAGCTAATCGGATAGATGAACTTTGTGCAAACTGCCTTACTTGCCTGCGCGTTTGTCCGTATGGAGTGCCGGTTATAAACGAGGAAGGCACAATTTCTATTCGCCATGAGCAGTGTCAGGCTTGTGGTTTGTGCATGGGAATTTGCCCGGCGGTAGCCATTGAATTCAGCACCGAGTATATTGAGCAGGCAGCTTCCCAAATAGAACCCAAGGTAAAAGAATTGGCCGGAAAATCTTCTTCCCAAGAACAAAGCGTTCTGGTGCTGAGCTGCGCTTATGGAGACTTTGCTAATCCGGAGTTTATAGAAAAGTATGTTAACAGCCAGGATTATAATTTCCGGGTAGTTCGGTTCCCATGTGTTTCAAAAATTGATAGTCTTCATATTCTGCAAGCTTTTGAAGCTGGAATAGATTCAGTTATTGTAGCCGGTTGCAAGGAAGAAGAGCATGGTGATTGCCCATTCCATGATAGTCTTTTCTGGGGAGAAAAGCGAGTGCAGAGAGCTCGTAACGTGCTTGAACAACTGGGCTTGCCTCCACAAAAGGTGGCCTTTGAAGCTCTCTCCTCGGAACAGGTCAAAGAGATGGATACCTTTGTAAAGGAAACTGTGAAAAAAATGGAGGAAGAAGGCACTGCTTGTGCTGAATAACTTCCACTTTAACTAAGGTTCAGTTTTTTTTGTTAGCCCTCAAAAGGCTCCGTTTTAAGGTGCTTTTTTGAGGGCTAAATCATTCAAAACATTTTAAAATAAGTTAAATTGCTTTGTTTGCTGGCATAACTAATTTTGAAAAATAATAATATAATTTAGTATAAAAATTTTTTAATCAAGAAGGATTAAAGTAGGATAATGGAGAATATTATCATCGAAACAGAAAATAAAGGAACTAATGGTTATGATTATTAACTGCTTAGTAATTGTAAAAAAGAAAACTCCCACATGGAGAGGGGGCAGGTACGGTTTTTAGTTAGGAAGTATCTACCTACTAGCTTACTGTTATGCAAGCCTCACCTCCAGGGACGAGGTTTTTTTATTTTGGTTTAATGTTAAGTGTAAAGAAGGTGATAGGCTTGGTTAAGGCTACGGAAGATACTGTGGATGAAATTAAATCAAAATTAGACATTGTGGATATAGTTGAAGAGAAGTTAAGGCTTGAAAAAAGGGGAAAAAATTACGTTGGACTTTGTCCTTTTCACCAGGAAAAAACCCCTTCTTTCAATGTTTCGCCAGATAAGCAGATCTACAAATGTTTTGGATGTGGAGTTTCCGGAGACATGTTTAGTTTTGTGATGCAATCAGAGAATTTATCGTTCAAGGAAGCGCTAAACATGTTGGCCAAAAGAGCTGGAGTTTCACTCCCTGAAGGCCCCAAAAGAGAATCTGGGTTAGAACAAAAAAAAGAGGCTATTCTTCAATTGAACGAACAGGCCATGCATTTTTATCACTATATATTGACCCAGAGGCCGGAAGGTAAAAAGGCTTTAGAATATTTAGAGTCGCGGGGGATTAATAGCAATTCTATTGAAAATTTTCAACTGGGATTTGCCCCCAACAACTGGGATTCTCTTTACAAGGCAGCTAGAAAAAAAGGATATACCAATGAAAATCTTTTGCAAGCCGGCCTAATTTCAGAGCGAAAAGATGGTTCCGGATATTTTGACCGGTTTCGCAATCGCATTATTTTCCCCATTTTTGATTATAGACAAAGAGTAATTGGTTTTGGGGGAAGGATATTAGATGAGGAATCTAAAGCGCCTAAATATTTAAATTCACCTGCAACGTTGCTTTTTGATAAACGAAAAGTCTTGTATGGCCTGGAAAAAGCTCTGCCTGAAATTAGGCAAAAAAAACAGGCCATAGTAGCTGAAGGATATACAGATGTTATTTTGGTTCACCAGGAGGGGATAACCAATGTAGTGGCGTCTCTGGGAACGGCTCTTACACCTCAGCAGGCAAGAACTGTGAGAGTGCAGGCAGAAGAAGTCATAATTGCTTATGACTCAGATGCAGCAGGTGAAGCAGCTACTGAAAGAGGATTGGACATACTAAAGGAATCTGGTTGCCAGGTTAAAGTGGCAGGATTCCCGGAAGGATTGGATCCTGATAGTTTTATACGCAGCTACGGCAAAAAGGCTTTTATAAATATTTTACAAGAAGCCCAGCCTTTGGTAGAATACCGGTTGCAAAATTTGCAGAATAAACACGATTTGTCGCGTCCAGAAGGTAAAATGCTTTTTGTTAAAGAATTAATACCAGTCTTGTTTTCAATAAGCAATGTGTTGGAACGAGATGAATACTTAAAGAGGGTTGCAGAAGAACTTAATTTTTCAGAAGAAGCTCTCAGGAGTGAGATGAAGAAATATCAAAAAATGGCAAGAAAAGCAGAGAAGAATGGTAATAATCTGGTAAAAATTGAACAAACTAATAATATTCTAGTAGAAAAACTAGAGCCTGCCGAGAAAGCATTATTAAGTCTTTTGTTTGTGGATGAAGGAGTTTTAGGAAGAGTTGTAGAAGATATGAAAAATAATGATGGGATTTTCAATCCTGAAGTAGAGAAAATTATTAAAGCATGTAACGATTTGCGAGAAAATGGCAAAGAAATAAAATTTGAATACCTAAGGGGGCAGCTTGAAGATGATTCGTTAACGGAATTGTTAGCAGATTTAAGTTTCGAAGCCCCCTGGGAAGAGTTCACCGGGGAAGGTGTTTTAAAGGTAGTTGATGACTGTATGCTAAGGCTTAAAATAAAAAAATTATCGAGGGAACGAGAGAGAGTAGAACAGAAATTAAAAGAACTGGAAAAGGCAGATGCAGATGAAGGATCTGTGAGGTCATTGTTAGTTGAATGGGAGAGCTTGAAATTACAAGAACAAGAGCTCTACCGTTCAGGTAAAAAGGAGGGGTTAGTAAATGGTTAAGGATGTAGGGAAAACTTTATCGCTGGAAGAAGCACAGCAGGAGTTATTGGAGCGGGGTAAGCAAAAAGGCTCCATCTCTTATAAAGAAGTTATGGACACCCTTCAGCTTTTTGACCTGACGGTAGATGCTGTAGACGAATTTTTTGATAAATTTGCTCAGATGGGCGTAGAGGTCGTAGACGATGAAAGTGAAGTCAGCAAATCTGAAGGGGAAGGCAAATTTTTAGAGGTGGAGAAAGAGGAGGAAGTTACTCCAGAAGATGATATAGAACTTGAGATTCCAGATAGTATAAGTGTAAATGATCCCGTGCGGATGTACCTCAAGGAAATTGGAAAAATTCCGTTGTTAACATCCGAGGAAGAAATTGAATATGCCAAAAGGATAGAAGAAGGTGACGAAGAGGCAAAGCGCAGGCTTGCTGAAGCAAACCTGCGGTTAGTGGTGAGTATTGCCAAAAAATACGTGGGCAGGGGAATGCTCTTTTTGGATCTTATCCAGGAAGGTAATCTTGGTTTGATAAAAGCTGTGGAAAAGTTTGACTACCGGAAAGGATATAAGTTCAGCACTTATGCTACCTGGTGGATTCGTCAGGCTATAACTCGTGCCATAGCTGATCAGGCCCGGACAATAAGAATCCCGGTACACATGGTAGAAACGATTAACAAGCTGGTCAGGGTTTCTAGACAGCTCGTCCAGGAGTTGGGAAGGGAGCCTCTGCCTGAAGAAATAGCCGAAGAAATGGGTATTAGCGAAGAAAGAGTGCGTGAAATTCTGAAGATAGCCCAAGAGCCTGTTTCTTTAGAGACACCTATAGGCGAAGAAGATGACAGTCACCTGGGAGATTTTATAGAGGATCAAGAAGCCCGGGCTCCGGCAGACGCAGCAGCATTTGAGTTGTTAAAAGAGCAGTTAGAAGGAGTCTTGGATACTCTTACCCCGCGGGAAGAAAAAGTGTTGCGTTTGAGGTTCGGTTTGGATGACGGTCGTTCCCGGACCCTGGAAGAAGTAGGGCAATATTTCGGAGTAACCCGCGAGCGTATCAGACAGATTGAGGCCAAGGCGCTGCGCAAGCTGCGCCATCCCATGCGCAGTAAGCGACTCAAGGATTATCTTGATTAGATTACTTGATTAGGTTGATATTAGGGTTGAATGAATGAAGAATGAAGGTTGAAATGGAAGGTTGAAATGTAGGAAAGATCATGATATATTAAAGATGAAGGCCATCCCCCATTATAGGTGGGGGATGGTTATTTGATGAAATTTTATGGCAAGGATTATAAAAATAATTTTTGGATTCAACCGCTTGACGGAATAAGGCTGATTAAGTATAATAATATTTGCATTAACGGTGACGACATTCCTCAGTAGCTCAATGGTAGAGCGCCCGGCTGTTAACCGGTAGGTTGCAGGTTCGAGTCCTGCCTGAGGAGCCAATGTAGGGCCCATAGCTCAGCTGGCAGAGCAACCGGCTCATAACCGGTCGGCCCCAGGTTCGAGTCCTGGTGGGCCCACCAGAAACTTGGCCCCTTGGTCTAATCGGTTAGGACACCAGCCTTTCAAGCTGGCAGCAGGGGTTCGAATCCCCTAGGGGTCACCAACATCGGGCGAATAGCTCAGCGGGAGAGCACCTGCCTTACAAGCAGGGGGTCACAGGTTCAAATCCTGTTTCGCCCACCACATTTAAGCGACGGGAATTACCTCTCGTCGCTTTTTGGTGCAAAGGGGAGAATTAATCATTTACCGTGATTTTGAGCATCCCGATGAAAAACAAGTTGAAGAGTTAAACCGTAAATACTCCGATCTGGACTTTGAGAAGGAATGGGAGAAAGACAGAGAACGTCGAAATTTTTATCTCAAAATCCTTGCATTTGTAGTAGTCCTGCTTTTTTTGTTTTCCACAATGGCGCGTCATTTGCAAGTTCTTGCATTGCCATCATTAGATTTTCTCCAGGAATCTCAAGAGCTAGCTGATGAGCCACGCATCCAGGAATTGCGAGAGGCAGTAGTAACATTACAAATAGGTGCTAGCGCAGAAGTTGAATTCTTACCTTCCAGACGGAGGGGGACAGGGTTTAATATAAGCGAAGATGGGTTGATTGTGACCAATCGTCATCTGGTGGAAAATGCAGCTAGCATTGGCGTTTCTTTTTTTCAAGGGCCAAGTGTACGTGGGGAAAATTGGTTGACATCAAACGAGGCTGATTTGGCTCTGATTGAGATAGAGGGGGAAAACTTATCCCATGTAGAAACTGAAAAAAATAAAATGCCAGCGCCGGAAGAAAGGGTCATGGTTATTGGTAACCCCCTGGGCTATAATTGGGTAATTTCAGAAGGTATAGTAGGTGATTATAGGCGCAGTGGGGGAATAACTGTAATGGAGGTGAAAGCTCCTATTCACCCTGGCAGTAGTGGTAGCCCTGTATTTAATGCCAATGATGAAGTTGTAGGGGTGATCTTTGCCGTGGCTCAGGATAATGACGAGGCCGGCGATTCTACAGAAAATAAGACCAGGGGATTAGCAGTTCCCCTTTCTCATTTGGAAGATCTTTTGGAAGAATTTGGAGTTAATGGCGATTGAGCTTAGAGATACAGCGCAATATTGGTATGAGAGTTACCAAGGTGACGGTTAGAGCGTACCCGAAGCGTAAGAGGGGCCGACTAAGGGAATACGATGGAAATGTCCCTGAGGAAACGCGCACTTACAAAGGAGACGAGTGAAATGCAAAAAATAATTCAGGTAAAAACCATCTCACGTGAAGGTTTATACGATATTACCTCCCAAGTTAAAGACGTTGTTGCCACTTGCGGATTAAAGCAAGGATTGGTTTCTGTTTATGTGCAGGGGGCAACGGCAGCTATAATGATCCAAGAGAGCTGGGATCAAAGTGTGCAAAACGATGTAATTAACTTGCTGCAAAAGCTTATACCTAAGGGAGTATGGGAGCACGACAGGCAGGACGGCAATGGAGATGCTCATTTAAAATCTGGACTGGTGGGGCCGGGAGAAACCGTACCTCTAATTAATGGCAGTATGGGATTGTCCACGTGGCAAAATATTTTTCTCTGCGAATTTGATGGTCCCAGAGAAAGGAGAAATATAGTAGTTACCATTACTGAAGCTTGATCATTGTTTGCCTTTTACATGTTCAAGGAGGAATTGGACAATATCCCGGCTTTCAGGTGGGCAACCGGGCAGGTAATGTGAAAATCCTTGGGTGCATAATCCAATTCCTAATGCTTCTTTTTGGGTATCTTGGAATCCTCTACCTACGTGGATTTTACGGTTTAGTTTTTGAAGTTTGCCCTCGTCTTCCAGGCGTTGTAAGGCATGAATAGTACTGCCAAAGCAGGGTGAACAAGCGTGATAATCTTCAACCCATTGAGCCAGTTGCGCTGCTTTGTTGCTGGCTTCTATTTTTAAGGCAGGCTTTAGTTCCGGATCTATTTCTTCCAGGACGCCGTTGTTTTTATGAAGTTTCCCCACTCCTAAGTCGGCAGCCATTTCTATGTAAGGGATGTCTTGTACTTCATAACCTATAAGCCTTGCTGCGTAAGAATCGATCATTACCGGGTCGTAACCGGCGATAATTCGTCCCATTTCCACTGGATTGCCGCCTTCTTCGTGGGTTAGATCCCCCATGATGCCATCCACTATGATTAAATCATTCTTTAGAATGTTGTTCAAATGAGCTATAGGTTCATGTAGCCCCAATGAATGAAAACGCCTTTTTTCGTTATCAGGTATGCAACCTTTCATGTTTTTTAGGGCACAGGTCAGCTTGGTTTGGCAATGTGCTTTTAAAACAGGGATGTTAACCATATAATCTACCGCAAGGGAGTGTTCACATATATGCAAATCTATTTTTTTATTGGATTTAATTTTTCGGGCTTTGTCTTTTTGCAGGTTAATTAATGGAATGTTCAATTCTCTTGCTAAGTCATCATAGCCGGAGGCTTTAAAAACTTTTTCCATATTAGTTCCTATCCAGCAACCTTCCATGATTGCTATATTATGCAAATCGTTTTCCCGGAGATGTTCAATAACGGCTCGGACTATTTCCGGGGAAGTAGTTGCTCCTGAATCAGCAGTCTTGGCTTTTACCAGGTTGGGCTTGATACCTATGAACTTATTAAAATCCAAGTTCTTGAATGGCTGCATCTTTTTCAAAACTTTTAAAGTCATTTCGTAGGGGGTATCCCCATATGCTACAAAAATAGTGGAGTTACTCATTTTCTTCCCTCACTTCAACATATTTTAAATCCTGCCTTGCAAGTTCACTATTTTACTAGGTATCTTAATTTTTTTAAAGGGTATTATAGTTAAAACGTAGAAAAAATGATAAAATGATGAGTCAGAAAAAACAAGGGGGAGTTCTATGAGACACGAAGGTAACATGCTGATAGCCCAGGGAGGTGGCCCTACGGTTGTAATTAACCAGTCCCTGGTTGGAGCGGTTAAAGAGGCTATGAAGTATCCACAAATAAACAAGGTTTATGGCGCTCTAAGGGGAGTAGCAGGCCTTGTTAATGAAGAGTTTGTGGACCTGACTCAGGAGACAGAACAGAATTTAGAGCATGTGGCTGATATGCCGGCTGCTGCGCTTTCCTCTACCCGGGACAAGCCTGATGAACAATACTGCCGGGATATTTTTGAAGTGCTAAAAGCTTACAATGTAAGGAGCTTTTACTATATCGGTGGCAATGACTCTTCCGATACCTTGCATATCGTCAAACAGTACGCCCAGCAGGAAGGGTACGATTTGCGTGCGGTGCATATTCCCAAAACCATCGACAATGACTTAGTTTGCAATGATCACACCCCGGGGTTTGGTTCAGCAGCCAAATTTGTAGCGCAGGCTTTTATGGGAGCTAATTTGGACAATAAATCTCTACCGGGGGTTTACATAGGCGTAGTTATGGGCAGGCATGCCGGTTTTTTGACGGCAGCTTCTGCAGCAGGAAAGCAGTATCCTGATGATGGACCGCATTTGATTTATTTGCCGGAAAGAGTTTTTGATGTAGATAGCTATATTGAAGATGTTAAAAGGGTATATGAAAGGTACGGTCGTTGCGTGATAGCTGTTTCAGAAGGCGTTAAGGATAGTGATGGCAACCCCATGGTAACCAGCCTGGTTGATAATGTAGAAAAAGATGCCCATGGTAATGTTCAACTTTCTGGAACAGGGGTGCTGGGTGACTTGCTGGCCAGGGTAGTTAGGGAAAGATTAAATATCAAGCGGGTACGTTCCGATACTTTTGGCTACTTGCAAAGATCTTTTTGGGGCTGTATATCAGATGTAGATAGAAAAGAAGCCCGCGAGGTAGGGGAAAAAGCAGTCCAATTTGCTATGGCCAATAACCAGGATGGCTCGGTGGTTATAAATCGCGCGGGTGATTATGCAGTAGATTATCAGTTTGTAGGTTTAGAAGAAGTAGCTGGAAAGACTAAATACATGCCAGAAGAATTTATTAACAAAGAAGGAAATGATGTGACAGAGGAATTTCTAAAATATGTAAAGCCTTTACTGGGATCAGAATGGTTGCGTACTTACCGTTTACAAGCACCTATGGTTTCCCAAAATGCATCAAAATAAAATAGTAAAAATTAAGAGTATAATAAAAAAGAGACCGCTTTGCGGTCTCTTTTTTATTATTTACATTTCTGCTCTAAATTATTGATCTTCTGAGTTTTGCTCTGGTTTTTTCCTATTCTTAAACATTTGGGTGAGAAACCGGAAAATGCTTAATCCTACTGTTAATCCTGTCATGAGTTGAGACGTTTTAGGACTGCCACCAGCTGGCTGCTTAGCCACTTGAGCGTACATGTATTTGTCTACTACATCAACTATTTTTTCCATCAAATTGCCGGCTTGGTTAGCAGCGTGCCTGACTGCAGAAGAAGTAGCAAAGATTTCTTCCTCAGAACGTTCTGCAATCTTGCCCACTCTAAAAGACAAATCACCGGCAATTACAAGTAAGCGGTATAGTACCACAGCCATAACAATCAACAAAATAGTATTTAAAATGGTTGGAAACAGCAGGACGTAAATTACCATTGAGTCATCCATGGCTACTTGTCAGACAACCCTTCATCAACTTGATCCAAAACTCTTTGAATCTCTTGGCTATCAGAAAAACGCTCTTTCAAGTTGGCAACCACGTCTTTGGTGGCGTTGATAGCTTCCTGGGATTTTTCTAAAGCTTTTTCAGTAGCCATTTCTTTATATTCTTTGCTTTTGTCTGCTATTTGGGTTCTGGTTTCTTCACCCGAAGCGGGAGCAAAAAGTAGACCAGCGACTGCACCTAATACTCCTCCAAGAAAAACTCCTGCCAGAAAATCTCCTTTGTTATCCATTTTATCACCCTTTCTCTATTATTTCTTCTACTGTTTTATTATACCAAACTTGCTGCAAATGTAAACGTCTGAATCATAATAAACTTAAATTAATTATTAGTGGGACAAGGGACCTGTCCCCGCGTCCCAAAATGATTTGAACACGTAAGGAGGAATTTAATAATTTTTGTGGAAGTAGGAAATAGTACTTTCAGGCAATGGTTTTCCGCTTTTATCAGTATTTAGGTGGTGCATATGCATAAAAATGAAATTAAAACCACGCCTGGCGGAAGTAGCAAATTGTATTTTGCCCGAAAGTAAGGTTGTAGACATAGGAACTGATCATGCATACCTTCCTGTATACCTTATAGAACAAGGTATTTGCCGCAAGGTTATCGGGGTAGAAAAAAATCCGCGTAACTTGCAGAAAGCGCAAAAGAACATTGATTTATTCAACCTGGGTTCTAAAGTAGAACTGAGGTTGGGAGATGGTTTTAATGCTCTATATCCCGATGATTATGCTAACGTAGCTGTCATAGCCGGCTTGGGTGGAAGAACTATCTCCAAAGTTATGCAGGAGGGTTCCAGCAAACTTGAACAGTTTGATTACTTTATTTTGCAGCCGATGAGTGACATCTACCTCCTCAGGAGATGGTTGGTAGCTCACAATTTTCGTATATCAAACGAACACCTGGCAGAAGAAAAGGATCGTTTTTATGAAATAATTTTAGTGGAGCCTGGCAAACAATCCATAAGTGATCCAGTTATTTTGGAAATAGGGCCTGGTCTACTGGAACGAAGGGATCCCTTGTTAATTCCCTACCTAAAGCAAAAGATTGCCACCTGCCGTCGTATTATTTCTGCTTTAAACCAGGCTCGGGAAACAGATAGCTTTAAAAAGAAAGATTATTACATGCATAAAGAAGCCAGGTTGAGGGAGGTGCTCTCACTTGTCGCTGAGAGTTCAGGAAATGATGAACATAATGGATGAACTTGCTCCACCTTATTTAGCTGTGGAGAATGATGCTATAGGATTGCAAATCGGAGATCCTCAGGCAGAAGTTAAGAATATAATAACCACTCTTGACGTGGACGAAGATACGATTAAAGAAGCCAGAGAGAGAGATGCCAACCTGATTATCAGTCACCATCCGTTAATCTTCTCTCCACTTTCCAGTATTGATTATTCAGATCCAAAAGGAAAGCTAATTAAGGAGATAATTCACAATAATATGAATGTCTTTGTGGCCCATACTAACCTGGATGTAACCTCCAAAGGGGTAAATGACCTTTTATGCCAAATACTGGACATAAGCGCAGAAGATATTTTGACCACAACTTACCGGGATGATTTTTTGAAACTGGTAGTTTTTATCCCTCATGATTATCTTGAAAAGGTACGGGAATCAATTTCTGAAGCAGGGGCAGGATGGATCGGAAATTATAGCCACTGTACGTTTTCTATAGAAGGCACAGGCACTTTTTTGCCACTTGAAAATACCAGCCCCTTTCAGGGAGAAAAGGGTAGATTGGAAAAAGTACAAGAATATCGGCTGGAAACTATTTTCCCTCTTTCTCTTAAAAACTCTATTATCAGTGCTTTATTAGAAAGCCATCCTTATGAAGAACCTGCTTACGATCTTTATTTGCTACACCAGCAAGGTATTTTGCGGGGATTAGGGCGCACAGGAGCCTTGGAGGTTCCTGTTACCTTGCAAGAACTTGCTTTAAGGTGCAAACAGTCTTTAGATACCCATGCCGTTAGGTACTGGGGTGATGCGAACAGACAAATTGAAAGGGTGGCATTATGTGGTGGAAGCGGTGGAAACCTGATATCAGAGGCTTATAAAAAGGGAGCTGATGTTTTAATATCAGGTGATTTTAAATATCATGATGTTGATTTTGCCTATTCTATAGGACTTGCTTTAATTGATGCTGGTCATTATGCTACAGAGTACCCTATTGTTCCCTGGCTGGCCAGTTATTTAGAGGAGAAACTTCAGGAACGAGGCACTACTGCCGGTATCCATCCTGTAAAAGGGGGGAGCCGGGAAAATATTATCTAGGCACAAGGTAGGCTAATTTAGCCTACCTTTTTTGGTTTAGCTTCCAAGAATTAACCTAGAAAAGTGAGGAGTAAAGAAAAGAGAGGTGTGTTAGGTATGGAACAACTGGAATTGCTTTGGTACCTTCAGGAAAAAGATCTGGCCATATTGGAGCAAGAAAAGGCCCTGGAGAGTCATCCGCTTATAGGCGAAACCAAAGAGCTTGAAAAAAAATTGCAAACAGAAAATTCTCGCCTGGAAAAAATAAAAAATGAACTAGGTAACAAGCAAAAAGAAACCAAAAAAATCGATCTTAACTTACAGCAAGCAAATGATGAAATAAAAACTCTGCGCAAGAAATTATATGGAGGAGAGGTCTCCAAATTAAAAGAGTTGGAGCAGATGGAAAAAAAGTTGGAGCTGGTGGAAAAAAACAAAGAGCAAATGGAGCACCAAATTATTGAAGAAATGGAAAATCAAGAAGAACTTGAAGAGATGTATAGCAAACAGAAGGAAGTAGTTAAAAGGCAGGAAGAAGAAGTTAATGCCAAGCGGCAGGAACGTGATCAAAAGCTTTATGAAATAAAACAAAACATAGAGAAGCTAAAAGCAGAGAGAGAAGAAATTGCATCTCAAATTGAAAAACAGTATATGGAAAAGTATCAAAAACTGCGCCGAAGCTTGGGTAAGAGAGGATTATCTAGAGTAGTAAATGATATATGTGAAGGTTGTCGGGTTTTTATCTCTTCTGCCCAAAGAGGAGCACTTTACAATCCGAAAGCAATGGTGTATTGTGAGAACTGTGGAAGGTTGCTGGTTAAATTCCGTGAGGATTTAGAAAAAGAAAAATCATCATAAGGTTTAAGGGGGTCAACTTATGTACAAAAATCCACCCCGGAGAAATAAAAAGTCATGGATGGCAATTGTTGCTGTTATTGCAGCGTTAGGGATGATTTTCTCTGTGTTTTTCCAGGCTTTGCAAGGTCCTGGGGGCTTAGGAGGAGATGAGCCTGCACAGGAGCAAGATGCAGGTCAGCATGAAATAGAGCGATTGGAGCAACAAGCCATGACCCTGGAACAGCATATAGAAGATAACCCTGATCCGGTGGTGATGGGGAATTTAGCAGATATTTATTATGAAATGCATATGTATGCTTCTATGTTTGAGACGGAAAAAGAGGCTGATTATCTTGGAAAAGCTGCTGAATACCTGGAAAAGTCTTTAGATAAAGATCCAGACAACTTGGAAAACCATCTGTTTTTGTTAGAGATATACGATGAAGCTGAGAAAGAAGAAAATGTAGAAGAGATAGCTGAAAAAGCTGAAAACCTTGCTAAAGAAGCATTAGAAGAAGAACCTGATAGAATAGAAAACTACCTGGTTCTTTTGGAAATATATCAGCACGCAGATAAAGAAGATAAAGCAAAAGAGATGGCAAACGAAGGGGAAGAATTGATTTTAGAAGTCCTGGAAGAAAATCCTGGAGATAGTCAGGCGCGTTTACATTACAGTACTTTGTTACTTTCTTATCATCAAGATATGGAGGCAGCTGTTGAACAGCTGGAAAAGGTCTTAGAAATTGAGCCAGAAGAATCTCCATTGTATAATACTGCCCTCCAACAACTGCAAAGATTGGGTGGTATGCAGGAAGTAGAAGTAGAGGAGTAATAGCCGAAGAAAAATGAGCGAAAATGGTTTGAGCATCGATCCCATTTGGATAAAAAGATTAGAAGATTTACGCAAGCGACTTATTATAATAGCCGTTAGTGTTATCGGGGCATCTATAGTTAGCTTTGTTTTTATTGACTATATTAGAGCTTTTTTAGTAATGCCTGCCGAGAACCCGGAACTTATTTACATCGCCCCTGCTGAGGCATTGATGGCGAATATCCGCCTGGCCATAACCACCGGTTTTCTTATAGTTTTACCTATTATATTCTATCAAGTTGTAGCCCTTATCTGGCCGGTTCTACCTAAAGCAAAAAGGAGATTGTTGATACTTCTGCCCTTTGGGATGTTTTTCCTTTTTTTTCTAGGACTGGCCTTTTCTTATTCCGTTGTTTTTCCCATAGCCCTTGAGTTTTTTCAAGAATTTGAGGACGAGACTCTGGAGGCTATGTTTACCCTGCAACATTACCTTTCCTTTTCCATAGGTTTTTTATTTGCTTTTGGAGTAGTCTTTCAGCTACCACTTGTCTTTTGGTTTTTGGGAATGCTGGGTCTGGTAAACCCACCCTTATTGCGCAGAAACCGCAAATTTGCCATATTGATCATGTTAATTCTTTCCTCGTTAATTACACCCCCGGATATTTTTTCACAGTTTTTAATGATATTCCCTCTTCTATTGCTATATGAGGTAGGTATAGGTTTGGTTGCATTCACACAGCGCAAGCAAAAGGAAAATATGAAAAATGACTTACAGGATTAAAACCTTGGAAGAGAGCGGTAAAGAGTTAATAAGATTGGATGAGGCCCGAGCTATAACTTATGATCCCGCTTATCATATTTTAGAATTCTGGGTGGAATATGATGAGTATCCCGGAGAAGTTATTGAAATAAACAATAAAAAATTCCGCTTGGCAAATGTAATAAGTCGGTGTGAATCCTGGTAGGTTAATCTTGAGTTAGTTAGGAATTATAGAATCTTTAAGAAAGTGGTGTGGCTTTATTTGATAAACGGGGTCAAGGCAAGAGAAATAAAAAGAAACCTTTACAATAATAAATTGGAAGGTTAGAATTACTAAGGAAAGAGGTTTGCATAGAGCATAAACTCGGGAGTAGTTGGCAAGCTGGTGCTGCTCCTGGACTTCAAATCCAGTGGGGGGTGCGATCCATCCCCGGTGGGTTCGATTCCCATCTACTCCCGCCACATGAAGCAAGGGAAGTTTCCCTTGCTTCTTTGTTTGGGGTGCCGTTCGGCATGGGTGATAGCTTTACGGTAAAACATCCCTTAGAGTAGACAAATATATATTTGAAAGGAAACAAGAAAACTACTTACCTGGTTTCTTGAGTTCAAACCTTGTAGGAAGGGAAAAATACTTCTCTGTAGAAATAAACCTTAAAAGACTTTTACTTGCTTGTTTTTTGTGTTCTTTAGGAGGTGTTGGGAATTAAGGGCTTGTATTTTGATGGAGAGTTAAACTACCGGGAGGATCTTATTCAACCTGTTCCTGCTGCCGGAGAGGCTCTGATTAGAATAAGGTTAAGTGCTATTTGCAATACCGATCTTGAGTTGATGAAAGGTTATAATAATTATCAAGGAATTTTGGGACACGAATTTGTAGGGAAGATTGAAGAATCCAATAATCCCGAGTTGATAGGACAAAGGGTGGTTGGTGATATTAACATTGGATGTGGCAATTGTTCTTTTTGCCTGCAAGGCCTGAATAATCATTGCCCCTACCGCCAGGTCTTGGGAATTCAAAATAAAGATGGCACATTTGCTGAATATATTACTCTCCCTGAGGTTAATCTATTCTCGGTTCCGGATGCTGTTTCGGACCAGGAGGCAGTCCTTACTGAACCCTTGGCAGCTGCCCTGGAAATTACCAACCAGGTTCACATACAACCGCCTCAGAAAGTAGCAGTAATAGGTGATGGGAAATTAAGCTTCTTGATCACCCAGGTGCTTGCTCTCACTGGCTGCGATTTAATTGTAATCGGCAAGCATCAGGAAAATTTGAAAAGGTTAAAAGAATTTGCGGAAGTGGAGTATTTTCAGGAGATTAAAAGAAATAACCAATTTGACTGTATCGTGGAATGTGCCGGCAATGAAGCAGGGTTACAGCTTGCCGAGGAGTTGATAAAACCACGAGGAACCATTGTTTTGAAAAGCACTTATGTGGGATCGCCTGGTTTTAATCCCAGTGGCTGGGTAGTAAACGAGGTAACTCTGGTGGGTAGCAGGTGCGGCCCTATGGATAGTGCTCTCAGGTTGTTGGAGAAAAAACTGGTCAAGGTATACCCTATTATAGGCAGGTATTATTCCCTGACGGATTATCAGGAAGCATTTTCAACTAAATTTCCCTATAAAGTAAGTTTTGATATAACAGAATAGCTTTCGCAACTATCAATATAGTTTCATTGAAACTTCTTCATTGTGGCTTCTTATTGAAGTTGCATCGGCGCCTCACAATTCTTTTATTCTTTAAATTTA
>Ga0207421_10000362_pt1 | contig 58224 bp, 53 predicted proteins | sample SodLakKL_010_SED_4_FD_187542 | JGI IMG/M metagenome (GOLD analysis project Ga0207421, IMG submission 187542) | Alkaline sediment microbial communities from Lake Tanatar, Kulunda Steppe, Russia - 8KL_010_SED (SPAdes) (version 2) | ecosystem: Environmental > Aquatic > Non-marine Saline and...
CCCCTCGGAGGTGCGCGCAGCCACTCTCCCCGTAGGTCGGGTTAGCGCAGCGTAACCCGACACACGAGGCCAGGTCCGTCCGATGCCCAAAACGCGGCGCCAAGTCCTCCAAAGGTCGGGTCACCACAGCCTAACCCGACACACGAGGCTAGGTCCGCCCGACGATCAAAACGCGGCCATCTCCGCCTCCAGGTACGCAAGGCTCACATAGCGCCCGATGTTGTCATCGAAACCACGGGTCTCCTCAGCCTTGTCGGCGACTCGCGGGTCGGCCATCACACGTGCCCGGGCGCTGGCCATGTCCTCCATGTTCTCGACGGCCTCCATGCAGTTTTCGTAGATTCCGGCGAACAATTCCCGGTTCCACTGCATCAGGTCATCGGTCGCGCGGCCGTGGCCCGGGACCCAGATCTCGGAGCCTGCCTCGGCCTTCAGGGCGTCGATGTAATCGATGGAACCCTGGAAGGAACCGTCGTCCATGTTGGCGATCCGGCGTTCCATCGCGACATCCCCGACGTAGGTCAGGCGGTCCCCGACCACCTCCATGGAGATGTCGCTCGGCGTGTGCGCGACGCCGTAGTGATGCATGCGCAGGGTCACCGCGCCGAAGCGGAACTCGTCGCCGTGATTCGTGGTGCGGTTGGGTGCAACCACGCGCGTACCCATGGTGGCGCCCTCGGTCCAGCGCTCCATCAGGCTGCGCCAGAGGTCGCCCTGCATGCCTTCGATCTCTGTCTTGGTGTGCGGGTGCGCGTAAATCGGCAGGTCGTCGCCGTACTCGTTCACGAAGGCGTGGTTACCCAGCCAGTGATCACCGTGGTAGTGCGATACGAAGATCGCGACCACCGGCTTGTCGGTGACGGTGCGGATCATGCGGATCGCCATCTCTCCGATCTGCAGCGAGCCGCCGCTGTCGAGGACGACCACGCCGTCGTCGGTGACCACGAAGGTGATGTTGCACATCATTCCCTGGTTCCTCGGGGTCGGGAAGACGTCCTCCGAATAGATCATCCATACGTTCTCGGAGAGTTGTAGGGGCTTGATGTCGGGGACGGGCGGTCCTTTCAGGAAGTCGTTCAGATCTTCCGCGAATGCGGTGATGTGGGGTGCCGTGATGATCACACCCGCGGCGGCGAGCGATCCGGCTCCCATCTGGAGAAAGCGGCGGCGGGACAGGGTGGGCAGATGCAGCGGCATGTTGGATACTCCATGAACGGGTGGGCGGGTAGCCGGATGGAAATCGTCGGGCACGGGACCCGTGCCGGATCCGGGGAATGGTCTCAGGACGCGCGGAAGACCGGAAGCCTTCCCTTTCGCTGGCGGAAGTTTGCCTTGTCCGTCGGGACGCCGCGAATTCTTCACCGCTTCGGTTGGCCTGCCCGGGACCGGCTGTCGCAGTGCCGGACGCACTGCATGACGGCCGAGCCCTTTGCCGGGCCGGGCCGCCGGGTCTCTGTTGGTATACTGGGAACCGAGGCGCCTCGTGTCGCCCTCGCAGCCGTTCCGGTTTCCTGCCAGCCGTTCCGGACATGACATCACGTCTCTGCTCGGGGCGCCCGGAGCAGGGGCATGCGGCGGATTGCCTGCGAGGGTGCTACCTTGTCGCCGGTTTGCTTTCAGGGACGCCAGGCGATGGCCGGGGGTGAGATGCGTTTTCGTGGAATAGTCTGGATCGTTCTCGTCGTATTGTTGTTCCTTGCGCTCATCGGCTTCTTCCTGACGCCGGACCGCAGCCAGGTGCAGCGTTTCGAGAACCTGCCCTGGCAGATCGAGGTCATCGCCGAGGATCACACCCGCGTGCTGGGCATCGAACTCGGGCAGACGACCTTGATGGAACTCGCCCGGCGCCTCCCGGTGCCGGACATCCGCCTGTTCGTCGAGCCGGACGGCAGCCGTACCGTCGAGGCCTTCTACGCCAATGCCCGGATACCGCCGTTCGAGGCCAACCTGGTCCTGGTGCCCGCTCTCGACGAGGACGGGATGGCGTTCATCTGGGAGGAACGGACGTCGGAACGGCCGATGCCCAGCGGCGCCCGTCGCTACGGGCTCAGCGACGACGCGCTGCGGAAGCTCGGCCGCACGCCCGCGGTGGAGATGAGCTATATCCCGCGCGCCCGCTGGGACGCGACCCTGTTGCGCGAGCGCTTCGGGGATCCGGCCGGCCACCTGCGCATCGGCGACGACCAGGAGTACTGGCTATACCCGGACGTGGGCTTGGCCATCATGGTCCCCATCGGTCGTGGGCGGGTCCTGATGCACTACGTGACGATGGAACGCTGGGAAACGGTGCTGGACCGCCTGGAACAGGCCGGTGAGCGCCTGCTGGAAGCCGCCGGCGGCGGAGCCTCCTGATGCAGCTGCCGTTCTGGAAACGTCCTTTGGAGACGCTGGACGCACAGGAGTGGGAGGCGCTGTGCGACGGCTGCGGGCGGTGCTGCCTGCACAAGCTCGAAGATGAGGATACGGGAGAAATCGTCCATACCTGGCTGGCTTGCCGCCTGCTGGACTGCGATACGGGCCGCTGCTCCGACTACGCAAACCGCACCCGAAGGGTGCCCGACTGCCTGCAGGTGAACATCGGGACCGTGGCGGAATACGACTGGCTGCCGCCGACCTGTGCCTATCGGCTGCGCTTCCTGGGTGAATCATTGCCGGACTGGCACCCGCTGATCTCGGGGAATCCGGAAACCGTTCGTGCGGCGAAGGTTTCGGTGGCAGGCCGGGTGGTCCGTGAGGACGAGGCACCCGACCTGCCGCTGATCGACTTCGTCGTCGACTGGCCGGGTCAGTGGCCGCGTGCAGCCAGACCTGCGGCCAGACGCGGCCCGGCGAAGCCATCCTGAGCATTCAGGAAGCCGATGAGGCGTGCGCGAAAGTCCTCGACGGTCGACTCCTTCACCTCCGGCAGATCCGAAACGTGCCGCCACCAGCTTGCGAGGACGGGGTAATCGTCGGGTTGCCAGGGGCTTTCCGGATCCTGCAGCAGGTCAAGGCGCATCAACACCGGCACCAGTGCCGCGTCGAGCAGGGAGAAATCCGGCCCGGTGAAGCAGGGGGCGGCCTTGCATTGCGCCTCCAGCTGTTTCAGGCCCTTCGCGGCCTCGTCGCGGGCCACCTTGAAAGCCTCTTCGGTCGATGCGGTCATCCAGCGGTGCAGCGCCATGACCAGGTCGGATACGAAGGCGATCCAGGCGCGGTCCAGGGCGCGTCGCAGCGGGTCTGTCGGAAGCATCGGGGGTGGGGTGATTTCGTCCACGTATTCGCTGATGACCGCAGATTCGAATACAGCGGTGTCCTGCTCCACCAGCAGCAGTGGCACTTTTCCTGTCGGGGACTTTTCCAGGAACCAGTCCGGCAGTTCCTGGGGGTTGAGAAGGGTCAGTTCAAACGGAACCTTCTTGTGTTTCAGCAGGATGACGCTACGCTGCACAAAGGGACAGAGAGGAAAGCTGACTAGATGAAGATGGGGCAGGGCCATGGGATCTCCAGGCGGCTTGAGGAATCGGTTCCCGGCGGACGCAATGGGCGGGGCATGTGACCGCGGCTGACTCCGGTGATGCCGCGTTGCGCTTGGACAAATGGCTCTGGGCTGCGCGCTTCTTCAAGACCCGGGTTCTCGCCACCGAGGCGGTTGCAGGTGGCAAGGTGCACGTAAATGGCGACCGCTGCAAGCCCGCCCGCAGGGTGCACCCGGGCGACCGCCTGACCGTGCACCGGGGTGAGGAGGTCTTCGACGTCGAAGTCCTGGGCATCAACGACAAGCGCCGTCCGGCTGTCGAGGCGCAACGGCTCTACGCGGAGACCGCGGAGAGTGTCGCTCGGCGCGAGGCCGAGGCCGAGCGGCGTCGGCAGCAACGGGGCGAGGGCGGCCGTGCCCGGCGTCCGGACAAGCGAGAACGCCGGCACATCCGGCGTTTTATTCGGAAGGAGGGGGAGACATGAACGCAGAACGTCCGAAGACGCCGCTGTTGGCCGTCGATCTGATCATTCTCCATGCGGCGAATCCCGGCCGCATCGTCGTGATCGAACGGCTGAATCCACCGCCCGGCTGGGCTCTGCCCGGCGGTTTCGTGGATGAGGGCGAGACGGTGGAGCAGGCAGCCCTGCGCGAGGCGCGCGAGGAAACCAACCTCGAGATCAGGCTGGAGACCCTGCTCGGGGTTTACTCCGATCCCGAACGTGACGAGCGCGGCCATACCGTCAGTGTCGTCTATGTGGCACGGGGTGAGGGGCAGGCGCGGGCGCAGGATGATGCGAAGGCGCTCGCATGGCTGGACCCGGAAGACCGGACGCAACCGTTGGCCTTCGATCACCGGCGCATTCTCGACGATTACCTGCGTTACCGCGCCACCGGAGAGACGGCCCCGATCCGCCATGTCCCCCGTTGAAGGGTGCGCAGCCTCGGGAGCACGCAGCCTCCTCCGCGCGACGCGGCGTTGTCCGGGACGGCCGGTGCGGTGCGGTGCATCAGGAGGGCAAACTGCTATGATACGGGCCTTTCACGCCGACGACGAACCTTGGTGAGCCAACCAGTCCCAGCCCCCATAGAGCCGCGGGTGTACACCCGTGATCAGCACCCGATCTCGCGGGCCGCGATCAGCGAAAACGCGCTGAAGGTCCTGTACCGCCTGCGCGATGCCGGGTTCCGCAGCTGCCTGGTCGGCGGTGGCGTGCGGGATCTGTTGCTGGGACGGGAACCCAAGGATTTCGACGTCGCGACCGATGCCCATCCGGATGACGTGCGCCGGCTGTTTCGCAATTGCCGGCTGATCGGGCGGCGCTTCCGGCTTGCCCACGTCACCTTCGGGCGCGAAATCATCGAGGTGGCGACCTTCCGCGCCCCCTTCGGCGCTGAGGACGAGGAAGGCAACATCGAACTGAGCGACGAGGGGCGCATCCTCCGCGACAACTGTTACGGCACCATCGAGCAGGACGCGTGGCGGCGTGATTTCACCATCAATGCGCTCTACTACGATATCTCGAATTACGCGGTCCTCGACTTCACCAACGGCGTGCTGGATCTGCACGAGGGTGTCTTGCGCCTGATCGGGAATGAGCCCGAACAGCGCCTGCGCGAGGATCCGGTGCGCATGCTGCGAGCGGTGCGCTTCAGCGCCAAGCTCGGATTGCGCATCGCCCCCGAGCTGGATCACGCCATGCATTACCACGCCGGCCTGATGACGTCGGTGGCGCCGGCCCGTCTGTTCGACGAGGTGATCAAGCTCTTCCACAGCGGCGCGGCGGTCACCTGCCTGGACGAACTCGAACGCTTCGGGTTGTTCGAGGCGCTGTTCCCGCAGGCGGCGACCTGCTTTGCCGATCCGGACCGCGGCCTCGAGCGGCGCGCCTTTCTGGTCGAGGCGCTGAAGAACACCGACGCCAGGATTCGCGACGAACTGGGCGTGCACCCGGCGTTTCTCTACGCGGCGGTGCTGTGGGCCCCGGTGCAGTGCGAGGCGCAGGCGCGGCTGGCCGCCGACGAGGATCCCGTTGCCGCCTGGCAGCAGGCGATGTCCGTGGTGCTGGAGCGACAGGTCCAGCGGGTCTCGATCCCGAAGCGTTACTCGCTGGTGGTGCGCGAGATCTGGGACCTGCAGCAGCGCCTGCCGCGCAATCAGGGCGGGCGTGCCCTGAAGCTGTTGACCCACCCGCGTTTCCGTGCAGGCTACGACTTCCTCTGTCTACGTGCGCGGGTGGGTGATGCCGATCCGGATCTCTGCCAGTGGTGGACGGAGTTCCAGCAGACGGACGAGGCCCGGCAACAGGAGATGGCGCGCGCGCCCAGCGGCGCTCCAGCGACGCGCACACGGCCGCGAAGGCGACGCCGAAAGGCCCCGTCGGCCTCATGAGGCCGGCCGTCCATGCCTATATCGGGATCGGTGCCAACCTCGGCGATCCCGTCGCGCAGGTGTTGCATGCCTGCACGCGACTCGCGCGTGATGTGCCACGCACCCGCCTGATCGCGCGCTCGAGCCTCTACCGCAATCCGCCGATGGGCCCGCAGGATCAGCCCGATTACGTGAATGCGGTGGCCCGGCTCGATACGCAGCTGACGCCCCGCGCCCTGCTGGACGAACTCCAGGCCATCGAGGTGGCCTGCGGACGCCAACGCGACGGCTCCCGATGGGGGCCGCGCCTGCTGGACCTCGATATCCTGCTGTTCGGAGACCTGGTGATCGATCAGCCGGGCCTTCGGGTGCCGCATCCCGGCATCGCGGAGCGGGATTTCGTCCTTTTCCCACTACAGGAACTGGATCCTGCCCTCGTCATCCCGGGTCTTGGCAGCGTCGCGGCGCTGTGCCGGCGCATGGCCAGCACGGGTCTTGTTGCCATCGCCGAGGAGGCGCGCGCGTGAGCCTGGCCGATTTCCGTTTCATTGCCGTCGAGGGTCCGATCGGTGTCGGCAAGTCCAGCCTTGCGCAGATGCTGGCGCGGCATCTCGACGCCGAGGGGCTGTTCGAGACACCTGACGAGAATCCGTTCCTGGAGCGGTTCTACCAGGACCGCTCCAAGCACGCGCTGGCCACGCAGCTGCACTTCCTGGTGCAGCGGATTCGCCAGCTGACCCCGCTTGCGCAGCTGCAGCTGTTCGAGCGCCTGCATGTTGCGGACTACCTGGTGGACAAGGATCCCCTGTTCGCCGAGCTGAACCTGGCGCCGGACGAAATGGACATCTACCGGGAGATGTTCCGGCAGCTGCGGCCGCAGCTGCCGCGTCCGGACCTGGTCGTCTATCTGCAGGCGCCCGTCGAGGTGTTGCTGGAACGCATCCGCCGGCGCGGGCGCAGCTACGAACGCCGAATCGACGCCGCCTACCTGGAGCGTCTGAACGCGGCCTACACGGAATTCTTCCATCACTTCGATGCGGCCTCCCTGGTAATCGTGAACGCCACCGAGATCGACTGGGTCAAAAACGAGGCGGATTTCCTGCAACTGGTCCAGTTCCTGGACCAGATTCACGGCGGCAGGCACTATTTCAATCCGCTTCCAGTGCACCTCTGACCGGTTACGGAGGCACCATGCGCAACACCATTCGTACGCTCGAGAAACATAAGCAGGAGGGGCGGCCGATCACCTGCCTGACCGCCTATGACGCGAGTTTCGCCCGGCTTCTGGACGCCTCGGACATCGACGTGATCCTGGTCGGCGACTCACTCGGCATGGTGGTGCAGGGTCATGAAACCACGCTGCCGGTGACCATCGAGCACATGGTCTATCACCTTGAGGCCGTGTTCCGCGGCACGCAGCGCGTGATGCTGATGGCAGACCTGCCCTTTCTCGGTGACCGGGACGTACTCACCGCCCTCGAGCAGGGAGGAGCGCTGATGCGTGCCGGTGCCCAGATGGTGAAGGTCGAATGCAATGGCGGTCACACCGAGCTGGTCAGGCGTCTCTCCGGTTCCGGCATCCCCGTCTGCGCCCACCTTGGCCTGACACCGCAGGCGGTACACCGCCTGGGTGGTTACCGGGTGCAGGGCCGCGAGGCACCGGCGGCCGAGCGCATGCAGGCCGAGGCCCGCGCGCTGGAGGCCGCAGGCGCCCAGTGCCTGCTGCTCGAGAGCGTGCCCGAGGTTCTCGCCACGCGCATCAGCCACACGGCCCGGGTGCCGGTGATCGGCATCGGTGCCAGTCCGGATTGCGATGGCCAGATCCTGGTGTTGCAGGACGTGATCGGTCTGACGCCCAAACCGCCGCGCTTCGCGCGGGACTTCATGGCTGACGCGGACAGCCTTGCCGGAGCGGTTGCGGCCTTCGCCGAGGCAGTGCGCAGCCGCGCTTTCCCCGAGTCCGGTGTCCACACCTTTGGTTGAAGACGATGCGTATCGTCCGTGACCGCCGGCAGGTGACGGCACTCTGCCGCGAGTGGCGGCGCCGGGACTCCCTGAAGCTGGCGTTCGTCCCCACCATGGGCAATCTGCACGATGGGCATCTCGCGCTGGTGCGGCATGCCCGCGAGCGCGGTGACCGCGTGCTGGTCAGCATCTTCGTCAACCCGCTGCAGTTCGACCGGCCCGATGACCTGGCCCGGTACCCGCGGACCCTGGAGGCCGACACCAAGAAGCTTGCCGAGGCCGGCGTCGACGCGCTGTTCTGCCCCGAGGTGGGCGAGATGTACCCCGACGGGGGCGCGACGCGGGCGCGGGTCGTGGTTTCGGGCCTGTCCGAGGAGCTCGAAGGCGGGTCCCGGCCTGGGCACTTCGACGGTGTTGCGACGGTGGTGGCGAAGCTGTTCCACCTGGTGCAGCCCGATGTGGCGATCTTCGGCGAGAAGGATTACCAGCAACTGCTGGTGATCCGGGCCATGGTCGATTCGCTGGATTTCCCGGTGCTGGTCGATGCGCTGCCCACCGTGCGCGAGAGTGATGGCCTTGCGCTGAGTTCGCGTAACGGGCGTCTTTCCGATGCCGCGCGCGCACGGGCCCCGGAGCTCTACCGTTGCCTGTGCGACACGGCGGAGGCCTGCCTGCTGGAGCCGGACCAGTGGCCGAAGATCTTTCCGGAACTCGTCGCGAATGCGCAGGAACGTTTGAGCGCGGCGGGCTTTCGTTGCGATTACCTGAGCGTCCGGCGTGCCGACGACTTGGGCGAACCTCGGGTCGGAGACCGTGACCTGATCCTGCTCGCCGCCGCCTGGCTGGAGGATGTCCGCTTGATTGATAACCTGCGTCTGCAATACGGTAGGTTTGCCGGTGCTCGGTGATTCCTTCATAATGCACCGCACAATAACCGTTGGTTGCCAGCGTCACCGGGGATACTGCCGATGATGATCACATTACTGAAGGGCAAGCTGCACAAGGCCCAGGTCACGCACTGCGAGCTTGAGTACGAGGGCTCCTGCGCGATCGATACCCGCTTGCTCGATGCCGCGGGCATCCTGCCGTTCGAGCAGATCCAGATCTACAACGTGGACAATGGCGAGCGCTTCACCACCTACGCCATCGAGGCGGAAGCCGGATCGGGCGTGATCTCCGTGAATGGCGCGGCCGCGCACAAGGCGGCGGTGGGGCACCGAGTGATCATCTGCGCCTACGGCCAGCTCGATGCCGCCGAGGCCCGCGAGTTCACCCCCAACCTGGTCTATCTGGGATCGGGCAATCGGATCACGCACACGGGTCACCAGATCCCCGTCCAGGCTGCCTGACGGCGCGCTCCGTGGCAGGGCTGTCGGGTTACGCGCTTCGGGCTAACCCGACCTACGCTGCTACGCAGTGGGACCATCGCCGTCGCGCCACAATCCCGTAGGTCGGGTTAGCGTAGCGTAACCCGACGTTCGCGCAGCCCGACACCCCGACTCACCCCGTATTGCGCATGCCAGCGGCGATCGCATTGATCGAACGCAGCAGCGGTGAAATCCACGGATTCTCCTCTGTTTCATCCCGTTGCCTCGCCTGCAGCGCGCGCGATTCGCGCAGCAGGTGGATCTGGATGCTGTTGAGCGGATCCAGGTAGGGGTCGCGGCGCTGCAGCGACAGCGCCAGCAGCGGGGTTTCGTCCATCAGGGCGTCGAGCCGCGCAATCAGCAGGACTTCCCGCACCGTGCGGGCGTATTCCTCTGCTACCCGGGAATAGACCATGTCCGCCAGTGTCCGGTCGCTGCACAATTGCGCGTATTCCGCGGCGGTGCGCATATTGGCCTTGGTCAGGGCCATCTGGCTGTTGGACAGCAGGGAGCGGAAGAACGGCCACTCGTGGTACATGTCCTGCAACAGCGCCAGCCGGTTCGGGTCATCCCCGCGCCAGGTCTCCAGCGCACTGCCGATGCCATACCAGGCGGGTAGGGTGTGGCGGGACTGCCCCCAGCCGAAGACCCAGGGTATCGCGCGGATCGAGGTCTTGGATCGGTCGCTCCGGCGCCGGTGCGAGGGTCGTGAACCGATGTTCAGGAAGCCGATCTCCTGCACCGGGGTGCTTTCGTAGAAATAGTCGAGCACTCCCGGCGTGCGGTCGACCAGGTCGCGGTAGCTGTCCTCGCCGAGCGCCGCGAGTTCGTTCATGGTGGTCCGGTATTCGTCGCGGTCGCTGGTCGGTTTGCGGATCAGGCTGCGGCTGGCCAGGATCAGCCCGGTGGCACCCATTCCCAGTTCGTACACGGCCGTTTCGACGTTGCTGTACTTGTACGACAGCACCTCGCCCTGTTCGGTGAACTTGATCCGGCCCTGCACGGTCGCCGGTGGCTGGGCAAGGATGGACTCGTGGGTGGGGCCGCCGCCCCGGCCCACCGTTCCGCCGCGCCCGTGAAACAGCTGGCAGCGCACCCCGAACCGGTCGGTGATCGCGACGATCTTCTTCTGCGCCTCGTACAGGTTCCAGCTCGAGGCCAGGATGCCGCCGTCCTTGCAGGAATCCGAGTAGCCGAGCATGACCTCCTGGATGTTGCCGCTCGCGGCCAGCATGCGGGCATAGCTGGCGTGGCCGAGCAGCCCGTTGAGAACCTCTTCCACGTGCAGGAGGTCCTCGATCGTCTCGAACAGCGGCGCGATGCGCAGCTGACAGAACGGCCCTCCGTCGGCTTCGCCGGCGAGACCGGCCCAGCGGCCCAGCAGCAGGACCTCGAGCACGTGGGAGGCCGCGTGGGTCATCGATATCACGTAGGTGCCGATCCCCTGCGGCCCCACCTCGCTGCGCATCTCCCGGATCACGTCGAAGACCTGCATGGTTTCCCGGGCGGACTCCTCCAGTGCCTCGTAGTCGATCGCGGGCAGTTCCGCACGGCCAATCAGGTCGCCCAGCAGCTTCAGCCGCGCGGCCTCTTCCAGCGCCTCATAATCCGTCGCCAGCCCTGTTTGTGTCAGGATCGAGGCAATCGTTGCGCCATGTACCGTCGACTCCTGGCGAACGTCCAGGTGGTGCAGGTGAAAGCCGCAGGTCTCGACCAGCCGGATGAAATCGGTGAGTTCCCCACCTGCGACGTTGCGTTCGCCGTGGCTGATCAGCGAGTCGCGAATCACCCGCAGATCGGCGAGCAGGGCATCGGCGCCGCTGTAGGCGGAGCTGACCGGGAGGACCGCGGCCTCGCCGGCAAGGCGCCGGTCCACGGTCGCGAGGGTCTCCCTCAGGCGGTAGATCATGATCTGGATCTTGCGCCGGTAGGGCTCGGTTTCGTAGCGGTCCCTGGAACCCTGGAACACCGCGGGCGAAATGCTGGTGTCCGCCTCCAGGCTCGCGAGGAAGGCCTCCGAGGGCTGGCACATCAGAGCGGAGTGGGTCAGCACGTTGCGCAGGTGGGAAACCCGCTTCAGGTACTCGCGCAGGACCTGCTGCATGGCCAGCCGGCAGGCCACAGCGGTGACCGCGGGGGTCACGTTCGGGTTGCCGTCCCGGTCTCCGCCGATCCAGGACCCGAAACGCAGGAAAGCCGGAATGTGGATCGGCAGGGCGCCGTCCGGTTTCATCCCGTAGGTGCGCCGAACCGCCTTTTCCAGGAACCGGTAGGCGAGGGGGATCGCTTCGAACAGGCTTTCCTCGAAGTAGAACAATCCGTACTTGATCTCGTCGCGCACCTGCGGCTGCTTGACCCGGACCTCGTTGGTGCGCCAGAGAATCTGGATCTGAGTTTCGAGTTCCTCGATCAGCAGTTTCCGCTCCGCGGCGCCGATGCGCGGGTTGTTGAGCCGATCGGCGGTCTGGAAGACGCGCCGCTGGTTCTGCATGGTGGTGCGCCGCCGTGCCTCCGTGGGGTGAGCGGTGAAGACGGGGGTGTAGCTCAGCTCCGACAGGAGCTTCTCCAGTTCCGCGGCGGTGACGCCTTCCGCGCGCAGCTCGCGCAGCGTGCGGTCGAAGGAGCCGACCCATAGCGGATCTCCGCTGCTGACCTCGGCGCGGCGCCAGCGGTAGAAGAGGTCTTCCTCGGCGATGTTGACGAGGCTGAAGTAGATGCTGAAGGCGCGGATGATGCGTTCGGTCGTCTCAGGATCCTGGTGGACGATGCAGCGCATCATGCGCTGGCGCAGACGCGGATCCTCGCGCTTGCGCAGGCTCACGAAGCCCTTGCGCAGGGTTTCCACCGCGTGGAAGACCTCGTCCCCCTCCAGCCTCCGGATCACCCGACCCAACAGCTCGCCGAATAGCCGGACGCGGGCGCGCAACTCCTTGTCCTTGGGAAGAAAGCGTTCGCTGTTTCCGGTCAGGGTCATGGGTCCCTTGGCTCTGGATCTGCACGAGCGGGGCCGGCATCAAGGCCGGCCCCGGTATTCGTTACGATTGGCGGGCTGGCAGTATACCCTAGCGCCGGACTGAACCCCTCAGGCTGCGGTAGAGGTCGAGATAGGCCGCGGAACTCGTGTTCCAGCCGAAATCCCGACCCATGCCATTGCGCATCATTGACCGCCAGCGTTCCTGTCCAGGTTCACCGAACAGCGCCAGGGCGCGTTCGATCGCGCCGGCCAGGGCGGCGGTGTCGGCGGGCAGGAAGCAGAAGCCCGTGGCCGTGCCATCGCCCAGGGTCACGGGGTTGGCGTCGATGACCGTATCCGCGAGCCCGCCGGTCGCGTGCACGATCGGGGGCGTTCCGTAGCGCAGGCTGTATAGCTGATTCATTCCGCAGGGCTCGAAGCGCGACGGCATCAGAAAGGCATCGGCGCCGGCCTCTACACGATGGGCGAGGCCCTCGTTGTAGGCGATGACCGTGCTGCAGGATTCGGGATGGGCGTATGCGAGGCTGCGGGCCCACTCCTCGAACCTCCGGTCACCGTTGCCGACCAACACCAGCTGTATGCGCCCGGCCGCGAGCAGCGGTGCGCAGGCCTCCAGCAGCAGGTCGATGCCCTTTTGCGAGACCATGCGCCCCACATGGCCGAGCAGCATGACGTCGTCGCGCTCGGGCAACCGCAGTTCCCGCTGCAGCGAAGCCTTGTTGTGCGCCTTTCCTGAAAGATCGTCAGTGCTGTAGTGCGTATCCAGATAGCCATCCTTTTCCGGATTCCATTCGCGGTAGTCGACCCCGTTCAGGATGCCATGCAGGCTGGAGGCGCGGGCCCGCAGTACCCCGTCGAGCCCCATGCCCAGCTCCGGGGTCTGGATCTCACGGGCATAGGTGGGCGAGACGGTGGTGATCAGGTCCGAGAAGACCAGGCCGCCCTTCATGAAGGACAGCTGGTTGTGAAATTCAAGGGCCTCCATGTGCCAGAGGTCCTCGGGCAGGTCCAGGGCATGCCGGGTCTCAGCGGGGAAGAGGCCCTGGTAGGCGAGGTTGTGGATCGTGAACACGATCGGCGGCCGGCGCGGATGATCGCGCAGGAACACGGGAACCAGGCCGGTCTGCCAATCGTTCAGATGCAGGATCTCCGGCATCCAGTCGAGCTGCGCATCGTCGACGCCCATCGAGGCCACCGCGCTGGCGAAGGCGGCGAAGCGTTGTGGGTTGTCGGGCCAGTCGCTGCCGTCGGTCGCGCGGTAGGGATCTCCGTCCCGCTCGAAGTACTTGGGCCAGTCGACCAGGTAGACCATGACCGAAGTGCCGGGCAGGTAACCCTGGATCAGGCTCCAAGGTGCTTCCGCCGGTCCCGGCAGGCGTGTCGGATCGGCCAGCCGACTGGCCGCACGCGGGTAGGCCGGAAGCACCAGACGCACATCCTGGCGGCGTCGCTTCAGTGCAGCGGGTAGACTGGAACTCACGTCGCCCAGGCCGCCGGTCTTCACCAGCGGGAAGGCTTCGCTGCTCGCGAACAGGATGCGCATGAGGACTCCGGTGACGCGTTGTATGGCCGAGCGTGCCATTGTAGTTTAGGGCGTACCCACTTTTCCTGCCCAGCCACCGAGGTGTCGCCGTGCCGCAGACCGAATCCCTTCCCCTTCCCTGGTCGCTGCTGACAAAGGCCCGGGACCGCCTGCGGACGGTCACCCTGCGCGAGTTGCTCGCCGAAGATGCGGGGCGCGTCGAGCGCGACGTTTTGCACGCAGCCGGCCTGCGGCTGGACTGGACCCGCCAGCGCCTGGACGCTGCGGCATGGGGCGACCTGTACGCGCTGGCCGGAGCCGCTGACGTGACGGGCGCGCTACGGCGCCAGCACGAAGGCGCCCACGTCAACAGCACCGAGGATCGGGCAGCGCTGCATACGGCGCTGCGGCTGCCGCGCGATGCCAGCTGCGTGGTCGACGGCCGGGACGTGGTCGGCGACGTGCACGAAGTGCTCGATTCCATCGGGGCCCTGGTGCGCAGGGTGCAGGATGGCAGCCACGTCGGTTACTCCGGACGGCCGATGCGCAGTGTGGTGAACGTTGGCATCGGCGGTTCCGATCTCGGTCCGCGCATGGTTTGCCGGGCCCTGGCCCCGTTCGCGGCGGATACGGCCGAGGGGCGACCTCTGCGGATGCATTTCGTCTCCAACATCGACGGAGCGGCGCTGGACGCGGTGCTGCGCGAGACGGATCCCGAGACGACGCTGTTCATCATCGCGTCCAAGACTTTCGGAACCCAGGAGACCCTGGTCAACGCCCGCTCGGCGCGCTCCTGGCTCCTCCGGCACACGGATCACCCGGAGGCCGTGGCACGCCACTTCGTCGCAGTCTCGACCCACGCGGGCCGGGTGGAGGAATTCGGCATCGACACCCGAAACATGTTCGGATTCTGGGACTGGGTGGGCGGGCGCTACTCGGTGTGGTCGGCGATCGGTCTGCCCATCGCGCTCTACCTCGGCATGGACGGCTTCCGGGCGTTCCTCGCCGGTGCTCACGAGATGGACCGTCACGTAATGGATGCCCCGGTGGCGGATAATGCGGCGCTGCGCATGGCGCTCGTCGATATCTGGAATCACAACCTTCTCGGTGCCTGCGCCAGGGTCGTGCTGCCCTATGACGAGCGCCTGAAGCTGCTCCCCTCCTACCTGCAGCAGGCGGAGATGGAGAGCCTCGGCAAGGGGGTCCGCCATGACGGTACGCCGGCGGAGCATGAAACCGGGGCGCTGGTCTGGGGCGCGGTGGGTACCGATGGACAGCACGCCTTCTACCAGCTCCTGCACCAGGGTACACGCTGGGCGCCCACGGAATTCATCGGGGTCGCGCGCCCCGAGCACGGCCTGCCCGAGCATCACCCGATCCTGCTGGCCAACCTGGTCGCGCAGGCCGAGGCATTGGCCCTGGGCAAGACGCAGGCCGAGGCCGCGTCGGAGATGCTCGCCGGCGGTGTTTCCGAGGATGAGGTCGCGCGACTTGCCTCGCATCGCAGTTTTCCCGGCAACCGGCCGAGCACCCTGATCCTGCTGGAGCGCCTTGATCCGCGCACCCTTGGGGCGCTGATCGCGTTGTACGAGCACAAGATCTACCTGCTGGCGACGATCTGGGGCATCAACGCCTTCGACCAGTGGGGGGTCGAGCTGGGCAAGCAGTTGGCGGGGCAGGTGCAGGAGGACTTCATGGCGGCAGCGCAGGGACATCCGCACGATCCCGCGACTTCCGCGACGATCGACTGGCTGCGCGCGCGGCTGCCCGGGAGCTGAGGCGTGCAGAAACCGTTTGCAACGTCGGCGGAACAGAACAAGGACCCGATCCTGCGGGTGCTGCTGCAATGGTTCGACCGCCCCGGCACCGTGCTGGAGGTGGGCAGCGGCACGGGTCAGCATGTCGTGCATTTCTCGCGCAACCTGCCTCACCTGACCTGGCAGCCCAGCGACGTTCAGGTCCATGTCGACGGGATCGAGGCTTGGCGCGTGGAGGCCGGGCTGGAGAACATCCGGCCGACCCGCGTCCTGGATGCCTTGGGCCTGTGGCCCGAGGAGGTCTTCGATTACGTCTTCACCGCCAATACCGCGCATATCATGCACTGGCCGGGGGTCCTGGCGATGCTGGGCGGGGTGGGCCGCGTTCTGCGCGCCGACGGCGTTTTCGCCATGTACGGCCCTTTCGCGTGCGGCGGGCGGCACACCGCAGCGTCCAACGCCGAGTTCGACCGGGCCCTGCGTCGTTCGGACCCCGGCATGGGCGTGCGCGACATGGATGACCTGAGCCGCGAGGGCATGAAGCAAGGCCTGCAGATCGAGGACGTCATCCCGATGCCGGCGGACAATTTCACGCTGATCTGGCGCCGGGCCTGAGACCCGTCAGCGCTGCCATTCAAAGCCGGACCCGGGAAACTCCGGCGAACCTCCGAAGCGCTCGGAGGAGCCTGCGGGGCCGCCCCGGTCCCAGGTTTCGGGGCGGAATTCGGGTGGGGCCTGGTGCGTGCCCCTCGCGGACGGAGCACTGAGCCACTGGTGATCGAAGCTGCCGCCGGCTGGGGCCGAAGGGGCCCTGCGGCGCGGCTCGGGGGCGGGAAAATGATCGCGGTCCGGGCGCGCACCGGGCACCGTCCCGGGCATCTCTCCGTATTGCGGCAGGCTCCTCGGATCTGCGGCGGGCGGTTGTGCCCAGGTCGGCCTGCCACCGGGTGGTTCTCTGCCATCCCGGGCGGCACCGGGTGCCACCCGGGGCACAGTTCCCCGGTCCTCCCGGCTGCCGGGGAACTCGCCGCGGAGGGTCCTGGGGGCGAACTCGGGCGGTTCCGGTGCCCGGGTGGCCGGCGGCGTGGCACGGCCGCTGGCGGGCGGGCTTCGGGTTGCATCGCCGGTTTCGCGTTGCCGCTGCTGACCGAACGACTCCTCGAATTCCGCAAGGTAGCCGGGTGGGGGGAATTCGGGCCTTCCGCTGAACGTTGCACGCGGCCCCGTGCGCTGCTGCACTCGAAGCAGAAGGCCACTCTCCACGGCACCAGCCGCGACGTTCTGCTCCCACGCCGCTGTGCCCGGTGGGCTGACGCCGAGCGCGAGCACGGCCAGCGTGAGGGTCCCGATGAAACGGTTCTTTCCGATGGTCACTGCGTCATTCCCATAGATGTAACGCCTAGTGAAAGAGCATAGGACAGAAAGCGGCCAATTCCAGTCCTGGCCGCGCACGCGGCCCCCGGCGAGCCTCGGCAACTGCCGCAACGGACCCCGTAGCCAGGGCGGCGAGTGCGAAATCCTTTGACCGTGACCACAGCCCCATGTTGGACTAATACGCTTTTCCGTGGCGACGCAGAGGTGGACACCAGTGGCTACACCGGAACCGACAGGCAACGAGACTCCCCGCATACAGATCAGTCCGCCCGTCTTTATCATCTCGGCCGTCCTGACGCTGGCCCTGGTTCTGTTCGCCGCCATCTTTACCGGACCCGCGGGAACGCTGTTCAACGCCGTGCAGGGTTGGATCTCGGAATCGGTGGGCTGGTTCTACGTACTGGCGGTGGCCGGCTTCGTCGTGTTCGTGATCTCGCTTGCGCTGTCGGGCTTCGGCCGCATCCGGCTGGGGCCGGATCACAGCGAGCCGGATTACACGTACACGTCCTGGTTCGCGATGCTGTTTTCGGCCGGCATGGGCATCGGCCTGATGTTCTTTGGCGTCGCGGAACCGGTGATGCACTACGTGTCGCCGCCGGTCGGTGAGCCGGAGACGGTGGAAGCGGCGCGTCAGTCGATGCGCATCACCTTCTTCCATTGGGGCGTGCACGCCTGGGCGATCTATGCGGTGGTGGCCCTGGCGCTGGCCTACTTCGCCTTCCGGCAGGGTCTTCCCCTGACCATCCGTTCGTCGCTGTATCCGCTGATCGGCGATCGCATCTACGGCCCCATCGGCCATACGGTGGATATCTTTGCCGTGTTGGGCACGATCTTCGGTGTGGCCACCTCCCTTGGCTTTGGCGTGATCCAGATCAACTCGGGGCTGGAATACCTGTTCGGGATCCCGAACAACGTGACGATCCAGGTCATCCTGATCGCGGTGATCACCGCGATCGCCACCGTCTCGGTGGCACTGGGCCTGGACGCGGGCATCCGCCGCCTTTCCGTGCTGAACATGATCCTCGCGGGCGGTCTCCTCGCCTTCGTACTGGTGGCCGGTCCCACCGTGTTTCTCCTGCAGACACTGGTGCAGAACACCGGGAACTACATCTCGAACCTGTTCAGCATGACCTTCAACCTTTACGCCTACGAGCCCACCGGCTGGATCGGCGGCTGGACGCTGATGTATTGGGGCTGGTGGATTGCCTGGGCGCCGTTCGTGGGGCTGTTCATCGCGAGGGTCTCGCGGGGGCGCACCATCCGCGAGTTCGTCTTCGGCGTGCTGTTCGTGCCGTTGGGCTTCACGCTGATGTGGATGACCTTCTTTGGCAACACCGCGCTGCACATGATCATGGTGCAGGGCATCACCGAACTCGCCGACGCGGTTGCGGCCGACACCTCGGTGGCGCTGTTCCAGTTCTTCGAGCAGCTGCCGTTTTCCGCGCTGATGGCCATGATCGCGACGCTGCTGGTGATCACCTTCTTCGTGACTTCCTCGGACTCGGGCTCGCTGGTGGTCGACATCCTGGCTTCCGGGGGCCGCGACGATTCTCCGGCCTGGCAGCGTATCTTCTGGGCGATCGTAGAGGGTGTCGTCGCCGCGACACTATTGGTCGCGGGGGGGTTGGCGGCCTTGCAAACGGCGGCCATTGCCAGTGCACTGCCGTTCACGATCATCATGATCCTGATGTGCTGGGGTCTCCTCAGCGCGTTGCGTCTCGAGGCGAAGAAGCAGGTCAGCCTGCGCGAGGCGCGCATGGCCCCCACCGGCCCGCGGGGGGCACGCAACTGGAAGAATCGCCTGCACGCGATGATGTACCAGCCCAAGCGGCGTGAAGTCCTGCGTTACCTCCAGAATGTGGTCAAGCCGGCGTTGTCGGAGGTGGCGGAGGAACTGCGCAAGCAGGGCATGACCGTGGAGGTGGGCGAGGGCGACGATGATCGGATCTGGGTGGAGGTGCTCCACGGCGACGAGATCGACTTCTTCTATTCCGTGCACCCGCGTGCCTACGAGCCGCCAACTTTCGTGATGCGCGATACCCGCGACAACCGGCTGGAGAAGCTGAAGTACTACCGGGCCGAGGTCCATCTGAAGGAGGGCGGGCAGGACTACGACGTGATGGGTTGGAGCAAGGATGACCTGATCCACGACGTGCTCGAACAGTACGAACGGCACATGCACTTCCTCACCGCCCTCCGCTAGCGTGAAAGTTCTGTAGGTCGGGTTAGCGAAGCGTAACCCGACGTGCCCGGACGACGCTGCTTTGCGCCCGTGGGTGGGTGCGCGACCCGTCGGGTTACACCCTTTGGGCTAACCCGACCTACAGTTTGCTTAAGGAGTGCGGGAGCTTGCCCCCGCTGTTTGGCGCCAGGGATCGTCCAGCTCCGCACAGCGGCGGCAAGCCGCTGCACTTTATAGGCGCTCCGCGACCGCTATAGGGCGCCCGTCTCGATCAGCAGCCGGTGGATGTGCTCGGCGAGGTAACGGTAGCCATCCTCGTTGGGGTGGATCGGGTCCGACTTCATCGCATCCCGCGAGAGGATGCGCGCGAGGGCGCCGTTCTCGACCGGGATGCCGAAGGCTTCTCCGACCTCGGCGTAGATCGCCTCGCTGCGCAGCCGCAGCAGGGTCGGGGCGGGTACGGCGACCAGCAGAACTTCGGTGCCGCGATCCTGGGCCAGCTGGATCATCGCGGCGAGATTGTTCCGGGTATGCTCGACGTCTACGCGGCGCAACAGGTCGTTGCCGCCGTGGGTCAGGATCAGCAGGTGGGGCTGGTGCTCGTCGAGGAGGCCGGGAAGCCTGGCGAGACCTTGACTCGATACCTCGCCTGGAACGCCCGCATTGATCACCTGTCTCCCGCTCAGTGCCGCAAGCTGCGTCGGGTAGGCGCCGGCCTCGTTCGCGCCGGTGCCCGCGGTCAGGCTGTCGCCGAAGGCCAGGATGATCGCGTCGGCCGGGAGTGGGGAGAGTGACTCGGGCTTTGGCGAGCAGGCTGCTAACAGCGACAGGAACAGCAGGATTCCAGCGACACCGAGCCGCACGCTTGTGGTCGGTATCAGAAGTCGGACCGGTTGGCTTCGCGGTCGCATGGCGTCTCCATGGGCTCGTTGGCTGGCTCGATCGGGCGGCGCGACCTCCGCCCCGGTGGAGCCCGGGGCAGGGGCACTGCCCGGGCAAGCGTAGCATCCGGCATTGACCCTCGTGTGCAGGCATGGCAGGTTGCGGGCTTCACGCCCATTGGCCGGCACGTACAGCGGGTCCCGTCGAAGCGGGTCGCCCCGCGTCGGCGCCTGAAAACAATCGCCAGAGGAATGACTGCATGCCCCTTCGCACCCTTGTCATCGCGACCCTTTTTGCCATCCCCCTGACCGCCATCGCCACCGAACCGAACATCCAGCCGGGCGAGTGGGAAATGAGCTCGGTCACCACATTCCCCGGCACTCCGATGCCCGAACAGCGCGACTCCAGCAGGGAGTGCGTGACCAGCGAGGATCTCGAGGGGCTGGTCTTCGATCTCGATCTCGAAGAAGAGTCCTGCGAGATCACCGACAAGGTCATCAACGCCGATCACATGACCTACAGCATGACCTGCCAGCATGAGGACGGCATGGACATGATCATGGACGCGGAAATGCGTTTCCTGGGGGATCGTACCAAGGGAACCATGGATGCGCGGATGACCACACCCATGGGGCCGATGCAAATGCGTATCCAGCTCGAGGGCCGGCGGATCGGCGACTGCTGATCGGTCGCTCCGAAAGGTAGCCTTGGCAAAGCCGCTCAGGCGGTCTCGGGCGGCTCGAGCATGACTTCGTCTCCGACCTCCAGGCGTCCGCTTTCCAGCACCAGCAGGCATACACCGCTATTGCGCCCCAAGGCCTTGGCCATGTTCTCGCCGGTGACCTGGTTGATGTAACCGCAGGGCGGCCGGGGCTTCCAGTACTCGAACCGCGCAGTGCCAATGCGGAATCGGCGACCCTCCAGAGCCCGGGTCCGCATTCCCGAGATCACCAGGTTGCGGCGATGCTCGCCGTGGTCCAGGGCTACCGGGAGACGCCGTTGCGCGCGTCCCAGGTCGTCTGCCGAGATCAGCGTGACCTGGCAGCTCTCGACCGGGTGCCAGTGGCCGGAGCCCGTCTGGTAGCGGTCACCGACCAGACCCTCCCCGGTGGCGGCATCGGCCGCGCGCAACGACTGCATCGGCGCACCGGCACGCGGACTCACGAAGATCGCGGTCAGTCTTGGCACGGGAGCAGACCGGCGCCACGGCGGCAACAGGGATCGCCAGTGCATCAGAAGCGGTAGCCGAACGTTTCCTGGAAGCGTTCGGCGAACTCGTCCGCGGTGAATGCGTGGTTCTGGGTACCCGGATGGGCGATCTTGAGCGCGCCCAGCAGCGAGGCGATGCGGCCGGTGGTCTCCCAGTCCATTCCCCGTTCGATGCCGAACAGCAGCCCCGCCCGGTAGGCATCGCCGCAGCCGGTCGGGTCTACCACGGCCGCCGGTGTGACCGCCGGGATCTCGATGCGCCGGCCGCCGGTGTGGATGTGCGAACCCTCGCCGCCGCGGGTGACGATCAGCGCCTCGACACGCTCGGCCATCTGTTCCAGGCTCAGGCCGGTGCGCTCGGCGGTCAGCTGTGCCTCATAATCGTTGAACGCGGCGTGGGTCGCCTGGTCCAGGAAGCGGGACAGGTCCTCGCCGCCGAACATCGGCAGGCCCTGGCCGACATCGAAGATGAAGGGAATGCCCGCCTCGGCGAACTGTTCGGCGTGCTGAATCATCCCGTCGCGCCCGTCCGGCGAGACGATGCCGACGCGGATGCCGGACGCCTCCTGAACCCGGTTGTAGTGCGAAAAGCTCATCGCCCCGGGATGAAACGCGGTGATCTGGTTGTCGTCCTGGTCGGTAGTGATGAAGGCCTGGCCGGTGAAGCTGCCATCCACCGTGCGGATGTGCCTGCAGTCGACACTCTGTTGCTCCAGCCATTCGGCGTAGATGCCGAAATCGGAGCCCACGGTGGCCATCGGTACGGGCTCTCCACCCAGCAGCTTGAGGTTGTAGGCGATGTTGCCGGCGCAACCGCCGAACTCCCGACGCATCTCCGGGACCAGGAAAGAGACGTTGAGGATATGCACCTTGTCCGGCAGGATGTGGTTCTTGAAGCGATCGGGAAAGACCATGATGGTGTCGAAGGCGATGGAACCGCAGATCAGGGCGGACATGGGAACTCCTTGTTTGTTAGCGAGCGGAATCGCCCGACGGGCGAGTGCGGCGCGAAAGCGCCGCGATATGGGTTGCGCCGCGCCCTGCGGGAGCTTGCCGAGCGCGAGGTCGACGCAGGCCGCGAAGGCCCGAACCCCGGGTGTCTGCCACCCCGGACTCGGATGGCGGGCAGCGCATAGCCTAGTGATTTGTCGGCCTGACAACAAACCGGAATGCGCTCCGGCTTCGAAATTTGGGCAGCCAGCCAGTCCCGGATGGGGCCGTTTTGGTGCGGTCGGGGGCCTTCGATGATCGCGATCACTCCGGAACTGCTTGTGCCCGAGCAAGACTTGGAGTTCCGCTACAAGCGCGCAGGCGGCCCCGGCGGACAGCATGTGAACAAGACCGACAGCGCGGTGGAACTTCGCTTCGATCTGAACGCGACAGAAGCCTTGCGGCCCGGTGTACGCGAACGTCTGCAACGGCTTGCCCGCAGGCGCATCTCGCGCGAGGGTATCCTGATCATCCACGCACAGCGCTTTCGCAGCCAGGAGCGTAATCGCGAAGATGCGATTGCCCGGTTCGTGGAACTGCTGCGTGAGGCCAGCGAACCGCCCGTCAGGCGCATCGCCACCCGCCCGACCCGGGCCTCGCGCGAACGGCGGCTGACCAGCAAGAAACAGCTGGGTGAACGCAAGCGTGGTCGCGGCAGGTTGCGGCGGCCGGAAGATCACTGACCCCATGCGGGAGAGGGCACCATGAATCTACGTATCGTCATCCTGGTACTCGTACTCGCCGTCGCGGCGCTGACCCTGCTGTTTCCGGGATCGGATTCCTGGCTCGGCCCCGGGCAGCCCCCGCCGGCGCTCGAGGAGATCGACACGAGCAACGACGACCTCGTCGTGCGCGGTGTGGAAGTCCGCGATCTCGACGGGCAGGTCGCCTGGCAAGGGGATGTGGACCTGGCGCCGGAGTTGGCACGGATCGCGGCCGGGGAGAGCGATCCGCACCGCAACGACGGCGGGATCTTTCAGAATCGCGAGGGTCTGCTACCCGCGCGTCCACGGGGGCATTATCGGGAATACGTCGTGCGCACGCCCAGCATCTCCCACGCGGGGCCGCAACGCCTGGTCATCGGGGCGGACGGCGAGGTCTACTACACGCACGACCACTACCGAAGTTTCCGGAGGATCCGCTAATGGCATCCGCCACCGATCCGAGCGTATTGCGCGACTGGCTTTCGGGCACCGCCCCGTTGCTGGAACTGCCCGGTGACACTGACCCGGATGGGGTGCTGGAAGCGCTGCGCGACCAGGGCATCGACGCCCGCAGGGTGGACCTCGCAGGGGTATCGGACAAGGCCGGCCTGCTGGATGCGCTCCATCGCGCGCTGGAATTCGGCGACTGGTTCGGTTTCAACTGGGACGCGCTGGAGGAGGCGCTGTACGGTCCCGAAGACCGCAGTGCCCCTGAACGCGTCGTCGTGATCACCGGCTTCGAGGTGTTCCGGACCCACGCCCCAAAGGATGCCGGCATCGTCCTCGACATCCTGCGCAGCGTGGCCGGAACGCGCGGCAGCGGCCTGCGTGGCTGTGTGCTGATCGGCTGAGGCACGCTGGGGGTTGCTCATTTTCATGCTTCGGGGTGCCATGCCCGCGGGCATGAGAGTGAGCGCAGCGTAACCCGACGTGCTGCTCAGGTCAGGAGCGCCGCATCGACTTCCGCGGCACTCACCGGCTGTACGAGCACCGCATGCACGGGGTAGCGCTCGGCCAGGAGGTTCACGTATTTCCGATCCTGCTTGTCCACCATCACGATCACGCGCGCCTCGGGCGCATATTTCTGCAGGCTGGCCAGGAACACGTCGAGGTTGCCCAGATTGGCTCCCGCGTAGTTGTTCCCGTAGCCGTAGAAGAACTCCGCCACGACAAAGTCGGGCCGCTGCCGTTGCAGGGCCTGGATCGCCTTGCGGATCGACGGCAGGCGAACGTCCTGAATGTTTCGGCGCTGGTAGAGTTCGCCGAAATCGGGGTGGCCCGGGGATTCGATGATGGAAAAAAGCAGCGTTTCAGACACGGCGCGATCGACCTGCGGCTGGCATTGAAGCCTCCAACCTAGTCTCGGGAGGGCTACAGTTCAACAGGACACGGAATCGATCGGACTGGCAAAACCAGGATGGCCCGCTGGATCGCGGCCGACGTTGCTGCCGCCGTCCGGGTTCAGTCCCCGATACGGGCACGGTCGTTCATGCGTTCCTGCGCTTGTTGACGGTGGCCAGGACGATGCCGACCGCGATCATGCCTGCGCCAACCAGGTGGAAACCCTGCAGCCGCTCTCCGAGCAGCAGAATCGCCAGGGCCGCACCAAAGGCCGGCATCAGGTGCAGGTACTGGCCGGTGCGGTTCGGTCCCATCTCGGCGACGGCACGGTTCCAGAAGACATAGGCGAGGACCGAGGGGAACAGCGCGACGTAGCCGATCGCGGCGAGATTGGTGGCGTTGAGCGCAAAGCGGTGCCCGGCGGCGAGATCCCAGGCATAGAGCACGGCCAGCGGCAGGAGGCCGATGGCGATGATCGCGGTCAGGAAGGTCTTCGCCTCCAGACCCGCCGGGCGCCAGCGCAGGAAGACCGAGTACAGCGCCCAGTCCAGGCTCGCGGCCAGGATCCACAGGTCGCCGCGGTTGAGCTCCAGCCCCACCAGCATCTGCGGCCGGCCCTCGGTGGCGATCAGGACGACGCCGGCCAGCGAAAGCAGGATGCCGAAGAGCTGCACGCCACGCAGCGGGACCCGGAACAGCAGAAACGACAACGCGACGATGACCACCGGCGTCACCGAGGAGAGCAGCACGCCATTGGTCGCCGTCGTGTGCTGCAGGCCTAGGTAGGCGAAGGTGTTGTAGTTGGTGACCCCCAACACCGCGAACAGGGTCAACACCGGCCAGTGGCGCAGGAGCAGCCGGCGCTGTTGCCAAAGCCCGGAATAGACGAACGGCAGCAGGATCAGCAGTGCAATGGCCCAGCGCCAGAACGACAGTGCGATCGGCGTGATTTCCATGTGCAGGGCCCGCGCCAGCACGAAGTTCCCGGCCCAGAACAGCGGCGGCAACGCTGCAAGCAGCCAGATGGGTACCAGCCGGCGACCCGGGTTCATGGGGCAGGGACGGGTCCGGGACGGAGACTTTCGAGCGCCATCACCGGATTGTGAGCCTCCAGGCCACTCGGCGCATCCCGTCGGTTCCGGGTCAGCCGTCGTTTGGCGCTCGGCGTACAATCGGAACATGGCGGCTGACCCAAAAAAACGCCCGGAGGGTTCCCGAAACCGGGACGTGGTCTTCGAGACCCGTGGTCTGACCAAGACCTACCTGATGGGGGAGGTCGAGATCCATGCCCTGCAGGGCGTGGATCTGAAACTCTACGCCGGCGAGCTGGTGGTGATGCTGGGTGCCTCCGGTTCCGGGAAGTCCACGCTGCTGAACATCATGGGCGGCCTGGATACCGCCAGCAGCGGTACCGTCCGCTACCGTGATCAGGAACTGACCAACGCCTCGGACAAGGCACTGACGCTGTTCCGGCGTGACCATGTCGGCTTCGTGTTCCAGTTCTACAACCTGATCGCCAGCCTGACCGCGCGCGAGAACGTCGCGATCGTCACCGAGATCAGCCGCGATCCGATGCCCCCGGAAGAGGCGCTTGCGCTGGTCGGCCTGAACGAGCGGCTGGATCATTTCCCGGCGCAGTTGTCCGGCGGCGAGCAGCAGCGGGTCGCGATCGCCCGCGCGATCGCCAAGCAGCCTGCGGTGCTGCTCTGCGACGAGCCCACCGGCGCGCTCGATTCGAAGACCGGAATCCAGGTGCTCGAGGCGTTGGGGCACATCAACGAGGCGATGGACACCACCATCGCGATCATCACCCACAACGAGGTGATCGGAGAGATGGCGGACCGGGTGATCCGTCTGCGCGATGGCCGGGTCGAGAATATCCACGAGAACGACAAACGCCGGCCGCCCGGCGAACTCCGCTGGTAACGGGACGCCCGGGATGCGTACCCTGAACCGGAAGCTGCTGCGCGACCTGGCGACGCTGAAGGGGCAGGCCGCGGCCATCGCGCTGGTGATTGCCAGCGGCGTGATGACCCTGATCATTGCAGTGACCACGCTCGATGCCCTGAGTCTGACCCAGCAGCGTTTCTACGAGGATTTTCATTTCGCCGAAGTCTTTGCCGACCTGAAGCGCGCCCCCGAGAGCGTGGCCGGGCGGCTGCGCGACATCCCCGGGGTGAACCAGGTCGAGACCCGCGTGAAGGCCTCGGTGCGCCTCGAGGTGCCGGGATTCGACGATCCCGTGCGCGGACTGCTGCTGTCGATCCCCGAGGGCCGTGAGCCGCTGCTGAATCATCTGTACCTGCGCGAGGGGAGGCTGCCCGAGCCGGGACGCGCCGAAGAGGTCGTGATCAGTGACGCCTTCGCTGAGGCGCACGGACTCCGTGCCGGTGACCGCATCGAGGCCATCATCCGGGGGCGCCTGAGCACGCTGCGGGTCAGCGGTACCGTGCTCTCCCCTGAACATGTGTACCAGATCGCGCCGACGGACCTGCTGCCCGACTACAAGCGGTACGGCATTCTCTGGATGAACCGGCGCGCACTGGCCAGCGCCTACGGGATGGAAGGGGCCTTCAACAATGTCGTGGTCAGCCTGCAGTCCGGTGCCGCCGAGGCAGAGGTCATCGACCACCTGGACCGCATCCTCGCGCGCTACGGCGGGATCGGCGCGCACGGGCGGGACGACCAGCACTCGCACCGGTTCCTGGACGAGGAACTGAAGCAGCTGCGCGCGCAGGCCGTGATCCTGCCGACCATCTTTCTGCTGGTGTCGGCCTTTCTACTGAACGTGGTGATGAGCCGGATCATCCGCACGCAGCGCGAGCAGGTGGCGGTGTTGAAGGCCTTCGGCTACGGCAACCTCGACATCGCGTTGCACTACGGGATGCTGACCGGGCTGATCGTGCTCCTCGGCAGTGTGCTGGGGATCGGGTTCGGGGCTTGGGCGGCCAGCGGGCTCGCGGCGATCTACACCGAGTACTTCCGCTTTCCGGAAATGAGCTTCCGCCTGCAGGGCTGGGTCGTGTTCCTCGCCGTGGCGGTGGCGGCGGGCGCGGCGATGCTGGGGACCCTGCGCGCGGTCTGGGGTGCGGTGCGCCTGCCGCCGGCGGAGGGGATGCGTCCGGAGCCGCCGGCGCGCTTCCGCAGGGGCTGGCTGGAACGGTCGGCCCTGCGCCACTGGCTGGACCAGCCGGCGCGCATCATCCTGCGTAATCTGGGCCGTCACCCGCTCAAGTCCTCGCTGTCGGTCCTGGGCATCGCGATGTCGCTGGGCCTGCTGGTGATGGGTGCCTACCAGCTGAATGCGGTCGACCACATGATCGACACCCAGTACCGGGAGGTGATGCGCATGGATCTGCACCTGACCTTCAGCGATCCGACCCCGGCGCGGGTGCATTCCGAACTGCGGCACCAGCCTGGCGTGCTGGCGGTCGAGACCTACCGCAGCGTCCCCGTGCGCCTGCTGGCCGGGCATCGCGAGTACCGCACGTCGATCCTCGGCATGGACGAGCAGCCCTATCTGCGCCAGTTGCTGGACGGCCGCCAGCGGCCCCAGGGCCTGCCTCCCGAGGGCCTTCTGCTGACCGACTACCTGGCGCAGGATCTCGGACTGCGGGTCGGTGACGAGGTCCGGGTCGAGATCCAGGAGGGTCATCGCCAAACCGTTACGGTCCCGCTGGTGGGGCTGGTCGATGAACCCCTGGGCGTCGGCGCCTACATGCAACGCCCCGCGTTGAACCGCCTGATGCGCGAGGGACCCGCGGTCACCGGGGCCTGGCTGATGATCGATTCGGGACAGCAGCGCGCGCTGTTCGACAGCCTGTGGGACCTGCCCGGGGTGGCCAGCATCGGTATGATCTCCGAGGCCGAGCGCAACATCCGGGAATACATGGACGACACCATCCTAATGTTCGCGCTGGTGTTCGTATTGCTGGCGACATCGATCGCCTTCGCCGTGGTCTACAACAATGCCCGAATCGCCTTCGCCGAGCGGTCCAGGGAGCTGGCGACCCTGCAGGTGCTGGGGTACTCGCGCGGCGAGGTCAGCTGGATCCTCGTCGGCGAGATCCTGCTGCTGACGCTGGTCGCGCTGCCGTTCGGCTGGCTGATCGGTACCGGTTTTGCCTGGGCGCTGAACCAGGCGTTCAGCATGGACATGTTCCGGGTGCCGCTGGTGATCACGCCCGGCGCCTACGGCTTTGCCACTGCAGTGGTCCTGACGGCCTCGGTGGCCGCCGCGGTGCTGGTGGTCCGGCGGCTGCACCGCCTGGACAAGGTCGCGGTCCTGAAGGCGGTCGAGTGATGCGCCGGCCTCATGTCCGCAAGGACGATACCCACTCCCGACGCTGCGGTCGGTCCGGGTATCTGGCGCCGCCGCCGCGCCGGGATGGCCCGAGCACCGGAAAGCGGGAGCACGATCCCGCACTCCAAATGGCCCCGCCGGGCAGCGCCGATGGAGTGCGGCGCCTCGCCGCCGCTTTGGGTGGTCTGGGCGGGCGGCACTGTCATGAGAGCGGGAGCAAGCTTCCGCATCCCGGAGATGTCCGGCCGGGGGCCGTAAACTGACGCAGACCATGAGGAGAACGTCGCGATGAAACTGCGCAAGAAGCTGCTCTGGGGGTTGGTTGCGCTGGGCGCGGCCGGACTGCTGGTCTGGACGCTGATACCCGCGCCCGTGCCCGTCAGTGCCGCCAAGGTGCAGTCCGGCGCCTTTGTCGAGTCGGTCGAGGAAGAGGGACGCACCCGGTTACGGGACTCCTTTCGGGTATCCGCGCCGATTTCCGGCTATCTGCAACGGGTCGCCCTCGAGGTCGGCGATGAGGTGGAGCAGGGCCAGGTGGTCTTCCGGATGGAGCCGCACCCGGCGCCGGCGCTGGACGCCCGCAGCATGGAGCAGGCGCGCGAGAACCTCTCCGCCGCCCGTTCCCGTCTGCAGGGCGCGCGTGCCGACCTGGAGACCCAGCAGGCCGAGGCGGCCTTTGCCGATGCCGAATTCGAACGCTACCGGCAGCTGCGGGAGCGCGAATTGGTCTCAGCTACGGAGATGGATCGGGTGCGCAGCGTGCGCGACCGTCAGCGTGCGGTCGTGCGTGCCGCCGAGAACGCCGTCGATGTGGCGCGATTCGAGGTCGAGAGCGCGCGGGCATTTCTCGACATCGCGAGCGGCCAGCGCCCGGGCGAAGATCAGCCGGTACTCGAGGTCAGGACACCCTCGGGGGGTCTGGTTCTGACCCGACACCGGTGCTGCGAGGGGGCGATCGGGGCCGGCGAGCCGGTCATCGAAGTGGGTCACCTGGGCGATCTGGAGGTGCAGGTGGATCTGCTGTCGATGGACGCGGTCAGGGTCCGGCGGGACATGCGTGTGCATATCACTGGCTGGGGTGGCGACGAGACGCTGCCGGCCCGGGTCCGCCGGGTCGAGCCGGCGGGCTTCACCAAGGTGTCGGCGCTGGGTGTGGACGAGCAGCGGGTCCCCGTCATCGTCGATTTCGACGACGTGGAGGCCGCCGCCGAGTGGCTGGGGGTCGGCTTCCGTGTCGAGGCCGAGTTCCTGCTTTGGGAAGGCGACGATGTGATCCAGATCCCGACCAGCGCGCTGTTCCGTAGCGCGGGTCGCTGGGCGGTGTTCGTGGTGGCCGACGGCCGCGCGCAGGAGCGCGAGGTGCAGACCGGTCGCCGCAGCGGAATGGTCACCCAGATCCTCGAGGGGCTGAAACCGGGAGAAGTCGTGGTCACGCATCCCGGCGACCGTGTTCGGGACGGTGTCCGCGTGAGTCCTGAACTGCGCGACGGTTGATGGTCCGGGTGTGGGTGCGGCGGCTTGCCGCCGCTTTCCCTGCAGGGGGCATTTCCCCTACCGCGGAACCGGGTTTCCCCGGGTGAAAGCGGGAGCAGGCTCCCGTACGCCAAAGGTCGTCCTGGCCCCGGAGTTTGGTCAGCGCATGTTGCTGAGCCAGTAGAACCGGTACGGCGGCACCACGAGGCGATCATTGAACAGGCGCGGGATCTCGCCGGTGTGCAGATCGTGCAGGGTGCCGCGCAGGTACAGGCTGCGGTAGCGCAGGTTGCTCAGTTCCAGGTACTGCGGGTTGGCGTCGAAGTTCGCGACGACGAGTACCGAGGACGACTGCTGGTGCTCCGGGTGGGTGCGCAGGCACGCGAACAGGTGCGGGTTCTCGAGATCGATGAGTTCCCGGTTGTTGAAGTCGGCGAAGGCGGGAATGCCCTTGCGCGCCGCGATCATGCGCTTCAGGCCATCGAAGATCCGCTGTTCGACGCTGCCGTGCTGGTGCCGCAGTTCGGCCTTTTCCCAGTCGATGCGCGGTCGGTTCATCCAGCGGCTGTCGCCGGCCTTGTTCGGGTCCTCGAGATAGCTGCAGTCGCTCAGCGTGCCGATCTCGTCGCCGTAATACAGGAGCGGAATGCCGCCGAAGGACAGGATCATTCCGTGCAGCAGCAGGATGCGCTGCACCGCGCGGTCGATGATCTTGGGATCTCCCGACTCGAGCGCGCTCTCCAGGCCCGCCAGCGAGGCCAGCGAGCCGGAGATCCGGGCGTCGCCCGTCTTCTCGTTGCGGCCGAACGGCTGTCCCCGGGCATCGGAGCCCTCGTACTCGCCGATGAAATAGTCCACCAGGAACCGGCGGTGCGCGTGCGGCTCGTACCCGGCAGCCATGATGTCGCGGTCGTCGAAGCCCAGGCCGATGTCGTCATGGCAGCGCACGTAGTTTAGCCAGGTGGCCCGGTCCAGCTTGTTCGGGAGGCTGCGGATGCCGAGATTCAGCAGTCGCGCGTTACGCGTGGCCATCGCGTCCCAGAGCAGCGCCATGAAGGTGGCGTTGTAGGCGATCTCGCACTCCTTCGCGATGACCGCGTCTTCGCCGAAGTATTTGATGATCTCCAGCGGAGCGACGATGGCTTCCGCGATGAACAGCACGCCGGGCGCGGTGACCTGGCAGCAGTCCTTCATCAACTGCAGGATCAGGTGCGCCTCGCGCTCGTTCTGGCAGGTGGTGCCGATTTTCTTCCACAGGAAGGCGACCGCGTCCAGGCGAACGATGTCCGCACCCTGGTTGGACCAGAACAGGATCACGTCCAGCATCTCGATGAACACGTCGGGGTTGCTGTAGTTCAGGTCCCACTGGAAGGAGTTGAAGACCGTCATCACCCACTGCTGCATCTCCTCGTCCCAGGTGAAGTTGCCGGGCGAGGTCTCCGGGAAGATCTCGGGCATGGTCTCCTCGAACATGTCCGGGATGTCGCGATTGGGGAAGATGTAGTAGTAGTCCTGGTATTTCCGGTCGCCGGCCCGCGCCTTGCGGGCCCACTCGTGTTCATCGGAAGTGTGGTTGACGACCACGTCCAGGGTCAGCAGCATGCCCCGCTTGCGCATCGACTCCGCGAGCGTTTGCAGTTGTTCCAGGGTTCCGACCCGCGGGTCGATGCGGCGGAAGTCGCTGATCGCGTAACCGCCGTCGCTGGCCTTTTCCGGGCAGACCAGCATCGGCATGATGTGCAGCATGTTCACGCCCAGTTCCTGCAGGTAGGGCGCTCGGGAACATACACCGTCGAGGTTTCCCGCGAAGCCGTCGGCGTACAGGGCCATCGCGACCCACTCCTGGCTGAGGAACCAGTTGTGGTTCGATTCGCGATCCTTGTCCTGCGCCTCCAGTTCGGCGGAGCGCTCGATATAGCGCGCCGCCATGACCTCGACCAGCTTGATGCTCTTTTCCTTGAAGTCCTCGCGCGCCCCATACAGCGAGTGGAAGAGCGAGTGGATCGCGTAGAAGTTCGCACCCAGGCGGGTATAGAAATGGCGCAGATCCTGGCGCCGGATCTCCGGCTTCAGCTCATCGAGGATTTCGTTCAGCAGCGAGTGAGAGACCTGTTCGTACATGCGGCCCTTTACGGATGCGGTTGCCTTCGCGACGGGATCGCCGAGCGCGGGGCGGGTGGATGGTGCACCATGATCGGCAACCCGGGACCTTAGCGCAAACCGCAGCCGCCCCTGGCGAGTGGGCCATGCGGATCCAGTGGCACCCGGACCGACGGGTCAGGGGCCTTTTTGGGGGCCTGCCTGACGCGTGACCCGCACCAGCTCGGTTCCCGACAGCCAGTCGTGCAGCATCGCGCGGCGGGGGTGTGCCTGGCTGAGGCCGAGTCCGACCACCAGCAACGCGGTGGCGCCAGCGGTCACCAGGGCCCCGTGCTCGCGTGCCAGGTAGATCCCCAGCAGGACTACCAGCCATTGCGCCAGCGCGACCAGGTAGCGCAGGGTCGCCTGCTTCGGGTTGGCCGGGCCGCCGGCCTCGTCACGCAACTGGATGTTCCAGGCCTGCATGCCCAGCGTCTGACCGGTGCGGGTCCAGAACCAGGCGAAGAAGAACCAGGCAGCCAGCAGGTTGACCACGAACTGCAGTGGAATCAGCGTGTATCCGGTCACCTCCTCGACCAGCACGAAGACGAGGCCCAGCACCATCCAGATCGCCAGCAGCAGCAGACCGTCATAGATCATCGCGGCCAGGCGTCTCAGGAGCCCGACCGGGCCAGGAGTGAAGTCCGTCCCGGGCATCTTCAGAACACTGACTGGAAGGGGATGACCTCGACCTCATCGCCAGCGGCAGCCCCGGTACTCTCCCGGGGGAGAACGATGTAGGCGTTGGCGACGCTCATCGACCGGAGCTGGTGCGAGCCCTGGCCGCCGGTGGAGCGGACCGTCCATTCCCCGTCCTGCTTTTCCAGGATGCCGCGCTGGAAATCCGCCCGTCCGGGATTCTTGCGCAGATCCCCGCGCAGGCGTGCGCGTAGGGTCCAGGGGCGCTCCGGGACCGTTCCGCAGAGTCGCAGCAGGGCCGGGCGGACAAACAGCGAGAAGGTGGCCATCACCGATACGGGGTTGCCCGGCAGGCCCAGGAACAGGGCCTGGCCAAATCGGCCGAAAGCCAATGGGCGTCCGGGCTTCATCGCGACTTTCCAGAAGTCCGTCTCGCCCTCGCTCTGGAGCAGGCGCGAGACGAAGTCGGCGTCGCCGACGGAAACGCCGCCGGTGGTCAGCATCAGGTCAGCGGTTTCTCCTGCATGCGTCAGGGCCGAGCGCACGGCATCTTCGGTGTCGGCGATCACACCGAGATCGATGAACTCCACCGGGTAGCGGCTGAGCAGGGCGCGCAGCGTATAGCGGTTGCTGTCATGGATCTGGCCGGGACCCAGCGGCTGGCCGATCGGCACCAGTTCGTCGCCCGTGGTGAAGAAGGCGACTTTCGGACGGCGCACGACGGTGACTTCGCCGATGCCCTGGGATGCCAGCAGCCCGATGTCGGCCGCGGTGAGGCGGCGGCCACCGTCCAGGATCTTGGTACCCGCACGGGTGTCCTCGCCCGGATGCCGGATGTGGGCGTCGGGCCTGGGATCCGTTTCCAGCGTGACGAAGCCCGCCTCGGCGCGGACCTGCTCCTGCACGATGACGGTGTCGGCGCTTTCGGGCACCACCGCACCGGTGAGGATGCGGATACATTCGCCGGGACCGATCTTCCCGTCCCAGGGGTGCCCGGCAGCGGACAGTCCGGCCACGCGCAATCGCGTTCCGGCATGGGCGCCGCGGGCGGCGAGCGCGTAGCCGTCCATGGCCGAGTTGCGCGACGAGGGGACGTCGATCCGCGCGGTCACCGGCTCGGCCAATATCCGGTCCAGGGCATCGGTGATCGCCAGGGTCTCGCTTCCCGCGACCGGGGCACAGGCCGCAAGCACGCGGTCCAGCGCCTGCTCGACGGTGAGCATGTTGGGGTCGGTCTCGTCCACCCCGGCGTCGTCGCGTCTCAAAGCCAGGCGTCCGCGGACAGGCCAGGCAGGTCAAAATGCTCGCCGATGAATGCGGCGATCACCCGGACCTCGTCCAGCGGTAATGCTCGTGTACCCTCTGGCACGGATTCCGGACGGTCGGTGGCGACGGCGATGATGTGCGGATCGTCGACACAGAGCAGCGGCTTGCCCAACCCGGGTCGGTGGATCTCGATCTTCGGGATCGGCTCACGCTTGAATCCCTCCACCAGGATCAGGTCCGCGCGGCGTGGGTCGAGCTTGCGGACCAGATCCGCAAGCACGGGCTCCTTGTCCTGGCCTTCGGGGTTTTCGATCATCAGCGCAAGACGTCGGCTGGACGCCACCAGAACCTGTCCTGCGCCGGCCTGGCGCAACTCGTAGCTGTCCTTGCCCGGCTGGTCGACGTCGAAGTCGTGGTGCGCGTGCTTGATCAGTGCAACCTGCAGCCCACTGCCGCGCAGCACGGGTAGCAGGCGGGTCAGCAGCGTGGTCTTGCCCGCGCCGCTCCAGGCGGCGAAGCCGAGCAGGGGGATGTTCTTGGGGGGCATGCTGGCACTCATGTCGATGTCCGCGTTCCGCGCCCGGGGCGTCCCGGGTGGCCATGATCCGAGGATACCGGAGCCACAGAGCGATGGCACCCTACCGCGCCGGCGAAACCACCATCGCTGCCCGTTGTCCACTGGTGTGTCGCAGGGCTTGCGGCGAGTCGTTTCCGTCCGCTGCAGCAGGAGGGAACGACCGCCAGTTCCTGCCGCAACGGGCGGCCTGCCCCTGGCCGCAACGCCGATGTGCGGTGACTTCATCGGCGGCGTCATCACTGCAAGACCGGAAACGGTTAGGATAGGTCCATGCGCGTGCATTCGATGAAATCCCTGTTCCGCTTGATCCTCTGGGCTTCACTGCTGCTGGGCGCGGCTGGTTGGCTGCTCGCCGCGTCCGGCGACGAGGACCGCAAGCAGGCCCTGCTGCTCACCGTTTCCGATGCGATCGGTCCGGCTACGGGTGATTACATCATCCGCGGCATCGAACGTGCCGGACGCGATGAGGCGGAGCTCGTGGTCCTGAAGCTCGACACCCCGGGAGGCCTCGATTCGTCGATGCGGGAGATCGTCAAGGCGATGCTGGCCTCGGAGGTTCCGGTGGTGACCTACGTCCACCCGGCAGGAGGGCGCGCCGCGAGCGCCGGCACCTACATGCTGTATGGCTCGCACGTGGCGGCGATGACACCGGCGACCAATATCGGCTCGGCGACACCGGTGCAGATGGGCGGCGGATTCCCAGGTCTGGACGACGGCGATAGCCGGCCGTCCCGTGGCGACGACCGAAACGACCGCGATACGGAGAAAAAAGACGAGTCGGCTGAGAATGCGAACGGTGACGCGAGCGGTGACGACGACGCGGCCGCTGAAGCACCCGATGCCGAAGAGAAGAAGGACGAGGCGCGTCGCGGAGATACCGCGATGGAGCGCAAGGTCCTGGAGGATGCCGTCTCGTACATCCGGGGACTTGCCGAGCGCTTCGGCCGCAACGCCGACTGGGCCGAGGAAGCGGTGCGCGAAGGCTCCAACATCGGTGCCCGCGAGGCCCTGGAACTGAATGTGATCGAGTTCGTGGCCGAGAACCTCGAGGATCTGCTCGAGCAGCTCGACGGCCACAGCGTGCGTATGGCCTGGGGCGAAAAGGTCCTGGACACCGCCAACATCGAGGTGATCCGGGTCGATCCCGATTGGCGCACCAACCTGCTGGCGGTGATCACCAGCCCGAATATCGCGTATATCCTGATGCTGATCGGCATCTACGGCATCATTTTCGAACTCTCCAACCCCGGGGCGATCTATCCTGGTGTCATCGGGGCAATCTCGCTGGTACTGGCCTTCTACGCGCTGCAGGTGATGCCGGTGAACTACGCCGGCCTGGCGCTCATTCTTCTGGGGCTGATCTTCATGGTCGCCGAGGCCTTCCTCCCGAGTTTCGGGATATTGGGCATCGGTGGCATGATCTCTTTCATCACGGGCTCCATCATTCTCTGGGACGATCCGGACTTGAATATCTCGCTTCCACTGGTTTTTGGTACCGCCCTCGTCGTGGGTGTCTTCTCGATCTGGGTGCTCGGACGTCTGATCCGGCTACGCAAGGTCAAGCCGACCATCGGCCGAGACGAAATGATCGGCATGATCGGCGAGGCGCGCGAGGACTTCGACCGCAGCGGGCGCGTATACGTCCACAGCGAGCTGTGGACGGCCGAGACCACCGAGCCGGTGGAGGAAGGACAGAAAGTCCGCGTCGTTGGTCTAGAGGGGCTGCGCCTTCGGGTCGAACCGGTGTCGGATGACGCTGGCGCGAGGGCCGCATCGACGTCCTGATTGCTCTTCCCGACCGTTCGCGATAACCAACGGTTTCAAACAACCCAAGTGAAGGAGAAGTCGTCATGACAGGAGCCTATCTTTTCCCGTTAGTGGTGGTTGTCGCGCTGATCGCGATGTCCATCAAGGTGCTGCGCGAATACGAGCGCGGCGTGGTCTTCTTCCTGGGGCGTTTCCAGGCCGTGAAGGGCCCTGGCCTGATCATCATCATTCCTGGCATCCAACAGATGGTGAAGGTCGACCTGCGTATCATCACGCTCGACGTGCCCAGCCAGGACGTGATTTCGCAGGACAACGTGACCGTGCGCGTGAACGCGGTGCTGTATTTCCGCGTGGTCGATTCGGCGAAGTCCGTGATCCAGGTCGAGGACTACTTCTCCGCGACGAGCCAATTGGCACAGACCACGCTCCGTTCGGTGCTTGGCAAGCACGACCTGGATGAAATGCTCTCCGAACGCGACAAGCTGAACGCCGACATCCAGGAGATCCTGGACTCCCAGACCGATTCCTGGGGCATCAAGGTCACCAATGTCGAGATCAAGCACGTCGACCTGAACGAGTCGATGATCCGTGCCATCGCTCGGCAGGCCGAGGCCGAGCGCGAACGTCGCGCGAAGGTCATTCACGCCGAGGGCGAACTGCAGGCGGCGGAGAAGCTGTCGCAGGCGGCAGAGATCATCAGCAAGAACCCGGCGGCTCTGCAGCTGCGTTACCTGCAGACCATGGCCGACATGTCCAACAGCAGCCAGGCCAACACCATCTTCTTCCCGCTGCCGCTGGAACTGACCAAGGTCTTCGACGCCATTGCCGGAAAATTCGGTGCCCACGGCACCGCGGCCGGTGCGAAGAGCGACTGAGGTCGCCACGGTGGGGCAGGGGTCCGGGGCAGCGCGCCCGGACCCCTTGCTCGACCGGTTTCTGGACGAACTCTGGGCGGTCGACGGACTGGCCCGACTCACCCTCGACGCCTACCGGCGTGATCTGACGGCTCTGTCGGTCTGGCTCGCGGATCGCGGTTCGGCGCTGGCCGAAGCGAGCCGCGCGGACCTGCTGGCGTTCCTTGGGGCGCGGATGCAGGCTGGATCCCGCCCCAAGTCGGTCGCGCGTTGGCTCTCCAGTCAGCGGCGCTTCTATCGCTTCCTGGTCGCTGCGGGGGTGCGCCGGGACGACCCGACTGCCCGTATCGATGCGCCGAGCATTGGCAGACCGCTGCCGGACAGCCTCTCGGAGTCCCAGGTCGAAGCGCTGCTGGCGGCTCCCGAGACCGGGACGCCCATCGGTCTGCGCGACAGAGCCATGCTCGAACTGCTGTATGCAACCGGGTTGCGGGTGTCCGAGCTGGTGACTCTGGAGCAATCGCAGGTGAATCCCCGGCAGGGCGTGCTGCGAGTGACGGGCAAGGGCTCGCGCGAGCGGCTGGTTCCGCTGGGGGAGGAGGCCGCGGACTGGCTGCGGCAATATCTGGACGAGGCGCGGCCGGCGCTGATGCAGGGGCATCCGCCCGCCGAGGCCGTGTTTGTGACTCGCCGCGGGGCGGGAATGACCCGCCAGGCGTTCTGGTACCGGATCAAGCAGTACGCCGCGGCGGCCGGCGTTGCCGCGACGCTGTCGCCGCATACCCTGCGCCATGCCTTTGCCACCCACCTGCTCGATCACGGGGCCGACCTGCGCGTGGTCCAGATGCTGCTGGGACACAGCAGCCTGTCGACCACGCAGATCTACACGCACGTGGCGCGCGCGCGTCTGCAGGCCCTCCACGCGCGGCATCACCCACGGGGTTGACGCAACTCTTTGGTCCGCGCGCAGTCCCACGCGGCAGCGCGGTGGTACACTTCCCCCGGTTTTTTCACCTGACGAGACGGTTGCATGCTGATGATGCGAAACATCCTGATGTCCTTGCTGGCCGTGATGGCCATATCCCCGGCGGTCGCCACCGAGGTGATCGAGAAGCGAATGGCCGAGGTCGTGCCGACCGTCAGTCCGGATTCGATCCAGCCGACGGCCATGGCCGGTATCTTCGAGGTCCGCTATGGAACGGACATCTTCTACGTCTCGGAGGACGGGCGTTTCCTGCTTCAGGGCAGCCTGATCGATCTGGAATCGCGGCAGAATCTGACCGAGAAGGCGAAGCGCAGCGTGCGCGCGGAAATCTTTGCGGAAATTCCGGATGCCGAACTGACCGTGTACACGCCCGAGGGCCGGATTCGGCATACGCTGAACGTGTTCACCGACCCCCAGTGCCCCTTCTGCCGTCAGATGCACGACGACATGGAGAAGTACCTCGAGGCCGGCATCCAGGTGCGTTATTTCATGTACCCGGTTCTTGGAAGGCAGTCACCGGAGATCATGCGTGATGTCTGGTGTGCCGACAGCCGCACGGATGCCATGGACCGTGCCAAGGCGGGTCTCGCGGTCGCTTCCCGGGATTGCCCCACCCCGGCGGAAGAGCATCTGACGCTGGGCCGGGAAATGGGCATCACCGGCACGCCGGCGAGCGTCACCAGCGATGGCCAACTCATCTCCGGCTTCCGTCCCGTGGTCGAGATGCTGATGATGCTGGAATCCCAATAAATTGGAACCCCAATAAATCGGGAGGAGCTAGTACAGCAGGGAAACCATTTTCCGGCGATACTGGTTGACCAGTTCGTGCCGTGGCCCGAGCACCTCGAACGCGGCGAGCATGCCCTTGTGCCCGGCATTGTCGCTGTAGTTCCGGTGGCGCTGCATCAGCTTCAGATACAGGTCCAGCGCCTCCTGGTTGCGTCCGGCAACCATGTAGGCCGCGGCAAGCCGCTCGAGCCCCTTCGGGTCATCCTCGTTGTCGCGGACCGCCTGCTCCAGTGCCGCAAGGTCGGCGCCGCTCAGCGTCTTCGCGAAGACCAGACGGGCGCGCAGCTGCTTCACGGCCTCCTGTTCGTGCACATCCATCGGCAGCAGGTTCAGCTGTGCCTCTGCGCCCTCGGGGTCGCCGGCATCCAGCAGTGCCCGGGCAAGATCGACCTTCAGCACATGGTGGTCGGGATCGTTCGCAACCGCCGACTGCATGTCCGCGACGGCGCCGGCGGCATCGCCGGCTTCCAGCTTCGCCAGCGCCTGTTCCCGGATCCGGTCCGAGGGCCGCTCCACATGCCGGTCGATGATGGCGCGGATTGCCGATTCGGGCTGCACGCCCATGAACTGGTCCACCGGCTGCCCATGGCGGAAACACACCACCGTCGGCAGGCTGCGCACGCCGAACTGGCTGGCGAGGCCCTGCTGCTCGTCACTGTTGACCTTGGCCAGGCGGACCTTGCCGCCGTATTCGTCGACCAGCTTCGCCAGCACCGGCATCAGCATCTTGCAGGGAGCACACCAGTCGGCCCAGAAGTCGACCAGCACCGGACGGCGGAAGGACTCCTCGATGACGGCTGCCTCGAAGTTGCCGGCGGTGACGTCGAGAAGGTCGTTGGTTGCTTCTACCATGAAGAACTCCGGAATCGGTTGTCTGGGGACATTGTCGGGCCGAATGCGGCGATTTCAAGCCTGCGGCGTCGCATTTCCCGGGGCTTGATCGTGCGCCAGAGGCACGCACCGCACTACACTACGGCCTGCCGACATCCGGAGGAAGGCCGCAGGTGAGTTATTCCGCATCCGACATTGAAGTCCTCGAGGGGCTGGACCCGGTCCGCAAACGCCCGGGGATGTACACCGACACCTCGCGGCCCAATCATCTGGCCCAGGAAGTCATCGACAACTCGGTGGACGAGGCCATCAGCGGCTTCGCGAAGAACATTGACGTGACCCTGCACAAGGATGGCTCCCTGTCGGTGACCGATGACGGCCGCGGCATGCCGGTGGACGAGCATCCACGCGAAAAATGTCCCGGTATCGAGGTGATCCTGGGCCGCCTGCACGCGGGCGGCAAGTTTTCGGACAAGAATTATCAGTTCTCCGGAGGACTGCACGGCGTCGGCGTGTCGGTGGTGAACGCCCTGTCGAAGCATCTCGAGGTCTGGATCCGGCGTGACGGCCGGGAGTACAACATGGCCTTTGCCGGCGGTCACAAGGTCAGCGACCTCGAGGTCGTGGGCGAAGTCGCCCGGCGCAACACCGGTACCCGGTTGCAGTTCTGGCCCGATCCGCAGTACTTCGATAGTCCCCGTTTCTCGGTGCCTCGGCTGAAACACGTGCTGCGGGCCAAGGCGGTCCTGTGCCCGGGCCTGAATGTGAGTTTTGCCGACGAAGTCACCGGCGAGCAGTGCCAGTGGCATTACGCCGACGGTCTCAAGGACTACCTGGTCGAGGCGCTGGAGGGGCTGGAGCGACTACCGCATGACCCGTTCATGGGCTCGGTGGCCGGCCGGAAGGAGGCGGTGGACTGGGCGGTCCTCTGGTTGCCCGAGGGCGGCGAGGCGGTGGCCGAGAGCTATGTGAACCTCATCCCGACCCCGTTGGGCGGCACCCATGTGAACGGTCTGCGCACCGGGCTCACCGAGGCGGTGCGGGAATTCTGCGAGTTCCGCAGCCTGGTACCGCGAGGTGTGAAGCTGGCCCCGGACGATGTCTGGGAGCGGGTCGCCTACGTGGTCTCGTTCAAGATGCAGGATCCGGGCTTCGCGGGACAGACCAAGGAGAGGCTGTCCTCGCGCGAGGCGGCGCCATTCGTCTCCGGGGTGGTCAAGGACAGCTTCAGCCTTTGGTTGAACCAGCATCCGACGATGGGCGAGCGCATCGCCGAACTGGCGATCCAGAATGCACAGCGGCGCCAGCGCGCCGGGCGCAAGGTGGTGCGCAAGAGGCTCACCCAGGGGCCGACGCTGCCCGGGAAACTGGCCGATTGCGCCAGCCAGGATCTCGCCCGCACCGAACTGTTCCTGGTCGAGGGTGATTCCGCCGGCGGCTCCGCGAAGCAGGCGCGCGACCGCGAATTCCAGGCGATCATGCCGCTGCGGGGCAAGATCCTGAATTCCTGGGAGGTCGATCCCGACCAGGTCCTGGGATCGCAGGAAATCCACGACATCAGCGTCGCGGTGGGCGTGGACCCCGGCAGCGCCAAGCTGGACGGCCTTCGCTACGGCAAGGTCTGCATCCTGGCCGATGCGGATTCCGACGGCGCCCACATCGCCACGCTGCTCTGCGCGCTGTTCGTACGCCATTTTCGGCCGCTGGTCGAGGGCGGGCACGTCTACGTCGCGATGCCGCCGCTGTTCCGCGTCGATTTGGGCAAGGAGGTCTTCTACGCCCTCGACGATGCCGAACGCCAGGGCATCCTGGATCGCATCGCCGCCGAGAACCGGCGCGGCAAGGTCGCGGTGACCCGGTTCAAGGGCCTGGGCGAGATGAACCCGCTGCAGTTGCGCGAGACGACGATGAACCCGGACACGCGCCGCCTGGTGCGCCTGACCGTCGAGGAGGGCGACGACACCGCGAGCCTGCTGGACATGCTGCTCGCGAAGAAACGGGCCGGCGACCGCAAGCAGTGGCTGGAAGTGAAGGGCCACCTCGCCGAGGTTTGAGCGCTCCATTCCTTATTCAGGGGGGGCATAGCGCCGGGCGAAGCGATTCTCTGGCCCCGGTCGCGGGTGTCGGCAGCAGGGATGCTGCCCGTCAAGCTTACAGGGATGTATTCACGGCGTCCCGCGACCGGGGCCAGAGAGTCGCTTCATTCCCCTGGGGCGGGTGTTGTACCGGTGAGCCTCTGGAGGGCCCATTCCACATGCTCGCGCACCAGTGGCGACGGGTGCTCGGAGCGCCGTCCCAGCGCAGCGAGCGCCTCGGCGCTCGCCGGGCCGTTGCCCAAGGCCACCGCGATGTTGCGCAGCCAGCGCTCGTGGCCGATGCGCCGGATCGCCATACCGGCGGTCCGGTCGAGGAAGCTGGACTCGTCCCAGTCGAACAGTTCGACCAGCGATGGCGAATCCAACCCGTGACGCGCGGCGAAATCCGGCTCCACGCTGACTTCGGCGAAGCGGTTCCACGGGCAGACCAGCTGGCAGTCGTCACAGCCGTAGATGCGGTTGCCCATCAACGGCCGCAGCGGTTCCGGAATCGCGCCGTGGTGCTCGATGGTCAGGTAGGAGATGCAGCGCCGCGCATCCAGGTCGTAAGGGCCGCGGAAGGCACGTGTGGGGCAGATGTCCAGGCAGGCGGTGCAGTTGCCGCAATGGGCTTCGACCCGGTCGTCCACCGGCAGCGGGAGATCCGTGAACAGTTCGCCGAGAAAGAACCAGGATCCCGCCTCGCGGGCGAGCAGGTTGGTGTGCTTGCCGATCCAGCCCAGACCCGCCTGCTCGGCCAGCCCCTTTTCCAGTATCGGCGCGCTGTCCGTGAAGGCGCGATAGCCGAAGGGACCGATCTCGGCCTCGATCCGGCGCGCGAGTTGCTGGATCCGACGGCGCAGCAGCTTGTGGTAGTCGCGGCCAAGCGCGTAGCGCGAGACATAGGCGCGAGCCGGGTCGGCCAGGATCCTCCAGGGGTCGCCCGAGTCCGGGGGCAGGTAATCCATTCGCAGGCTGATGATCCGCTGCACGCCGGGAACGAGCAGCGACGGATCGCGGCGCAGGGGGGCACGATCCCGCATCCATTGCATGTCACCGTGAGAGCCGGTGTCCAGCCAGCGGTCCAGGTGATCCGCGTGCTCGCCGACATCGGCGGGGCTGATTCCCACCCCCTGGAAGCCGAGTTCGCCCGCCCAGGCGCGGATGCGCTCGGCGAGCTCGCGGCATTGGCTTTGCGACAGGGATTGCGGCACGATTCCGGTCATGGCCCTTGGCGGTGTTTACAGCATGAATGATGAACCGATGACCGTTCCCATTGCCAACCGCCTCTTCGGAGAGGCTGGAATGCGCGAACTCGATCGCCGGGCGATGGCGCTGCCGGGGATGGGCGGCGGCAAGCTGATGGAACGCGCTGGCGCGGCCCTGCTCGAGGCTCTGTCGGAAGGCTTCCCACAGGCGCGGACGCTCGGTGTGCTCTGCGGCCCCGGCAACAATGGCGGGGATGGCTTCGTGCTGGCGCGCCTCGCCGCCGAGGCGGGCTGGACCGTGACCGTGCACGCCGGTGAAGCCGGTGGCCGGCCCGACTCCGATGGTGCCCGTGCGCGCCGCGCGTGGATCGACAGCGGTGGGGAAATCCGGCCGCTCGACGCGTTCTCTCCCGACCTCGGCGAGGTCTGGGCCGACTGTCTCTTCGGCATCGGGCTCGGGCGGCCCATTGAGGCGCCATTCGCACCACTGATCGAGACACTGAACCACTCCGGCGTGCCGGTGCTCGCCGCCGATGTGCCCTCCGGCGTGCTCATCGATTCCGGCTCGGTGCGCGGAGCCGCGGTGCGTGCGCGGCTGACCGTGACCATGATCGCGAACAAGTTCGGTCTCTGTACCGGTGCCGCGGTCGACCATGCGGGACAGGTGCGCGTGGCGGCGCTGAATCTTCCCGCGTCGCTGTTCGAGGGAGTGCCCTGGATCGCCACCCGGGTCACGCCGGAACAGGCGCCGCGCGGGCTGCCGTCGCGCAGGCCCGCGGCGCACAAGGGTGATTTCGGTCACCTGCTGGTGGTCGGTGGGGCGCCTGGCTATTCCGGTGCCGCCCGGCTGACCGCTGCGGCGGCCCTGCGCGCCGGCGCCGGCCGCGTGACGCTGGTGACCCACCCGGAACATGCCGCGCTTGCGAACCTGGACCGTCCCGAACTCATGGTGCGTCCGGCGCAGGCGGCGCGCGACATCGACGCCCTCCTGGCGGGAGCGGATGCAGTGGCCGTGGGTCCTGGTTTGGGTCAGGACGCCTGGGCCCGCGCCCTGTGGCCGGCGGTCGCGGACTGGCGCGGCCCCCTGGTCGTGGACGCGGATGCCCTGAACCTGCTGGCGCAGGCGCCGCGACGGCGGGACGACTGGATATTGACGCCGCACCCCGGCGAGGCCGGTCGCCTTCTCGGCAGCAATGCCGCGACGGTGAATGCGGATCGGCTCGCGGCCTTGCGGGAGCTGCAGGATCGCTATGGCGGGACGGTCCTGCTCAAGGGGGCAGGGACCCTGGTGGGGGCGGGAGTCGTGCCGGGACCGCGGGGAACGCCGGCCTGCATCACCGGCGGCCATCCGGGCATGGCGACGGCCGGCATGGGTGACGTATTGACGGGCATCATCGGCGCCCTGCGTGCGCAGGGTCTCGATGCCGGGGCCGCGGCCGTGACCGGTGCAGCCTTGCACATCGCCGCAGCGTGTACCGCGGCGCAACGCCTGGGCGGGGAGCGCGGCCTGCTTGCCGGCGACGTGATCGAAGCCCTTCCCGCCAGCGGTGCCGGCTCTGGAGCATGAGCCATCCCGGCTTCTTCCTCGCCGACGCTGAGGCCACCGAAAGGGCGGGTGCGGCGCTGGCGCAGTGTCCCGGCCTGGAACAGGTGCGCCAGATCCACTTGCAGGGCGATCTGGGCGCGGGGAAGACCACCCTGGTGCGCGGCCTTCTGCATGCGCTCGGTCATCGTGGCACGGTTCGAAGCCCGACCTATACCCTGCTGGAGCCCTATGAACTTCCCGGTCTGACGGTCCTGCATTTCGACCTGTACCGGGTTGCTGACCCGGAGGAACTCGAGTACCTCGGGGTGCGCGAGCAGAGCGATGCGCGGACCCTGTGGCTGGTGGAGTGGCCCGACAGGGGCGCAGGCTGGCTGCCCACGCCGGAACTGGTGGCCGTGCTGCGCCAGGACGGCGACGGGCGCCGGCTGTCATTTTCAGGTCCGCAGGCCGGAATCATCGCTGCCCAGATGGGAGACTTCTGACGGCGCAGTCAGAGTCATCGGTATGTCTTTCAAATGCCGCAAAATTCTTTCTTGCATTTTCACGCGGAAGGTCCACAATGTAGGCAGAGCCCCTGATCGCAAAGGGATTGTCTGTGGCAAAAACGCATCAACCGAATCAACGTCGACGCCTGTTGCTGAAGGGCCTGGCTGGCTTTGGGCTGGGCGTGGCGCCAATCTCTGCCTGGGCCAACTCCGGGTTGCAGAGGGTGCGCATGTCGGTGGATGGCCAGACAACCCGACTCGTCTTCGACATGGAAGGGCCGGCCGACTACAACATTTTCGCCCTGGAATCCCCGGATCGGGTGGTGGTGGATCTTTCCGGCGCCCGAGCGCTGGAGTCGCTGGACGTGCCCTCGAACCCCCGATCCCTGGTCGAGGGCGTACGTTACGCCCAGCGCAACGGGAACGATCTGCGCGTGGTACTGGACCTGCGCGCCCCCGCGGATCAGCACAGCTTCGTGTTGCTGCCCGCTCAAGGTTCACCGCACCGGTTGGTGCTGGACCTGACGGAGCGCCCGCGCAGCGTGACCGTTGCACGGATGGTGCCCGACACGAATTCCGTGGTGCGGCCCGATCAAATGCGCGAACCGCTTCGGGACTTGATCGTGGCCATCGACCCCGGTCATGGCGGGCACGATCCCGGCGCGATCGGTGCGGGCGGCACCCGGGAAAAGGACGTGGTGCTGCAGATTGCGCGCCGCTTGGCGGAGCGGGTGGAACGCGAACCCGGCATGCGCCCGGTCCTGATCCGTACCGGCGACTACTTCCTGCCCCTGCGCGAGCGTATCAGCCGGGCGCGTGCGGCCCAGGCCGACGTCTTTCTGTCCATTCACGCCGATGCGATACAGGATCGCCGGGTTCAGGGTTCGTCCGTCTACATCCTGTCCGACCGTGGTGCGTCGAGCGAGGCGGCGAGATTCCTTGCGCAGCGTGAGAACAGCGCGGACCTGCGTCTGGGCGGGGTGCCGATCGAGAGCAAGGACGATTCCCTGACCAGCGTGTTGCTGGACCTCGCCCAGAGCGGCAGTCTGGAGGCCAGTCATTCCCTGGCCAACCGGCTGATCTCTGAGATGCACCGGGTCGGCAAGGTGCGCAAACCCGAGGTCGAACGGGCGAACTTCGCGGTGCTGCGGTCCCCCGATGTGCCGTCGGTGCTGATCGAGGCGGCGTTCATCTCCAACCCCTCGGAAGAGCGCAAGCTGCGCACCGAGAGTTTCCAGAACTCCCTGGCCGACGCGATCCTGACCGGTCTGCGCGCCTATTTCTCCACCCATGCACCGCCCGGGACGATCATTGCCGAGGGCCGGCGCGACCGGCACATCATTCGTCCGGGCGAGACCCTGTCGGTGATCGCCGACCGCTACCGGATGTCGGTCGCCGAACTGCGCGCGGTGAACGACCTCCCGAGTGATCGCATCTTCGCCGGTCAGGTCCTGCAGATTCCGTCCCGGGGCAGTTGATCCGGGACGGGTTCTTCGCGCTGCGCTTCGACGAAGGGTCGCGTCGCTTTCTGCAGGTCCCGGTTCTGGGCTAGTCTAGGGTCCTGTCACACGTCTGACAGGACCCTGCATTCTTTGCGCCCGGACCCCTCGTGCCGATACAGAAGCTTCCCCCACAGCTGATCAGCCAGATCGCGGCCGGCGAGGTGATCGAACGTCCCGCCTCCGTGGTGAAGGAACTGATCGAGAACAGCATCGACGCGGGCGCGCGTCGAGTCCGGGTGGAACTGGAGCAGGGCGGAGTGCGCCTGATCCGGATCACCGACGATGGCAGTGGCGTCCCTTCGGAGGAGCTCCCGCTGGCGCTTTCCCGGCACGCCACCAGCAAGGTCGCCGAGTGGAGTGATCTCGAGTCCCTGCACACCCTCGGCTTTCGCGGCGAGGCGCTGCCCTCGATCGCCTCGGTGGCGCGCCTGATCATGACCTCCGCGGTGGCTGGGGCGCGCAGCGGCTGGCGCCTCGGAGGTGACGGTTCGGATGCATTCGTCGAGCCGGTACCGGCGGCCCACCCGCAGGGAACCACGGTCGAGATCCGGGACCTGTTCTTCAACGTACCGGCGCGGCGCAAGTTTCTGCGTACCGAGCGTACCGAGTACCTGCACTGCGAAGACGTGGTGCGTACGCATGCGGCGGTGCGGCCGGAGATCGCCTTTGAACTGCGCCACAACGGCCGACAGACTCTGGATCTGCCTGCCGTGGAGCCCGCAGGCGCCGCCGGGCGTGTGGCGGCACTGCTCGGCGAGGGGTTCCTGGAACATGCCTTCGAAATCGAAGAGGAAGGTTCCGGGCTGCGCCTGTGCGGCTGGTTGGGCGCGCCGACGCACGCCCGGTCGCAGGCGGACCAGCAGTATTTTTTCGTGAACGGTCGGCCGGTGCGAGACCGGGTGCTGGCCGCGGCGGTGCGCAGGGCCTACCGCGACGTTTTGTACCAGGGGCGGCATCCCGTGTTCATCCTGTTCCTCGATCTGGATCCGGCCGGGGTCGACGTCAATGCCCATCCGGCCAAGCACGAAGTCCGTTTCCGGGACGGGCGCCTCGTGCACGATTTCATTTTTCGGACTCTGCATCGCGCGCTGGCCGACCTGCGCCCGGGGGATGACGGCCGCCAGCAGCCGGCGGTCCATTCGGCCGGCACCGCGGCCCCGCCCGGCAGCAATGCTTTCCCTGGAACACCGGTAGCCTATCCGCGTGCGGCCTTTGCGGAGAACCGGGCGCCCAGGGATACGCACTGGGAGCTGCCGCTGCCGCATGTCAGCGAGCCGCCCGGAGGGGCGGTGGCTCCTGTCTCGGCCCCGCCGGCCGCGCGTCCGTGGTCACCCGCGGCCGCCGAGGGCGTGGCGCCGCCCCTGGGCTTTGCGATCGGGCAGGTGGCGGACATCTTCATCCTTGCCGAGAACGCCCGCGGTCTGGTCCTGGTGGATATGCATGCGGCGCACGAGCGCATCACCTACGAGCGGTTGAAGACCGAATGGCGTGAGGCGCGCGTGACCCGCCAGCCGTTGCTGGTACCGGAGACGATCGCGGTCACCCGCGCCGAGGCGGAACTGGTCGAGACGTCCGCCGAGCTCCTGCGCGGCCTGGGTTTCGAGCTCGACCGCGCGGGGCCCGATGCCGTGATGCTTCGGGCGGCGCCGGCGCTGCTGCAGGGTCGGGAACTGGGCCAACTGGTCCGGGATCTGCTGGCCGACCTGCACCACCTCGGGCACGCCGATCGGGCGGAGGCCGCGCTGGATGCGGTGCTGAGTACGATGGCCTGCCATGGCTCGGTACGGGCGGGCCGGCGTCTGAGTCTGCCGGAGATGAACCGTCTGCTGCGCGACATGGAGGCGACCGACAACAGCGGTCAATGCAACCACGGCCGGCCGACCTACGTCGAGCTCGACCGGCAGGCCCTGGATCGCCTCTTCCTGCGCGGGCGCTGAGCGCGTGCGCGAATCCGTGCTCCTGCTCATGGGCCCGACCGCCGCCGGCAAGACGGCTCTGGCTCTGGAACTCGCGGACCGGATCGGGGGCGAGATCGTCAGCGTCGATTCGGCGCTCGTTTACCGGGGGATGGACATCGGCACCGCCAAGCCCAGCGCCGAGGAGCGGGCGCGGGTCCCGCACCACCTGATCGATGTCCGCGACCCGGAGGAGACCTGGTCCGCGGCGGATTTCGTGGAGCATGCCCAGCGGCTGATCGGCGAGATCCAGTCGCGTGATCGCGTCCCGATGCTGGTCGGCGGCACCATGCTCTACTTCCGCGCCCTGCTCGACGGTTTGGATGCGATGCCCGCGATCGATCCGGAAGTCCGCGCCACCCTGCGGGCACGCCTTCCGGTGGAAGGTGCCGAGCGCCTGCACGACGAACTGCGTGGCGTCGACCCGGTATCGGCGCAACGGATCCATCCGAATGACCCGCAGCGGATCCTGCGCGCGCTGGAGGTCTACCGAAGCACCGGGCGTCCGCTGGCATCGTTCCAGTCCGCCCCGGTCGGCACCGTGCCGCGGCACTGGCGCCGGTTCGCATTGTGGCCCGAGGATCGCGAGTGTCTGCGCAAACGCATCGCCGAGCGCTTCGACCGCATGCTGGCCAGCGGCTTCACCGGGGAATTGCGCGCGCTGATGGAACGCCCCCTGCTGACCGCTAGCCACGCATCACAGCGCGCGGTGGGTTATCGCCAGGGTTGGCAATGGCTGTCCGGCGAAATCGGCCCGGAAGAATTCCGTGAGCGCGCGATCACCGCGACCCGGCAACTGGCGAAGCGTCAGTTGACCTGGCTTCGCGGCATGCGGGGGCACGGCCTCGAGTACCTTCCCGCAGAGCGCGTGCGGGTCGAAGATCTGCTCGACGGCGCCGATCGGTGAGTGCAGCCGGCCCCGCAGGTGGTGATTCTACCCATGGTCGCGGGGGATTTTACGGGTAATTATGGCGCGGGGCTTGGCTGGCGATATGCTATCGTCCGGAAACGTCCGGTCTGACCAAGCGCACCTGCAGTTAACACGGAAAAAGGAATCTCAATCATGGCAAAAGGGCAGATGCTACAAGAACCCTTCCTCAATGCATTGCGCAGGGACCGCATACCGGTGTCTGTCTACCTGGTGAACGGGATCAAGCTCCAGGGACAGATCGAGTCCTTCGACCAGTTTGTCGTGCTGCTCAAGAGCGCGGTCTCGCAGATGGTCTACAAGCACGCGATTTCCACCATCGTGCCCGCCCGGCAGGTACGGTTGCATCTCGAGGGTGAAGAGCCGCCCGCGGAGGAACAGAATTCGTAATCCCATTTTGGAGTGGACGGGCCTTGTTTGAGCGTCCCGAGAGCGGCGATCGCACCTTGCTGGTCGCCCTGGCCATTGGCGATGTGGCCGATATGGAGGCGCAGACGCAGGAGTTCAGGGACCTGGCGGAGTCCGCCGGGGCCGACGTCGTCGGCGTGATCTCGGGAAGCCGCCGGCAGCCGGATTCCCGCTTCTTCGTCGGTTCCGGCAAGGCCGACGAGGTGGCCGCCGCAGTCGCCTCAGCCGGCGCCGATGTGGCGATCTTCAATCATCCGCTGTCGCCGAGCCAGGAGCGCAACCTGGAGCGGCACTTGAAGTGCCGGGTGCTGGACCGCTCCGGGCTGATCCTCGACATCTTCGCCCAGCGGGCGCGTTCCCATGAGGGCAAGCTTCAGGTCGAACTCGCCCAGCTCCGGCACATGTCGACGCGCCTGGTCCGTGGCTGGACCCACCTCGAACGTCAGAAGGGCGGCATCGGACTGCGTGGCCCGGGCGAAACCCAGCTCGAGACCGACCGGCGCCTGCTGGCGGGGCGCATCAAGCACATCGAGCGGCGGCTGGACAAGGTGCAGCGTGCGCGCGAGCAGGGCCGGCAGGCGCGCCGCCGCGCCGAGACACCCACCGTGGCCCTGGTCGGCTATACCAATGCGGGCAAGTCGACCCTGTTCAACCGCATGACCGAGGCCCAGGTCTATGTCGCCGACCAGCTGTTCGCGACCCTGGACCCGACGCTGCGGCGCCTGGATCTTGCTCCGCACCAGTCGGTGATTCTCGCCGACACCGTGGGCTTCGTCCGCGATCTGCCCCACGAACTGATTGCGGCATTCAAGGCCACGCTGACCGAGACCCGCGAGGCGGCACTGCTGCTCCACGTGATCGATGCCTCCGACCCGGAACGCGACGCGCACATCGCGCAGGTCGAGGACGTGCTCGAGGAGATCGGCGCCGGCGAGGTGCCGATCTGGCGCATCTACAACAAGATCGACCAGTTGCCCGACGCCGACGACGGTGACACGCGACGCTTCGGTGGCGACGCCCTGTGGCTCTCGGCCGTCACCGGCGTCGGGCTGGCCGAGCTGGAGCAGCGTCTGGCGCGTCATTTCACCGAGACGATGTTCCGCGGCTGGGTGTCCCTGCCCGCCGCGTCCGGCAGGCTGCGCAGCCGGTTGTTCGCCGAAAAGGCGGTCGAGTCCGAGCAGACTGGTGCCGCGGGTGTGATGCACCTGCGGCTCAATCTCCCGGAGCGTTCGCTGCGCGCGCTGTTGCGCGAGGCGGGGCTGGACGAGGATCCGGAAAGCCTGCGCGTCGGACGGGAACCGGGGGCGGACGATCCCGGCGACCAGCAGCCGGCCCTTGCCGAGACCTCCCGCCGCAGTTAGCGTGAAAGTCACAGCCCAGTTAGGTCGGGTTAGCGCAGCGTAACCCGACGACGTCCCGGGGACGACGCTATTTCGCGCCCATGAGGTGGGGTGCGAGGCCCGTCGGGTTACGCCCTTTGGGCTAACCCGACCGACAGTTTGCGGCTTTTCATCGTCTGGGGAACGCAGGATTGTGAAGGTTAGTTCGTCGTGGCGGGTGGCCTGCAACCTGGGCAGGCCTTGATCAGGCGCCGCTTCCCGGAGACCTGCATGAACCCCGAACCGCCCGCCAAAGTGACGCGATATGTTCCAGGGGTTAGACTAAGGGGTCATGTCCGGGGCGGGCAGGCGAAAGTGGCGGAATTGGTAGACGCGCTGGATTTAGGTTCCAGTGGGGCAACCCGTGAGAGTTCGAGTCTCTCCTTTCGCACCATCCTGATCGTGGGCATGCACACCTTTTTTCATTGCGCCGGGACGGCGCGTTTTCCCGAATCTCAGATTTCACGCGAGGCCATCTGATGCAAGTTTCTGTTGAATCCACCGGCAGCCTGGACCGCAGGATGACGGTGCAGTTTCCGCCCGACCGGGTCGACTCCGAGGTGGAAAAGCGCTTGAAAGCGTTGACCAAGCGGGTACGGATCGATGGCTTCCGCCCCGGCAAGGTGCCGTTGAAGATCGTGCAGCAGCGCTATGGCGCCGGCGTCTATCAGGAGGTTCTGGGCGAGGTCCTGCAGGAGAGCTATCGCGAGGCCATCGAACAGGAGGGCATCGTGCCGGCCGGAGGGCCGAGCATCGAGCCGAAAATGATGGAACCGGGCAAGCCCATCGAATACATCGCCTCCTTCCAGGTGTTCCCGGAGGTTTCGGTGGCCGATCTTTCGGACGTGGAGATCGAGCGCCCGGTGGCGGAGATCGACGCCGCTGACGTGGAGCGTGTGATCGAGTCCCTGCGTACGCAGCAGCGCAGTTGGGCCGAGGTGCAGCGCGCCGCCGGCGAGGGTGATCGCGTCACGCTGGATTTCGTTGGGACACTGAACGGGGAGCCGTTCGAAGGTGGGCAGGCCGAGGGGTTCGCCGTTGAGATCGGCGCAGGGCGGCTGCTGCCCGACTTCGAGTCCCAGCTCGTGGGCGTCGAGCCAGGCCAGGAAAAGACCATCGACGTGACCTTCCCGGAGGATTATCCGGCGGAACATCTGAAGGGACAGGCCGTGCAGTTCGCCCTGAAGATCCACAAGGTCGAAGAACCGCGCCTGCCTGAGGTCGATGCCGATTTTGCCCGTGCATTCGGGGTCGCCGACGGCGATGTCGATAAACTGCGCGAAGAGGTGCGCGCGAACATGGGCCGGGAACTCGCCCAGAACATCAAGGGTCGGGTGAAGAAGCAGGTGATGGATGCGCTGGTCGCCAAGCATGATTTCGACCTGCCGAAGAGTCTGGTCCAGGGAGAGATCGATCGTCTGCGCACCGAGACCGAAAACCGCTTCGGCGGCGCCGCGCAGTCCCAGCCGCTGCCCGATTCCCTGTTCGAGGAGGAGGCGAAGCGCCGGGTCCGGCTGGGTCTGGTGGTGCGGGCGATCCTCGACGCCGAGAAGATCGAGGTCGAAAGCGATCGCCTGGAGCGGGAACTCGACGCCCTGGCGCAGACCTACGAGGATCCGGCCGAGGTGAAGCGGCATTACCGCAGCAACCCCCAGGCGATGGCCAGCATGGAATCGCTCGTGCTGGAGGATCAAGTTGTGGACTGGGTGCTCGAGAAGGCCCGCGTCACCGAGAAGCCAAGCAGTTTCGACGCCCTGATGAACACGAACAAGGAGATGACCGAATGACGCAACCGCTGGCAGGACCGGGTGCACAGCACACGCAGGCCCTCAACCTCGTGCCGATGGTCGTGGAGCAGACGGCACGGGGCGAGCGCGCCTACGACATCTACTCCCGGCTGCTGAAGGACCGCGTTGTGTTCTGTGTCGGTCCGGTCGAGGATTACATGGCCAATGTGATCGTGGCGCAGCTGCTGTTCCTGGAGTCGGAAAACCCGGACAAGGAGATCAGCCTCTACATCAACTCGCCCGGCGGAGCGGTGACCGCTGGCATGGCGATCTACGACACCATGCAGTTCATTCAGCCGCAGGTCAGCACGCTGTGCGTGGGCCAGGCCGCGAGCATGGGCGCGGTGCTGCTGGCGGGCGGTGCGCCCGGCAAACGCTACTGTCTGCAGCATTCGCGGGTGATGATTCACCAGCCGCTGGGCGGCTACCAGGGGCAGGCCACGGATATTGACATTCATGCCCGCGAGATCCTGAAGATCCGCGAAGAGCTCAACCAGTTGTTGGCCCGGCACTCGGGGCAGTCGGTGGAGACCATCCGCACCGACACCGAACGCGACCGGTTCATGACTGCCCCCGAGGCGAAGGAATACGGACTGATCGATCATGTCCTCGACAAGCGCGAGGTCAAGGCGAAGAAATGAGCCAGTCAACCGGACGTACCGGCGGCTCGCTTGCATCGGGGTCCTAAACGGGGCATGTTGGAACTGCAAGTCTATTCGCAGACCGAGGCATACGGATGAGCGACGAAAAATCTCCTCGCAATGATGGCAAGCTGCTGTACTGTTCATTTTGCGGCAAGAGCCAGCACGAGGTACGTAAACTCATCGCCGGGCCTTCCGTGTTCATCTGTGATGAATGCGTGGAGCTCTGCAACGACATCATCCGCGAGGAGATGCAGGAGGCGGGTCACGCCGAGCGCGACTCCCTGCCCAAGCCCCGCGAGATCCGTTCGATCCTGGACGAGTACGTGATCGGCCAGGACTCGGCCAAGAAGATCCTGTCGGTGGCAGTGTACAACCACTACAAGCGGCTCGAGGCGAAGTCCGGGAAGGATGACGTCGAACTGTCGAAGTCCAATATCCTGCTGATCGGGCCCACCGGCTCCGGCAAGACCCTGCTCGCCGAAACGCTGGCGCGGGTGCTGAACGTACCCTTCACGATCGCCGATGCGACCACGCTGACCGAGGCCGGTTATGTCGGGGAGGACGTGGAGAACATCATCCAGAAATTGCTGCAGAAGAGCGACTACGACGTCGAAAAGGCCGAGACCGGGATCGTCTACATTGACGAAATCGACAAGATCTCGCGCAAGTCCGACAACCCGTCCATCACGCGGGACGTATCGGGCGAGGGCGTGCAGCAGGCGCTGCTCAAGCTGATCGAGGGAACCACCGCCTCGGTGCCGCCGCAGGGCGGACGCAAGCATCCCCAGCAGGAGTTCCTGCAGGTCGATACCCGCAACATCCTCTTCATCTGCGGGGGGGCCTTCTCCGGGCTGGAAAAGGTGATCCAGCAGCGCGCCGAGAAGGGAGGCATCGGCTTCTCCGCCGAGGTGCGTTCCAAGGACAAGGATGCCTCCGGCAGCGGTTGGCTGAAAAAGCTGGAGTCGGAAGACCTCGTGCGTTACGGGCTGATCCCCGAGTTCGTCGGCCGGCTGCCGGTGCAGGCGACCTTGGAGGAGCTCGACGTGGCGGCCCTGATCACCATCCTGACCCAGCCGCGCAACGCCCTTGTGAAGCAGTACGGCCGTCTGTTCGAAATGGAAGGCGTGGAACTGGAGTTCCGTGAAGACGCGCTCGGTGCCATCGCGCAAAAGGCAATGGAACGCAAGACAGGCGCACGCGGCTTGCGTTCGATCATGGAAAACATCCTGCTCGACACCATGTACGAGCTGCCGTCGATGGAAAACGTCAGCAAGGTCGTGATCGACGAGGCGGTCATCCGCGGCGATGCCGAACCTTACCTGATCTACGAAAACGCCAATTTCGCCAAGCAGGCGGCGTCCGATTCCTGAGACCAGGGACCCCGGGGCGCCCGCCCCGGGCAGAACGTTCGCGTCCATCGCCTGTCCCACTTTCCAGGGCAGGCAAGCCGTACCCCATGCTCCTAACGCCCGCGGGTGCCGCCCTTGAAAACGACTCGATCATCCCAAGACTCATCCATTCCACTATTGCTGACCCTCGAGGGGACCCATGAATCAGAAGACCAGCTCCTCCCAGAACGACGTTGAATCGCCGGTGAAGCGGGTCGCCGTGTTGCCCCTGCGCGACGTGGTCGTCTATCCGCACATGGTGATCCCTTTGTTCGTCGGGCGCGAGAAATCGATCCGTGCCCTGGACTCCGCGATGTCCGAGAACAAGCAGGTTCTGTTGGTGGCGCAGAAGAGCGCTGAGATCGATGAGCCCGAGGCCAAGGACCTGCACGACATCGGCACGCTGGGCAACATCCTGCAACTCCTGCGGCTGCCCGACGGCACGATCAAGGTTCTCGTCGAGGGCGCCCAGCGCGCGCACGTGTTGGACCTCGGCGAGGAGGGAGATCACTTCGTCGCACAGATCCGCCTGATGGAGGAGGAGACCGGCGCCGAGGAGCGCGAGATGGAAGTGCTCGCCCGCTCCGCGCTGAATCTCTTCGAGCAGTACATCAAGCTGAACAAAAAGGTGCCGCCGGAGATTTTGACCTCGCTGGCCGGCATCGACGACGCCTCGCGCCTCGCCGATACCATCGCCGCCCACATGTCCCTGAAGCTCGACGAGAAGCAGAAGGTGTTGGAGATCTCGAGCGTGAAGGCGCGGCTCGAGCACCTGATCGCGCAGATCGAGGGCGAGATGGATGTGCTGCAGATCGAGAAGCGCATCCGCGGACGCGTGAAGCAGCAGATGGAGAAGTCGCAGCGCGAGTATTACCTGAACGAACAGATGAAGGCGATCCAGAAGGAATTGGGGGACCTCGAGGACGCGCCCAACGAGGCCGAGGAACTCGCCCGCAAGATCGCGAAGGCCGGCATGCCCAAGGAGGCCAAGAAGAAGGCCCTTGCGGAACTGAACAAGCTGAAAATGATGTCACCCATGTCGGCCGAGGCCACCGTGGTGCGCAGCTATATCGACTGGCTGGTGAACGTGCCCTGGAAGAAGCGCACTAAGGTCAGCCAGGATCTGGCGGCGGCGGAGAAGGTGCTCAACGAGGACCACTACGGTCTCGAGGAGGTCAAGGAACGCATCCTGGAATACCTGGCCGTGCAGTCGCGCGTCCGGAAGATGAAGGGGCCGATTCTCTGCCTGGTGGGTCCTCCCGGCGTCGGCAAGACCTCGCTGGGTCAGTCGATCGCCCGCGCGACCAACCGCAAGTTCACCCGCATGGCATTGGGCGGCGTGCGTGACGAGGCCGAGATCCGCGGCCACCGCCGGACCTACATCGGGTCGCTTCCCGGCAAGATTGTGCAGAACCTGTCCAAGGTCGGGGTGCGCAACCCGCTGTTCCTGATGGACGAGATCGACAAGATGGCGATGGACTTCCGGGGCGATCCGGCATCGGCCTTGCTCGAGGTGCTGGACCCGGAACAAAACCACACGTTCAGCGACCATTACCTCGAGGTCGATTTTGACCTCTCGGATGTGCTGTTCGTGGCCACGGCCAACAGCATGCACATCCCCGGTCCGCTGCTCGACCGTATGGAAGTGATCCGCCTGTCCGGCTATACCGAGGACGAGAAGATCAACATCGCCCGGAATTATCTGATCAAGAAGCAGATCGAGGCCAACGGCCTGAGCGACGAGGAGATCCAGATCGCGGATACCGCGGTCCGGGACATCGTTCGCTACTACACCCGGGAGGCGGGGGTGCGCTCGCTCGAGCGAGAGATCGCGAAGATCTGCCGCAAGGTCGTGAAGCAGCGCCTGCTGGGCAAGGACAAGGCCAAGACCACGCAGGTCACGCCCAAGAGCCTGGAGCGCTACCTCGGGGTGCGCCGGTTCCGCTTCGGCCTGGCCGAGGAAAACGACCAGGTCGGGCAGGTCACCGGTCTGGCCTGGACCGAGGTCGGAGGCGAACTCCTGACCATCGAATCCTCTGTGGTGCCGGGCAAGGGCAAGACCCTGCAGACCGGCAAGCTCGGCGATGTGATGCAGGAGTCCATCCAGGCGGCCTTGACCGTCGTTCGTAGCCGTGCTGCGGCGCTGGGGCTGGCTGAGAACTTCCACGAGAAGACCGACCTGCACATCCACGTGCCGGAGGGCGCGACGCCCAAGGACGGGCCCAGTGCGGGGATCGGGATGTGCACGGCGATCGTCTCGGCGCTGACCGGCATCCCGGTGAGGGCCGATGTGGCGATGACTGGAGAGATCACGCTGCGTGGGCAGGTCCTTCCGATCGGTGGCCTGAAGGAGAAGCTGCTGGCGGCTCACCGCGGCGGTATCCGTACCGTGCTGATTCCAGAGGAAAACGAAAAGGACCTTGTCGATATTCCCAAGAATATCAAGGCGAAACTCGATATCCGTCCGGTGCGCTGGATCGACGAGGTCCTGTCCGTCGCCCTGACCCACATGCCCGAGGCGCTCGGCAGTGAACCGGGGCCCAAGGTGCCCGAGGTCACGAAGGGCGGCAGTGAACCGCGCCGGAGGAATGTGCGCCACCACTAGAACGGGCAATAAACCGTGTCATTTTCGGCCGCAGACGTCTATTCTTCGTCTGCGGCCGGTCTTTTGGCTCCTCGGGGGCGTGCTTGCCATGACCGTGCGCGCGATATGAGAATAGGGGAGCACCGCTAGTCGTAGACGGCATGCAGGCGACCATGCCGTCTGTTCTTCTCAGGGGTAGCTTGCTTGGTACCCCCCTCCAGATAACACGCATAAAAAGGAATCCCGTGCATGAACAAATCCGAACTGATTGAAGCCATTGCCGATAAGGCCGACGTTCCCAAGGCCCAGGCCAGCCGCGTGCTGGATGCGATGGCCACTGTGGTGGGCGATGCTCTCGCCGAAGGCAACCAGGTGTCCCTGGTTGGTTTTGGCACTTTCCTGGTTCGCGAGCGCCCGGCGCGCAGCGGACGCAACCCCCGTACCGGTGAGACGATCCAGATCGCGGCCTCCAAGAGTCCCTCGTTCAAGGCTGGCAAAGCCCTGAAGGATCGCGTAAACTAGCGCGCTTTCCAGGGTGCTTAGCTCAGATGGTAGAGCGTCGCCCTTACAAGGCGAATGTCGGCGGTTCGATCCCGTCAGCACCCACCAGAAAGGCT
>Ga0207421_10000363_pt1 | contig 58216 bp, 54 predicted proteins | sample SodLakKL_010_SED_4_FD_187542 | JGI IMG/M metagenome (GOLD analysis project Ga0207421, IMG submission 187542) | Alkaline sediment microbial communities from Lake Tanatar, Kulunda Steppe, Russia - 8KL_010_SED (SPAdes) (version 2) | ecosystem: Environmental > Aquatic > Non-marine Saline and...
CGACTGGCCCGCGGCAGCACTCTCCGCCCGCCAGGCCCCACCCCTTGCAGCGGCTCGGGATCCGGGACACGCGCGCTCGGGGTCACTCGCTCCGGCGGCCCATTCCCGCTAGGATGGCGGGCTGTTTGCTGCCTTTCAAGCGAAGATGACCAATACCGTCGAACAACTGCTCGCCCAGGAACCGCACCGCCAGATCCGGATCGGCGAGACCGAGATCACCCTGCTCGGTACCGCACACGTATCCCCGGCCAGCGCACGCACCGTCGCCGACCTGATCGCCAGCGGTGTGTTCGACACCGTAGCCGTCGAACTGTGCATGAGCCGGCAGCGCGCGATCGTCGATCCCGAGGCAATGAGCAAGCTGGACCTGTTCAGCGTGGTCCGCAGTGGCCAGGCGCCGATGGTTGCAGCCAGCCTCGCACTGGGCGCCTATCAGCAGCGGCTGGCCGACCAGTACGGCATCGAGCCGGGCGCGGAGATGCGGGCGGCCATCCACGGTGCGTTGGACAACGGTCTTCCGCTCGCGCTGATCGACCGCGAGATCGGGCTCACGCTGCGCCGCGCCTACCGCGCGGTACCGTGGTGGCAGCGCATGGGCCTGATCGGCGGACTGTTTGCCAGCGTGATGAGCCGGGAGCAGATCGCCGAGGCCGAGATCGAGCGCCTGAAGGAGGGCGACATGCTGGAGTCCACCTTCAGCGAGTTCGCCGAGCAGTCGCGCGAGCTGTACCTCCCCCTGATCGATGAGCGCGACCGCTACATGGCAGCGCACCTGCGCAAGCTGGCCGCGGCGGGCGGACACCGGCGCATCCTGGCCGTGGTCGGCGCGGGCCACCTCAAGGGCATCGAGAACTATGTGGCCCTGGACCGGCAGGAGCCGGAAGACATCCTGATCCAGCTCGAGCAGTCGCCCCCGAAGGCGCGCTGGCCGAAATACATCCCCTGGGTGGTGGTCGGCATCATCCTGACGGGCTTCGTGATCGGTTTCACCCGCAATACCGAACTCGGCCTGCAAATGGTGCTGGATTGGATCATGATCAACGGCGGCCTCGCCGCGATCGGCGCCACCGTTGCTCTCGCCCACCCGGTGACCATCGTCACCGCGGCCCTGGCGGCCCCCCTGACCTCGCTGAACCCGACCATCGGCGTCGGCTTCGTCGCGGCGGCGGTGGAGCTGTACATGCGCAAGCCGCAGGTCGGCGACTTCGCGACGCTGCGCCGCGACACCACCAGCCCGCGCGGCTGGTGGCGCAACCGGGTGTCCCGCGTGCTACTGGTTTTCCTGCTGACCACGCTGGGCTCGGCGATGGGCACCTATATCGGCGGTGCGCGCATCTTCGGTCACCTGTTCGGAAGCGGCTGAACAGGTGACCCGGCGAACGACACCGGTACCAGGTTGAAAATGGAAACGCTGACCTCGCGCCCTGTGGTCAGGTCCATCGCGGCTATCAGTGTCAGAAGAAGTACCGCGATCAGCCAGCGCACCGCCCATGGCAACAAAAAAAACGGCCGATGACCGTCACCAATGGGTGCCTTCGCTTCCGGCTGCGCTACGCGCGATACCGCACATCAACGAGCGGGCTGACGTGCTATACCCATGGTGGACCATGTTGGAGAATTACGGGATGTTCATGAACAGTATCGACCAAGACGCCGCAGCGGGGCTGTGGGATGAATGTGATCCGCCCTGCCTTTCGCTTTTTCAACCGACTCATCGGGCTCACCCAGACAATCAGCAGGATCCGATACGCTTCAAGAATCTGGTGAAAGCGCTGGAGGCATCCCTTCGGCAGAAGTTTGAGAGCGACGAGATCCAGTCCTTGCTTGAACCCATGCTGGCCCTCGCTGAAGATCACGACTTCTGGAACTGCACCCTTGACGGACTGGCCGTTTTGCGGGCGAGGGGTACGTTCCGGATCTACAAGCTCCAGCGCCCTGTCCCCGAGTTGGCGATCGTGGCGGACAGCTTCCATACCAAGCCCTTGCTGCGCATCCTGCAATCAGCGGATCGATACCAGGTGCTCGCCTTGAACCGCCGCGAGATCAAATTATTCGAGGGAAACCGCGACGCCCTGGACGAGATCGCGCCTGCGGATGGCGTGCCTCGGACGATCACCGACGCGCTCGGTGAGGAACTCACTGATCCCCGGCAAACGGTCTCCGCCTACGGCGGCAGCGGTGGCGGGCAGGCGCCCATGCATCATGGCCATGGGGGCAGGAAAGACGAACTGGACCATGACGCAGAGCGATTCTTTCGTGCCGTCGATCGTGCGGTCCTCGAACACCATTCCAAGCCCTCCGGCCTGCCGCTGCTTCTCGCCGCCCTGCCCGAGCACCACAACATGTTCCACAAGCTCAGCCACAACCCCCTCCTGATTTCCGAGAGCCTGGACGTGCATCCGGATGCACTCGCGTCGATCGACGAGTTTCGCGAGCGGGTCTGGAAAACCATCGAACCCCGCTACCTCGCGCGCCTGGCCGGGCTGGTGGATACCTTCGGCAGTAACAAGCCCAAGGGCCTCGCCGACGACGACCTGGCAGAGGTGGCTCGCGCAACGGTCGGCGGACGCGTGGCTACCCTGCTGATTGAAGCTCGCCGGCAAATCCCCGGTCGGGTCGACGCGTCGACCGGCGAGCTTGCATTCAACGACCTCTCCCACCCCGAACTTGACGACGTGCTCGACGACCTGGGGGCCGCAGTGCTCAAGATGGGAGGAGAAGTGGTCGTCGTGCCGACGGAACGGATGCCGACCGAAACGGGAATCGCCGCAATCTACCGCTACTGAGGCACGTGACATGCTCATTCAGATCAATACCGATGACAACGTCGATCAGTCCGATACGCTGACGAAACGGATCGAAGCCACGGTCGGAGACATTCTGGGCCGCTTTGCCGACCACGTGACGCGCGTGGAAATTCACCTGAGCGACGAAAACAGCGACAAGAAAGCCGGCAACTCGGACATGCGCTGCCTGTTGGAAGCCAGGCTCGCAGGCCGCCAGCCCGTCGCCGTGACCGATGAAGCTGCGACCGTGGAACAGGCAGTCGACGGTGCCGTGCGCAAGATGCGGCGTTCCCTGGACAGCACCCTTGGACGGCTGCAAAAGCGCTGACCCCCCCCTGCAACACAGGCACCGACAGGCACCGCTCAGCAACTGATCCGCATCGTCGGCCAGTGCCGTAGCCAGCAGAAACGAATCATTCGGATCATGGCCTTCGACCTCGCTGGTCAGGCGCTCCAGTGCCACCGCCGGTTGCAGGTTAGTAACCATGGCGTCCATTTTGGCGGACTGCAGGATGGCCTGGAGCTTGGGGTAGCGGCTGGCCCGACGGATTTCATCGAGCCTCAAAAGGGCAACGCTTGCCCCTCGAAGTCGAAGAAACCCCCGGACTGGGCCGGTTCCAGGGCATCAAGGACCTCGAGCAGGCGACGCGCCGACACCTCGGGGCTCAACACGATCGGCGCCCGGTTGCGGTAAGGCGCGGAAAGCCGAGTGGCCACGGTACCCGGCTGCAGAGCCACGACGACGGCCTGCCGATGACTGAAGCGCAGTTCCAGGGCCGTGGTGCGCATGATCTGGTTCAGCGCGGCCTTCGAGGCCCGATAGCTCACCCAGCCGCCGAGGTGATTGTCGGCGATGGATCCGACACGCGCGGACAGCGTGGCGAAGACGCTTCGGCGCGCGCGGGGCAATAGCGGCGTCAGATGCTTGAACAGCAACGCCGGGCCAATGGCGTTGGTCGCAAAGGCCCGGGCCATGATGCCGGGGTCGAGATCGCGCAGGCGTTTCTCCGGCCCATGGCCCTCGAGGGTCAGCACGCCAGTGGCATCGAGGATCAGGTCCCACTCGGGTGACTGCCGCTGGAGCCAGGCCGCCGCCCGCCGGATACTGTCCTCGTCGGTGAGCTCAAGGCCGGGATCCCCCTGCTCGGGATCTCCGGCACGCGCCAGGGCCGCCACCTGCGCGCAGGCCGGATCCGCGCGCAGGTGTTCGACGAAGGCCCGACCCAGGCCACCGCGGGCACCCACCACCACGGCACGATAGGGATTGCGCAAGGATTTCATTGAACGAAGCATGCTATGGCTTCGCCTCGGAATGACATAACCCCGCCCTCCGCAGCGGGATCCAACCGAAGTGGGAAGAAGCCCCTCCCGCAGGCGCATTTCTCGATCTGCACCCGTCGTCGGCCCGTCGCATCCAGGCCGGGAATTTCGAGCGTCCGCTGTGCACCCGAAGGTTCCCCCCTGGCCCAACCCATCAGACGCGCAATACGATCTTTCCCCTGCGTACACCCGATTCCAGCAGCCGGTGCGCCTCAGCGGCCTGGGCCAACGGCAACTCGGCCTCGACATTGACCCGCAGTTCGCCCCGGGCCAAGCGCTCCAGCCCTGCCTGAAGCATGCCTGCCTGAGCCCGAAGCAGGTCCCGGTCTCCATTCAGCATCGGCGTGAGCATCAGTTCCAGCGAGATCCGGGGGTTGCGGGGGCGAGCCGACGCCCAGTCGGTGGTCGCGGGCGGACTCAGCAGCGTGACCACATCGCCGCCGTAGACGATCTGGTGCAAGCTCTCCTCGAAGATCTCCGCGCCCACGGTATCGAGCACGACGTCGAATCCGCGTCCACCGGAGAAGTCCAGCCACTGCTGCCCAAAGTCCCCCGCGCGGCGGTCGAGCACCGTCACCCCGAGCTCGCGCACCAGCTCGGCCGCCTCGTCGCCGCGCACCGCACCAAGCACGCGGGCACCAGACTGCTGCCCGAGTTGCACGGCCATCTGGCCGACGCCGCCATTGGCCGCGTGGACCAGGAGCGTCTGCCCCGGTCGCAGTCGGGCACGGTCGAGCAGCGCCTCCCAGGCCGTGATCCAGACCAGCGGCAGCGCGGCCGCCTCGGCGTCGGAGACGCGCTCCGGGACCGGCACAAGGGCCGCCTCGGGAACGACCGCAGCCGTCGCGTAGGTTCCGGGGTCCGGCCCGACACCGCCGTGACAGAAGGCAACCCGCTGGCCCGGCGCCACCATGCCGACCTCCGCCCCGCAGGCCACGACAATGCCGACGCCGTCGCAACCCGGAATGTTGTGGTCGTAGGCGGGGGTCAGCAGACCGCGGGCCCGAATCTTGGTGTCGATCGGGTTGACGCCCGCGGCCAGCAGACGCACCAATACCTGATCCGGGCGCTCGATCCGGGGATCGGGCCGCTCGACCATCTCGAGGACCTCGGGTCCTCCGGTATAGGGAAAGATCACGGCCTGCATCGGAACACCTCCCTCTCCTGTCGCGGACCCGCAGAAGTGACCTCCCGTCGCGATCCGCCCGGATCCATGCACCATCCCCCACCGCCCCCGTAGGAGCGACCTCCAGTCGCGATCCGCCGCTCGCCCGAATCCCGGCACCATCCCCATCGCGGCCAGAGGCCGCTCCTACAGGCCGATGCCGATGCCGATGCCGAAGGTCACGCCGCCGGAACGCCGCGCGGGTGCGGCAACCTCCGGCCACAGATACAGTTCACTGGCGACCATCACCGGAAACACATAGTCCACTTCGCCGATCCGCCCCGCCTCCGTGCGCTGGATCGGCCCTCTTGCCGTGATGCGCCGTCCAGTCCGGTAGTCCACCGGATCCAGGAAGTCGCGAACCTCCAGCCGGAAGCGGCCGTCGGTCATGCCCGAGGTACGCGGTTCCTGGTTGCGGAGGGGATAACTGACCACCTCGAGCAGTGTGTGGTCGACTCGGTTGTGCAGGCCGACGATCACGCCGCCCCAGAGTTGCTCGGCCGACGGCAGGCCCTCGACCACGGCCGCGCGGGGGCTGACCTGGAGCCCCGCGGGATCCGGCGGCGCCAGCGGTGGCGTGGCACAGGCGCCGAGACCCAGGGCCAGCAGGGGAAGGAACAGCCATCGGATCCAGTGCCGCGGCATCGTCACCATCCTCTACGCCAGGGGTGCCGGTAGGAACCCCATGGGCCCCAGGGATCCCAGAAAGGATCACGGTAGATCACCTGGGGCTCCGGTGGCAGCGGTGGCCAGAGGTGGACCGCGGCGGCCTCGACCTGTGGGAAGGCATAAGGAAACGCGCCGACCACGCCATCGGTGACACCCGTCACTTGGCCGCGCACCGTGACCTCGCGCAGCGGGGCGTAGACCTGCGGATCCAGGAAACCGGGGAAAAAGGCGCGAAACCGGCCGTCGCTGCGGTCGCCGGAAACCGGACGCTTGTCCCGACCCAGGGGCCGGGAGACGATCTCGAGACGGGTACCGTCGGCCAGGTTGGACACGCTTGCGATCACACCGCCCCAGACGACTTCCACACCTTCGAAGACGTCCGGATCCTGCAGGACCTCGGCAAGGCTCGGCTGCCTCTCAGAGACCGGCTGCAGATCCTCCGGGATGGTCGCGCAGGCGGACAGCAGCAGGGCCCCGGCGGAAAGGCCTGCCAACTTCATCACGCGCCAGGTCAGGTCAGGAGATGTCATGCCAGTCAGACTCCGTCACACACCCGGTCGTTCCCGCAGCATGGATATCCAGTCCAGTGCGTCATGCGGGAAGCTCGGCACCCGATGGCAGCCCCCGAGGCGCTGGCGCTGCGTCCGGCAAGTTTGCATTGCCTCCGCCATCCCTGCGCTCACCCGCCCTGCACCGACGCACCCGCCGGTGCTCCTTCGACACCAAACGCCTCGCATGGTCCACCCGGGTCAGTCAGCCAGGAGGTGATCGTTCATGAACCCCGTGGCCCGCATCAGCGCGTCCCGCGTCGCCAGATCGTCGGCAAAGGTGCGCACCGGCGGCGCCCGGAAGTCGAAGCCCCGGCCCACGCCCGGGTAGGTGACGAGCTGTACCGGCAGATCCCGGCCCTGCATGCTCCCGACGGCCATGTCGATGCCGCGCTTGCGCTGGTACTGCTCCTCGGCACCGACGAAGATCAGCGCGGGCAGGGTCAGCGCATCGGCCTCGCCGGCATAACGATAGACCTGCATCGGTTCCGGAGCGTTGGGATCCTGCAGATGGGGGTAGTAGCTGACGAAACAGGCCAGATCGTCCGCCTGACGGTCGAAGGTCACGGCCAGCTTCAATGCCAGGTAGCCCCCGCGCGTATGGGAATAGACGCAGACCCGGTCGCCGGCGTGTGCCCCGGAGGCCAGTACATGATCCAGCACGTCGTTCAGGTCGCCCTCCAGGGCATAGTCGTGTTCGATCGGCATCGTCTCGATGAAACGGCCCACATAGAGATCGGGCGCGTAGACCACGAAGCCGCGCGCCGCCAACCGCCGCACGTGGCCCTGGATCAGCGGATCCACGCCGCGGCGCCCGTGCACGAACAACACACCGGGGAAGTCGCCCTCGGCGTCCGGACGCGCGATGTAGATGGGGATGTCGGCCTCGTCCGTCACCAGGGAGTCGCTGGCGGTGCGGACCGCATGATTCGGAGGCACGGGAAGTTGCCCCTCGGACCACCATGCGGTGTCGAGCCACTCGTGCCGTTCATCGGCGACGACGGCAATGGAGACGGCCAGTGAGAGGCCGATCAGGATCGTCGATATGCGCATGGGGCTGTCCCTTCGAGGCTGTGTTCGACTTAAGCGTAGACTCCGATGGCGGCGTTCGCATTCCGCCCGCCCGTGGCGGGGGCACGTTGCGCCTGCACCGGCGCTTCCGGATACTCTTGCAACCACTGACCACTGACCGAACCAAGGAGAGCCCATGCGCCAGATCCTCGCCCTTCCCGCTCTTGCCCTGCTCTTGATCCTGAACGTCGCACTCGCCGAATCCGGCTCCACGATCCATACCGAGCAGGTGGTCTACGAACACAACGGTGTCGAACTCACCGGCTATCTCGCCTACGACCGCGCGCTGGATGGTCCGCGCCCCGGTGTGATCGTGGTGCACGAGTGGTGGGGACACGATGAGAACGCCCGCAACCGCGCCGAGATGCTTGCCGAGGCCGGCTATGTCGGTTTCGCGCTCGACATGTACGGGACCGGCAAGCTGGCCGAACATCCGAGCACCGCTCGGGAATTCGCGACCGCAGTGCGTACCAACCGCGACGTGATGATGGGCCGGTTCGAGGCCGCCGAGGCGCTGCTGCGTGAGCACGAATTGACCGCCGGCCAGCCGCTGGCCGCGATTGGCTACTGCTTCGGCGGCAGCGTGGTGCTGGAGGCCGCCCGGGCGGGCGCTGACCTGGCGATGGTGGCGAGCTTCCACGGCGCCCTGAACACCGACAACCCCGCGCAGCCGGATACCGTGAAGGCCGACATCCTGGTCTTTAATGGCGCCGAGGACCCGATGGTCCCGGCCGAGCAGATCGCCGCCTTCCGCGAGGAAATGGCCGCCGCCGGCGTGCTGTACACCTTCGTCGACTTCGCCGGTGCGACCCACAGCTTCACGAACCCGGGCGCCGACGCGATCGCCGAGCAGTTCGGCATGCCCGTGGGCTACGACGAGCGCGCCGACCGCGACTCCTGGAACTGGCTGATCGCCTACCTCAACGACCGACTCTGAGACGGGGGATACGCGGGGCGGGGTACCGCGCATCGGGACACGCTCAAGTCGTCCATGAGCGCTCGACGGCGGCCATCCGTGGCCGCCGACGGTCCCGACGCGCGGTACCCCACCCCGCTTCGAGCGCCGCCCACGCCACGACCCTCCCTCAGCTCCCCCCCTTCCACACCACCTCATAGAGGTCACGCCGGCGGTCGCGCATGTTGCGCACGGAGCCGTGGTTGCGCAGTTCCTTCAGGTTATCGAAGTCCAGGTCGACGATCAGCGTCATCTCGGTGTTCGGCGTGGCCTCGGCCGCGACCGCGTCGTGCGGGAAGGCGAAGTCCGAGGGCGTGAAGACGGCCGCCTGGGAATACTGCATGTCCATGTTCTCGACCTTCGGGAGGTTGCCGACGCTGCCCGAGATCACGACGTAGCACTCGTTCTCGATCGCCCGGGCCTGGGCGCAGCGGCGCACCCGCAGGTAGGCCGTCTTGGTGTCGGTCCAGAACGGGACGAACAGGATCTGCAAGCCCTTCTCGGCCATCAGTCGCGGCAGCTCCGGGAACTCGACGTCGTAACAGATCAGGATGCCGACCTTGCCGAAGTCGGTGTCGAAGACGTTGACCTCGTTGCCCCCCTGCAGGCCCCAGAAGCTGATCTCGTCCGGGGTCACGTGGATCTTGTACTGGCGATCCCAGGTCCCGTCACGACGGCACAGGTAGGAGACGTTGCGCAGCACCTCGTCGGTGTATTCGGGCATGGTGCCGGCGATGATGTTGATGTTGTACGCCAGCGCCAGACGCACCATTTCCTCGCGGATCGCCTCGGTAAACTCGGCCAGCCGCCGCACCGCCTCCGCCGGATACTCCTGGTTGAACTGCCCCATCAGCGGACCGTTGAAGAACTCCGGGAACAGCACGGCGTCGGCGCGGTAACCGGACACGGCATCGACGAAATACTCCATCTGCAGGAAGAGCTCGTCCAGCGTCGCCGTCGGGCGCATCTGCCACTGCACCACGCCCACGCGCACGTCGGAGCGGCTGCCGCCGATCAGCTTCTCCTTCTCCTCGTAGTAGATGTTCAGCCACTCGATCAGCGTCGCATAGGCGACGGACTTGTCGTCCGCCGGCAGGTAATCGGTGATGATCTTGCGGACGTGGAAATCGTTCGCGAGCTGGAAGGTCAGGATCGGGTCCGTGATTTCGTGATTTTTCACCTTCTCCACGTACTGCTGCGGGGTCATCTCCCCGGCGACCTTGGCGTAGCCGGGTATGCGACCACCGGCGACGATCGCGCGCAGGTTCAGTTTCTCGCAGAGTTCCTTGCGCGCGTCGTACAGGCGTCGGCCCAGGCGCAGCCCGCGGTAATCCGGGTGCACGAAGATGTCCACCCCGTACAGCGTGTCGCCATCGGGATCGTGTGTGGTCAGGAAGCCGTTGCCGGTGATCTGCCAGTAGCTGTGCTGGTCGCCGAAACGCCGGTATTCGACGATCAGGCTGATCGCGGCGGCCACCACCTTGCCGTTGTCCTCGATGCAGATCTGACCCTCGGGAAAGCGCGTGACCTGGGACGTGAATTGATCCTGACTCCAGGCCCCGTCCAGGTCCGGGTAAACCCGTTCCATGATCTCGAAGATGTCCGGATAGTCCTCCAGACGGGTCTGGCGGAGAGTGAGGTGATGCGGGGTGGCTCCCGTCTCAGGGCTATCGGTCATCGGCAATGGCAACCTGGCTGGTGGAAGGCCCCGAATTGTCGCCCCGGGGTGGCCGCAGCACAACCGTTCGGCGCGCGGAGACGGATGCGCCCGTGCGCGTCAGAATACCCAGGCGATCATCAGCCAGAAGAAGACGAAGAACAGGAAGAAGCCCGGGATCATGAACTGGATCTCGCCGATCAGACCCTCCCCGGCAGCGAGCGCGAACACGATCATCACCGTCACGCTGATGACGGCCGCGGCGATCGCGGCATTCTTCAGGCCGATGCCGCTATCGAAGGTGACGGCCACCCATTCCGAGATGCCCGGCAGCGTCGTCGCCGCCGCCAGCACGATCAGCGCCACCAGGAAGGCGACGAGGGCGGAAAACCCGAGCAGGATGCGCAGCGCGAAGCGGCTGTCGCGCAGATCGGAGGCGCTCACTCGGCATTCGCCCGACGGTTGCGCACGAGGTCACGGACCCGGTGCGGGTTGGGCATCCCCCCGACCACGAACTCGGGCTGGTCGCCGGTGGTGAAGACCTCGATCCGGCCGACGCGGAGGACCCGGTCCAAGAAGCCCTGAAAGACGCGTACCGCGCGGATCTGGCCGACGTGCAGGTCGACATGGTGCTTGCTGATCAGTCCCTCCTCGAGGTGCACCTCGTCGCCGGTGATGCGCAGGCGGGTCGCGCGGGTCTTCAGATACCAGTAGAGCATGATCACGATGCCGAGACCGGTGGCGGCCAGCAGCATCGCGGGGGGGAAATCGCCCATGCCGGCGATCGGTTCGCGAAACAGCAGCAGTGCCACGACGGGCACGATGATCAGCAGCAGGACGATGAGGTACCCGAGCGGATGGTTCCGGAACATGGCCGGATGGGAATCGTAGGCGGTCTGGTGGTCGTTGGACATGCGCATCCCCCTGAGGATCGAAGGGTCTCAGTTTGCCAGAACTCGCGTCGAAAAAGGTACCGCTTCCGAGTCCCGGCAAAGCGGATGACAGCCTACGGCCTCTTCGCCCCACACCAGGGCAAGCAGCAGGGCATAAAGGGGCACCCTTCATTGGACCGCGTGAAAGGGTCCCGAGGTCGAGACGTGCCCCACGGCAAGGGCGGATGACGGCCTGCGGCCTCTTCCGCCCTACGCGCTGACCGCTGCTCCCTTATGCCGACTGGGCCAGGGGCAATTCTGCCGGATCGTAACCGAGGTTGGGTGCGAGCCAGCGTTCCGCCTCGGCCAAGCTCCAGCCCTTGCGCCGGGCGTAATCCTCGACCTGGTCGCGGTTGATCTTGCCCAGGCCGAAGTAGCGGGACTGCGGGTGCGCGAAGTACCAGCCGGAGACCGCCGAGACCGGCAGCATCGCGTAGCTCTCGGTCAGGGTCATCCCGGCATTCTCCACCGGATCGATCAGGTCCCAGAGCAGACCCTTTTCGGTGTGCTCCGGGCAGGCCGGGTAGCCGGGTGCGGGGCGGATGCCGGTGTAGCGCTCGTGGATCAGATCGTCGTTGTCGAGATCCTCATCCGCGGCATAGCCCCAGTACTCGCGGCGCACGCGCTGGTGCAGCGCCTCGGCAAAGGCCTCGGCGAGCCGGTCGGCCAGACTCTTGAGGAGGATCGAATGGTAGTCGTCGTGCGCGGCCTCGAAGGCCTTGGCCCGCGCGTCCACTTCGCCGCCGGCGCTGACCGCGAACGCACCCATCCAGTCGTGCAGGCCGCTTTTCTTCGGGGCAACGAAATCGGCCAGCGAGTGGCTCGGTGCACCCCGGCGCTTCTGGGTTTGCTGGCGCAGGTGGTGCAGGCGCATCAGCACGTCGCCGCGCGACTCGTCGCGATACACCTCGATGTCGTCGGCGTCGACGCTGTGGGCCGGGAACAGGCCGACCACGCCGCGCAGGCGCACCCAGCCCTCGTCGATCATCTGCCTGAGCATCTTCTGACCATCCGCGAAGAGCTTGCGCGCCTCCGTCCCGACCACCTCGTCGTCGAGGATGCGGGGGTACGCGGCATGGAGCTGCCAGGCATGGAAGAAGGGCGTCCAGTCGATGAAGCGCGCGACCTCGCTGGCATCGTAGTCGTCGAAGCGCAGCAGTGCCGAATCCGGGCCGTAGGGCTGCAGGCGAGTGATGCCAGCGGGGGCCACCCAGTCCGGGTCCAGCACCCGCGGGCGGGTCGGGGTGTAGGTCTCCCAGTCCACCTTGGGACGGTTGTTGCGGGCCTGTTCCAGGCCGAGCCAGTTGATGCGCTTCTTGCGCCCCGCGAGGCTCTCGCGCAGTTCCACGTATTCGGCGCGGATCTTCTCCGCGTAGGGACCCTTCAGCTCCGGGCTGATCAGGCTCTGCGCCACGCCGACCGCACGCGAGGCATCCTTCACCCACACCACCGGACCCGCGCTGTAATTCGGTTCGATCTTCACCGCCGTATGCGCGCGCGACGTGGTCGCGCCGCCGATCAGCAGCGGGATGTCGAAACCCTGGCGCTGCATCTCGGCCGCGAGATGCGCCATCTCCTCGAGTGACGGGGTGATCAGACCGGACAGGCCAATCACATCCACCTTGTGTTCCCTCGCGGCATCGAGGATCTTCTGCGGCGGCACCATCACCCCGAGATCGAATACCTCGAAGTTGTTGCACTGGAGCACCACGCCGACGATGTTCTTGCCGATGTCGTGCACGTCGCCCTTGACCGTCGCCATCAGGATTCGGCCGTTGGAGTCCCCGCTGCCGGTCTTCTCGGCCTCGATGTAGGGAATCAGGTGCGCGACGGCCTTCTTCATCACCCGCGCCGACTTGACCACCTGCGGCAGGAACATCTTGCCCTCGCCGAACAGGTCGCCGACCACGTTCATGCCGTCCATCAGCGGGCCCTCGATCACGTGGATCGGCCGATCCGAGGCCAGGCGCGCCTCCTCGGTATCCTCGACCACGTAGGCATCGATGCCCTTGACCAGCGAATGTTCCAGGCGCTTGGCCACCGGCCAGCCGCGCCACTCGAGATCTTCCTTCTTCGCGACCGCGCCGTCGCCGCGGTAGCGGTCGGCAAGGTCCAGCAGGCGCTCGGTGGAATCCGCACGGCGGTTCAGCACGACGTCCTCCACCGCCTCCTTCAGTTCGGTGTCGATGTCGTCGTAAACCGCGAGCTGCCCGGCATTGACGATGCCCATGTCCATGCCGGCGCGGATCGCGTGGTACAGGAATACCGCGTGGATGGCCTCGCGCACCGCATCGTTGCCCCGGAAGGAAAACGACACGTTGGACACGCCGCCGGAGATCAACGCGTGTGGCAGACGTTCCTTGATCGCGCGCGTGGCCTCGATGAAGTCCACGCCGTAGTTGTTGTGCTCCTCGATCCCGGTCGCGATGGCGAAGATGTTCGGGTCGAAGATGATGTCCTCGGCCGGGAAGCCGACCTGCTCGGTCAGGATGCGGTAGGCCCGCTCACAGATCTCGACCTTGCGCTGCTGCGTGTCGGCCTGGCCCTTCTCGTCGAAGGCCATCACGATCACCGCGGCGCCGTAGCGGCGCACCAGCCGCGCCTGCTCGACGAACTGCTCCTCGCCCTCCTTCAGGGAGATCGAGTTCACCACCCCCTTGCCCTGGATGCACTGCAACCCGGCCTCGAGGATCGCCCACTTGGACGAGTCGATCATGATCGGCACGCGGGCGATGTCGGGCTCGCCGGCGATCAGGCTCAGGAACCGCTGCATCGCCGCCTGGGAGTCGAGCATCCCCTCGTCCATGTTGATATCGATGATCTGGGCGCCATTCTCGACCTGGTCTTTCGCCACCTCCAGCGCGGTCTCGTAGTCCTCGTCGCGGATCAGGCGGGCGAAGCGCTTGCTGCCGGTCACGTTGGTGCGCTCACCGACGTTCACGAACAGCGAGTCCTGGGTGATGCTCATCGGCTCCAGTCCGGAGAGCCGGCAGGCCGGGGCGATCTCGGGAATCCTCCGCGGCGGGTGCTTCTCCACCGCCTCGCGGATCGCGCGGATGTGCTCCGGCATGGTGCCGCAGCAACCGCCGACGATGTTCAGGAAGCCCGAGGCCGCCCACTCGCCGATCTCGGCCGCCATCTGCGCCGGGGTCTCGTCGTATTCGCCGAACTCGTTCGGCAATCCCGCGTTGGGATGCGCCGAGACGTGGGTATCGGCGATGCGCGAGAGCTCCTCGACATACTGGCGCAGTTCCTTCGGACCGAGCGCACAGTTCAGGCCGATGGAAAGCGGCCGCGCATGGCGCAGGCTGTTCCAGAAGGCCTCGGTGGTCTGCCCCGACAACGTCCGCCCGGAGGCGTCGGTGATGGTGCCCGAGATCATCACCGGCAGGCGCATGCCGGTCTCCTCGAACAGCGTCTCGACCGCGAACACCGCGGCCTTCGCGTTCAGGGTGTCGAACACGGTCTCGATCAGCAGCAGGTCGGCACCACCCTCGACCAGCGCGGCAGCGGATTCACGGTAGTTCGCGACCAGGGTGTGGAAGTCGACGTTGCGGTAACCGGGGTCGTTCACGTCGGGCGAGATGCTCGCCGTGCGGTTGGTCGGCCCCAGCACTCCGGCGACGAAGCGCGGGCGCTCGGGGGTCTTTTCCGTCCAGGCATCGGCAACCCGGCGCGCGAGCCGCGCGGCCTCGCGGTTCAGTTCCGGCACCAGGTCTTCCATCGCGTAGTCCGCCATCGCGATGCGCGTGCCGTTGAAGGTGTTGGTCTCGATGATGTCGGCGCCGGCCTCGAGGTAATCGTTGTGGATCGCCTCGATCACGTCCGGCCGGCTCAGCACCAGCAGGTCGTTGTTGCCCTTGAGATCGCTCTTCCAGTCGGCGAAGCGCTCGCCCCGGTAATCGGCCTCTTCCAGCCGATACGCCTGGATCAGGGTACCCATGCCGCCATCCAGGATCAGGATGCGCTTGGCGATGGCCTGCTTGATCTGCTCGTTTCTCGCTGTCATTACAACCAAACCCTTGTCGATGATTACGGAAAATATCACAAGGCCCGGGAAGTACCGCCGATGCCCTGCGCCTAAAGGTGCTTCCCGCCGCGAGGCGGGATCCGGTCTCCGGGAATGGCCCGCAGGATCCGTCAGGACGACCTGGCATCACGACCCTTGGTCCCTGCGTCCACTTTTCCACGGCCTGCGGGAACTGTCACGATAGGGCTATGCAGAACCGCCCCATCCGCTGGTACATGACGGCGCCGCAGCATTGCCCCTATCTCGAAGGCCGTGAGATGCAGACGGTACTGGTGGACCCGGCCGTCAGCCTGGAGGACCACCATTACGGCCAGCTGCTGGCTCAGGGCTTCCGGCGCAGCGGTCAGTTCGTGTACCGGCACCAGTGCCCGTCCTGCGGCGCCTGCGTCCCCGTCCGCATCCCGGTGGACCTGTTCCGGCCCAACCGCGGGCAGCGCCGCTGCCTGAGGCGCAACGACGACCTCACGGTCAACACCGTCCTGCGCCCGGACCTCGATGAGCACATGGACCTGCTGCTGCGCTATCTCGGCGCCCGCCACCCGGGCGGCGGCATGGAACACACCACGCGCAGCGACTATGTCGGCATGCTGAGCGACCGCAACTGCGGAGTGCTACTGACGGAATTTCGGCTGGGTCCGAGACTGCTGGCCGTGGCGGTCACCGACCATACGCCCCAGGCACTGTCGGCGATGTACACCTTCTTCGATCCTGACCGCCCGGAACGCAGCCTGGGGACCCTCGCCATTCTTCACCAGGTCGAGGAAGCCCGGCGTCAGCGACTGCCCCACCTGTATCTCGGCTACTGGATCCCCCGTTCCGAGAAAATGGCCTACAAGACCCGCTTCCAGCCCGTCGAGGGCCGCGTCAATGGTGCCTGGATGCGGCTGCCTCGGAACTGATGCGTTTCCAGGTCGGCACCGGACCACCGCCCCCAGAGCGGCGGCAAGCCGACGCACTCCAGAGGCGCTGCGCGCCGGGCACCCCATGGAGTGCGGGAGCTTGCTCCCGCTCTTGGCGGGCGGGGAGCAGGGCTCCAGGACGCCCTCAGGCCGAGGCCTTGCGCGGGCTCAGGCCGGCGTCGTCGGCCAGGGCGGCGGCCTTGTCGGTGCGCTCCCAGGTCAGGTCCAGATCCTCGCGCCCGAAGTGCCCGTAAGCCGCCGTGGGACGGTAGATCGGGCGCTCCAGGTCGAGCATCTTCAGGATGCCGTAGGGACGCAGATCGAAATGCTTGCGCACCAGGGCCGTCAGCTGGCCCTCGTCCACCTTGCCGGTGCCGAAGGTCTCGACCGCGATCGAGGTCGGTTCGGCGACGCCGATGGCATAGGACACCTGCACCTCGCAGCGATCGGCCAGGCCGGCGGCGACGATGTTCTTGGCCACGTAGCGGCAGGCGTAGGCCGCCGAGCGATCCACCTTGGACGGATCCTTGCCGGAGAAGGCGCCGCCGCCGTGGCGGGCCATGCCGCCGTAGGTATCGACGATGATCTTGCGCCCGGTCAGCCCGCAGTCGCCCATCGGCCCACCGGTGACAAACCGACCGGTCGGGTTGATGTGGAAGCGGGTGTCCTTGTGTAGCCACTCCTGGCCCAGCACCGGCTTGATGATCTCCTCCATCACCGCCTCGACCAGCGTCTTCTGCTCGATCTCCGGCGCGTGCTGGGTTGACAGCACCACCGCATCCGCCGCAACCGCACGGTTGTTCTCGTAGCGGAAGCTGATCTGGCTCTTCGCGTCCGGGCGCAGCCACGGCAGCGTTCCGTTCTTGCGCACCTCGGCCTGGCGCCGCACCAGGCGGTGGGCGAAGTGGATCGGCGCCGGCATCAGCACTTCGGTCTCGTTGCAGGCGTAGCCGAACATCAGCCCCTGGTCGCCCGCACCCTGCTCTTCCGGACGCTGGCGATCCACCCCCTGGTTGATGTCCGCCGACTGCTTGCCGAGGGTGACCGCGACCGAACACGTCGCGTAGTCGAAGCCCTTGTCCGAACTGTCGTAGCCGATGCCCTTGACCACGTCGCGAACGATGTCCTCGATCTCGATCCGTGCGCTCGACTTGACCTCGCCGCCGACGAGGACGAGGCCGGTGGTGGTGAAGGTCTCTGCGGCCACACGGGCCTTGGGATCCTCGGCCAGGTAGGCGTCCAGGATCGCGTCGGACACCTGGTCGCACATCTTGTCCGGATGACCCTCGGACACGGATTCGGAGGTAAACAGGTAACGTTTGCTCATGGAGATAAAGGCTCCTCTGCTGGATTCATGAAAAGGCCGTTCTGAAATCGTCGGCTACGCCGCCTTGCGGAAGCGGAAGATACCCCAGGCCAGATGCCCGGCCTCACCGCCATCGACCCAGTGTCCCAGACCCTTCTTCATGCGCTCGATGTAGTCCGGGGAGATCGACCCCGCGAGATCCGGTTCGCGGGCCTCGAGTTCTTCGCGCACCCGGCCATAGTGGCGCGGCAATTGATGGGTGTGATCCTCGAACCCGATCGGCTCCAGGCCGAGATCGGCGGCCGCCTGCTGGTAGAAGCCGGGCGAGCCCAGGCTGTCGAGATGAATGCGCGCCAGAATCGGATCGAGCACGCCCTCGGGGCAGTCGTCCTGCGCCATCGGGTCGGTGAAGATCAGCACCCCGCCCGGCTTCAGCACCCGCACGGCCTCGCGCAGCACCTGCTCGCGCTCACCGCTGTGCAGGAAGGCATCCTGGGACCAGACGACGTCGAAGCGTTCGCCTGCGCCGGGCACGCTCTCGAAACTGCCGTCGACGACCTCGATCAACCCGTCCAGGCCGCGCGACTTGTTGATCGCCCGGTTGCGCTCGTTCTCCACCTCGCTGAGGTTCAGCGCGGTGACGCGGCAGCCGTGGTTCTCCGCCAGGTAGCGCGCCGAACCGCCATAGCCGGCGCCCATGTCCAGCACCCGCCAATCCGCCTGCGGCTCGCCGAGAAGATCCGCCATGTGCGCGACGGTACGACGGCTGGCGTCGACGATCGCCTCGCGCTCGTGCTCGTAGAGGCCGATGTGGATGTCCTCGCCGCCCCAGATGCTGTGATAGAAGTGATCGGCATCGGGGCTGTTGTAGTAGTCGCGCGCAGTCGCGACAGGGCTCGAATAGTTCTGCATCAGCGCACCTCCTCGACGTATTTCTTGCAGGCAACATGGATGAAAAAATCAGGCTCGGTCTCGTGGTAGGTTTCCTTGAAGTCGCCATAGGTATCGATGGTCTGGAACCCGACCTCGCGCATCAGCCTGCGCACGTACGCCTTGCGCAAGGGGAACATGTTCAGGTGGTAGGTCGACTTGTCCGGGAACGCGTACTGGAAGCGCGCGAGCCCCTCGTCGACGTGCTCCGGCGCCACCGAGACGTTGTCGCCACAGTAATAGTACGTGTGGGCGCTGGAGTAGCCATGATCCAGGATCGCGTCGTAATTGCGCTGGTCCAGCAGCAGAACGCCGTCGTGGTTCAGCGCCGAATAGAACTCGGCCAGGGCCTTGCGCCGGTCGTTCTCCCGGAACAGATGGGTGAAAGAGTTGCCGAGGCACACGACCGCGTCATAACGGCCGTAGATGTCCCGGTTCAGCCAGCGCCAGTCGGCCTGGGTGGTGCGCAGGATGTGGCCGCGCTTGCGGCCGTTCTCGAAGGCCTTGGCCAGCATCTCGGGACTGCCGTCGGCGGTGACGACGTCGAACCCCGCCTCCATCAACTGCACCGAGTGAAAGCCGGTGCCGGCGGCGACGTCCAGAACCCGCTTGGCACCGCGCTCTTTCAGCACCTGGATGAAGAAGTCACCCTCGCTGCGTGCGCGGCTCTCCCAGTCGATCAGTTCGTCCCACTTGTCGACAAAGGACGTCACATACTCGGCGCGGTAGTTGTCGGTCTCCCGACGCTCGGTGGGTTTGGCTCCGAAATCCTGCTTCATGGTGGCTGACATGGCATTCCTCACTGACAATGGTGTGCTGCGCGCCCCTGCAACGGCCGCGGCGAGATTCGCACCCCGGTTTCGGGGTCCAAGTACTGCGATGGCGTCTTCCGGCGTCTGCGACGAAGCGGCAGCGGATCGCCGCGGCACTCCTGCCTGGAGAAACCGCTGAAACCCTGCCTTGGCCCCTGAGCGGGCGGCGTTCGTCCACGGAACGCTGCGGAACAAAGGCGACCCTGTGGTCGCACCATTGATGGGCCCTGAACGGGCGGCAGGACCGGCAGCGGAGAAAGAACCTGGCTGCACCGGCCCATGAAAACGCTCGACCGGGAGCGGCACGATTGCGCCCCTCCTGCCCAACATCTTTTCTACCCTGAAGCTTTCTTGCGACGATTACAAGGGCGATTTCGGATCTCCGGTGGAGAAACGCCCATCATTCATCGGCGTTTCCCTGGGCCAAGGTGGGAAATTTCAGCCATCGGGAGATAGGGCATCGCTGCCCGGACACAGCCGCACGGCCGCCCCTCCTGCTCGCGCCGAAACAGCGCGTTCCGGGGTCTCGGGCGGGTCCCGCCCGGCTGGCCGGGACACCTGCGCCGCGCAGTTCGTTATAATTTTGCGCCATCATGCTGCGTGACAGGACACTAGAGGCCATCCAATGGTTGATTCCCGCCCCATCCGCCGCGCCCTGCTCTCGGTCTCCGAAAAGACCGGACTGGTCGAACTCGCCCAGGCGCTGCACGCCGAGGGCGCCGAACTCCTCTCCACCGGGGGGACCGCGCGGCTCCTGACCGAACACGGCCTGCCGGTCACCGAGGTCGCCCGGCACACGGGCTTTCCCGAGATCATGGATGGCCGGGTCAAGACCCTGCACCCGAAGATCCACGGTGGCCTGCTCGGGCGCCGCGGCCAGGATGACGCCGTGATGGCCGAACAGGGCATCGCCCCGATCGACCTGCTGGTGGTGAACCTCTATCCCTTCGAGGCGACGGTCGCCCGGCCGGGTTGCACGCTGGAGGAGGCCATCGAGAACATCGATATCGGCGGACCAGCGATGCTCCGCGCCGCGGCGAAAAACCATCGCGACGTGACCGTAGCCACCGAACCCGGCCAGTACATGGAGATCGTGCAGGCCCTGCGCGAACACGGCGCGATACCGGCCGCCCTGCGGTTCCGGTTCGCGGTCGCTGCCTTCGACCACGTGGCCCGCTACGACGCCGCCATCAGCAACCACCTGTCGGCGCTGGACGACAGCGGCCAGCGCGAACGCTTCCCGGGGCAGATGAACCTGAACTACGCGAAGATGGCCGATCTGCGCTACGGCGAGAACCCGCATCAGGGCGCGGCCTTCTACCGTGAAACCCGGCCAGCGCCGGGCAGCCTCTCCAGTTTCCGCCAGCTCCAGGGCAAGGCGCTGAGCTACAACAACCTGGCCGACGCCGATGCCGCCTGGGATTGCGTGCGCCAGTTCGAGGAGCCGGCCTGCGTGATCGTCAAGCACGCCAACCCCTGCGGCGTGGCTGTGGCGCAGAGCCCGCTGATGGCCTATGAGCGCGCGTTCCAGACCGACCCGACCTCGGCCTTCGGCGGCATCATCGCCTTCAACCGGCCGCTGGACGGGGACACCGCGCAGGCCATCGTCAGCCGCCAGTTCGTTGAGGTCATCATTGCGCCGGAGGTGACGCCCGCCGCCCTGCGTGCCGCCGGAGCCAAGGGCAACGTCCGGGTCCTGGAGATCCCGCCGGCACAGGTGAATCCCGGTCTGGACTTCAAGCGCATCGGCGGCGGCCTGCTGGTGCAGGACGCCGACACCGGCAGCCTGGCGCAGGTCGAGCTTCGCTGCGTGACCGAACGCGCGCCCACCGAGCAGGAGACCCGTGACCTGCGCTTCGCCTGGCAGGTGGCCAAGTTCGTGAAGTCGAACGCCATCGTCTACGTCCGCGACGAGCAGACCATCGGGGTCGGTGCAGGACAGATGAGCCGCGTGTACTCGGCGAAGATTGCCGGGATCAAGGCCGCCGACGAGGGTCTGCGCGTACCCGGCAGCGTGATGGCCTCCGACGCCTTTTTCCCGTTCCGCGACGGCATCGACGCCGCGGCCGAGGCCGGCATCACTGCCGTGATCCAGCCCGGTGGCTCGATGCGCGACGAGGCGGTGATCACCGCCGCAAACGAACACGGCATCGCCATGCTGTTCACCGGCATGCGCCACTTCCGCCATTGAACCCGGACCACAGAATCGCCAGCCTGAGGGCAGAGAGATGAACATACTGGTCGTAGGCGGCGGGGGCCGCGAGCATGCGCTGGCGTGGAAGCTGGCGCAGTCGCCGCGGGTGAACCGTGTGCTGGTGGCGCCGGGCAACGCCGGCACCGCCACCGAGGCGAAATGCGAGAACGTGGCCGTCAGCGCGACCGACATCGACGGCCTGCTCGCCCTGGCCGGGCGCGAGGGCGTGGCGTTCACCGTGGTCGGCCCCGAGGCGCCGCTGGTCGCCGGCATCGTCGATACCTTCCGCGCCGCGGGGCAGCGCATCTTCGGACCCACCGCGCAGGCCGCGCAGCTGGAGGGATCCAAGGCCTTCGCCAAGGACTTCATGCAGCGCCACCGGATTCCCACGGCCGCCTACGGCAGCTTCACCGAAATCGCCGCAGCCGAGGCGTTCATCCTTGCTCACGGCGCGCCCATCGTGGTCAAGGCCGACGGGCTGGCCGCCGGCAAGGGCGTGATTCTGGCGCAGACCGAGGACGAGGCGCGCGCCGCGGTGCAAGACATGCTGGCCGGAAATGCCTTCGGTAGCGCCGGTCACCGCGTGGTGATCGAGGAATTCCTTACCGGCGAGGAGGCCAGCTTCATCTGCATGATCGACGGCGAGCACATCCTGCCGCTGGCGAGTTCCCAGGACCACAAGGCCCGCGACGACGGCGACAAGGGCCCGAACACCGGCGGCATGGGCGCCTATTCCCCCGCGCCGGTGGTTACGGACGAACTGCACCGGCGCATCCTCGACGAGGTGATCGAGCCCACCCTGCAGGGCATGGCGGCCGAGGGTGAGCGCTACACGGGTTTCCTCTACGCCGGGGTGATGGTCGACCCGCAGGGCAACCCGAAGGTGCTGGAGTTCAACTGCCGTTTCGGCGACCCGGAGACCCAGCCGATCCTGATGCGCCTGAACAGCGACCTTGCGGAGATGATCGGCGCGGCCATCGACGGGCGGCTGGACCGGATCGATGTCGAGTGGGACACGCGCGTCGCGCTGGGTGTGGTGCTGGCCGCCGGCGGCTACCCGCTGGACTACCGCAAGGGAGATCTCATCACGGGTCTGGATGCCGCGAACAGCGACAGCAGCCGGGTGTTCCACGCGGGCACCCGCAGGATCGGCGACGGCGGGGTCGTCACCGACGGCGGGCGGGTGCTGTGCGTGGTCGGCCTGGGCGCGGACTTCCGCAGGGCACAGGAAAACGCCTACCGGGCCTCGCATAAAATCCACTTCAACGGTATATACTTCCGTTCCGATATTGGTCACCGCGCGCTCGAACGACGCTGATGACCCCTGATCACCGGGTTGCCGCACGACGGTCTCCCAAGACACCGCCCTGGAGTTCGACCCGATGAGCGCATCCCCCGACGAAATCAACCCGCGGCACCAACTCTCGCCGCTCGCCTGCGACAGCGCCAGCCTGCGCCAGTCGATCCGCGACGCGGTCGTGCGCGAGGTGGGCAAGGATCCGGATCTGGCAACGCCGCGGGACTGGCTGCACGCAGTGTCCTTCGCCATCCGCGAGCGGATCATCGAACGCCGCGTCGTCACCCGTCGCCAGTTCGCCGAGGAGGACGTGAAACGCGTCTATTACCTGTCCATGGAGTACCTGATCGGCCGCATGCTCGAGGCCAACCTCCGCAACATGGGCATCTTCGAGGTCACCCAACAGGCACTCAAGGACCTCGGCGTCGATTTTCGAACCATCGCACGGCTGGAGGAGGACGCGGCGCTGGGCAACGGCGGCCTCGGACGTCTCGCCGCCTGCATCCTGGAGTCCATGGCGACCCAGGGTTACCCCGGCTATGGCTATGGCATCCGCTACGAATTCGGCATGTTCCAGCAGCACATCGAGCATTTCCGGCAGGTCGAGCATCCGGACAACTGGCTGCGCTTCGGCAACCCCTGGGAATTCCCGCGGCCGGAAAAGATCTTCCCGGTGCGTTTCTACGGTTATGTGATCGAGCACCACGAGGCCAATGGCGAGAACTGCCACACCTGGGAGGACGGGGAGCTGGTGCTGGCGATGGCCTACGACTACCCGACCGCCGGCTATCAGCGCCGCAACGTGAACAACCTGCGGCTTTGGGCGGCAAAGGCGACGCGCAACTTCGACCTGCGCTACTTCAACGAGGGCGACTACATCCGCGCAGTCGCCGACAAGAGTGAATCCGAGACCATTTCGATGGTGCTCTACCCCAACGACGCCACGGCGATCGGCCGCGAACTGCGCCTGAAGCAGGAATATTTCTTCGTCTCCGCCTCCCTGCAGGATATTTTCGACCGCAACCTCCAGCTCGGTTATTCGCTGGAAGACCTGCCGGACAAGGCGGCGATCCAGCTGAACGACACCCACCCGGCGATCGCCGTGGCCGAGTTCATGCGCCTGCTGGTGGATGAGCACCGGGTGCCCTGGGACAAGGCCTGGGACATCACCCGGCGCGTCTTTGCCTACACCAACCACACCCTGATGCCGGAAGCGCTGGAGACCTGGCCGGTGGCCCTGATGGAGCGTGTGCTGCCCCGGCACATGCTCATCATCTACCGCATCAACCACGAGTTCATCGAAGAGGTCCGGCACCGCTTCCCCGGCGAGCACGACCTGCTGTCGCGGCTGTCGATCATCGACGAGGAGCACGGCCGGCGCGTGCGCATGGCCCATCTCGCGGTGGTCGGCTCCCACAAGGTCAACGGGGTCGCCGCGCTGCACACCAACCTGCTGAAGCAAACCCTGTTCGCGGACTTCAACCAGGTCTGGCCCGAGCGTTTCATCAACGTGACCAACGGCGTGACGCCGCGGCTGTGGGTGATCCAGGCCAACCCAGGCCTGACTGCGCTGATCGAGTCCCGCATCGGCAGCGACTGGAAATTCGATCTCGACCGCCTGAAGCAGTTCACGCCCTACGCCTCCGACGAAGCCACGCGCGCGGAATTCCGGGCGATCAAGCGCAGCAACAAGGAACGGCTCGCGGGACTGGTGGAGAAGCGCACGGGGGTGGTGATCAGCCCGGACGTGATGTACGACGTTCAGATCAAGCGCATCCACGAATACAAGCGCCAACTGCTGAAACTCCTGCACGTGATCGAGTTGTACCAGCGTATCCGCGACGGCGAGGAGGTCCTGCCGCGGGTGGTGCTGTTCGCCGGCAAGGCGGCCCCGAGCTACCAGCGGGCGAAGGACATCATCGAGCTCATCAACCAGGTGGCCGACATCGTCAACAACGACCCCGCAGTGGGCGACCGCCTCAAGTGCGTGTTCTTCCCGAACTACGAGGTCAGCTCCGCGGCGATCATCATTCCGGCGGCCGATCTGTCGCAGCAGATCTCCACCGCGGGCTTCGAGGCGTCGGGCACCGGGAACATGAAGCTGGCGCTCAACGGTGCGCTGACCATCGGCACCCTCGACGGCGCCAACATCGAGATTCGCGATGCGGTAGGGTCCGAGAACATCTTCATCTTCGGGATGACGGCGGCCGAGGTCAGCGCCCACCGGGCGCAGCAGCAACCGCCCAGTATCCACCTGGACTCGCATCCACGCCTGCGCGGCATCGTCGACTCGTTGCGCAACGGCTTCTTCGCCAATGGTGGACGCGCGCTGCATGCGCGGGTGGCAAGCTACCTGCTTGAGGAAGACCCGTTCTTCGTCCTCGCCGACTACGCCGCCTACAGCGAGGCCTCTGCCAAGGCCGACAGCCTGTACGAGGACGTCGAGGCCTGGTCGGAGGCCGCGCTGCTCAACGTCGGGCGCATGAGTTATTTCTCGATCGACCGCACCGTGCGCGAATACGCCGAGAACATCTGGGACGTACTCCCGGAACCGGTGCAGGCGCCCTGCCCGAAAACAACCGGCAAGAGCTGAAACACGGAGCGCCCCGCCGGATCAACGGTAGGGCGTGATTTACCGGGAAGGTCGGGAAGACCGGGAAGGGGGAATGGGTTTGGGCGCTTAGCTCGAGCAAGCCGCTGGAGTAAAGCCGGGCCTCATGATCCTCCGTGGTCTTTCGCGATAACCGGTGGCGACGGAACACGAGACCCGCCCACCCCGGAAGGGATCAGGCCGGGCTCTCAGACGCGGTGCAGGTCGCGTGGCGGGACGTACTCGGTACGCGGGTGATCTTCCTCGGCGATGACCTGCACGCCCTGCGCCTCGAGCGCGGCGATCAGATCCTGGCCCAGGTCTCCCAGGTGTTCAGCGTGCTGCTTCAGGCTGGTCAGCAGGTCGGAGGCTTCGAAGGCGTCCATCCGTACGTGAGCCTGCTTGTCGGCAATCTTTTCCAGATTCATCGGCGTCTCCCCGCGGACTCAGTTTTCGATGCTCGGCTGTTTCGGCGCGTGCTCGTCGAAGGCATGCGGCGGCTGCCGGAAGTCGTTGTTCGCCTCGGCATAGGCCTCGCCCAGCGCCGAGGACAGCGCCAACGCCGCATTGCGCATTTCCCGGGCCTTGCCGTTGATGGCCTTGGCCAGTTTCTGCCCCTGCTTGAGATCGATGCTCAGGCGGAAGTGGTTGTCGTCGATCCGCTCAATGTTCATGGCGTCCTCCCGGTTTGAGGCTTTGATACTACCCGAGGCATGGCCCGCTGGCGGTAATCATCACCGATCGCGGGGTACCCCGCCCTGTTCAAGGGACGCGCGCGAAGAGATCGTGTTCCGTGGCGCCGGTCACCTCCACCTCGAGGAACGTGCCGGGAGCCGCCTGCGCCCCCTCGACGAAGACCACGCCGTCGATCTCCGGGGCATCGGCAGGTGAGCGTGCGACCAGGCCCCCCTCCTCGGCATCGCCGTCCACGAGCACGGTCTGCCGGCTGCCGATCTTCGCCTGCAGCTTCGCAGCGCTGATCTCGGCCTGCAGGTGCATGAAGGCGTCCAGGCGCACCTGCTTCTCGGCCTCCGGGACCGCATCGGCCAGCGCATTGGCGGCGGCACCCTCGACCGGCGAATAGGCGAAGGCGCCAACACGATCGAGCTGCGCCTCTTCCAGGAAATCCAGCAGGGCCTCGAACTCCGCCTCCGTCTCGCCAGGAAAACCGACGATGAAGGTCGAGCGCAGGGTCAGGTCGGGGACCTGCTCCCGCCAAAGCCGGATGCGCTCCAGCACTCTTTCCGCGGCCGCCGGACGGCGCATCGCCTTCAGCACCCGCGGGTGGCCGTGCTGCAGCGGCATGTCCAGATAGGGCAGCAGCCGGCCCTCGGCCATCAGTGGGATCAGGCGATCGACGTGCGGGTAGGGATAGACGTAGTGCAGCCGTACCCAGATCCCCAGTTCGCCCAGTGCGCCGGCCAGATTCGCGATGTCGGACTTCAGCGGACGACCGTTGTGAAAGCCGGTGCGATAGCGGGTATCGACACCGTAGGCCGACGTATCCTGGGAGATCACCAGCAGCTCGCGCACACCGGCCGCCACAAGCCGCTCCGCCTCGCCCAGCGCGTCGCCGATGGGTCGGCTGACCAGGTCCCCGCGCAGGCTGGGGATGATGCAGAAGCTGCAACGGTGGTTGCAGCCTTCGGAGATCTTCAGGTAGGCATAGTGGCGCGGCGTGAGCTTGATGCCCTGCGGTGGCACCAGGCTCGCGAAGGGATCGTGTGGCGGCGGCACCTGCTCGTGCACCGCGGCCATCACCTCCTCGAATGCCTGCGGACCCGTCACCGCGAGCACGCCCGGATGCGCCGCCTGGATCCGGGCGGCGTCCTTGCCGAGGCAGCCGGTCACGACCACACGGCCGTTTTCGGCCATCGCCTCACCGATTGCGTCCAGCGATTCGGCGATGGCGCTGTCGATGAACCCGCAGGTATTGACCACCACGAGGTCCGCGCCGGCGTAGTCAGGCGCAATCCCGTAGCCCTCCGCGCGCAGGCGGGACAGGATCTGCTCGGAGTCCACCAGAGCCTTCGGACAGCCCAGGCTGACGAAGCCGACACGGGGTCCGGGGCTTGACATTTCCGCGCGCTTATTCACAAGGCCCCCAGCGGCCGCTTCTGCCGCGAACGATAGGCAAAATTGCTTGCATGGGGGCAGATCATTGGAAGATTCTTCATGTTTTTCATTACGTTGAAATTATCGATCAAGGAATGATCAGAAACCGCGAAGCAACGCGCCACAACGCCTGCAGGCCGCTAGTGACAATCCATCCACAGAGTTATCCACAGCAACTGGGGAAAACCTGGCGCACCTCGCCAAGTCAGTCATTTAGCGCAGAATCCTGAGCAGGCTGCGAGGTTTCTCCCCGCCGTCTGCCGCCGAACCATGGCCCACTGGTTCTGTAGGTCGAGTTAGCGTAGCCTAACCCGACGTGCCGAGGACGATCTTTGCGGCCATCGGTGGGTGCGAGACCCGTCGGGTTACGCCCTTCGGGTTCACCCGACCTACAGTCTGCGGCCTTGAATCGTCAGGGATGGTGCGCTCCGAGCACATCAGGCTTGCCAGCCGCCCGTCGACGCAGCTATTCTATCGCACTTTTCGCCGGAACCCGACCCGAGCCAGAAACATGAAAGCGAACATCCACCCGAAGTACAACGATGTCAAGGTCACCTGCAGCTGCGGGAACACCTTCGAGACGCGCTCGACCTTCTCCGGAGGCGAGATGCATCTCGACGTCTGCTCGCAGTGCCATCCCTTCTACACCGGCAAGCAGAAGATGCTCGACACCGCCGGACAGGTCGACAAATTCCGTCGCCGCTACGGCTTCTGAACCCCGCAGCGGGGCTGCTGCGAGGCGCCCCGGACCGCTGAAGCGATGCCTCCAGGCACCCCTCTCCCCGGGGTGCCTGTTTCATTTCCCGGCCGCCACCCGCAGTCCCGGGTTCAGGGCCGGTTCAGTGCCAGCGCGCTAAAATGCGGGGAAACGGTCGTTCATTTCCTGGCCGCCCCTGATGCGCGAGGTACTTCCCTGTGAAACTCTGGCCGAACCCCCAGCACCGCGCCCTGCGATGGGCGCCATGGCGCAGCCTTCTGATCCTGCTGACCGCGCTGGCCCTGCTGTTACCGGGCTGCGCCACCAACCCCGTCACCGGCCGCTCGCAGCTGATGCTCGTCTCCGAGAGCTCGGCCATTGCCGCATCCCGCCAGGCCTACGTCGAGATGCTCTCGCCGGCGCGCAAGGAAGGCCGCATCGACAGCGACCCGCAGATCAAGCGCCGCGTGCAGGGCATCACCGAGCGCGTGGTCGCCCAGGCCGTGCGCTACCGCCCCGAGACCGCGGACTGGGACTGGGAAATGTCGGTCATCGACGAACCCGACACCATCAACGCCTTCGCCATGGCCGGCGGCAAGATGGCCATCTACACGGGGATCATCCAGCAACTCGAGCTCACCGACGACGAGCTCGCGCAGATCATCGGCCACGAAATCGCACACGCCCTGTCGTCGCACTCCGCCGAGAAGATGTCGGTGGCCCTGGCCAGCAACCTTGCGCTGGCGACCTACGCGGCGACCGGCGAACGCTCGGGGCTCGCCCTGACCGGCGCGGGACTGGCGGCCCTGATCGCGGTGCAGCTGCCGAACAGCCGCCAGATGGAGGCAGAGGCCGACCGCATTGGGATCGAACTCGCGGCCCGAGCCGGCTACCGGCCCGAGGCCGCTGCCAGCCTCTGGGGCAAGATGGCGAGCAAGGCGGCGACCCGCCAGCCGGTCTTTTTGAGCACCCACCCGGCGCCGCAATCCCGCCAGCGCGACCTGTCGATCCTCGCCAGCCAGATGCAGCCACTCTACGAGCAGGCCCGGCGCGGCCCGATCCCGACCCACCCGGTGCGCTGAACCAGCGGTTCCCGGGGCGACTCTCGAGGCATGCGCGCCGCCGGGCAAGGCATTAGACTGGTGGGCCATACGGCATCTGCTTGACCCGAAACCACAACCCGGAGGACGCAGACATGTTCAAGATCGCCATCATCGGTGCAGGGCGCGTCGGCGAGTCGACCGCACAGTTCCTTGCGGAGTCCGACCTGGCGCGCGAGATTGCGCTGCTGGACGTTCGCGAGGGCGCGGCCGCCGGAGCCGCACTGGACATCCAGGAGACGGCCCCGCTCTTCGGTTTCGACGCGCGCCTCACGGGTGACACCGACCCGGGCGTGATCGCCGGCGCGGAGCTGGTCGTCATCACCGCCGGCCTGCCGCGCAAGCCCGGCATGTCGCGTTCGGACGTACTGGAAAAGAACGTCGAGATCCTGGACGGCATCCTGGTCGACGTGATGCGCGAGGCTCCGGACAGCCGGATCCTGGTCGTATCCAACCCCGTGGACGTGCTCACCTACCGCGCCTGGCAGAAGACCGGCTGGGACCGCTCGCGCGTCTTCGGCCAGGCCGGCGTGCTCGATGCCTCCCGGATGGCGGCGTTCGTCGCACTGGAGACCGGCCTGTCGACCCGCGACATCCACACCCTGGTGCTGGGCGGCCACGGCGACGCAATGGTACCCATGCTGCGCTACTCGGGAATCAACGGCCTGCCGCTGCACCACTTCATGGACCAGGAGGCGATCGACCGCATCGTCGAGCGCACCCGGCACGGCGGCGCCGAGATCCTGGCGCTGAAGCAGACCTCGAGCGCCTACGATGCGCCGGCGGCAGCGATCAAGGCCATGGTCGAGGCCATCGTGATCAACCGGCGCCGCGTGCTGCCGACCGTGGCGCTGCTGGACGGCGAGTACGGGGCCACCGACGTGGCGATGGGCGTGCCCTGCGTCCTGGGGGCGCACGGCATGGAGAAGATCATCGAGCTGGACCTGAACCCCGAAGAACAGAAGGCCTTCGACGCCTCGCTGGCCGGCGTCCGTGCCGACATCGCCCGGCTCCAGTGATCCTCGATCCGTTTCCCCTTCCCGCCCCGGGTTCCGCCCCCCCGCAGGCCGCCTCCGCCGCGGGGGCGGAGGTCGCAACCCTCGTCGACAGCAGCATCTTCGTGTTCCGGGCCTGGTTCTCCCGCGGCGAACAGCCGGATGCCCAGGGGCGTCCCGGTGGCGCCGTGCACGGCTTCGTGCATTCCCTCTGCCAGTGGCTGTCGGAGATCCCGCCGGGTCCGCTGGCCTTCGCCTTCGACACCAGCCTGCGCAGCGGCTTCCGCCACCGCCTCTACCCTCCCTACAAGGCCCACCGGCCGCCCGCGCCCGAAGCCCTGCGAGCGCAGTTCCAGCGCATCCGCGAAGTGCTGGACTGCCTGGGCCTGACGCAACTGGCCCACCCGGACTTCGAGGCCGACGACCTGATCGCCAGCCTCGCAACCACGGCGCGCGGTCGTGGCTGCCGGATCGACGTGCTCAGCGCCGACAAGGATCTGACCCAGGTCATCCTCGGCAGCGACGACCGGCTGCGCGACCCGGAACGTGGCACCACATTGTCGCGCGCCGACATCGAGCGACGGCTGCGCATCCGTCCGGAACAGGTGGCGGACATGCTCGCGCTGGCCGGAGACCGCAGCGACAACATCCCGGGGCTCACCGGCGTCGGCCCGGCCACGGCCGCGCGCATGCTGCGCCGGTTCCTGGACCTGGATGCGATCCTGGCCGATCCCGCGGGAATCCGGAACTGCAAGATCCGTGGCGCCGCACGCATCGCCGAGCAGGTGGCGGCCGCGGGAGATGCCCTGCGGCTGGCGCGCCGACTCACCGGGCTGGTCACCGATATCACCGGCCTGCCAACCCTGGGAACGATGTACCCGCGCGGGGCCCGGCCCGACGCGGCAGAGCGGCTGCAGGAACTCGGCGTCGCGTCCGGCTACGGCCGGCGCCTGCTGGCGATTGCCGATGCGCTGCACCACCGGAGCCCCGAAGCCCCGGCACAGGTCGGAGTCGGGCCATGAATCGCGCTGCGCGCCAAACCCCGGCGCGGGGGCCGAACCTGCGCAGACACACCGTCGCCTGGCTGCTGGCGGCCCTGTGCCTCTGGTGGTGGCCCGCACCCCAGGCCATCGCCCATCCTCACGCCTGGATCGATATCGTCGTCGTCTTCGAGACCAACCCAGACGACGAAGTCACCGCGATCACACAGACCTGGATCATCGACCCGACCTACAGCCGCTATCTGCACGACGACGCGATGGCACAGTTCGAGGGCGCGACACCGGAAGAGAAACTCGCCAACCTGGGCGCCGAGATCCTCGACAACCTGGGCGAGTACCACTGGTACACGGAAATCCATGCCGACGAACGCGGTATCGCCGTCCAGCCGGAAGGTCCGCCGGAACTGGTCATGCGGGACCGCCAGATCCGGTTCCAGTTTCGGTTGACGCTCGCCGAACCGGTCGATCCACGCACGCAGACGCTGCGCTACGCGATCTACGATCCCACCTACTTCATCGAGGTATTGCACGAGCCCGCGATACCGCCGCGGCTGGAACTGAGCACGGGCCCCTGCCGGCTGGACATCCTCAAGCCACGGCCCGACCCGATGATCGTCGCCAGGGCGCTGGCCCTGGACTACAACCAGACCGGTGAGGCCGACCTCGGCCGACACTTCGCCGAGAAGGTCACGGCGCATTGCGACTGACGTGGCCCGGGTCGTCCTGTTCAACAAGCCCTGGGGCGTACTGACCCAGTTCACCGACCCCGCGGGCCGGCCCACGCTCGCCGACTTCATCCCCATCCCCGGTGTGCACGCCGCGGGAAGACTCGATCGCGACAGCGAGGGACTGGTGGTCCTGACCGACGACGGCGGGCTGCAGGCCAGGCTCAGCAACCCCATGCACCAGACCAGCAAGACCTACTGGGTGCAGGTGGAGGGGACGCCCTCGCCCGAGGCGCTGCAGGCGCTGCGCGAGGGCGTGGAACTGCGCGACGGGCTGACGCGACCGGCGCGGGTCGAGGCGATCGAGCCGCCGGAACTCTGGCCGCGGAACCCCCCGGTGCGCACGCGGCGGCTGATCCCGACCCGGTGGCTCGCCATCACCCTGACCGAGGGCCGCAACCGGCAGGTCCGGCGCATGACCGCGGCCGTCGGCCACCCGACCCTGCGCCTCGTGCGCTACCGCGTCGCATCCTGGACCATCGACGGCATCGAGCCGGGACGCTATCTCGAGATCCACGCGGGGTGAACGCGGCAGCAAAAAATCCACGATTCACCATTGCCCTAGACCGCATAGTTAAGGAAGATAGGTAGAATCTCTGACCTGCCTCCAGCAAGGAATCATCGCAATGCGGATCGGTACACTCGCAGTCGGCGTCGTCTGCCTCTTCCTGGCCGGCAGCCTCGATGCCCGTCAGACCAGCCCGGAGAGCGCTTTCAGCTTCGAACGCAGCATCTTCCTGCTGGCAGAGCGCGCGCTCACCAACAACGACGATAGCGCCTTCCTGACCACCCGCCAGCTCCTGACCGGTTACCCACTGCTGCAATACCTGGACTACCGGCGCCTCGCGCGGAACCTCAATGCGGCCCATCCCGAGGACATCGCGGCCTTCCTGGAGACCCACGACGACGGGCCGCTGGCACGCATGCTGCGCAATCACTACCTCGACCACCTGGCCAAGGAAAAGAAGTGGCCCGAGTTCCTCCGCTTCGCCGAGTACGGCGGCCCGCTTTCCACCGAATTGACCTGCTTCCGCATGCAGGCGCAACTGCAGACCGGAAAGCGGCAGGCCGCCCTCGCCGACGTCGAGACGATCTGGCTGCACGGGCGATCCCAGCCGAAGGCTTGCGACCCGGCACTGGAAGCCTGGCGTGGCGAACGCCTGCTGACCACGGAACTCGCCTGGCAGCGCCTGGAACTCGCGTTGGAGGCCGACCAGACCGGCCTTGCCCGCTACCTGCGCCGCTATCTCTCGGCCGAGGATCGGCCCTGGGCCGATCGCTGGCTGGAACTGGAGGAGGATCCGGGACGGGTCACCCGCGCCGCATTCCGTGTCGGTGACCACCACGCCGCCGCGACGATGCTCGAGCGCGCCTTCCTGCGCCTAGTCCGGAGCAAACCCACGGAAGCACTGACCGCGTGGGTCGCCTACGGGCCGCAGCTGGGCCTGGATCCAGAGGCACGCGCCCGGATCGAGCATGCGCTGGCGCTGCGCCTGGCCGTGCGCCGCCTCCCGGACACCCTGCCGTTCATGGCCTCGCTGTCCGACGCGGTCTTCGATGACCAGTTGCGGCAATGGCAGTTGCGGTCCGCGCTCCGGGATCGTGACTGGAACACCGTGTTGACCGCGGTCGACGGGATGGCGCCGGACACCGGCGCCGAGGCGCAGTGGCAGTACTGGCGGGCCCGGGCGCTGGAACAGCTGGGCCGTGACGACGAGGCCCTGGGCGCCTACCGCCGGGCCGCCCGCGAACGCAACTTTCACGGCTTCCTGGCCGCGGATCGCCTCGGGCAGCCCTACCGCATCGGCCACGAGCCGCTGTCGGTTCCGGCCACGCTGGAGGAACGGGTAGCCGACATCCCCGCGATCCAGCGCATGCGTGAACTCGTGCTGCTGGAGCGTTTCATCGAGGCGCGCCGCGAGTGGTCGCACATGATCAACGATCTCTCCACCGAGGAGCAGGAGGCGGCAGCGCGCCTCTTTGCCGACTGGGGCTGGCACGACCGGGCGATCTTCACCGTAGCGCGCGCCCGCAACTGGGGCGACATCGACCTGCGTTTCCCGCTCGCCTTCACCGACCTGATCCTCGACGGCGCCCGCAGCCAGGACATCGACCCGGCCTGGGCGATGGCCATCGCGCGGCAGGAGAGCGCGTTCCTGCACGACGTGCGCTCCAGCGCCGGCGCCCTGGGCATCATGCAGATCATGCCCGCGACCGGCCGCTCCGTCGCCGGTGCCGCGGGCGTGCAGATCCGCAACGACAACGACATCCTGAACCCCGCCAACAACACCCGCCTGGGCACCTACTACCTGCGCCGCAACCTGGATGGCTTCGGCGGCCACAGCATGCTGTCCACCGCCGCCTACAACGCCGGTGCGCACCGGGTACGCTCGTGGCTGCCCGAGGCAGGCCGGATCGATCCGGACATCTGGGCCGAACTGATCCCCTTCCACGAGACCCGCGACTACGTGCAGAGGGTCTTCGCCTACCGCATCATCTACGCGGTCCGGCTGGGACTCACGCCGCCATCCCTGAGTACCCTGCTGTTCCCGGTCACCCCGCAAGACCAGCTCGCCCAGGTCCGCGAGCAGCACCTGGCCGGCCTGGGAGCCCCTAGCCCGCTGCAGCTCGCCGGGCGGGACTTCTGCGACGCCCCCGGCTACACGTCGGAACGCTGTCTCTAGCGGACCATGGAAGCCTGGATCGAAGCCGTTCGCCAGGCCATCGCGAACGCCACCGGCGAGGACTTTGCGCCCGCACGGAGTGCCGGGGTCGGAGGCGGATCGATCAGCCAGGGCTTCAGCCTGGCCGGCGCCGACGGGCGCCGCTTCTTCGTGAAGAAGAATCACGCCCGGCGGCGCGCGATGTTCGAGGCCGAGGCGGCCGGCCTCGAGGAACTGGCCCGCTGCGAGGACCTTCGGATTCCCCGAGTGATCGCCCTGGTCGATCACGGCGACGCCTGTTTCCTGGTGCTGGAGCACCTCGACCTCGGCGGCCGTGCCGATGGTGCCGCGCTGGGCCGCGGCGTCGCGGCATTGCACGCGATCACCGGCCCGACGTTCGGCTGGAACAGGGACAACTTCATCGGCAGCACCCCGCAGCCGAACCCGCCGGGCACGGACTGGATGGCCTTCTACGGGGAGCACCGCCTGGCCTTCCAGCGTCGGCTCGCCAGGGACAACGGTGCCAACAAGGCGCTGCTCGACGCTGTCGCCCGGCTGGAGGAGAACCTCCCGGCTCTGCTCGGCGACCATCGCCCCAAGCCCTCGCTGCTCCACGGCGACCTCTGGAGCGGCAACTGGGGCTTCCTCGGCGATGGCGCTCCGACCCTGTTCGACCCGGCGGTGTACTACGGCGACCGCGAGGCGGACATCGCGATGATGGAACTGTTCGGACACCCCGGCCGGGACTTCTTCACGGCCTACACCGAAGTACTGCCGCTGGATGCCGGCTACCCGGTGCGCCGCGAACTCTACAACCTCTATCACATCCTCAACCACTTCAACCTGTTCGGCGGGGGTTACGCCTCGCAGGCCGAGCGCATGGCGCGCCGGCTGCTGTCGGAACTGCACTGAGGTTGCCGCACCCCTGGGAGAGCGCGAGGCGCGGCCCCCAGCATCAGGGGCGCCCGTCGAGTCCCCGAAGCAGGAAATTTGCCAGCGCCGGTGCTAGGGTACGGTGCAGGACCGGGGCCTGCGCAGGCTGCGGCCTCCCCGTTTCCTCTCACCCCTTCATCCAGCCGAGGTCGACATCATGGATTTCGCGGTCGTGCTTCATCCCGAGGTAGTCATCATCGCCATCGTGCTCGCCCTCATCGGTGCCCTCCTGGGCTTCGCGCTGGGCAAGGGCCTGCAGGCGAAACGCGGGGAAGAGGCCCTCGCGGCCGCCAACAGGAATCACGCCCGTTCCATCGCGGACCTGGAGGCGGACAATTCCGATACCCTCTGGCGGACGCGCGAGGGTCACGCCGAGGAAATCAAGCGACTGAAGAACGAGCACGCGCGCAGCCTCGAGTCGGCCCGCGAGGAACAGGCTGCCGAGATCGCGCGCATCAACGCCGAACACGCCGCGCTGGTGGACCGCCTGAACGAGACCAACAATGCGAACCTCCGCGAACTGCGAACCGAGCACGACGCAGCCGTAACCGCACTGCGCGAACAGCACGCCGCGGAGACCCGGGCGGTGCGGGAAGAAACCGAGCGCACGCTGCAGATGTTCCGGGAAGAACAGGCGCGCTCCACCGAGGCGCTGCGTTCCGAACATCAGTCCAGCCTGCAATCACTGCGGGACGACCACGGCGAGGCCGCTGCGGCGCTGAAACGGCAGCAGGAAGAGATTCGCGAACGGCTGGAGAACGAACACCAGCGTCAGCTCGAGGAGCTGCGGGCGCGCATCGCGGAACTGGACGCGGCCAAAGACCACCTGCGCGCGGAGAACAGAACGCTTCAGGACACGATCCGGGAACTCAACGACAGCATCAAGGAGGCCAAGCGCAACAACACCTTCTCGCTGTCCAAGTCCGGCGAGCGACTGATCCGCGTGATCCGCAGCGTGCAGGACCTCGCACAGGAACTGGACGAGACCTCCCGCGCGGTCAGCGATGGCGAGTACTCCTTCTTCGACGCGATCAAGGACCAGCGCGACCGCGAGACCGTGATGAAGCTCACCGGCGGCGAGCGCCCGGCGGTGGACGGCCAGGAGATTCCGGAACGACCGTCGATCGACCCGAACGACTCTGCGGGCCACGAGGACGCGAAGAAGAGCTGACGGGCCCTACGACAAAGGCGACTCGACAGCGGAGGGATCCCCGTACACGTCGATGGCTCCGCTGCGCACCGCCAGCTGCACCAGCTCGGCGATGCCGCGGACTTCGAGCTTGCGCATCACGTTCGCGCGATGAGCGTGCACCGTCTTCGGACTCAGATTGATCGCGGTCGCGATCTCGTTGACCGTATGCCCGCGCGCGAGACAGACGAAGACCTCCACTTCCCGCGCGCTCAGGAGGCTGAGCGGGTTGAGATCCTTGCCCAGATGCGACAAGGCCATGCGCTGGGCCACCGCATTCCCCAGATAGCGCTGCCCCCCGGCCACCTTGCGCACGGCCGGCACCAATTCCTCGGGGGCGCCGCGCTTCGAGAGATACCCGAGTGCGCCCCGCTCCAGTGCCATGGTCGGAAAGGGCTCCGACTCATGCATGCTCAGCACGAGGATCCCCACCGTCGGCAGGATCCGGAGGAGCCGCGCAATCGCCTCGAGGCCACTGATACCGGGCAGGGAGATGTCGAGGACGACCACGTCCGGCGTCAGGGCGGCCACGAGGCGACAGGCCTCCTCGCTGGACGCGGCCTGTCCCACGACCTCGATCTGGCCGGTGGCCTGCAGTAATCCGCAGAGGCCCGCCCGCACGATGGTGTGATCATCGACCAGCAACACGCGAATGGGGCCTTCATGCATCATCGTATGACCTCAGCCTATCGGTAACGTGGCCCGCAGGCGCACACCGCCAGCGTCGCCCCTGGTGACTTCGAAGTCGCCACCGAGGGCCTCCACCCGCTCACGGGCGCCCACCAGGCCCAGGCCATTCGAGCCGATAACGGACCCCCGCTGGCCGCGCCCGTCGTCCTCTACATGCAGCGTGGCCAGCGGAACCCCGTCAAAATGTCCGGAAACAGCTGCCCGCCGCTCGGCCCGGACCCAGACAGTCTGCGCCTGCGAGTGCCTGGATACATTTGTCAGGGCTTCCTGCAACAGACGATACAGGGTGCTCGCCATCGCCCCCTCCAGATCGTTCAGATTCGGATCGATATGCGCGTGTACCGTGATGCCTTGTTCGCCCAGTCCCGCCTGCTGCGCGCAGGACTCCAGCGCGGCGACGAGACCGAGTTCATCGAGCGCGCGCGGGCGCAGGCGCCGCATCATCGCATGCGTGTCGTCATAAATCGTGCCGGCCATGTCCATGATCAACGCGGCATGGCGACCGGCCGCTTCCTCCGGTTCCGGATGTTCTTGAGCGATCAACTGTGCGTAGACCCGTATCGCGGTCAGCGCCTGACCGATGTCATCGTGCAACTCCATCGCCAATGCCCTGCGCTCCTGCTCCTGCGCCTCGAGCATGCGCCGAACCATGAGCTTCATCTGCCCGTTCGTCAGTCGAAGCTGTTCCTCCGCGACCAGCCGGCGCGCGATCTGCTCGCGCAGATCCTCGTTCACCCCCGACAGGGCCCGCGTGCGGTCCCGGACACGCGCCTCGAGTTGCAATCGATGCTCGCGCGACCGCCGGTGCACCGCGGCCTCGGCAGTGCTCGTGCGTTCCTGCAACCGCCGCAGCCGGAGCAACAGGCTCAGCCCGGCCAACGATGCCGCCAGTACTCCGAGATAGGACCAGGGATGGAGGCCCGCGAACGTCATCTGGTGCGATGCCACAACGCGAAACGGCTGCGAGGTGGCGTCGCCCGCCGGGAACTCCTGCTGCACCAGCGGCAACAGCCTGCGTTCCAGCAGCGTCGCGGACCCCTCCCTCGTAAGCAACGCCGAATCCGTGTCACGCGAGCCCCAGTCCCGGTGCACCGTGTACGAAAAAGCCGGTGAACGGACCGCCGCATCGTCCTCACGCGCCAGCCTCTCGGCCAATACGCCCAGCACCGCAACGAGTTCCGGTTCACGGGATGTTCCGTAGAGATCACAGGTCAAGGTGCGGCTGCCGGGGCACAGCGGATAGACCACCACGTAGCCCAGATCACCGCCCGTGAAGTGGAACGCATCGGATGGTGTCGCGTCGCGCCGCTGCATGGAACCCAGCAGCGCGGCCCGCATGTTCGGCACCGCATCCATGTCGAGGCCAATCATCCGCAGCGTATCCTCCCTCTCCGGTTCCACCAGGACCGCGGGGTAGTAGACCGCCTTTTCCGGAACGGCATGCCACTGCCGGTCCATTTCGTACGCGAACTGTCGCAGTTGAAAATCAGGCCAGCCATTCGCCCGCATCCGTGACTCGAAGGCCGCCCGCTCGTGCATCTCCACCCGCTCTGCCACACCAACCAGGTGCACGTGCGGGTACTGCTCCAGTGTCTTCCGCGCGTAGGTTCTCGCTCCCGACCCGAGACCCTCCAGGGAGACCGCATCGAGAGCGGCCGCAAGTCCTTTAATGATGGCGTCGTTCAAGTACGCGTTTCTTGTCAGATCGGACTCCAGCCCCCGGACATCCCGCTCCAGGCGCAGCTTTGCCGCGCCCATATCACGGTACACGGCAACCCAGAACAAGGCCAGGGAAACCACCAGCCAGGCGAGCAGCAGCGCTTTCCAGGGGAGCAACGTTGCTTTGATCAATGCCGCTTCGTCAGCACGCTCAGGAGCCTGCGTTGGCTCCTGCGGATCCCGGTCAGCGATGGGCCGGGGTTCATTCACGGTGGTCCCCGCAACGTTTCGTCCTCATCCAGCGTCCTCTCTCGCAAAAGATCCACTACGCTTTGATCTTCATACCCCTCCATCTCTATTTAGCATGAAAGTCACGGCCCCGTCGGTCGGGTTAGCGCAGCGTAACCCGACGACGTCCCGGGGACGACGCTTTCGCGACTTTCCGTGTTTCCGAGGCGCGCTTTTTCATTGCAAGGGCCGCCGCGCGTCTGAGGACACGACAGCCAGGCCCAGGGAAAGGGCAAAAAAACCGCTCCGCCCCCAGGCCCGTGCGACGTGAACAAGCCTTTGTCGAGCCGCCGTTCCCGCGTTCGCCGCAATGACGGCAGCGAACCCGGAAAAATCGTTCATGGTGGTCCTTGTGAGAGACCCGCGGCGTCGGGTGGCAGGGTGCCCTGAGCCTTCAGCGCCACGTCGATCTCGGTGCGAAAGAGTTCCAGCGGCTGAGCACCGGCAATGCGCCGATGCACAAGGACATGGCCGTCATCGTCCGCCGGCTGGCCCAGGAAGAAGAATGGCGTACCCCGTACGCCCAACTGCTGCCCGAGGGCCATGTGCGCTCCGATGGTCTCTTCATGCGTGAGCGCCTCGATGCAGGCGGTGTATGCCGCCGGCTCGAGACCGAGCGCGTTGCCCTGAGCCACCAGACCCGCAGCGTCCAGGCTGTAGGGATTCCTGTAGAGGCTTTCGCGCATCTGCGGGTACTTCCTCTGGTCGGCCGCGCAGTGAGCCGCATTGGCGGCCCCGAGTGCCTGCGGGTTCTGATCCACGACCGGAAACTCCATGAAGACGTAAAGCACTCGGCCCGTGTCCAGGTATTCCTCGATCAGCGCGGGCATCACGGTGAACTGGTGACGGCGGCAGAAACCGCACTCGTAATCGGCAAACTCGACCAGCACCACCGGGGCCTCCGCCGCACCCAGCGTCGCGGCGCCGGTCACATCGATCTCGAGAGCGACGCTGGCGACGGGCGAGCGTGCCGCCGACATCAGCTGGAGCAGGACCTCCCGCTCGCGGGCGACTTCCTCCGGAGAGAGGGTATCCGCCGATGACACTCCGGGGTCGGCCGATGCGGAACCCAAGCACACGACCAGCAAGCCGGCCACGAGCGAAAGGGTTAGCGATCGCCAAGAAGGAATCCCGTTCAGCCACATGTTATTTCTCCCGATTCGAGGTGCATCCATGGCACCACGGCAAGCCAGCTCATTGTCAGGGCCCTGCGCCATCCCCGATGATGAAAAGCCGCAAACGGTAGGTCGGGTTAGCCCAAAGGGCGTAACCCGACGGGCCTCGAACCCCACCCCATGGGCGCAAAATAGCGTCGTCCCCGGGATGTCGTCGGGTTACGCTGCGCTAACCCGACCTACTCGGCTGTGACTTTCACGTTAACCAGCCAACCTTGATGGTGCGGGCCATGGTCAGTCCTGGCTGGCGATGTAGTGGCCCAACGCGCGAAGTTCATGGTCAGAGAGTCCCTCCAGGGCCCGGCGCATGCGCGCGGGCTGCTGCATGCCCTCCGGGCGATCACGGCGTGCGAAGAGCTGCATCAGCAGGTAATCCGGCGCCTGACCGGCAACGCGCGGCATATCCCGGTCCTGATACCGCCCCCCCTGTTCGTGACATTCTTCGCACAATGCCTGATGCAGGCGCTGCCCGGTGACAAACAGCGCGGGGTCCCGCGGGCCTGCGGGAAAATTTTCCCAGGACTGGTCGGCGTAGTAGGACGCCAGCAGGTTGATCTGCTGCGGCGTGTAGCCCTTCATCACCCGACCCATGATGGTGGAATAGCGGACTCCGGTGCTGAACTCCCGCATGACCCGAGCCAGGTAGCGACGGTCGAACCCCGCGATCGAAGGCATGGAGGCGGCCCGGCTCACCCCGGTGTGCCCATGGCACCCGCCACAGGCGCCGGAGAGGAGTTCGCCCTCCGTGAACCCCGCGGTCACCGGTCCAGCCATGATTCCGGTCATGCCAACGGCAAGAAAAAGGCGGCGCATCCAGTCCCGAAAAAGGGCGCGCCGCCTCTCATCCATGCCGTTGGGCTCCAACCCTTACAGCGTGGCCAGCCAATCCGTGATCCTCTTGATCTCCGCCTCGCTCGGCGGCGCATCGCAGGCCTGGCTGTAGGCAACGGCCGACTTCATCAGCTTGGCCTCCTCCGAATCGGTTTCGCCCCGGAGGATCTTCATTGCGTTGGTCTGGAGCTCGTCCGCGTTCTTGCCTGCAAGCTTCGGTACCAGCCTGCTGACGGGATCGTTGCCCTGGGCACCGTGACAGTTCGCACAGGCGTGGAATGCAAACAATTTCTCACCGTCCATCTGCGCGCGATCCGCGGCAACGGTGAACGAACTCGCACCCATCAATGCGACACCAAAAGCCAATGCCAGTGCTGTAGATTTGACCATGGGTTTTTCTCCTTTGAATGAGCTTCTTTTCTAATGATCGAGCGAAAACCCGATACAGTGGTGGACGCTTTGAGAAACGGCTCGTCACCTGTATCAAGCATGGACCATGAATGCGTAGAAATACTTGGGAAGAATCCCGGATTGAGCTAAGCAAAAGTCTTGGCTGTGGTTGGGGTTTCTCCTAGTAACGCCGAAGAACGGGTCAAGAATGGCCGTGAACCGCCAGATCCCCCAGCAGGATCGCTCCGGCGACCCGGAGCGGCACTGGAGGTTTCGTTTACGGGCTGATCAGCGTGTAGCCGGCCGCGGTCAGGTCCAGGATGCGCACCACGCCCGCGTCAACGGGTGTGGCTCGCGCGTGCAGTTCAGGGGCCGTTCCGCGCATGCGGGTGACGGCAGCGATGGTGTTCTCGCAGGCGGCGAAACGGATGCCCGCATCGACTGCCAGGTCGTCGATCCGACTGGCCTGGGGATTGTCGGCAAACAGCAGGCTCAGGCCCGGACCGAAGGCAACGATCTCGACGTCGATCTTTTCCGGGCCGTAGTGCCGGATGGCATTGTTGGCGACATTCAAAACCAGGTTTTGCCGGGCCGGGTCACCGTTGCTGATCTGGAGGACGAGCTTGTGTTCCGCGAACGGTTTGTCGTCGGGTGCCTCGGCCTGGGCGCCCATCGCCAGCAGCAGCAGAGGAAGGGCAATCATCGCCGAACGCAGGGTGTTGAGAAACGGGTTCACCTTGTGGATCTCCTTTGACCTTCCGTCACCGGCCCCGAAGGGAACGCATCCGGCAACGTCTTTGGTGGGATGGTTGTGGTGTTTTGGCGGAATCCGGTTGCCGCGGTCTGACCCCGGCGCGATCCGGGCTATCAGCCGCCGCAGCCGCCGAGGGTGACCTTCACCTCTCGGGAAGCGCCGTACCAGGCGCCGCCGGATTTGACGGCGGCGACCACGTCGGAGGTTTCCGCCATCTTGACGCGAATCGAGACCATCGGTTGGGCGGACGCGCCCAGCAGGAACGTGGCCGCCAGCGGCTGACCGTTCTGGACTACGAACAGGGCCATCTCGCTGACATCCGGCATGCCGCTTTCGATGGTCACCGAGACCATGGCGCCGTTCTCGGCAATCTCGGGGGCGAAGATCTCGATGTCGCCTGCCGGGAGGTCGGAGGTTCCGGTGACGGCCTTCAGGGATGCTTCGTGGTTACGCAAGACGAAGGCATCCGCGGGCCAGGCGGCCAGAACCCGGATCGGGGCCAGCAACCCGGCTGCGGCAGCGATGCCGACCGTGCTGGCGGCAATGCTGCCTTTCAGGAAAGTGCGGCGCTTGTTATTCGGCATGGAGGCCTCCCGGCAGTGGTTTGGAATCAAGCCAACGCTCACTTGATCAGCAGGAAATCGGATGCGGTGGTGGCACATTGCGCGCACAGGGGTCAGAGCGCTGGCGCCGTCCGGTTAGCTTCCGCGTCACCGGAGCCCGGCAGCAACGCCTGGATCTGTCCGCGCAGATCAGGGCTGTCGAAATCGACCTCACCCACGGCCCGGAGTACGATATGGCCATACCGGTCCACCACCACGGTCGTCGGCACCACGCGCGCGTGCCACGCCTGCGACACCGAGCCATCTGGATCGAGCAGCATTGGAAAGGCGGGCAGTACGGGGAGCGTCTGCAGGAAGTCCTGAATGCGTTCCACGGACTCGCCCACGTTCACGCCGACCACCTCGAAATCCGCGCCCTGGAAATGCTGCGCCAGCCGCGCCAGCGCCGGCATCTCCTTGCGGCATGGGGGGCACCAGGTGGCCCAGAAGTTCACCAGGATCACCCGGCCCTCGAAATCGGCAAGGCCGTACTCCCGGCCGTCGAGGGCCTCGAGCCCCAGCGCTGGCGCCGCGCGCGGCTCGGCCAGCGGCTTAAGAAGCTTTGCCGGAACCCCGGACTGTGCCCAGAGGGGCGCTGCCAACAACAGCAGCACGACCGCCAGAACACCCCGGACGCGCCAACGCTGCCCGCCGCGTGAGCGGCAGACCGCGACGCTGCGCATGGCCGGCTTCAGCAACCTTCGTCCTGCAGAACGAACATCCCGGCGTCATCCATCTGGGGCACACCGTCGTCGTCGGTGATGATGGTGCCGACGAACATCATGCTCCGAATGCGGTGCGGGTGGAGAGACATTGCCGACTCGACCTGCTGGTCGGTGAGGCCATCGTAGATCACGACCTCGCCCAGCACCTCGCGCAGGAGCTCGCTTTCGGTGGGCCGCATCAGTCGCCGCAACTGCCAGTTGTCCGCGTACACCGGGACCGCGGCGCCAGGCGCCTCCGCCAGAACCGCGGAGGCTGGAACGCCTCCGAGCAAGGCCATGAGAAGCAGACACTGCAACGGATACATCGTTCGGTTCATGGAGATGCCCTCCGCGTGCTGCACGGGTCAACGTCAAAGCGCGACTCGCGCTTGATCGACATGGGACCAAGAGTATTCCCGAAAGCGGTAGGTTTCATGAGAGAAACCGCCAGGGAGGCTAGGAAAAAGTCCTAGCAGGAAGTGCAATGCGCAGGGCCGCTCGCGTGGTGGTCCTGCGATTCAGGTTTGCTCAGAAACTGCGTCGCCGGCGCTGCTCAAGGCACCATAGCGCGGCCTCCACCCGCGAATGCAGGCCCAGCTTCTTCAGCAGGTGTTTCACGTGCACCTTCACGGTGGCGTCTGAGATCTGCAGCTCGGCCGCGATCTTCCGATTGCTGTGGCCGGCGGCGATGCATTCGAGGATCTGCCGTTCACGGCTGGTCAGGCCGACAAGGTCCATCGCCACACACCCGCCGTCGTCGCGGATCGACCGGGCCAGGGATTCCCCCAGCCCCTCGGCGAGCACCAACTGGCCGGCAACGACCCGGCGCAGCTGCGCGAGCAGTGCATGCGGCTCCGCGTTCTTCAGCAGGTACCCGTCGGCGCCGGCGCGCAGCGCCGCCTGCAGGTGTGCCGGGTCGCGCGAGGCGGTGATAACCGCGACCCGCAACCCGACGCCCGCCTCGCGCAGGCGGCGCAGGGCACCGATCCCGTCCATGTCACCCAGCCTGACGTCGAGCAGCACGAGATCGGGCTGGAGCGCGAACGCCAGCTCCAGTCCCTCACGGCCCGAGCCCGCCTCGCCGACGACGCGGAAGCCGCCTCCGCGCTCCATCAGGTCGCGCGCGGCCCGACGAAAGAGGGGGTGATCGTCGACGACCACGGCCCGGGCCGGCATCCGGGCCCGGGCGACCTCCTCGACCTGCTGCCGGCTGGAGGCCAGCCGGGCGGGTCCGGGGACCTGGTTCCAGGTTATGATCTGTCGCTGCGGTGCAGACATGATGGGGACCGGTGACCGTTGCATGGTCCCTCGAAACTGCACTCCCATCCGCCTCATGTCCTTGACCTTCGTCAAGACAACCCTTGGCTGCAACGATGCTGGATCCGAAGATCATCGAAGACATCCCGCTCTTCGAACCGCTGGACGCCGAGCAGAGACAGCGGGTCCTCCACTCGGCACGGATCCTGCGCCTGAACCGGGGCCAGGCGCTGTTCGCGCGCGGCGCTCCAGCGCGGCACTTCTACCTGGTGCTGGAAGGCAGCATCAAGCTGTACCTGCTGTCGCCCGAGGGCGAGGAGAAGGTGGTTGAGGTCATGCATCCGGGCCAGACCTTCGCCGAGGCGGTGATGTTCATGGAACAGGAGGCATACCCGGTCAATGCGAGCGCGTTGACGGACCTGCGCCTGGCTGCGTTCAGCAACGCGGTCTTCGTCCAGCTGCTGCGCGAAAGCCCCGAACTGGCCCTGCGCTTGCTGGGCACGCTCAGCCGGCGCCTGCATGCGCTGCTAAATCAGATCGACGAACTGGCCCTGCACGATGCCACCCGTCGCCTGGTCGCCTACCTGCTGACCCTGCCGCGCAATGCGGAGGACAGGATCGATCTCGACCTCCCCAAGCAGGTGATCGCCGCACGGCTCGCGATGAAGCCCGAGACCCTGTCCCGAACCCTTGCCGCCCTGCGCGAACGTCAACTGCTGGCGGTGGAGGGCGATCGCATCCTGCTGCTGGACCTCGAGTCCCTGCACGGCCTGCTGGCGCAACGCTGACGCGCCCCCCCAAGCGAGGGTCTCAGGCGCGGCCGCCGGGCGCCTCGGCCCCGTTTGACGCGCTCGGCAGGGCGAGCAGCAGACCATGCGCCTGCCCGCCGATGCGTTCGCGGAGAATCTCCCAGTCCGACGGCGCGGGGAGGCCGCTCTCCTGCTCCACGTAAACGCGGGCGCCGGGGGCCAGCCAGCCGCCGCCACGCAACTGCTCGAGCACGGGTGCGATCAGGCCCTTCGCGAATGGCGGGTCGATGAAGACGATATCAAAGGGTGCAGGCCCCAATGCCTGCGGACCCTGCGCAAGCAGGCGCAGGGCATCGCCCTGTTGCACCCCCACCTGTCCCGCGCCGAGCAATCGACAGTTCGCCTCGAGCTGTGCGGCGGCCGCCGGGCTCTTCTCCACCAGCAGCACCGCACCGGCACCGCGTGAGGCCGCCTCAAGCCCCAGCGCACCGGTGCCGGCGAACAGATCCAGGACCGACGCCCCGGGCAGCCGGGGCTGCAGCCAGTTGAACAGCGTCTCGCGCTGGGCGTCGGCGCTGGGCCGCAGGCCGGGCACCGGCGCCACCGGCAGCCAGCGCCGGCGCCAGGCCCCACCGATGATCCGCACCCGGGCCGCACGGCCCATAGGGTCACTCCTCCCCGCCGACCACGACGGTCACGAGTGCCTCGGGATCGATGTGCCGCTGGATGACCGCGTGCACCTCTTCCCGGCTCACGGCATCGATCCGGTCGTTGTGCGCGGCGAGGAAGTCCAGCGGCAGGTCGTAGAAGCCCATCATGCCCAGGTTCTGGACGATATCGCTGTTCGACGCCAGCCTCAGCGGGAAACCCCCGGTGATGTTGGCCTGCGAGGCCTCCAGTTCGTCCGGGTCCACGCCTTCCTGGTGCAGGCGCTGCAACTCCTCGCGCAGCACCTGCAGGGCCTCGTCGGTCTGATCGGTGCCGGTCTGCATGCCGATCAGGAACGGACCCTCCGCCGCCATCGGACGGACGGCACTGTGGACCGAGTAGGCCAGCCCCCGCGCCGTGCGCACCTCGCGGAAGAGACGCGAGGTGAAGCCACCCCCGCCCAGCGCGTGGTTGCCGACCGTCATGGCGTAATAGTCGGCGTCGTCGCGGCGCAGCGCCGGGGCACCCATGAAGATATGTGCCTGCTCCGAGGGGAAGGCGATCCGCTCCGTCACCGGCCCTTCAAGCTTCGGCACGGGCGGCAGCGCGGGCGCCCGCCCGCCTTCGGGGAGCGCCCGCGCGATACGCTCGGCCAGCGCCTCGGCGTCTGCGCGCGAGATCGCCCCGGTCATGGCCAGCACCGCATTCCCGGCCGTGTAGTACTGCCGGAAGAAGGATTCCACCTCCGCACGCGTCAGCGTCGGGATGGTGTCCTCGCTGCCGCTGGGCGCGTTGCCGTAGGGGTGCTCGCCGTACATCAGCTGGTAGAAGCGCCGGCTGGCCACCGATCCGGGTTCCTGGCGCTCCCGCTGCAACGCCTGCAGCATCTGCCGGCGCTCACGCGCCAGATCGTCCTCCGGGAAGGCCGGCGCCGCCAGAATCTCCGTCAGCACATCGACGGCCTCCGCCATCCAGTCGGGCTCGGTCAGGGTGCGCAGGGTCACGATGCCCATGTCGCGCGCGGACGTCGTGTTGAACTGGGCGCCGACCGCCTCGAAGCGCTCGGCCACCGCGTCCGCGTCCATGTCGGCGGTGCCGTGGGCCAGGGCATTGCTGGTCAGGCGGGCGAGGCCGTTACGGTCACCGTCACGAGCGGCTCCCGCGTCGAAGGTCAGCCGGACGTCCAGCATCGGCAGGGTCGGCGCCGGGGCGAACAGCACCCGCATGCCCTGCTCGGTCTCCCAGCGCTCGATATCCACCGCCTGCGCCGCCGGCGCGAGACCGATGGCGGCGACGACCAGCAGCAGCATGAACCAGAAGCGCATGGGCGAACCCTCGTATCCCGTATGAATCGCTTGGTGGAGGGCCTTCATGCGCCGCCCCCGATCGGCAGCGGATCCAGGATGCCCACCGTGCGCCGTTCCGGCACCAGGTACTCGCGGACCACCCGCTGCACGTCCTCCGCGGTGACCTCGCGGATCCGGTCCACGTATTCGTCGACAACCTCCCAGCCGAGCCCCACGGTCTGCGCCGCGCCCAGTTCGAAGGCCTGGGACTGGATCGAATCGCGGCGGAAGATTTCCTGGGCGATCACCCGGGCCTGCACGCGCTGCAGTTCACTCGCGTCGATCGGCTCGTCCCGCAAGCGATCGATCTCGTCCAGCAACGCCTGCTCCAGCGTCTCCATGTCGGTGTCCCCGGTCGGCACCGCGGCCACCGTGAACAGCGAGTCCAGACGGCTGAACGGGCTGTAACGCGCGGAGGTGCTGTTCGCCAGTTCCCGGCCACGCACCAGTTCGCGCGCGAAGCGCGAGGCCTCGCCCGAATCGAGCACGCCCGCGGCGACGATCAGCGCGTAGGCGTCGCTCGGATCGTCGAGCGTGATCAGCACCGGGGTCTTCCAGCCCATGATCAGATAGGGCAGTTCGGCCGGGATCTGCAGGGTCGTGCGGCGCTCGCCACGCTGCGGCGTCTCCGCACGCGGCTTGCGCGCCGGGAGTTCGCGCGCCGGGATCGGCCCGTAGTGCCGCTCGGCTGCGGCGATCACCGCCTCGGGATCGACGTCGCCGACCACCACGACCACCGCATTGTTCGGCGCATACCAGGCGTCGTACCAGTCCTGCAAATCCTCGACGGTGTAGGCGTCGATGTCGGTCATCCAGCCGATGATCGGGTGGCCATAGGGCTGGTTGAAGAAGGCGGTCGCGTAGAACTGCTCCTGCAGCAGGGAGTTGGGCCGGTCCTCGGTGCGCAGGCGCCGCTCCTCCACCACCACGCGCCGCTCCGGCAAAAACTCCTCCTCGGAGAGCTTCAGCCCGCGCATGCGCTCGGCCTCCATCGCCATCACCGTCTCCCAGTGCTCGCTGCCGACCACCTGGAAGTAGCCCGTGTAATCGCGTCCGGTGAAGGCATTCTCCCGGCCGCCGAGGCGGGCGACGATGCGCGAGAATTCGCCGGGCGGGTATTGCTCGCTGCCCTTGAACATCATGTGTTCGAGCATGTGCGAGATACCGGTGATACCGCTGTGTTCGTCCATCGAGCCGACCCGGTACCAGACCTGGTTGGTCACCACCGGCGCCCGTGCATCCGGGAGCACCAGTACCGTGAGCCCGTTCTCGAGCCGGTGTTCCACCACGTCCGCGGCCACGCTGGCGTTGACCGCCGCCAGGACCAGCCAGCCGCACAACAGCGAAAGAAAGACGCGTCTCATCATTTTCAACCCTCGTGATAGCATTGCCAGACCTTATGCCTTGACCACGGCCAACATGTTCGGTTTCCGAAAAAAAGAAACTCCCGCCGCCGAAACCCCGGAACGGGCCGGCCTGTTCCAGCGCCTGCGCAAGGGCCTGGCGAAGACCGGCAAGGTGCTCAGCACCGACATCCGCGAGCTCCTGCGGCGCAGGATCGACGACGAACTCTTCGAGGAACTCGAGGAGCGCCTGCTGCTGGCCGATGTCGGCGTAGACGCGACCCGGCGCATCATGGACCAGATCACCCGCGCCGTGAAGCGCGGCGAACTCGACGACGCCGAGGCGCTGATGCAGGCCCTGGAACGGGCGATGACCGAGATCCTCGTGCCGGTCGAACGGCCCCTGCGGATCCAACCGGGCTCGGGCAAGCCCTTCTCGATCCTCGTGGTCGGCATCAACGGGGCCGGCAAGACCACCACCATCGGCAAGCTGGCCCATCACCTGCGCGCCGAGCGCTACACGGTACTGCTCGCCGCCGGCGACACCTTCCGCGCCGCCGCGGTGGAACAGCTGCAGACCTGGGGCGAACGCAACGCGGTACCGGTGATCGCCCAGGGGAGCGGCGCCGACTCGGCCTCGGTGGTGTTCGATGCCCTGCAGGCCGCGCAGTCCCGCCGCATCGACGTGATGATCGCCGATACCGCCGGCCGCCTGCACACCCAGCACAACCTGATGGACGAGATCCGCAAGGTGAAGCGGGTGATGGGGCGGCTCGATCCCGAAGCGCCGAGCGAGGTCCTGCTGGTCATCGATGGCGGCACCGGCCAGAACGCGATCAACCAGGTCCGGCAGTTCCACGAAGCCCTGGGCGTGACCGGGCTGGTGGTGACCAAGCTCGACGGCACCGCCAAGGGCGGCGTGCTGTTCGCGCTCGCCGCGCAGATGGGCATCCCGGTCCGCTTCATCGGCGTCGGCGAAAAGGCCGAGGACCTGCAGCCCTTCGAAGCCCGCGCCTTCGTGCGCGCCCTGTTGAACCGCGACGCCGCCTGAGTGTCCTTGAGGCCGCGCCCATGATCCGGTTGCAGCGCGTAACCAAGCGTTTCGACGGCGGCTCAGAGGCCTTGAGCAACGTGAGCCTGCGCGTGGACGACGGCGCACTGGCCTTTCTGACCGGGCCCTCCGGAGCCGGCAAGAGCACCCTGCTGCGCCTGATCGCGCGGCTCGAACGCCCGACCCGTGGCCGCATCATGGTCAACGGCAAGGACCTCGAAACGCTGCCCCGCAGCGAAGTGCCCCGATTCCGACGCAGCATCGGCCTGGTGTTCCAGGACCACCGCCTGCTGTTCGACCGCCCGGTGCACGCCAACGTCGCGCTGCCGCTGGAAATCCTCGGCTACCGGCGCGCCGAAGCGCGTAAGCGGGTGCGCGCCGCGCTCGACAAGGTCGGCCTGCTGCAGAAGGAAAACGCCCCGCCGCAGACCCTCTCCGCCGGGGAGCAGCAGCGGGTGGGGATCGCCCGGGCGATCGTGCATCGCCCCGCGCTGCTGCTGGCGGACGAGCCCACCGGCAACCTCGACCCAACGCTCTCGCGCGAGATCATGCAACTGTTCCTGGACTTCAACCGTGTGGGCGTCACCGCACTGATCGCCAGCCACAATCTGGAACTGATCTCGGGCCTGGGCATGCCGATCCTGCATTTGGAGAACGGCAACCTCGAGGCCCGCCACGTGACCCAGGCGCGGAGTGCCGGGTGAAGGACGGAGGCGAGCGCGCCGGCTCTCTGGAATCGTGGCTGTACAACCATGCCGACGCCGCGCGCAGGAGCTTCCGGCGGCGGATGGACGCACCGGGTCAGACCCTGATCATGATCGCGGTGCTCGGATTCATCCTCGCCCTGCCGGCCTACCTCTGGCTGTTGCTCGACAATGCGCGGGCCCTGTCGGCGGGCATCGACCACGAACCGCGCATCGCGCTTTATCTGGACGATACCGACACGGATGCCCTCGCCGGCGCCGCCGCGCGGATCGCGGCCCTTCCGGGCGTGGCCCAGGTCACGCCGATCGGTGCCGACGAGGCGCTGGACGAATACCGCGCCAGCCTGCCTGATCCGGCGCTGCTCGACTGGCTGGAGGCCAATCCGTTGCCGGCGATCATCGAGGTCGTTCCCGCGGAGAGAACGCCCGAGGCGGTCGAGGCGCTGGAATCGCGCCTGGCGATACTGCTGCCCGAAGCGACGAGCATCAGCGACCACGAATGGGTGCGGCAGCTCCAGGCGCTGCACGCGGCCGGCCTGCGCATCCTGTTGATCGTGGCCGGCCTGCTGGCGCTCGGGGTCACGCTGATCCTGTCGGTGGCCGCGGCTTCGGAACTGCGGGAGCGGCGCGAGGAGATCGCGATCTCGCGGATCTCCGGCGCCACGGATCGCTTCCTGCGCAGGCCGTCGTTGTACGGGGGGCTGCTGCTCGGCCTGGGCGGTGGGGTGTTCAGCCTGATCCTGCTCGGGGCCGGCGTGATCCTGACCCGAACCCCGGTCGAAGCCGCCGCCTCGGCGTTTGGCCTGCCTCTGGTGTTCGCAGCGCCGGAGGCACGCGTCGGCCTGATCCTCCTCGGCACCGGACTCGTGCTCGGCTGGATCGGCGCCCGCCTCGGCAGCGGCGCGGCCTTGCGGGAGTGAAGCTCGAGCGGAAACCCCACGCGATGCAAGGGGAACAACCCAGGTGTTTAGCACTCTAACCGCCAGACTGCTAATATCGAGCCAATTTTCAAGGGGGACACCTTCATGAGCCAAGCATTGGTGCGAAAGCCCGTGGACATGCCCGTCCCGGTAGGCAACCTGGACCACTACATGGCGGCGGTCAGCCGTATCGAGGTCCTCGACGTCAACGAGGAACAGCGTCTGGCGCGGGAACTGCGTGACCGGCAGGATCTCGATGCCGCGCGCCAACTGATTCTGCACAACCTGCGCTTCGTGGTGCACATCGCACGCGGGTACTCCGGGTACGGACTGCCGCTGGGCGACCTGATCCAGGAAGGCAATGTCGGCCTGATGAAGGCCGTGCGCCGGTTCGACCCCGATCACGGGGTACGGCTGGTTTCCTTTGCGGTGCACTGGATCCGGGCCGAGATCCACGAGTTCATCCTGCGCAACTGGCGCATCGTCAAAGTCGCCACCACCAAGGCGCAGCGCAAGCTGTTCTTCAACCTGCGCCAGGCCAAGCGCAATCTCGGCTGGCTGAACCCCGACGAGGTCTCCGCGGTTGCCAGCGACCTGGGCGTACCCGAGAGCGACGTGCGGGAGATGGAGGGCCGTCTGGCCGGCCGCGACACCAGCTTCGACCCCGATCCCGCCGACGATGACGACCGCGGTTACCTGGTACCGTCGGAGCAACTGTCCGCCAGTGTCACCGACGACCCGGCGCAGATCGTCGAGGACGCCGACTGGGATCGCCATTACCAGGCGCAGCTGCAGCGCTCGCTGGGTACCCTGGACGAACGCACCCGGGACATCGTGGTGCGGCGCTACCTGATCGAGCCCAAGGCCACCCTGCACGAGCTGGCCCACGAATACGGCGTGTCCGCGGAGCGGATCCGGCAGATCGAGAACCGCGCCTTCAAGGAACTCCGCGAGGCCCTGGCGGCGTAGGACCCGGCCCGGTCACGGCCGGGCGCAACCAAGGAGAACCCGGACCGATGCCTGGAACACGGTGTTTCGCCCGCCTCGCGGGCGTATTGCTGCTCGGCCTCGGCCTGACCAGTCCCCTGTCTGCCCAGCTCGCAGCGGACCAGGCGCCCGAAGCCTGCGTCTGCCCGGACGAGGTGACGCTGGTCGAGCCCGCCTGGATCCGCCTGCCCCCGCCGAACCTGTCGGTGACAGCCGCCTACATGACCCTCGGCAACCGCGGTGACGACGAGCTGACGGTCGTTGCTGCCGAATCCCCGATGGCGGGCACGGCCGAGCTGCACGAACACCGGCAGGACGCCGCCGGCGTGATGCGGATGCGCCAGGTGGCGTCGCTGTCACTGCCCGCCGGCGGCAGCCTGGCCATGGAACCGGGCGGACTGCACCTGATGCTGATCGACCTGCAGCAGCCTCTGGCCGAGGGCGAGATCGTACCGGTCACCCTGCACCTTGCCGACGGCCGCTCGCTGGAAGTCGCCGCCGAGGTACGCCGCGCCCCGCCGGGCCGCGACCATGAGGCGCATCACCACCACGGCCACCGGCACCACTGACCCTATGGAGCCCAGGAGCCCGCTCCCGCTTTGTGGGAGGCGAGCCCTCTCGGCGACCGAACGGCGGCAAACCTTCGCCCAGAGGCTGCCCTCCCACAGGGCGTGGGAGGCGAGCCCTTGTGGGAGGCGAGCCCTCTCGGCGACCGAACGCCGTCCCTTGTGGGGGGCGTCCCCTGAAACTTCCGCAATCCGACCACCTGCGGAGCTTTTGTGCCAAGCAAGAATTGCTATGCTTCGCTTCATGCAGCGGATCTATCTGGACTACAACGCCAGCACGCCGATCGCGCCCCAGGTCGCCGAGGTGATGCACCGGATGACGGGCGAGGCCTTCGGCAACCCCTCCAGCAACCATTGGGCCGGGCGCCCGGCGCGGGCGGCGGTGGAGACGGCACGGGGACAGGTCGCCACGCTCCTGGGCTGCAGTCCCGAGGAGATCGTCTTCACCAGCGGCGGCAGCGAAGCCAACAATTTCGCCCTGAAGGGCCTGTTCTTCGCCAAACCGCGCGAACATGCCCACATCATCACCACGCAGGTCGAACATCCCGCCATCGTCGAGCCCTGCCGTTTCCTGGAACGGCTCGGCGCCCGTATCACCTGGCTGCCGGTGGACGCCAGCGGGCGCGTCGATCCCGAGGACCTGCGGCGCGCAATCACCGCCGAGACGCTGCTGGTCACCGTGATGCACGCGAACAACGAGGTCGGCACCATCCAGCCGATCGCCGAGTGCGCGGCGATCGCGCGCGAACACGGCGTGCCGTTCCATACCGATGCGGCGCAGTCGGTCGGCAAGATCCCCACCCGGGTGGACGATCTCGGCGTCGACCTGCTGACCCTCGCCGGACACAAGTTCTACGGACCCAAGGGTGTCGGCGCGCTGTACGCACGGGCGGGCACCGCACTGGAGCCATTGATCCACGGCGCGGCGCACGAGAGCGGACGGCGCGCCGGCACCGAGAGCGCGCTCCTCGCGGCAGCGCTGGGCGAGGCCAGCACGCTGGCCGGCGACCTGGCCCCGATGCAGGCGGTCAAGACCCTGCGCGACCGCCTCCGCGACGCCCTCTCGGCGGAGCTCGGCGCGCAGGTGGTGTTCCATGGCCATCCGGAATGCATACTGCCGAACACGCTGAACGTGTCCTTCCTCGGCGCCACCGGCGCGGAGGTGCTGGCCGGTCTCGAAGGGGTTGCGGCGTCGACCGGTTCCGCGTGTCACTCGGGGCGGGTGGAATTGTCACCGGTGCTGCACGCGATGGGCGTGCGTCCCGAGACCGGACAGGGCGCGGTGCGCTTCAGCCTGGGTCGGGAGACCACGGCCGCAGAGGTCGATGCGGTGCTGCGGCGGATCGCCAGGGCGTCCTGGCGGCGGGCACGGACGCCGGTGTGGGCAGCGCCATGAGCTGGGCGGGCGCAGACGTTCGGTACGGCTGATGGACGATCGGGGAAGCTTGCGACCCGGGGAACTCTGGCCGTCGGCGGCCTACTCGCGCCAGGTGCAGACACTGCGCGCGGCGGTGGGTCGCACGGTCTACCTGGTCGAACTCGCGGCCACGCCGATCCATCTCGGGATCCGCCAGACGGGTCAGCCGCACGTGCTGCTGGACGTGATCGACTTCTCGCGCCCGGACCCGGCCCGCGGCCTTGCCCCGCACATGATCATCCTCGACGATGGCCGCGGCATCAACCTGGGCCAGCTGCTGCGCATCAGCCTGGAGCGGCCGTTCGATCCAGCCCCGGGGCAGGTCCTTTACCAGGACGACGAACTGCAGCAGCAACTCTTGTTGCGGGAAAGAAAGCTTTCGAGGAAGTTCATCGCCGAACGGGCAAGGCTGCTGCTCGGCCAGGTGCTGGGTCGCTCGGCGCCCCCGTCGCTTGCGGGCCCGGAGCCGACGCGCGGGCTTCCGTCAATCGGCGAAGAGGATCACCGAGAAAAAGCTGAGCCAGGAGACGACGATCAGGATGACGATCAGCGTCAGTGGGAGATTTTCAAAGGTAAACCAGTCGCGCATCGCCAAAAATCCCGTCAATAACTTTCATCCGAAGGGTATGCCGAAGCACGCCCGGACGCAAGAACAACCCGCGCCCGAGCCCGTAGGAGGCGAGTCCTCTCGCCGATCTGGCGCCGGAAAACCCATCGGCCAGGGGCTGGCCTCCTACCGCCGGGCCCCTCGAAACAACACGAATCTGGGCGCCGACGGAGCTTTCGTGATCATCAGCAGGTGGAGCCGCGCGGCGTCTTAGGGCTTGTGGTCCCCGTTGCGGTCATCCTCCTCCGGTGTCCGCTCCTGCTCGCGGTCTTCGTTGCCGGGGATCATCGGGTCGTCGTCGTCCATCAGGATGCGGTACGCCGGGCCCTCCATGTCCTCGTACTGCCCGGACCGGATTGCCCAGAAAAAGGCGAGGCCGATGATCAGCACGAGGACGAGCGCAATCGGAATCAGCAGGTAGAGTACTTCCATACCCGAAGTGTAGCAGCCTGATCCGCGAACGCGGATTACCCATTGCGCGCCGGACGGATCACGGTGGCGGGCAGGGGCGGCCTACCCTTCCGGCCAGACAGGATCTCCTCGTTCTCGCGCCGCAGCCGCAGGGCATTACCCACGACGATCAGGGAACTGAGCGACATGCCGAGCGCGGCCAGCCAGGGCGTCAGGAATCCGGTCGCGGCCACGGGGAGCGCGATGCCGTTGTAGCCGATCGCCCAGATGATGTTCTGGCGAATGATCCGCAGCGTCTCGCGCGACTGCCGGATCGCGGCCGGAATCGCATCCAGGCGATCCGACATCAGGACCAGGTCGGCCTGGGTCTGGGCGATGCGCGTGCCGCTGCCCATCGCCAGCGAGACATCGGCGCCGGCGAGCACCGGCGCATCGTTGATGCCCTCGCCGGCCATCAGCACGACCTCGCCGCGCGCCTGGCGCCGGCGCACGTATTCGACCTTGTTCTCGGGTGTCATGCCGCCACGCGCCTCGCTGATGCCGACGCCCGCCGCGAAGAGGGCGACCGACTCGGGACGGTCACCGGAGAGCAGCACGACCTCGAGCCCGAGTTCCTGCAGCTCCGCCACCGTCTCGCGCACCCGCGGGCGTGGCTGATCGGCCAGCCAGAACATCCCGACGACCTCACCAGCACGCGCGAGCCATACCGCGGTCGCCTGCGCATGCGTCACGGGCGGCTGGACACCCTCGGGCACCCGCTCGAGCCCGACGAATCCCGGGGTTCCCACCCGGATCTCGACACCATCCAGCAGCCCCGAAAGGCCCCGCCCGGGCACATTGCGAACGTGCTCCAGCGGCGGTGCCGGAACCGCGCCCGCGGCCTGCACCAGCGCCTTGGCCAGCGGGTGCTCGGAGTGGCGCTCGAGCGCAGCCGCCATCTCCAGCAGTTCGCGCTCGCCGTAACCGGGCGCCAGCACCCGGGTGGCCACCCATTCCGGCTGCCCCACGGTCAGGGTCCCGGTCTTGTCGAAGCAGACGACGTGGGTCCTGGCCATGTCTTCCACGGCCTGCCCGCGAGTCAGCAGCAGGCCGATGCGCGACAGCACCCCGGTGGTCGTGGTGATCGCCACCGGGGTGGCCAGCGCGAGCGCGCAGGGACAGGTGGCGACCAGCATCGCGACCACAACCCAGAAGGCCCGGTCCGGCGCGATCCAGAGATACCAGACCATGCCCACGAGTGCGGTCAGGATCAGCACCGCGGCGGTGAAATGCCCGGTGCCCTTCTCGGCCATTCGGGCCAGCCGGGGCTTGTCGGTCTGTGCGCGGTCCAGCAGGCGCTGGATCGCGGCCAGCGTGGTCTCCGCGCCGACGCGGGTCACCCGCACCACCAGCGGACTGTCCACGTTCACGGTGCCGCCGGTCACGGCGTCGCCGGCCTTGCGCAGGCAGGGCTCGGGCTCGCCGGTGAGCAGCGCCTGGTTCACGGTGGATTCGCCGGCCTCGACCAGGCCGTCGGCAGGCAGGGGCTCACCGGGCCGGACACGCACGCAGTCGCCGGGTGCCAGCTCGGCCACCGGCACCTGCTCGTCGCTGCCGTCAGCCGCGACACGCGTGGCCAGCGCGGGGATCAGCCGGTCCAGGCGGTCGATCGCCTGGCTCGAGCGCTGCCGCGCCATCAACTCCAGGTAGCGGCTCGTCAGCAGGAAGAAGACGAACATCGCCACGGACTCGAAATACACGTGCTCGCCGGTCCCGAGCGCCACCGAATACACGCTGGCGAAGTAGGTGCTGAGGATCGCGATGCTGACCGGGACGTCCATCCCCAGCCGCCGGTGCTCCAGGTCGCGCCAGGCGCTCCGGAAGAACGGCAGCGCGGAATAGAAGACGACCGGCGTCGTGAGACCCGCGGCGACCCAGCGCATGAACTGCAGCAGGTTGGCGTAGGCCTCGTCGCCGGCGCCCAGCCACAGTGCCACGGCGAGCATCATCACCTGCATCATCCCCAGTCCCGCCACCGCCAGGCGACGCAGCGCGACGTGGCGCTCGCGCTGGAAGGCCTTGTCGCGGGTACCGGGATCGTAGGGGTGTGCGCGGTAGCCGATGCCGCGGATCGCCTGCAGGATGTCGGACAGCGCCAGGCGCTCGGGATCCCAGCGCACCCGAGCCCGGTGCGTGGCGTAGTTCACCGTGAAGTCGGTGACGCCGGGCAGCGCGCGCACGTGGCGCTCGTTCAACCAGACACAGGCGGCGCAGGTGATGCCCTCGAGAATCAGCGAGGCCTCCCGCAGCACCGTGCCGGATCGATCGGTCTCGTCGGTGACGAACTGCCGCTGCACCTCGGGTTGATCGAAGAGCTTGAGCTCGCGCAGCTCGTCCGGAATCAGCGGTTCGCCGGGACTGCCCGCAGGCGCGGTGCGGTGATGGTAGTACCCGCCCAGACCGTTCTCGATGATCGCGTTCGCGACCGCCTGGCAGCCGCCGCAGCAGGTCTCACGCGCCCGCCCCTCGAACTGCACCGGATAATGCGCCCCGCGCGGG
>Ga0207421_10000364_pt1 | contig 58216 bp, 43 predicted proteins | sample SodLakKL_010_SED_4_FD_187542 | JGI IMG/M metagenome (GOLD analysis project Ga0207421, IMG submission 187542) | Alkaline sediment microbial communities from Lake Tanatar, Kulunda Steppe, Russia - 8KL_010_SED (SPAdes) (version 2) | ecosystem: Environmental > Aquatic > Non-marine Saline and...
CCTGGCACCGCATCTCTCTATGAGTTATTCCTACAATATTGAAGGTGCTTCTTCGGGTGATCTGAATACTTTTCTCGGTGCAAGGCTTTCAGGCAACAGCAGAATGGTTTTTTTTACCGGTGAAGATCCGCATCATCTTTACTGGGTTACAGCTTACACTCTCGGCTTGATCTGTGTTGCCGATATTGAACTGACCAGGGATAGAATGATGTTCTTTGAGATCTCCATACCGCTTGCCGGTGCCGTTTCCCGTCCCCCCGGCGGTGAGCGGTCAAGCTATCAGGTAATGGAGAGGGGTTCGATAATTAAAAGGCTTCATGAAGATCCGGTTTTCAGCACCTTTGATAACCTGCAGGCTGCCAACATAAAGCTGATGGTTGATATTTCAAGAACTAACAGGGGCTCGCTGACCCTGGGTTATGAGGCCGATTTTTTAAGGTTTGCCGGTCCCGAGCCGGTAACTTATTTAAACAACGGACTGTTTTTAAGGGTATTCTTTGACAGCCACATATGGTAAAAAATAAGATAAATGGGTAAGTATTATTTTTATACCGTTTTGCTGATCCTGGTTGTTTTCTCTTCCTGCCTCAGGGAAGATGAGTACACCCTGGAGAAGAACGCTCTTCCGAGGGACCTGGATGACGGGTGGCGGAGTGAAGCTGTTGAGCGTGCCGGTTTTTGCCCTCAGACACTGGAGCTGCTTTATGAAGCGGTTTTTGATGAAAAAAGATATCCCACCTCCAGAAGCCTGCTTATAGCCAAGGACGGCTTTCTGGTTTCGGAATCTTATATGCGAAGTGAAAGCCACCTGGATACCCCCTCAAATATACAGGGTATAACTAAGGGGGTAACCTCCCTTCTTGCAGGTATTGCCAAAGAGAAGGGGGTAATTGAGGATACCGGGCGAAGGCTCTACAGGTATATTCCGGAGTATTTTTCCGGTGCGGAAGAAATGCGTGATTTGACTGTTCATCAGGTGCTTACAATGCAAAGTGGACTAAAATGGGATAATGAAAAGGATACCCCCGATCTTTTCAATCCCGGGCAGTTTCCTTCAACCCTGCGGGTTGTCCTGCAAAAGCAGCCGGCGGCCTCACCCGGCTCTCTTTTTTGCTACAGTGACGGCGATGCTCAGCTTGTATCGGGTGTGATAAGCAAAAGGGCCGATATGCCCCTGGAGGAGTTTGCCTTTGAACATCTTTTTGAGAGTATGAAAATAGAGGATTTTTACTGGGAGAGGCATCCAGACGGGCTTAATTACGGGGGAGTGGGACTTTGGATGAGACCGCGCGATCTGCTTAAAATAGGACAGCTTATCCTTGACGGGGGACAGTGGTCGGGTGTGCAGCTTTTGCCTGAGGGGTGGACGCAAAAGGTGACCGGTTCGAAGGTTGATGACTCGGTGACCGGCTCGAAGCCTTACGGTTATTATTGGTGGACTGACCCGGAAAGGAAAGGGGTTTATGTTTCGGGAAGGGGAGGACAGTTCCTTTACATTTTGCCTTCACAAAACCTTGTGGTTGTCCACACCGCTGCACCCTATACCTCGCCGGACGATTCTGCCGGTTTTGAGGAATTTGAGCTGCTGCTTGATATTATTACCGGTGCCCTTGAATAGCCGGCTGCCTCAACAACATCACTTAAGCATACCTTTCACCCTTTGGGGATCACCGTCGCAGGAAGCAGGCTCCAGCTCGAGTATGCTGCAAAGAAGGTAGTAAATGTCAACTATTTCAAAAGGCTGGTGTGTGTGTCCCTTCCTGAAGGAGGGTCCGGTTGCATAAAAAATTGTGTGCATATCCCTGTTGGATGGGTCGTAGCCGTGGGCGCCGCCGCTGTGATATGAGGTCGGGTCTCCGAAACCGATGCTCCAGCCGCTGTCTGCCATCACCGTCATATCCAGCGCCCGGGGATGTGAACCGAAATTGAGCCGGCAGGGAAGCTCCTCGTTCTTTATTATCTGTAGGTTGTCAACATTTGAGAGGGCAGTGTAGAGGGTGTCTGAATACTTTTCACGCGGACGGATAATATAGACCGGATTGCTTCCGTGGCGCTTTTCCGCCCAGTGCCATCCGGTATACTCCAGAAGGTCAATATACCTGTTGTGGGAGACCTCACCCATCCCGTGATCGGAGGTTACTATCAGGTCAATATTGTCCGAGTGGGGAAGCTCCCCGAGCTCCTCTATAAGCACTCCCGTGAGACTGTCAATATATTCCACCATTTTGCCGGTTTTATCTGATACGGGCCCTGTGGAGTGGCCCTGGCTGTCGGGCTCATCGAAGTAGAACATTACCAGCCCCGGCCTTTCTCCCCGGGGAAGCGAAAGCCATGAAACCACGGAATCAATCCTGCTCTCAAAGGAGACCGAAGAATCGTAGCTTTTCCAGCGTGATGGACGAACCCCGCTAATGGGAGCATCCGCGCCCACCCAGAAATATGTGGCGGTTTTCACACCCTGATTCTCGGCGGTCACCCATATAGGCTCACCCCCGTAAAAATCGGCATTTCCGGTGGCCTCCGGATCTCCTATCCGGTAGGTTGCATCCAGTTGCCCGCAGTAAAAATTGTTCATCACAATTCCGTGATTGTCCGGGTAAAGTCCGGTTGCCATACTGTAATGATTTGGGAAGGTAAAGCTGGGGAAAGCAGGGATAAGCGCCTCGGCTTTTGTCCCTTCCTCTGCCATCCGGTCGAGATTCGGGGTATTGTAGAGCTCCGGGTAGTCGTGACGGAAACCGTCGACCGAGAGTACCACAACATAGCTCTCCTCTTTTTCGGGGGGTTCAATGCAGGAGCCATGGAGGATCAGTGCCCCGGCAACAGCGTAAAGCATTGGCCGGCGGCATAATTTTATTATAACCCTGTTGACTTGTGAACCGGGGAATAACATGTTTGATAAATCCATTTTCACAAATTTTAATGATCCGGTGCATTACTTGATCTCTTTGTACTTGTTTGCGTTAACAAATATAACGTCGCCTATACTGTCATACCCCTTAAACACCTCTTCGTGGGCGTGCTTTAACTGCTCGCTTCTGAACCCGATAAGTGTCAGTGCCGCACCGGCCGATTTTTCATTTATCAGGTACTTTGAGCTGAGATCCGCCCCCGAGCATATTATCTCTATATTATTGGGCGAAATGGGCAGCTGTCCCTTCTGTATAAGCCCCAGCAACTGTTTGCGTACCAGATCCCTTTCAGCTTCCCTGCATATACTGAATATCTTTATGTGTGAATTGTGCCAGTCAGGGTGTCCGTGAATTACATAGCTCAAAAGGATCATCAGTGTTGAATTTTCCGTATCGGTCGGTTTTATCCACACATGTATCCCCTTTTTGAAATTGACAGGTTTACTGCTGCAGCCGAAAATACAGACATCAAAATTGCCGGCCCTCACGAGCGAGTAATTTTCAATTATCTGTTTCAGCTCCCCCGGATTGTTTTTGTCATATTCAAAAAGTATCATATTGTTTTCCATTCCCGAGATGCTGGGCAGCTGAATTATCTGCGCAATAGCCGAGGTGTAGGAAGGAGAGATGAGCGTGTCAACGTAAACATTGCTCTTTTTGGAGTCCGATCTCTCTATAAGCTCACTTAGCAGTCTGTTTGACTCCTCGTATGTGGCTTTTGAAAAATATCCGTCAATCAGGTGGATATAGGTTGCAAAACCGTAGCGGTGAGATATCCAGTTTATAAGCTCAAACGGCTTTCCCCTCTCGAAAGAGTGTCTTGAGACACAAACAACTGAGGGGCGCCATGAGGAGCTTGAGACCTTTTTCGATTTTTGCAGGTAGATCTGTATTTTTCTTGCAAGCTGATGGATGGCTCCCTGGAAAATCACCTCCAGTCCTTTTCTGTGTTTGTTCCTTGCTGATATATATGAATATATAAGAGCCATTATCAGGCCTGCAGCAATTGCATAAGCGGTGTTTATCTTGAACATCAGCCATATGCTCATGACGAACCCTGCCAGCGAGATATACCAGCGTGATTTGAAACGCGGACGGTAGGAGGGATCTGCGCCGAAATGGTTCAAAAATGAGATAAGGCAAAGTGAACCGTATGTGACAAGAAAGAACATTGTGATAATGCCGGCAACAATGTTCACACTTCCGAAGCCTACAAAAACAAAAGCTATAATGCAAGTGAGAAGCGAGGCATTGAAAGGCTCGTTAGTTTCTCCTCTTCCTTTGCCAAGAACTGAGTTGAGCCTCGGTACAGGCAGTGAGCGGTCGCGTGCCAGTGCCTGCAGTGTTCTTGGAGCTACCATGAAAGACCCGATAGCCGAAGAGACGGTCGATGCCGCCAGTCCCAGCAGTATCGCCGGTGCTCCCGCCATTGCAATCCTTGTCATTATAAGCTGCTCATTTATCAGCTCTGCCGGGGGTGCTGAAGAGGCAAGCTTCCATGCCACCAGCAAATATATAATCATTCCAGCAATGGTAGCCGACAATGTGCCGACGGGAATAGATCTGCCGGGATTTTTCAAATCGCCCGAGAGTCCGACTCCCGCGGTCATACCGGTAAAGGCAGGAAAAACTATGGCAAAAACCATAAAAAAATCCTCCCTGTTCCTGAAGGTGAAGTTGGCAAATGCCTCGTCACCCCCGTATGTACCTTCACCTAAAAAAAACAGCAGCAGCGATCCGAAAAGTATGGCCGCGACAACATAAAGGGTCTTAACACCAAGATTCGCACCTCGTTTAAGTATTACGGCCGAAAGGAGGGTCATTGCCGGCAGACTGACAACCTGGCGCGGCAGTGTAAAGTTGAACTGTTTGTGAATGAAATTGAACAAAGGCTCAAAAGCCTCTGTAAAGGCTATAACATAAAAGGCAACGCTGATAGCCTGTGAAAGGTAAAGGGCTATTCCTATTGCGCCCCCAATATTCAGTCCGAATGAGCGGGAGATCACATAATACTCTCCGCCGCCTTCAACTTTCTGGTTGGTTGCTATCTCCGACAGGGCAAGGGCTGTGGGTATGGTTACCGCATGCCCTACAAGAATTATCAGAATAATCCCCCAGAAGCCCAGCACACCGGTTGCAAACCCGAACCTGAGAAAGAGTATGGCCCCCAGGATCGTTGCTATTGCTGTAAAAAAAACGGGAGATGTACCGAATCGGCGGATATTCTTTTTAATGTTCATTTTCAGTCTCCAAGTGAGATGCCTATACCTCTTGCAGTTTTCACCAGGTCAGAGTCGGGTTTTACATATTTATTTTTTTGTATCGCATCGATCAGGGGTATAGAAACAAGGTTCGGGTGGCGGTACGCCACCATTTCCCCGTATTTCTGCTCTAGAATCATTTCAAAGGCTTTTACACCGAACTGAGTTGCCAGTATGCGGTCATACGCCACCGGTATCCCGCCTCTCTGAAGGTGACCCAGCACGGTTTCCCTGATATCGTGCCTGACCCCCTCCTCTTTTAACTGATTGGCGAGTCTGGCTGCGGCACCTTTCAGCCTTATGTTCTTGTAGCCTACCTCTTCAGATTCCTCTGTTGAAGGCTTCCCTCCCCTGGGCATTGCGCCTTCGGCTATTACTATATTTGCAAAGCCTTTTCCTCTTGAAAAGCGTGTTTCGAGGCGTTCGACAACCTTTTTGATATCGTATGGGATCTCAGGGATGAGGCACACTTCGGCGCCTCCCGCGATGGAGGCGTTAAGGGCGATCCACCCTGCATCCCGTCCCATCACCTCAAGTATCAGTATCCTGTTGTGGCTGGCAGCCGTTGTCACCAGCTTGTCAACCGCCTCTGTTGCTATCTGCAGGGCAGTCTGGTAACCGAAAGTAAAATCGGTAAAAGGCAGGTCGTTATCTATTGTCTTCGGGACGCCGATTATATTAAGCCCTTTTTCGTAAAGTGCCTGGGATATGCGCTGCGACCCGTCGCCCCCGATATTTATTACCGCGTCAACACCCATATACTGAAGTTTGCGTATCATCTCATCAGAGCGGTCGGCCGCCCCCCATGTGCCGTCGCCGTGTTTGACAGGCCAGGCAAAGGGACCCCCTTTGTTGGTTGTTCCCAAAATAGTACCTCCCCGGAAATGAATCCCCGAAACACTTTTTTCGTCCAGGACCACCACCTCGGTCGGCTCACGCAGCACCCCGTCAAAAGAGTTGATGCTGCCGATCACCTCCCACTCTTTTTCCCGGGCAGCGCGTTTTACCACCGCCCTTATCACTGCATTCAGGCCCGGGCAGTCACCACCGCCCGTTGCAATCAATACCCTCTTCATACAAAGCTTTGGTTAGTTTAAAAAATCTTACAGTGTTAAACTTCAAAAATAAGCTTAAATTGCTTTTTGTGCAACAATAGTTCACAATGGGTTCAAAAATTATTGCAGCAATTGTTGCAGGAGAAATTTCCGGGGCCAGACATACACCCTTGCAGTTATGCCAATGTTTCAGAAAAACCTCTTCTTTAGCGGCATACAGGTGCAGTTATGCCGCTGTTTCAGAAAACCTTCTTATTTAGCGGCATGCAGGTGCAGTTATGCCAATGTTTCAGAAAAACCTCTTCTTTAGCGGCATACAGGAAATTGTTTTTCAATATTTGGTCATTGAGAAAGTAATTATTTAATTTTGACCGTTTTTCTAAAACAGATTAGTTATGGATAAAAGTGATTTTGATCAGGTGGTGGACCGCAGCAACACCGGTTGTCAAAAATATGATGCAAGAGATAAGTATTTCGGGACAAGCGATATTCTTCCAATGTGGGTGGCCGATATGGATTTCAAAACGCCCCCCTTCATAGTTGATGCCATAAAGCGCAGGGCTTCCCATGAAATATACGGTTACACTGTTGTGACCGGCAACTATTACGAGGCTGTAAAACGGTGGATGAAAGTGCGCCATGACTGGGATGTAAAAAAGGAGTGGATCGTTTTCTCCCCCGGTGTGGTGCCGGCTTTGACACTTTCGGTGATGGTATATACCTGGCCGGGTGACAAGGTATTGGTTCAGTCGCCCGTTTACCCTCCATTTTTTTCCTCAATAACAGACAACGGCAGGGAGGTTGTCAACAACGAGCTCAAACTGGTTGATGGTAGCTATGAGATAGATTTCGATGACCTTGAAAAAAAGGCTGCCTCGGGTGTCAGGCTTATGTTTTTCTGTAGTCCCCACAATCCGGTAGGCCGGGTATGGAGCAGGCAGGAAGTGCAAAAGGTAGCCGACATATGCCGGCGCAACGATATAGTGCTTGTATCTGACGAGATACATTCCGATCTTATATTTGAAGGGTGTGTTCACACCCCTTCAGCTAAAACCGTTGAGGGTATCTATAACAAAACCGTAACATGCATGGCCCCGAGCAAGACTTTCAATATAGCGGGACTTGCCGCCTCGGCCATTATAATACCCGATGAGGAGCTGCGCGGGGTTTTTGCCGATATGGTAAAAAACATTCATATTCACAACGGGAATGTGTTTGGCCTGACCGCACTTGAAGCGGCCTACAATCACGGGGAAGAATGGCTGGAGAGGCTTATGGTCTATATTTATGATAATTATCTGTTTGCAGAGGAATTCTTCAGTAAGCACATTAAGGAGATAAAAGTTATAAGGCCCGAGTCAACCTACCTGCTTTGGCTCGATTGCACCTCTATGGGCATGGATGATGCGCAGCTGTTTGATTTTTTTACCCGTGAGGCAAAAGTCGGGCTCAACAGGGGGGTCGATTTCGGACCCGGTGGGGAAGGCTTTATGCGTCTGAATATAGGTTGCCCTCGTTCGATCCTTGAAGAAGGGCTGGAGAGAATAAAAAAGGCGTGGGAAAGCCGGTAAGGCAACATTTTCCGGCATCCACGCCCTGTATGATACTTCAACCGGTTAAAGCTCAGCGATCATCTTTTTGGCCTCTTCCCATTTTTCATTGCCCATTTTGGCTCCCATCCCTTCTATCACCTTTCCGGCAAGAACCGAGCCGATATTACCGCAGCGATCCATTTCATATCCTTTGGCTAGTCCGTACAAAAAACCTGCGGCATATGCATCGCCTGCTCCTGTTGTGTCAACCGGCGAGGCATCAATGGGTTCTATATTACATTTCTCTTTTCCGCTTTTTACCATAGAACCCTTTTTGCCTACCTTAACAACGGCGGTTTCACATATTTCAGCCAGCTCCTCAAGCGACTCTTCCGGTGATTTCCCGGTGAAGGATGCGGCCTCTTCCTCATTTGCAAAAATGATGTCGATATAATCTGCCACCAGAGGTTTGAGGAAATCCAGGTTATCCTCCACAACATTGAAGCTGGCAAGGTCCAGGGAGATCTTCATATTGCTCTTCTTTGCAAGCGTTACGATCTCCTTGAGCAGTTCGTGGTTTTGCACCAGATAACCCTCCACGTGGAGGTACCGGTAACCTTCGAACATCTCCCTGCTCAGCTCCGAAGGGTTCAGCTCAACGGCCGCACCCAGAAAAGTGGCAAAAGTCCTTTCCGAATCGGGTGATACCAGCGCCATGGCACGTCCGCTTTCAGTGCTGCTGCGGAAAAGGGAAGGGGTGATGTTGCTGTTTTTCAGGTCATTGTGGAAAAAGTCCCCTGTCTCATCACTGCCTACTTTCCCGATAAAACCGGTTTCAACGCCCAGGTGGGCCAGTCCGTGGATGGTGTTGGCAGCCGAACCTCCGCTGGAACGGGATTTTTCAAATTTTTCCGAAGCATTTGAAATTTTCCTGACCGTTTCCTGATCCACCAGCTGCATGCTGCCTTTCGGCAGACTGAATTTTTCCAGAAACGAGTCATCTTCAAGCCTGATCATTATATCGACCAATGCATTTCCTATTCCCAGTACTTTTTCCATGTTTTTTAATATTTTTAATTTTACAATATAATTAGCGGCCGGAATTTTTTACACCTCTTTATTGTGCCTCTTGCTCATCGTCCATTAAATCCGGCCTCAGTCGTTTCGTTCGTTCAATTGACTGTTCCAGCTTCCATTTGGATATCTCCTTCCGGTTCCCGGAAAGCAGTATGGATGGTACTTCCCAGCCTTTGTATTCGGCCGGTCTTGTGTAAACGGGCGGTGCCAGCAGATTGTCCTGGAAAGAGTCGGTCAGCGCCGAGCTCCCGTCCGATATGGCACCGGGCAAAAGACGGACCGTACAATCGCATATAACCGCCGCAGCCAGTTCTCCGCCGGTCATAACATAATCCCCTATAGATAACTCGCATGTTACAAGATGATCCCGCACCCTTTGGTCTACACCCTTGTAGTGACCGCAAAGGATTATTATATTGGACAAAGTTGAAAGCCGGTTTGCCGTTTTTTGCTTAAAAGGCTGGCCTTCAGGCGATGTATAGATTATCTCGTCATAGCCGCGCTCCCTTTTTAAAGCCTCTATCGCCCTGTCAATGGGCTCTATCATAAGCACCATACCGGCATCACCGCTGAAGGCGTAATCATCGACCTGCTTGTGCTTATCTGTGGCATAATCCCTTAAATTATGCACATGGATGCCGGCTACCTCTTTTTCCCTGGCTCGTTTTATTATGGAGTGGTTTAAAAAACCATCGAAAAGTTCGGGCAGGACCGTAAGAATATCTATGCGCATAAGAAAGCTTTTTTGCAAAAGTACAATTTTAATCTTCCCGGACAAAGGTGAACAGTTTACACCTGACACTCTGTTATTGCCAAAGTCTTTATCAAACAATAATATACGGGTAATCATTATCGTTATAGCAAGACGAAGCACTTCAGGCACGGATGTGCCGGTTGCATACGGTGTTACAAAGGCGTTGACTTCAAACGGAATGCTTTTGCAACACCTTTTTTTACGGAAAACAAATAAAATGCTCAAGATTTGCGGGTTGTTTTGATATTTTATTACCTTTGGGAAATTGACCTTTACGCATACGTACAAATAAGGTTAATTAAACTAATATTCAGTGAGGTTTTATAGTATGTCAATTAAGTTTATCTCTTTTGGCCGTATGGACCCCCATGTTTGTATATCTTACTTTGTCTGTCAAAGGCTGATTGGGGTTCATGTGAAAAAGGTAATGCCCGGTATATACAATAGAGAAAAAGCTGCAGCTTAAAACAGGTAAGTTGTATTAATATAGGGTCCATATGCATATCTACGATTTAAACAGCTCTGCTCCTGAGGGGCAATACGGGAACGGCAACGAACCCGGTAATTACGGTGAATCTGCTAAAGCATCAGGGACGGGAAACAGTGAGGTCAAATCCGCTGTCCGTTCGGCTGAAACCGAAAAAGAAAAAGAAAAAACCGAACCCGGTAAGGCGGGCAGTGATGAGGGTGCTTCTGACCGGACAAAGGATGATGAGCCCTCCGGGGGGCAATCAGGAAAAAGTGAAGGTGCCTTAACCCAAAAGGGGGGTAATGAGCATTCCGGAGGTCAACCGGAAACAGATCAGGATGCTTCAGGCCGGACAAAGGATGATGATCATTCAGAAAAACAGTCAGGCAAAGATGCCGGTGAAAAGCAAGAGAATGATGAGGCATCCTCTGAAAAGGAAGCCGGCGAAGCCAGCCACGGGGAACAAAAAGAAAAATCCGCTGCAGAAGAAGGGTCTCCTGCAAAGCAAGAGCCTTCTGCAACAGAAGGCTCTGATCAGGAAGAAGAGTCTCCTGCCGAAGAAAACGCTGCCGGGGAAGAAGGATCTCAGTCAGATGAAGAGTATCCTGCAAGGGAGGCTGATTATCAGCAGATGGAAAAGGAGGAGCTTGTAAGGGTTATGGAAGATATGCTTGCCACGGGCAAGGTCAATGATATAAAAGAGGATGTGGAGGTTGTCAGGGTTAATTTTTACAAGAAGCACAAAGCAGAAATTGAGAAAAAACGTAAAAAATTCCTGATAGAGGGGGGCAAGCCGGAGGATTTCATGCCCGGGGAGGACCCCCTGGAGCATAAATTCAAAGAGCTGTATGCTGATTTCCGCAAAAAGAAAGCCTCTTACAACAAGGAGATGGAAGATCAGAAGCGGAAAAATCTCCAGGAGAAGTACAAGGTAATTGATGAGCTGAAACATCTTATTGAAAGCAGTGAGGATATAAACAAGGATTTTCAGAAATTCAGGGAGCTGCAAAAGCGCTGGCGTTCAATTGGCATGGTGCCCCAGCAAAACCTTAAGGATCTTTGGAATACCTACCATCACTATGTAGAGCTCTTTTACGACCAGGTGAAGATAAACAAGGAGTTGCGGGATCTGGACATGAAAAAGAACCTGGAGGCAAAGCTGCAGCTTTGTGAAAAGGCCGAGGAACTGCTTTTTGAACCATCCATAATCAACGCCTTTAAAACCCTTCAGAAGTATCACGATCAGTGGCGCGAGATAGGTCCGGTGCCCCGTGATCAGAAAGATGTGATCTGGGAAAGGTTCAGGGAGGTGACCTACAAAATTAACAAAAAGCACCAGGCCTACTTTGAGGAAAAGAAAGAGGAGCGGAAAAAGAACCTTGAGGCCAAGAAAGCTCTTTGCGAAAAGGCGGAGGCTATAAATGCCAGGCCCATGGATAACCTGAAGGATGCCGAAAAGAGCACCCGTGAGATGATAGAGCTTCAGAAGGCGTGGAAAACAATAGGTTTTGCACCGAAAAAAGAGAACAACAAAGTATACCAGCGTTTCAAGAAGACATGTGACGAGTTTTTCGCACGCAAACGGGAATTCAATTCACAGAACAAGGAGTATTTGAATGAGAACTACCAGAAAAAGCTGGAGCTTTGCGTTCAGGCTGAAGAGCTGAAAGATAGCACAGACTGGAAAAAGACCACTGATGAGCTGATCGCCCTTCAGAAGAAGTGGAAACAGATCGGGCCGGTCCCCAAAAAGCATTACGATGCAATATGGAAACGCTTCAGGGCTGCATGCGATCATTTCTTCAACAGGAAGTCAGAGCATTTTGCCAATAAAAATCAGATATACGAGGAGAACCTGAGAAAAAAGAACGAGCTGATAGAAAAGATCGAGAACTTTCAGCCAGGTGATGATGTGGATGAAAACCTCCGGGCTCTGAAAGATTTTCAGCGCGAATGGTCAAAAATAGGTTTTGTTCCCATCAAGCAAAAGGATGAGGTTCAGAAGCGTTACAGGGAAGCGCTCAACAGGCATTTTGAGAACCTTAATATGGACGATCACAAAAAGAAGCTTTTAAAGTATAAAAATAAGCTTGAGGACATAAAACAGAAGCCAAATGCTTCCCAAAAGCTCAGCTTCGAACGTGAAAAATTCATGAACAAGCTCAAGCAGCTGGAAAACGATCTTGTTGTCTGGGAGAACAATATCGGCTTTTTTACCAAATCTGAAAATGCCGAGCCCATGATCAAAGAGTTCAGGGATAAGATTGAGAAAGGTAAAAAACAGGTTCAGCTCCTTGAGGAAAAGATAAAAATGATAGACAAGATGGATTATTAATTATTTTGTCTCCCTTTTTTTATCCCCGGGCTGGTGGTGCAATGGAGAGCCTTTAAAAATCGGGGAAAATGGTGGCGCCACGACCGTTACGCAGAACGGCCCGGGCCGGCAGGTACAATGGAGAGCCTTTAAAAATCCGCTTTTTACCGATTGCATTTTTAAGAAAAATATTGTTACTTTGCCATCTTTTAAAAGCGGTATTAAAACTATTTAAAGGTGCAGACAAAAAAATATATTTTCGTCACCGGAGGTGTTGCTTCTTCGCTGGGAAAAGGCATCGTCTCCGCCTCGCTTGCCAAGTTGCTTCAATCCAGGGGTTATTCTGTAACAATTCAAAAGCTTGATCCTTACATAAATGTAGATCCCGGCACATTGAACCCCTATGAGCATGGTGAGTGTTACGTTACAAATGACGGAGCAGAGACCGATCTAGACCTGGGCCACTATGAAAGGTTTACAAACCTTCCCACAACCCAGGACAACAACGTTACCACGGGAAAAGTCTATCAGTCTGTTATCACAAAGGAGCGCAGGGGTGATTACCTGGGTAAAACGGTTCAGGTTATCCCCCACATCACCGATGAGATAAAGCGCCGTATAAAAGTACTTGGCACAAAACACAATTTCGACTTTGTTATAACCGAAATAGGCGGTACTGTGGGTGACATCGAATCGCTGCCCTACATTGAAGCTATCCGTCAGCTGAAATGGGAGCTTGGTCAGGGCAACGCGATGGTGCTGCATCTGACTCTAGTTCCCTACATTGCGGCATCGGGAGAGCTGAAGACCAAGCCTACCCAGCATTCGGTTAAACTGCTGCTTGAGAACGGTATTCAGCCTGACGCCCTGGTGTTGCGCACAGAGAAACCGCTTACGCCTGATATCAGGAAAAAAGTGGCGCTTTTTTGCAATGTCAACATCAATTCGGTTATAGAATCGATGGATGCCTCCACAATTTACGAGGTTCCCCTGTTGATGCAAAAAGAGAAGCTGGATGTTATAACTTTGGAAAAGCTTAATATGCCAGGCAAGGGAGAAACGGATCTGGGCCACTGGAAAAAGTTTGTTGACAAGGTCAGGCACCCTTCCAAAAAAGTCCGCATTGCACTTGTAGGCAAGTATGTAGAGTTGCCCGATTCATACAAGTCCATCACCGAAGCCCTGGTTCATGCAGGTGCTGTGAACGACTGCGAGGTGCAGGTAACCGGCATTCATTCCGAGGAGCTTACCGCGGATAACGTGGAGGTTATTCTAAGGGATTTCAGCGGTATTATAGTAGCCCCGGGTTTCGGCAACCGCGGGGTGGAAGGGAAAGTTGTCTCGGCAGGATATGCCCGCCGCAACAATGTCCCCTTTTTCGGGATATGTCTGGGTTTGCAATGCGCGATAATAGAGTTTGCAAGGAATGTACTGGGTATGAGTGGCGCAAATTCAACTGAAATGGACAGGAGAACGCCCTATCCGGTTATAGACCTGATGGAGGACCAGAAAGGGGTGATCGACAAGGGTGGCACCATGAGGCTCGGCGCTTACAAATGCACAATAAATGAAAAGAGTCGCGTTTATAAAATGTACGGGCGGAAAAATATAACAGAACGGCATCGTCACCGTTATGAATTAAATAACCAGTATCTGGAGGAATTTGAAAAAGAGGGTATGACTTCCTCCGGAATTAACCCGGAAACAGATCTGGTAGAGGTAATGGAGATACCCTCCCATAAATGGTTTGTGGGTGTTCAGTTTCATCCCGAGTACCAGAGCACGGTACAGAAACCTCACCCGTTGTTTGTTGACTTTATAAAGACAGCAATTGCACAGAACAAAGAAGCAGGTTAACTTGGCACCTGGTTTCAGGATTGCATTGCATGCTGAGTTTTTTAATTCATTTCCCCCGGCGGTTTAAAGTATTGTTAGCCGTTCCGGGAAGAAAAAAAGAGAATTTAAATAAGAAGAATAAGATATTGAAGTGAGATTATGGACAGAAATTCTTTGATAGGCATTTTACTGATAGGATTAATCCTGATAATTTTCAGTGTTATCACCCAGCCACCGGAAGAGGTTGAAGAGGCAAGGCGGGAGCGTGAGGTAGCCCCCGGGGAGGAGGCTGTGCCTGCTGAAGAGGAAGAGCCCCTCGAGGTTGCCGAACCGTCAGAAGAAAGGGAGGATCTTGAAGCTCTTTACGGACCTTTTGCCGGGGCCGGTGAAGGAGAGGAGGAGCTGTTTACTCTTGAGAACGAGCACATTAAACTGACCCTTTCCAGCAAGGGGGGTAATCCCCATTCCGTTCAACTGAAGGAGTATGTGACATACGATTCGCTGCCGCTCATCCTTTTTGAGGGAGAGGAGAACACGTTTGGCCTCAACTTTTTCGCCCGCAACAGGAGCATATCTACCGATGAGCTTTACTTTACACCGGTTTCCGGGTCAGATGCTGTTGTGGCTGAAAGCGGTCCTGAATCCGTTGCAATGCGTCTCAATGCCGATGACGGAAGCTACCTGGAATATGTTTATACAATAGAGCCCGGCAGTCGCAATGTTGATTTTGAAATTAACATGGTTGGCATGAATGAGCTTTTGGGAAGGGGCACAACCTATATTGACCTTTACTGGGAGACAAGGATGCGAAGTCTGGAGCAAAACCCACAGTACGAGAACAATTACACTTCGCTTTATTTTAAGCATTATGCGGATGATGTTGACAATCTTTCAGAAAGGCGCGACAGTGATGAAGAGGAGGTCTCTACCCGTTTGAAGTGGACCGCCTTCAAGCACCAGTTCTTCTCTTCCGTGCTTGTTGCAGATGACCATTTCATCAGCGGGGTGTTCTCCCAGGAAAAACTTGATGAAGAGAGGTATCTAAGAAATTTTACGGCAGATCTGCGCCTTCCCATTGAGGGAGCTTCTGAGGAGAGTATAGGGTTCAGCTTTTATTTCGGTCCCAATCACTACAACACCCTTAAAGCCTATTCTGACGGCGGGAATAATAACGGGTACGATCTTGCCTTGGAGGATATAGTGCCGCTGGGATGGGGCATATTCGGTTTTGTTAACAGATACCTGATTATCCCCGTGTTTAATTTCCTGGAGGGGTATACATCAAATTACGGGGTGATCATCCTGTTGCTTACGATCTTTATCAAGGTATTGGCGTTTCCCCTTACCTACAAATCCTACATGTCAACATCCAAGATGCGGGTTCTTAAGCCGCAGGTTGACGAGATAAACGAGCGTATACCCAAGGAAAAATCGATGGAGCGCCAGCAGGCTATGATGGACCTCTACAAGAAGGCCGGGGTGAACCCGATGGGGGGATGCATACCGATACTCATCCAGCTTCCCATACTGATTGCCATGTTCCGCTTTTTCCCCTCATCTTTTGAGTTGAGGCAGGAGAGCTTTCTCTGGGCCGAGGATCTTTCAACATACGACTCCATTTTGGAGTTGCCCTTCTCCATACCTTTTTACGGCGACCATGTGAGTTTGTTCACACTGCTGATGTGCGTCTCAACTGTTATATACACCCGCCTTAACAGCAATATGACAGGCAGCTCAAGCCAGATGCCAGGCATGAAGTCGATGATGTACTTTATGCCGGTCATGCTTCTGTTTGTATTCAACAGCTATGCTTCGGCTTTGAGTTACTATTATTTTGTCACCAATATGATAACTTTCAGCCAGATGGCGATTATAAAAAGCTTTGTTGACGATGAGGCCATTCTCAGAAAGCTTAACGAGAACAAAAAGAAGCCGCGCAAAAAATCCAAATTCCAGTCGCGGCTTGAAGAGATGGCAAGGCAGAAACAGCAGGCCCAGGCCGGCAAAAAACCTGCTAAAAAGGCGGGTGCTTCCGGCAAGTCCACGCCGGCTGCCCGCAAAGGCACGGCTTCGGGAAAAGGTTCAAAAGGAAAGAAAAAATGATATTCACATAATATTATCTTACTAAAAAACCGGCTCAACAAGCCGGTTTTTTTAATGGTGTGCCGTGCATGGCAGAAGATATGGCCGGGGTGTATCATGGCACACCCGGCCAATTATACGTATCTTTTTATTTCAGTTCTTCCAGGGCTTCTTCAACTGCTTTCAGCACGGGTTCACCCGATATTTCCCTGCCCACTGAATTGAGCATCCAGTGTTTGGGGGTCAGGTTGCCGTTAAGAAGCATTTTTTGCAGCTCCGCGGCAATTTCATCGTTTTCCGTCTTCTCCTCCATCTGGAAAGATATCAGGTGTCCCAGGGGATATGCCGAAAGGTACAGCGGATAGCTTATCATGTGGGAATATATTGCCAGAACCGGTGAATCTTCAACATTGAAGACCGGGGCATAATATTCGTTCCATATCTCTTTTGCAATTTCGATAACTTTTTCTTTCAGCTCCTGCTCAGATGCATCAGGATTAAGGTAGAGCCATTTCCAGACCTCGATGTCAACAAGTGATACACCCATAATCTCATAAATACTCCAGAAGGTGTCAAGTGTCCTCATGTGCTCCTGATCTTCACTGCTCAGTCCCAGCAGCTCCATGTCCCTGTTCTGGAACATAAAGGCAACTGCTTCTGTAAAGGCGGTGTTGGGCACTCCCCGCAGTTTGTAATAGTCGATATCATAGAGCGTTATAGTTTGCTCCACATTATGTCCCAGCTCGTGTGCAGCAACGTTGTACCCCTGGTAATCCATACCTTCTTCCCCTATGCGGGTTCGCAGGTGGGAGTTGTCGGTGCGCATTTCTGCCCCCCATGCATGGCCGGCACCCCTTGCCGGCTGAACCGTTATTCTTGATGCTATTTCGCTTGCCTTGTCAAAAGAGAACCCAAGCTTAACGAGCTTATTGGGTATATTGTTCTCAAATGACCGGCTGTTGGGGAATCTTCTTCTTATTATACGGTCGAGCTCCCCGGTTGAGAGCTTGCGGGTTTTGAACCCGTCATACCAGATGTCAAAAGGTTCCAGATCCCTGTCAAGGCGGCTTTTAATAAGCTCTCCCACCTTTTTTGCCTGTGGTGATGATATGAAATCCCTGAAAAGCTTTTCTATTTCTTCCCTTGGGATCTCCATCTCCTCTTCAAAACGACGGCTTATATAATCGGGGTGATGGGGTGTATATGGATCGGTAGCTTTAACCGCCCCATAAACATTCAGCAGGTGACTGTAGCGTGTATCGGGTTCCCTTTCAAAATCCACCTCTTCCCCTTCACGGAAAACCTTGTTGGAGTAGGGAGCCCATTGGTACTGCGGGTTGTTTATAACAACCTGCGGGATCTCCTGGCGGATGATACGCTCCATTACTTTGGCGATCATACGCTGCTTTTTTAGTCCGTCTTCAACCCCGTAAAGGGACTTGATCTCGTCACGCAACCCCCAGTGTGAGATGAGTCTGAGATCTTCCGCAAAAAGAGTGTCGCCCTCTTCGTCAACAAGGCTTCCCATCATTATGTTATATTCCGAGACGTACCTGTCGGCTTTTGTTACAGTCTCCGAAAGCTGAAGACTCAAGTCCGGGGGTATGCGGGAGGTGTACATATCGCCCACCCTGGCATAAGCCCATTCGAGCCGGGACCATTCGCCCCCCTTTTCATTTTTTTCCTCCAGAGTGAAAAAGGGGAAATTCAAAAGAGTCAGAAAAGCTATCCTGTTGCCGAAAAAATCCTCGGTCAGGTGGGCCGAAGGGTCATACCCCCCGTACATAATATCAATCGTTGAGAGGGGTCCCGTTTCAAGATGCAGCGGCTCGGTCAGTCCACGGCTCATCTTGTTGAAATAACCGTTTATTATTTCGCTGTTACGGGAGATTTTCTCAAACAGCTCCTTCATCTCCTCTTCGCCACCGGCAAAATGATCGAGGCAAAAATTTTCAAACTCCTCCTGTGTGCCATCCTCCTTTTTCCAGAACATGGCAGCCTGTTTTACTCCCCTTTCAATGCGGAAGCGCTCCTCAGTCCCGTGCTCATTAATAAGTTTTTCCGTTGTTGAATTTATAGTCTCTTCAGATATAGTGTTCATTGCCGTTTCGGTTTGTCCGGCCGCTATGCTCCATGAAAGAAGCATCATTAGTGCCGGTAAATTAAACAATTTGTTTCCCATTTTTTTATGTTTTATTTGATGATTACAGCTGGAAAAAACCAGTTATCTAAACCGTTGAAAAAACCAATAATCCGCTTAATCAGGTCTATTTGCCCTTTCTGGTCTCCGGCTTCATTGTCTCCAGCATCTCATCACTTTTTTCAGGGGGAGATGTGCAAAGGCTTACAATAACCGTTACCAGGGTTGCAAGGGCAAAAGCCGGAACAAGCTCATACATCACCTCGCTCAGGAAAAGGTTCCACAGTATAACTGTTGCGGCTCCGGTTAGAATACCCGCAATTACACCTTTGTGGGTGGTTCTTTTCCAGTAGAGCGACAATATGGTTGTCGGACCGAAAGAGGCTCCCAGACCGGCCCAGGCAAAAAGCACCAGCCAGAAGATCAGCTCCCCTGCCAGCCATCCCATCAAAAGGGCAATTACAACCAGCAGGAATACGACAGTTCTGCTCAACAGGACCAGTCTGGGTTGCGGCACCGTTTTGCCTTTCATTATCAGTTTTTCATAAACATCCCTTACTACAGCCGAAGCTCCCACCAGTAGCTGTGAATCGGCAGTTGATACAATTGCTGCAAAAATTGAGGCTATTACAAGGCCGAACAATACCGGTGTAAGATTCTCCCAGGCCAGCATCGGGTAAAGGTTCTCGGGATCCTCGGCCGGCAGCATGCTTATATCCGGGTAGTAAAGCCTCCCGACCAGTCCGACGAACAAAGCCCCGCTTGCCATCAGAACATTTGCGACAGTGCCCATAAGGGCAACCCATTTAAAGCTGTTGGGGTCTTTGATCGACATGTAGCGGGATATGACATGAGGGTTGCCCGGCGGACCAAGTCCGATACCCAGGAACCCGATCATTGCTCCTGCACTCAGTGCAAAAGGGTCAATGAATTGTCCGGTCGCCATGCCTTCCCCTTCAAATTCCCTTAAAAGAGTGAAGAAATTCCCGAGACCACCGATATCGATTATCCCTATTACCGGAACTACTATAAGTGCTGTAATAATTACAAAGCCCTGTATGGTATCTATAAGACTCACCGCCAGGAAGCCTCCCAGAATGACATATCCAAGCACCACGGCTGCTGTAAGCAGAAGCGAGGCGTCCCCGCCCAGTCCGAAACAGGCTGAAAAAGCCTTGCTGCCTGCAACAAGCTGGGCCGAAACATAGGAGACCATGAAAATGGCAATTATAGCGACTATTACCACTCTGAGTGTTCCCCTGGCAGCGGGGAAGCGCGCGGCATAAAAGTCAGGCATTGTAATGCAGTCGTATTTTTCGGTGAACCGCCTGATGCGGCCTGCATAGTAGAAAAACAGCAGGAACTCTACAATAATGTATCCCACGGCGGCCCACATAACGTTCATTCCCTGAGCATAAGCCATCCCGGTAAAACCCAGTATCAGCCATGCACTGCGGGCCGAGACCACAGACGACATGGCAACCACCAGCCTTCCCATCTGTCTTCCTCCTATAAAGTAGTGTGATATACCCCTTGAAGAGAAGCGGGTTGAGAGAACACCTATGGTCAGTATCAGCAAAATATATAAAATGAACGAAATAATGGTTCCCTGTGCGGCATCTATTTCAATTGCAAAGCCTTCTTCCATGGTTATAGTTTTGGTTTTGAGGTGAAACAGTTTGTATACTGCTCAACGAAAATAAAAATATTTGACAACTTTTTATTCTCAATCCCCTTTTTTTTTAATTTTACAGTGAAGGTTTCCTTTGGCCAAAGGCTTTGCAGATAGGGTTTTATCCTCCCGCAAGCTTTACAGAAGAGGCTTTTTGACCTGTTAGCCATTTTTTAAAAAATCTTCAGAAATTTTATCCTTTCCCTTTAACCGGCGACAGGAGTATACTAACCCAATAATGATTAAAATATGAGTTTATTTTCATTGTCAATGAAATCAAAGAGGGTGAGCATCCTCTTTGCTGTTCCCTTTATAATTGCCTCTTTATTGCTGCTTGCCTCCTGCGAAAAAGAGGAGCTGCCTTCGGTGAGAACACGCGATGTTTTCAATATTGATGATGTCTCCGCCAGTGTTTCCGGTGATGTTTCCGATGACGGCGGGTCTCCTGTGAGTGTCCGCGGCATTGTATGGAGCACATCTGAGTCCCCTTCCCTTGAGGACAATTACACAGAGGAGGGTTCCGGGACCGGTATTTTCAGTGGCAGGCTGACCGGACTGGAGCCGGAGACAACCTACTATGTGAGAGCCTACGCCACAAACAGCGTGGGAACCGCTTACGGGAGCCAGGTAAGCTTTACCACTATGGAAGAGGGATATGAAGATCCCAATGTAATCTCTTTGGGGCCCAATTCTTTTTTGAGACTTGGAGAGCCGGTAACTTCCGAGGTGGAGCTTATAAATTCGGTCTACAACGAGGGTCCCTCGATGATGAACTACCTTACATTTCATGCTCTTTTCCCGGAGGATAGAGTAAACCAGGAGGTTATTGATATTGAGTTTGTTCCGGCCGGCGGGGAGACAGTAGAGGATGACAGGGGTCAGGATAATATCGTTTACTATGAATTCACCGGCGTGGATCCGGGCACCAACCATGTTACCTACTGGAGGGCAAGGGTTGAGACAAGGGAGATCCGTTATGACATTGACCCCGATGATGTGGGAACACTCGATGATATACCTTCCGAAATCGCCGGGAAGTATCTTGTTGATGAGGATATTTATCAGATCAACAACTCCATAGTGGTTAATGCGCGCGAGGATGCACTTGACGGGGAAACACACCCCAAGGAGATGGCCAAAAAGATATTTCACTGGGTTCAGGACCACATGACCTACTCTATGGAACTTGGATGGCGTGATGCTCCAAGCAATATTGAGACCGGACTGGGAAGCTGTACTGGATGGGCTTATGCATTTATAGCAATGTGCCGCTCGGCAGGGCTTCCCGCCAGATGGTCGGGAGCCCTTGTCCGCCGAGGCGACCAGGACGATCCCGGTCCGCATCTCGACCAGCCCAAGCACCGTTGGGCTCAGGTTTATCTTCCGAAGATAGGGTGGGTTGAGGCAAATGTGCAGGGAGGATCATGGGGTTACCTGCCGGAGCGGTATCTTATAATTTCCGAATCGCCCGGCACTTCAAATTTACTGGGTAACCGTTATGATGCTTTCCGCAGGTGGAGCTTTGACAACGGCGGGGATACCGAAAGGGAGCGTTACGGCATGTGGTGGCCCGAAGGTACGGGAAGCACTCCCGATGTACCTGTTCTGACCGAACCCGAAGATGGCGAGCAGGATGTGCCCACCTCAAGGTCTTTGAAATGGGAAGAGGATGATTATGCCACCTCTTACAGGGTTCAGGTTTCAACTTGTGAGGATTTCTCGACCATACAGTATTACAACCCGGATGTGGAGGAAAACTCCCATTCACCCAGGTTTACTTCAAAAAGCGGGGAAACCTACTACTGGAGGGTCAGCGCTTCCAGTCTGGGCGGGACAAGCGACTGGTCGCAGGTATACTCTTTCACAAGATAGAGCGGATATTTAACAGAGCATTTACCGCAGCCGGGAAAAAATTTCAGTTCAATGTAAATCCTTTTGACTGAGCCTCTTTCCCGGTTGGCCGGTATTTTATCCCCTTTTTATTTAAATATGCAGCGCGAAGTTGTTACATTTGTATCCCGGTTTGATTACCTTAAAGTGTGAAATTAAGTTTAACAAAAAAACGGGAAGGGGAGGGGTGACTTCCTTTTGTCCCAACAAAAGATGATCAATGACCGGGAAAAATAATAACACTTCCGGCTCCGCTGCGGCCGGAGGGATGCCTGAAGCGCAGCTTATATTAAGTGACGGAACCGGTTTTCCGGGATACTCATTCGGTTTTATCCAGCCTGTTTCCGGTGAAATAGTTTTCAACACAGCAATGTCGGGTTATCCCGAAAGTCTCACCGACCCTTCCTATAAGGGACAGATTCTGGTGCTTACATATCCCCTTATCGGCAATTACGGTGTCCCGCCGATGAGCCGGAAGAATGGACTGGCTGAGCATTTCGAGTCCGATTTCATTCACCTCTCCGGTCTGATAATTTCCCAGTACTCCTTCGAGAGCAGTCACTGGAACGCGTGGACCACCCTTTCGCAATGGCTTATCGGGCACAAGGTGCCTGCCCTGGGCGGTATCGATACCCGCGCCCTTACCGTACGTATCAGGGAGAAAGGGGCCATGCCGGCAAAGATAGTTTTCGGCCGGGAAGACACGGAGTTTACAGACCCCGACAATGCCAACCTTGTATCGCTTGTCAGCACAAAAAGGCCTGCCATATACGGAAACGGCCGGCACAAAATAGTGCTGGTTGATTGCGGGGTGAAGAACAATATCATTAGAAAGCTGCTCGGGAGAGATACAACCGTGACCTGTGTGCCGTGGGACTATGATTTTAGCTCCATGGAGTATGACGGGGTGTTGATCTCCAACGGTCCGGGCGACCCCGGGCACTGCACCCCAACTGTTAACAATATTGCAAAGGCTTATGAACGGGAGAAGCCCGTCTTCGGGATCTGTCTGGGCAACCAGCTTATGAGCCTGGCCGCGGGCGCTTCCACCTACAAGCTCCGTTACGGTCACCGCAGCCACAATCAGCCCGTGCGGCTCAGGGGGACAGACCGCTGCTTTGTCACCTCCCAGAACCACGGGTTTGCAACCGATGCATCCACCCTGAAAGGCGACTGGGAAGAGTACTTTGTCAACATAAACGACAACACCAACGAAGGGATAAGGCACAGGACCAAACCCTTCTTCTCCACCCAGTTCCACCCCGAGGCTTCAAGCGGTCCGACCGATACCGACTTCCTCTTTGATGAGTTTATTGCTCTGATAGAAAAGCAAAAAGGCGGTCAGGCCGGCTCTGCAAAGAACTGAAAAAACAGAGACCTTTAATGATGGCAAAAAATATGCAACATAACATAGACAAAGTGCTGGTGATAGGCTCCGGCGCACTTAAAATAGGCGAGGCCGGTGAGTTCGACTACTCCGGCTCGCAGGCGCTTAAAGCGCTTAAAGAGGAAGGTATAAAGACCGTTCTTATAAATCCCAATATTGCAACCGTTCAAACCTCACAAGAGATTGCAGGGAAGGTTTACTTCCTGCCAGTCACACCCTATTTCGTGGGTGAGGTGATCAAAAAAGAAAAACCCGGCGGTGTATTGCTCTCCTTCGGCGGCCAGACCGCCCTTAACTGCGGTGTGGAGCTTTACAGGTCCGGGTTGCTCGAAAAATACGGTGTGAAGGTTCTTGGCACCCCTGTGGAGTCTGTCGTTAACACCGAGGATCGCGAACTGTTTGTAAAAAGGCTGGACGAGATAGGTGTACATACGGTAAAAAGCAAGGCGGCCGCCGGTGTCGGGGAAGCCGTTGAGGCGGCCCGCACGCTTGGATATCCCGTTATACTGAGGGCTGGTTATGCGCTGGGTGGACAGGGAAGCGGGTTCTGTGCCACAGAGGAGGAGCTTGAGAAGCTTGCCGGCAAGGCCTTCAACCATACCCCCCAGGTTCTGGTTGAAAAATCTCTTAAAGGGTGGAAGGAGATAGAGTATGAGGTGGTGCGCGACCGTTTCGACAACTGCATTACCGTATGCAACATGGAAAATTTCGACCCTCTCGGTATTCACACCGGCGAGAGTATCGTGGTGGCCCCTTCGCAGACCCTTACCAACAATGAATACCACAAGCTGCGCGAGATATCCATCAAGATAGTCCGCCACCTCGGCATTGTTGGCGAATGCAATGTTCAGTATGCCCTTGACCCATACTCGGAAGACTACAGGGTGATAGAGGTGAACGCCCGCCTTTCCCGCTCCAGCGCCCTTGCATCAAAAGCCACCGGCTACCCGCTTGCTTTTGTTGCAGCTAAGCTCGGACTCGGATACGGGTTGCATCATCTGAAAAATGCCGTTACCCGCACCACCCCTGCTTTCTTCGAACCGGCTCTCGATTACGTGGTCTGCAAGATACCCAGATGGGATCTGGGCAAATTCAAAGGTGTTTCAAAGCAGATAGGCAGCAGCATGAAAAGTGTGGGAGAGGTGATGGCCATAGGGCGTAATTTTGAGGAAGCCATTCAAAAAGGCTTGCGTATGATAGGTCAGGGTATGCACGGGTTCGTCGAAAACAGGGAGCTCGATCTGGACGACCGCAAAGAGATAGCCCGGGAGTTGAGCAACCCGACCGATATGCGCATATTCGTCATTGCCATGGCCCTGTGCCGCAATTTCACGGTTGACGAGATTCACAATCTCACCGGAATAGACAGGTGGTTTCTCTACAAGCTCAGGAACATAACCGGGATACACTCAAAGCTCACCCCTTATTTGCGGATCGAAGATGTGCCGGCCGGTCTTTTGTACAGGGCCAAGCGCAGCGGATTTTCCGATTTTCAGATAGCCAGGGTTCTGTGCCACAACTCCGGCGAAGAGGTAACCCCATATTCGCTTAAAGTGAGGGAGTACAGGAAACAAAAAGGTATTGTGCCCGTTGTGAAGCAGATAGACACACTTGCCGCCGAATATCCTGCAATGACCAATTACCTGTACCTTACCTACAACGGCACCGAAAATGACCTTACCGGGGAAAAGGATGGCCGCTCCGTTATAGTTCTCGGTTCCGGGGCATACCGTATTGGCAGCAGCGTGGAGTTCGACTGGTGCAGCGTGAGTGCGCTGCAGGCACTGAGCAAGAAAGGCCTTCGTTCGGTTATGATAAACTACAACCCCGAAACGGTAAGCACCGATTACGATGTCTGTGACCGCCTCTATTTTGACGAGCTCACATATGAGAGAGTGATGGATATAAACGAGTTTGAGTCGCCTAAAGGTGTTATAGTATCTACCGGGGGACAAATACCCAATACCCTTGCCATAAGGCTTCACAAGGCAGGGGTGAATATACTCGGAACCCCGCCGCCTTCTATCGACAGGGCGGAGGACAGGCACAAGTTCTCCTCCATGCTCGACAGTCTCGGGGTTGACCAGCCACGATGGAAAGAGCTAACCACGGCAGATCAGATATACTCTTTTGCAAAAGAGGCCGGTTACCCGCTTCTTATCAGACCCTCCTATGTCCTTTCCGGTGCTGCGATGAACATTGTATCAAATGAGAAGGAGCTGACCCACTTTATAGAGCTTGCAGCCAGGGTGTCTAAACAGTACCCGGTGGTTGTTTCCGAATTCATCGAATATGCAAAGGAGATAGAGTTCGATGCCGTTGCGGACAAAGGAGATATCCTGGTTTATGCCATATCGGAGCACGTTGAGTTTGCCGGTGTCCATTCGGGTGACGCCACCATTGTCTTCCCTGCCCAGAAGATCTATATTGAGACGGTACGAAGAATAAAGCGCATTGCCAGGGAGATAGCTGCCTGCCTCGAGATTACCGGTCCGTTCAACATCCAGTTCCTTGCAAAAGACAATGATATAAAGGTAATAGAATGCAATCTGAGGGCATCGCGCAGCTTCCCTTTCGTATCGAAAGTTTTGAAGACCAACTTCATTGAGCTGGCAACCGGTGCCATGCTGGGAGAAGATATAAAAAAGCCCGCCAAGAATCTTTTCGATCTCGATTATGTAGGGGTAAAAGCCTCCCAGTTCTCCTTCTCCCGCCTGCAAAAGGCCGATCCGGTACTGGGTGTTGAAATGGCCTCCACAGGTGAGGTAGGCTGTATAGGGGAGGGTTATTATGAGGCTATCCTGAAGGCAATGCTTTCGGTGGGCTATACCATTCCCCGGAAGAATATACTTCTCTCGACCGGTCCTGCCCGCTCAAAGACGGAGCTGCTCAACAGCTCCCGAATGCTGCATAAAAAAGGCTACAAACTTTTCGCAACACGGGGAAGCTGCAAGTTTCTCAAAGATAACGGAGTCCCCTGCACAACCCTTCACTGGCCCGACGAGGATAAAAAGCCCAACACCCTTGATTACATCAGGGAAAAAAAGATAGACCTTGTGGTTAACATTCCAAAGGACCTCTCGCACGGTGAGCTTTATAACGATTACGAGATACGCCGCAACGCCATAGACTTCAACATTCCACTGATAACCAATGCAAGGCTTGCAAGCGCCTTTATATATGCAATATGCCGTACCGGTGAAAGCGATCTTGCTGTAAAAGGGTGGGACGAGTATAGCTGACCGGCTGCCGGGGTTTATCTGCAAGTGCTCACCTTTTGCTGAGGTTTATATGCATGCATGAAATGAGTGTAGCTGAGCCGCCGGGGTTTGCCTGCAAGTGCTGACCGTCTGCCGGAGACTTCAAAATACTATTCCCGTGCGCAGGGAAATAGTGTGTCCAAAAGCATTGTAGGAGCTTTCCCCGGATGTCAGGCTATCAAAGTGATGGCGGTAGCCGATCCCGGCCATAAGGGTGAGAGATTCCCCGGCAGGGAAGTATATTCCAGTGAAGGCGTGGTAAGAGAGTACAAAAGAATTTATCTCATTTTCTATCTCCACATCCCGAAAGTAATCCAGATCATCCGAGGCTGTTGCCCTTATGTTAAAATGACATCCAACTCCGGTGTTGACAAAATATGTGTTCTCCCCTGAGGGAAAGATAAGTTCAAACCCCAGGGGGATATTAATGTGCTTCAATTTATAGGTGACCGTGGCCCCTGCTTTCACGTAATCCCTGGCGTAGTCAATATTAAAGGGAGTTTGCTCCTCAAAATAGAGATTTCCTTCTGTATGCTCCACAAAAAATCCCGATGAGAGAGCATAATGCTCTGTGAAAAAGATGTTAGCCTTAACGCCTGCTGCCACACCCGGTGAAAAACCCACATTGCGGATTTTGGGAGTGGTAGACTCGATATAGCTCATTCTCGGCTCCCCGGTCAGGCTTAAGCTGAATTTCTGAGTTTCAGCCTGAAGGAAAACTAATAAAAAAAGAAATATGAAAAAAAGTCTCTTCATGCGTACAAACAAAGTTAATTAAACTAATTTTCAATAAGTTATTATAGTATGTCAATTAAGTTCATCTCTTTTGGTCGCATGGACCCCCATGTTTGTTCATCATATTTTGTCTGCCAAAGGCTGATGGGGGTTCATTCGTACAAAAGTATATTTAAAATACAACCTTTAGCGGACCCTTCTCCTCACTGGTATATTTTTCCAGCTCCCGGCGGGTAAAGGTTTTTATATAAGGCTCGTGTGCATTGCCTGCAGGCTCCACTGTAAGCCTGTACATCTCATACTCCCCCCGGATAATAACCCTTTCGGTACCTTCAGAAAGGTCATCCATAAAAAGTGTTGCTTCCTCATCCCCTTTTAATCCCTCTACAGTCAGGTAACCCCCGGCTGTTTCATATTCACCCCCTTCTTTAAGAAAAACAGAAATAAGAAAACTGAAAACTTCCACCTTTGAAAAAGAAAAGCTTGTATATCCGAAATTTACCGGATCATCCTCCCCGGGATCAAAATGTAACACCTCAGGCTCCAGTTTATTTGTTTCCCCCGGCTCAACACTGAAGCTAAGCGGCAGGGGGTTATCCACCAAAGGGGCAAAATCGGTGTCCCGGTAAGGCGAGACATAAAGGGGGTTTCCTTTTTTGTCAGATACCACAAAATCAGTCAGCCGGTTCCCCCCTATAGGCAAGGGAAGAGGCTGAGCGCTTACATATTCATCCCCCCGGCGCGAAAGAGGAATCTCATGATCTTCATATACTATGTTCCCGTTCCTTTCAATCGTCAGTATTACGGCAGAGGGCACCCTCTCATTAATGCCGCCAGAGCCCGGGTCATTACAGGGCTCATTGCTTACCTCAGGGGAGTTAATACCGGGATCTTCGGCAGTAATCCTTATAAAGCCAAAATAAGTATCTTTTCTGATCTCCGGCTCTTTTTTCTCACAGGAATGTAGTCCACCGGCAATCAAAGCCACCGTCACAACAAATTTCAATATGCAGGAATATATTTTGCTCATAGAATTATGGTTAATCTTCAAGCACAATCGTCAGCTTGTTTTCCTCCTTGTCATATTCTTCCAGATCCTCTATGTGGTTGAAAGTATTTTCATAATTATCCAGTCTGCCTGCCCCTTTGCCGTCAGTTGCCTCAATTTCTATATGGTAGGGCTCATAACCTTTTTCGAAAGAGATATCGACCGGCTCATCCGGCAGCTCTTTCTCCAGTACCACCTTTTCATCATCCATCTGGTAATTTCCTGTAACGGTAATTTCCGATTCATACGGAATAATTCCATGTTGGCCCGGCCCTTCACCCAGAACCTCTGTCTTAAAGCTGAAGGGTTCACCAACCGGGGTAAAGGAGAAAGAAGGGTATCCGAAATCCGCCGGCACTCCCAGTACAGGCAAAACCTCGGGTGTTAATTTTAGCGGCTGACCGGCTTCAACTTTAAAATCAAGAGGCAGGGGGGATCCGACAAGGTGCAGTTTCTCCCTGTCTGCATCCACGGTCGGGGAGGCGTAAATTATATTGTTATCATCGTCTTTTACTAGAAACTGAGTAAGCTCAAAGTCACCTTCAAAAAAAGAAAGCGGGGCGCTCATTTTCCCCTCGTCCTCGTAAAGTGAAACCTCATGAAAAGAGTAAACCTCTTCCCCCTTTTCATTTTCAACAGTAATTATAAGTTTGGAAGGAGAAGGGTTATTTTCACCCTTATCACCAAAGATATCCAAAGGTTCTGCCCCCTTATTTCCGTTATCTGCGATCAGACTGCTTTGGTTGGTATCCCCGGTGCTGCTTTTTTCAGTTTTCTCAAAGCCGAACTCCACCGTTTGCATCGGCCTGGCCGTTTTTTTATCTTCCGAGCATGAGCCCAAAAGCAGTGTGCCAACCAAAAGAGCTGCAGTCCACGCTTTCACGGTCGTCCCGGTCAAAAAAGCCGCATTACTGACTTTCAGGGGCATAACACCGGTCAAAAAAGCCGCAACACAGGCTTTAACTGACAGTAAGCCTTCCAGAAAAGCTGTGATCCATGCTTTAATATAAAGAGAAGTTATATTTTCACCCCGGTGTTTGCACATATCTTTTGGCTATATTTTTAGGCTGTTTTTTATTTAAGGTTAAACCCGAATCACCTGAAAATCAAGATTTTCCTTTTCATCTTTGCTTAGGTTGAACTCACGGGGAACACCCCCGTCGTTAACATAATTTTCTCCCTCTGACCCTTCTTCGGGAGCCTTGTACAAAATGATATTCTCTTCTTCTTCCTCGCAGTAGTAAGCAACCTCAAAGAGGGTTATTCTGTACTCTTTTCCTGCTATAAGTGAAAGCGGGGAAGAGATATAGTCATCCCCGAATGAGAGCAGCTTTACCTCATGGGCTGTCAGCGTTTCCTGCCAGCTGCCCGACTCATATTTTTCAACTGATACTATCACCTTATCCGGTGAGATATCATCATCTTTTAATATTGTCTCCCTTTGCAGGGTACGAGATAGTTCAGTTGTTGTATCCTCAATTTTTTCGTCTGAATCCTCAAATCCGAAAACAACATTTTGCCTTACAGGCTGAATATCATCTTCCTTGTAACATGAGGAAAAAACAGAGAGGAAAAGAAAGCATATCCCTGCCAAAACTCCAAACCTTAGTATTTTAAGCCTTCCCTTCATTTCTTTTCCTCTTTTTACAGTTTTTTAAAACTTTCTTATCTTATCAGATCAATTTAAGTTTTTCAAAGCGGGAAGCGGAACCTGACCCGCTTCCCTGTTGGCCGTGAGGCCGGTACTTTGTATCAGTGTGACAAAAATCTCACCGCCTCACAGTTATTGAGTCAATGTTATTGCGTCGATCCGTCGATTACCAGTACAAGCGGTCCTTCTCCCTGATTTCCGTCTCCATCTTCGGTGAAGTACTTTTCAAGATCACTTTGTGATTTTTTTAATTCTTCTTTATTATCCCGGTTTATTATTTCAAACTTGTCGCCGTTTTCAGCGTCTGCAAGATATATAGTGAAGTCGCCATCATGCTCTGTTGGCAGGAAGATGTCATTGGTTCCCTCAATCAGGTCGCTGTCGCCAAATTTTTCATAGGAGTAGTATTCATCAGTATCGTTTTTTATTGTCAGATAAACGTTGTCTCCGTCATCTACAAAATCATGGCTACCTCCGTCAAGTTCAAATACTGAAAGCTGGAAACGGAATGCATCAACGAATTCATAGGTGAAGTAAGGATAACCGAAATCTTCAGCTTCCGCCTCAAGATATTGTACATCTACACCCTCAAGGCTTACCTCTGTGGCCTCATCTGCATTAACTTCAAAATTAACCGGCAACGGGTTATCTACAATCTGAGCCCATTCAGACTCCCCGTCTTCGCGGGGGGCCAGATACAACCGGTTATCATCATTATCGGCAACCTCGAATTTAGTGACCTTGTAATCTCCGGGCACAAGCGAGATCGGTCCTTCTGTTACATAATCATCATCACCATCACCGTATTCTACAAGATCTATCGTGTATTCTTGCTCAAAGTCGTCAAGGTCGCCCTTACCTTCGATTTTAAAGGTGACCTCTGCCGGATCAGAATTATTATTGTTGCTGCTAAACATCATTTCACCACCGTCTGAAGTGGGCCCGCTCTTTGATAAGTCCGGGTTGTCTTTTGCTACATCGGCTGTTATTTCGCCTCCCTCATCGGAAACGCTGAAACCGATATAAACATCCTGCCTGGGTTCGGCAATTTTTTCGTCTTTCTCGCAGGAGCTCATTACAATCATCCCGCTTACGACAAACAATCCTAAAATAAATTTTGTTAGTTCTTTCATTTTTGTAAAGTTTTTAATGTTAGTCATGGTTTTAATTTTTATTGGTTTATAATTTTTTTATTCTTTATTTTCCTTATTGCTGCAATGGCTGTATGTGGTAAACAAATGCTTGTTGATGTTACTTTTAAGCTCTGCTTTTGATAAAGGTTTTTCCAGGTAATCTTCAGCGCCGGCTTCAATAAAACTGACCCTGTTTTGACCTGCATCCAGGTTTGATATCATTATTACCGGAATATCACTGAAGCGTGGATCATTTTTAAGAGCTTCAAGAAAAGTGTGTCCGTCACATTCCGGCATATCAACATCTGCAAATATCAGGTCAGGCGCCCCGGTTTCCCTTATATTCTCAAGCGCCTTGTTTCCGTCAGATGTGCACCTGACATTATAGTCAGGGCTCAAAAGTGTCTTTACTGCTTTGCAGACTGCAGGCTGATCATCAACTATTAAAATTTCCGGCTTCATATTATATTTTAGAGTAATTGTTTTTATCATGTTTTCGACTATATAAGCTGCAACGATCCTGCCAAAAAGAACAAGTGATTGACAAACAGGAGCTTGCAAGGAAGGGACAGTAAAAATTGGTATATAGCCGTCTCTTCGGAAATGAAGAAACTCTTCACTTTTTCACATATTTTTCTTCGAAAATGAAGATTTAGCTTGGTATCCGGATTGAAAGTTTTTTATTTTGAATAGTTTTTGCAGTATCTATCAGTGGTTACATAAAAACCGGAAAAATGGCGGAAAACGAAAAACTTTCTGTATTGGTCCTCGATGACGATGCAACTGTCCGCAAGGTTGTAAGGTCTTACCTTGAAGGCGATTTTTCCGTGCAGGTTTCATCGGCTCCTTCAGAGGCTTTGAAAATACTTGAAAAAGAGGAGACCGATATAGTCATCAGCGATATCAGTCTGCCGGAGATGAGCGGACTTGATTTTATCGCCAAAGTTAAGGAGAGCTACCCCGATATTGAGATTATAATGATTACCAGCTATCCTGAAACAGATTATGTTATTGAGGCTATGCGGACAGGGGCTATTGATTTTTTCAAAAAGCCGGTGGAAAAGCATGAGCTGCTCACTTCCATAAAGCGCACCCAGAAATTTATAGAGGTGGAGCAGGAGCTGAAAAGCCAAAAAAACAGGGTGCGCAAAATGCAGGAGGTTGTAACCGACAAGTACAGTGAAGGGCTTATAGGGAAAAGTGAAAAGATAATGAAGGTGAAGGAGCAGATGTACAAAGTAGCTCAGTCGCCGGACACCTCTGTAATGATCACCGGTGAGAGCGGCACGGGAAAGGAGCTTGTGGCAAGGGGCATTCACAGCCTTAGCTCTCGCAGCGATCGGTTTTTCGGTGCTGTAAACACCTCGGCTATAAATGAGAATCTTTTTGAAAGTGAATTTTTCGGATACAAAAAAGGAGCATTCACGGGAGCCGAGGAAAACCGTTCCGGCTGGTTTGAAGTTGCCGACGGGGGCACACTTTTCCTTGACGAGATAGCCGAGATCCCTTCCGGGCTTCAGGCAAAGCTCCTGAGGGCGCTTGAAGAGGGAAAGTTTATTCCCGTGGGAGGCCAAAAAGAGAAAAAATTTGACATACGTGTTATTTCGGCCACCAACAAATCTCCCGAAGAGATACGAAGCGGTAAATACCTGCGCCAGGATCTCTATTTCAGGCTGGCCACATTTGAGGTACATGTTCCCCCTCTTCGCGAGCGCAGAGAAGACATACCTTTGATAGCCGAATCTTTTCTCAGGTTTTTAGGCAGAAAGCTTGGTAAAAATGTAACGGATATTTCCCCCGAGGCCCTCGATATTTTAATGTCATACGATTACCCGGGCAATGTTCGTGAGCTGAGAAACCTGCTTGAAAGGGCGGTGATACTTTGTGAGGAGAAAACACTTAAAAAGGGTTGTTTTAAACAGATTGACCGGTCATCTCAAAACACGGATGAGGGAGATGCTGGTGCAAACACATTTGATCTTCAGGAGGTTGAAAAGCAAACTATACAAAAAGCCCTTGAAGCGGCCGGCTATAACAAGTCCAGGGCGGCCGGACTCCTCAATATCAACTGGAATGCCCTTGACAGGAGAATGAAAAAATACGGTCTGGAAAAATAAGCTCCTTTATCCACTCAAATCAGTTTGAGTGGGATGCTTATCCGCTCCGTCAGAGGATTGCTCACCGTTCTCCTTTTCAGGTTTCAGGGGAGTTGAAAAGTAAAAAGAGGAGCCTTCCCCCTCACTGCTTTCAAACCAGAGATCACCGCGGTTTAGATTTGCCATTTTATAACTTATAAGAAGTCCGATACCTGCCCCTTTTTCGCTGTAAGTTCCCCTGGAGGAATAATGGATCTCATCACTTAAAAGCTTTTTCTGATCTTCCGGGCTTATTCCAATTCCGGAGTCCTTAACCCTGATTACCAGTTTTTGATCCTGCACCCTGTGGAAAATATGAACTATTGAGTTCTTATATGAGAATTTAACGGCATTGGTGAGAAGATTCCTCAAAATAGCCTTAAAATTATGAGGATCGCCGTATATTTTCCCGGGAAGCTTCTCTTTCTCATGCAGTTTGATATCGATGTTCTTTTGGACTTTCTTTGATTTTAGAACAAGCAAGGTATCCTCAATTGCACCGGCAGGAGAAAAGTATTGAAAATCAGGCACCAGTCTGTCGTTTTCATGTGTGGCCCATTTCAAAAGATTATTCAAAAAATTGAAGGCATCGTTGATATTATCCTCCATCATATCGAGCATCTCGAGCGTTTCCTCATCTTTAGACTTGCTTTCCGCCTTCATTGCATCACCCAGCATTTTGATGTTACTCATATAGGATTGCATATCGTGGGAGATGACCGAATAGATTTTGTCCCTGAATTTTATAAGCTTTTCAAGCTCCCTGTTTTTTTCCTCGATCTGCTTTTTTGCGTTATATATTTCAAGATGTCTGTCAATGCGGCTGAAAAGCTCCCCCTTGCTGAAAGGTTTGGTTATGTAATCGTCACCTCCGGCCTCAAATCCCGCTTCAATATCCTCAGTTTCGGTTTTGGCTGTAATGAAAATTACGGGAAGATCTGAAGCTTCAGGATCGGACTTGATCTTTTTGCATATCTCAAACCCGTCAATATCTGGCATTAATACATCAAGCAACACCAGATCCGGTTTTGTTTCTTCAATGTTTTCCAGTGCTTCATTTCCGTGTGAAGCTGTAATGATCTCGTATCCCGACTGTTTCAGCACCGCTTTGAGAAAGGCGGTAACCTGCTCATTGTCGTCAACCACCAGGATAACATTGTTCCTTGTAGTCTGGGCCATAAAAAAGTTGTAAAAAACGGATTATTTTTGGTTTTTTATCCGTACAAATGTGTTTTATTAAATTAATAATCAGCTAGTTATTTCAGCTTAACAATTAAGTATATATGTTTTTGTTGGATGGACCCCCATGTTTGTTCATCATATTTTGTCTGCCAAAGGCTGATGGGGGTTCATGAGTTGTATTTACAAAGCTACTATATCCTTTAGGAAAAAACCTAATAAACAAGGGGATTTTATATATTTTTTCAGTAATAATATCTTCTCGGGGGAAGAACCCTTTCAACAAGATATGTTGCAACCGAAAGCAGTATGCCGAAGATTATGGCCCTCATGAAGGTTTCCACAATAAACCCTTTTAGCAGGGCACTTGCAAGCCAGATCATAAATCCGTTTATCACCAGAAGGAACAGTCCGAATGTAAGGATGGTCACCGGAATAGTAAGTATTATCAGAACCGGCTTTACGAACAGGTTAAGTATGGATAATATAACGGCCACCCATAGGGCAGACCAGAACGAATAGACCTCTATCCCCGGTATCAGTCCGGCGATACCCGTTACGCAAAGCGCGATAAGAAGGAATTTTGCTAGAGTCCGCATTTGTAAACGGTTGTGGTTAATATATATGGTATCCGGTTGTGTTAAACAGTTAAACGCAAAATTAATAAAGCCGGATAATATTCAATGAAAATAACCCCTTTATTTTTCCCCTTACCTGCCAATGGCCCGCTGGATGCTAAGGAACAGCTCCAGGGATCCTGTGTTGGTATATCTGAGCTCCGCGGGTATTTCCTCCTCGCCCGCGTATATATTTGTCAGTCCGTACCTGAAAAACAGTCCCGCCGAAAGGCTCAGGTTATGGGATATGTATATGTCATGTCCCACCCCGGCCATACCTCCCCAGTCCCATCGGCTGTAGCGCGAAGTGGTGTTGGTTTTTTCCGAGTCAATATAAGTTTTGGCCGAGCCAAGCATTCCCGCGTACGGTCCCGCGTAAAGGCTTGTATGTACCGGTGTGCCCCATATTTCCCCCTGGGAGAAGGTGTATTTCATTGCAACGGTAAGTGTGCTGTAGGAGAGGCGTATATTTTCCGAAACATATCTGCCCTCAAGGTACCTGTTATAACGCTGACCGGTTTCCGATATAAAAGAAATATCAGCGTGCAGTGAAAACTTTGGCGTGAAGCGGCGGCTGCCGGCCAGTCCCAGATTATAACCGAAGCCGGGCAGGGTAGTGTGCAGCTCGTGCCTGCTTAATCCCGATATGGTTGAGGCGTTGATCAGCCAGGTGTTTTTCATCGAAGTTGAGGCCCCGAGGTATGTTCTCCCGGGGGTAACAAGGGCTGAAGCTGCAAGCTCTCCGGTTTCGGCTGGGGTATGGGCAGTGTAGCCGGTCAGCTCCGTTGTGTCAGCGGGCAGGGTTTGAAGCTGACCGGCTACAGCCATTGAGGGTTTTATTCTTTTCGGCACATCAATTACTGCTCTAAGTGAAGGAGCTCCCCTTATCGGAAGATCGGCAATTCTTTCGGCCTCAATTTCTCCGGTGGTGTAAATTCCGGCTACCTCCTCAAGGGGTGTCTCCGGGCGGGCTCTTCGTGTAACGGCGGGGATTTTCAGGGAAGAAACACGGGGTTCGCCTGCCTGAGTGAGTCTGCCGCTCACACTGTCAACCTGCAAAGCACTTCTGTGTGCCAGGGGATCTTTAACTGCCGGGGGGGAAGTTGGAGAGTATTGTGAAATGAAAAAGTAAAGTCCCGCAACCAGCAGCACAGAAGCTGCGGTTGAAAGGACTGCTTTGGCGGCTGTAAGGTAACGTTTTTTGGTATCCATTGCATCCAGCCGGCCGGAGATATTTTCCCACCCCTCATCAATTGCCAGCCGCCTGGATATCTCCTCCCATGACTCTTCAATATCCAGCTTCATGGAAATATTATCCCATGCCCCGGGCGGGGGAGTAGTTTTTGTCTCCCTGAACAGTGCACGCAGCCTTTTTATGAATTTGTCATTTTGCATCTTTACCATTCACATTAGCCGGGTCGTGGAGCATCTTTTGCAGCAATTCCCTTGCCCTGCTGAACTGGGATTTCGATGTACCCTCGCTTATGTTCAGCTTTGCGGCTATCTCCTTATGCGGGTAGCCTTCAAGGGCATGCATGTTAAAGATCAGTCTTGCCCCGTCGGGCAGCCTGTTTAGCTGTTTTACTATATCTTCCATTCCAAGTTTTTCAAAAACATCATGATCTTTACTGTGTGCATTTTCCAGCGGTTCATTTTCAGAGATCAGGTTATTCAGCCTGGCCTTTTTCCTGTGCAGGTCTATTGCCGTGTTTACCAGTATTCTTCTTATCCATCCCTCCAGGGTGCTGTTGGGCTTATCCTTGTTAAACTTCCCTATATTTTGAAAAACCTTCACAAACCCGTCCTGCAGCACATCCTGCGCAGCAGATCTGTTGCCGGCATACCCAAGGCACACCGTGTACATTAAAGGAGCATACTTTCTGTATAGTATCTCCTGATATTTCCTTTCATTCCGCATGCAACCCTCAAGGATCTCCTCCTCGGTGTATCCGGTCAGATCTGTCATTGCCCGCTGATATTTAATACTTCTTCCTGTTCTCTTTTTTCTATTGTTTTATAATGGCTTTGGCTGACTGCTGCAGCCTGAATGAAACTATACCGTATATTTCATTGTTTATATCCTCCCCGATTACCAGGGTAGGCTTGCCGTTCACAACAGGTCTTTCGGCCTCTACTATCATATGCCCCGGCACTCCTTTGAACATATCCTTCGTATTGATAACTATCTCCAGTGTCGATATTTTTTGTGCGCTCAGACCCAGTCCCGATGTCTCGTGGCTTGAAGCCCTTTTTGCATTACCCTCAAAATTGAAATCGGGTGATAATTTTATTTCAAAAGGCATCCTTCCCCTTCCGGGGAACTGGGCGGAGCCCGAGAAAACTATGCCGGGTATGCCGGCCGAAGTATCTTCGGCCATCTCCACCGCCACCCTTATCCTCTCGTAGACACCTTGCGGTACGTTGAATTTTTTTTCGGGTTTCAGCTCACCGGTTATCAGGTTGGCCCTGACCGGCGGATCGAAATCCGATTTGAAGTAATAGTCGCGTTTACCTTCCCTTATACCGTCAAACTCGAAGGATTTCAAAGTTGCCGAGCTCGATTCTATATCTACAAAATTGGGCGGGGACTGGTCTTGTTCGAGAGAAAATTTCAAGAGCAGGTCAGTCGGCTCGGTAGAAGGATCCTTTGTGCATGATAAAGGCATAATAATAAGCAAAACAAAAAATACCCACGCACCTGTGGCCGGGAAAATGCTTTTTATTATCCTTTTAAATGACATGCTGACTGCTTTATTGTTATCTTCCGTTTAAATACCGTTTCAAATATATAACGGAAAAAAAAGAAAAAAGGTTGGAAAAGAGTGTAAAGTTTAGCTTCACAGGGTTCACACCAAAAAGTAAAAAGTGTTGGAAAAGGGTGTAAAGAGTTTAGCTCAGGGGTTCACACTTTGGGAGCCCCTTTAAGGTCAGTCCGGAAAATAAAAAAATACGCCGGGTTTGTTACCCCTCCATTTCTCTTTGGAGTGCAGCCATTTTGATTGCGGTATTTGCCGCCTCAACGCCTTTGTTGCCGTGTTTGCCCCCGGCTCTTTCGCTTGCCTGTTCGTAATTGCCGGTTGTAAGAACACCAAAAATGAAGGGGATATTGTAATTCATGTTAAGCTCTGTTATGCCGTGGGTAACACTTTGGCAGACATAATCAAAATGGCTTGTCTCGCCCTGAATAATGCATCCCAGGCATATAACCGCATCCACATCTGCATACTCGCCCATGAATTGTCCGCCGAGCGTCAGCTCAAAGCTACCGGGCACATGCTTTACAATGATGTTGTCGCTTTTGGCGCCGTTATCGGTGAGGGTTTTGCGGGCACCTTCGAGCAGCGCATTGGTTATCTCCCCGTTCCAGTCAGATACCACAATGGCGAACTTCATATCCCTTGCCGAAGGCATCTTGCCGGGGTCTTGTGAAAGGTTTATTTTTTTTTCAGTCATTTAAAGGGCTGTTAGGTTATGATGGTTGTGCTCTTTACCTTTCAAGGCGGGTTTTCACCCTTCCCACATATTTTCTGGCATCATCCGCTTCGTTCGATTCGGGATACTCATCCAGTATCGTCTGGAACATCTCCAGCGCCTTATCATATTTTCCAAGTTCCTCGTATGCAAGTCCCGCTTTCTTAAAATAAAGCGGCGATGTGAAAACATTGTCTCTTCTGTTTGCCGCCTTTGAGTACATTGATGCCGCTTCCCCTGTTTCTCCCAGCTCAATGTATGCATCTCCCATTGCACCAATGGCTATGGCTGAGAGATACTCATCGCGTGAATGGAAACGCGAGAGATGAGCTATGGCATCCTCATATTCTCCAAGATGCAGGAAAGAAATGCCGGCGTAATATTTGGCAAGGTTGGCCGTTTGCGTAACCCCGTAATTATCTATTATATCGAGAAAACCGTAGTTGGCATTGTCACCGTAAAGGGCAAGCTGAAAAGAATCAGCCTCGAAGTACCTTTCTGCCATGTGCATGCGTGATGATGCTTCCTCTTCCATAGGGGCAACATACAGCTGCCTGTAGCCTATGTAGCCGAAAACCACAACTATGATGGCCAGTACTATAAATGTCAGGCTCTTCTGGTTCTCTTCAATATATCTTTCGGTCCTGGTCAGAAGGTTCTCTACACCTTCAAACTTTTCTTCCGCAGAGGCGTCCTTTTTCTTCTTTTTGCCTGTAACGTCTTGCTTTGCGACAGGTTGTTTCTTTTTTTTGCTGCTCATTATACTCCAGTTTAATATTGCGCAAATGTAATTGTTTTGATGATTATTTGCAAACTATATTTTAACTTTACAGCTAGCATAAATATTGTGTGAAAACTTCCATCAAATTTTTATATAACTTTTTTTATAAAATGCATCTGAAGGATATATCGCTTATTAATTTCAAAAATTTTCCCCAGGCCGACCTGCAGTTTTGTTCGCGAATAAACTGTTTTGCCGGCCGGAACGGCACCGGTAAGACCAATATGCTGGATGCCATATATTACCTGTCAATGTGCAAGAGTTTTTTTAACGCCGTTGACAGTCAGAATATCCGTCACGGTGAAAATTTTTTTACCATACAGGGCAGCTATATCCGCCTGGATGAAGAGGAGAAGATCTATTGCGGGGTCAGGAAAAATGCAAAGAAACGCTTCAGGCGCAACAGGAAGGAGTATGAGAGGTTAAGCGACCATATCGGACTGCTGCCGGTGGTGATGGTATCCCCCGGCGACAGTGTGCTGATAACCGGAGGCAGTGAGGAGAGGAGGAAGTTTATGAACGGGGTCATATCACAATATGACAAGTCTTACCTGAATGACCTTATCAGCTACAACCAGGCCCTGACTCAACGCAACGCCCTTTTGAAGGATTTTGCAAGGAAAGGGTATTTCGAAAAAGAGAATCTGGATTTATGGAGTGCCAGGCTGGCAGATTCGGGAGCCCGCATATATAAAAAAAGGGTGGAGTTCATAGAAGAGCTGTTGCCCATTTTCCGGTATTATTACGATTTTGTATCGGGAGGAAGCGAGAAGGTGGAGCTTGTTTATGAGTCGCGCCTCTCGGAGACAGGCCTTGAGGGCCTGCTTGAGCAATCCCTGGAGAAAGACCGTATACTTCAGTACACAACGGCCGGGGTGCACAAAGACGATCTTCAGCTGCTCATTGGCGATCAACCCATGAAAAGGGACGGGTCCCAGGGACAGCAGAAAACTTACCTTGTGGCACTGAAGCTTGCCCAGTTCGATTTCATGAAAAAGATAAACGGGTTCAACCCAGTACTTTTGTTTGATGATGTTTTTGACAAGCTCGACAGGACAAGGGTCACACAAATCGTAAAACTGGTATCTGAAAACCATTTCGGCCAGATATTCATAACCGACACAAGCAGGGAAAGGCTTGAGCAGATACTGGGAGATATAAATATTGAATACAGACTGTTTGACATTGAAGAAATATGCGAAAAAGCAACACCCAAAAACTCTCAGAGGTAATTAACGAATACCTGAAAGGATCGAAAATTGACAGCAAGTTGCGCGAGACCAGGGCGAAGAACGCCTGGCCCGTTGTGATGGGCAAGTCGGTTGCAAAGCACACCCGAAATATATATATACGCAAGGGCGTGATGTATGTCCACCTCGATTCCTCAATACTGCGCAACGAGCTCTCATATATGAGAACCCGCATACGCGGTGCCATAAACGAGCATGCCGGTGGGGAGGTGATAAAGGATTTGGTGCTGAAATAATTCAAATATTAGTTTAATTAACCATATTTGTAAGTATGAAGAAGTTTTTTAAAATAACAGCCATCGTGTTGGTTCTCCTTGCAGTGGTTTTGGTGGCCACTCCCTTCCTTTTCAGGGGCAAGCTGATAGAGACCGCCAAAAGGGAGATCAACAAAAACCTTGATGCAAAGGTTGAGTTCAGCGATGTGAGGGTGTCGCTGATCCGCAATTTCCCCAACCTCCATGTTGCAATGACCGACCTTTCGGTAAGCGGCACCGGTCAGTTCGAGAACGACACGCTTGTCTCGTTCGATGCTTTCCGCGGAGTGGTCGATATAATGACCCTCATCAGGGGAGAGGGCGTAAGTGTAGTTTCGGTGAGGATGGACAAACCCCTTGTTACTGCCAGGGTGGCCGGAGACGGCAGCGCCAACTGGGACATAATGGCCGAAAAGGAAGAAGAGCCTGAGGAACCGGAAACCGGTACCTTCGAATTCTCGGTTGATCTGCAAAGGTTTGAAATCCGCAACGGCCGGTTTATTTACGATGACGCACCTTTTCTTACCAGGGTAACTCTAAGCGGGTTGGATATGGTGATGGAGGGGGACCTGACACAGGATCTCACCTCGCTTGATATAGAATCGACTGCCCAAATGTTCAATTTATGGTATGACGATATAAGATATATCTCCGATGCCGCCCTTGAGATCAACACACTGATGGATGCCGATTTGAATGATTTCAGGTTCACCTTCACCGGCGGTGATGTTACACTGAATCTTCTTCAGATGGGAGTTGACGGTTTCATGGCTTTCCCGCCGGGCAAAATGGAGATGGATCTCTCTTTTCATTCGCAGAAAACAGGCCTGGAGACCCTCTTGTCAATGGTGCCCGGTGTTTTTATGGAAGGCATGGATGATATTACAACAGGCGGGGAAATTTCTGTAGAGGGTTTTGCCCGCGGTGTTATGGGCGGCGGTGTTATGCCGGTGGCCGGGCTCGATGTAAAGATTGATGACGGCAGCTTCAGCTATCCCGGTCTGCCGGAATCGGCCCGCAATATAATGATGGATATGGAGCTTTTGTATGACGGGGAGGATGAGGACAACTCGCATATCAATCTCAACCGCTTTTATGCCGAAATGGCCGGCAACCCCTTTGAGATGAACCTTCGCCTTACCAATCCGGTTAGCGATCCGGCAGTTGATGCCGGAATAAACGGCAAGATAGATTTCGGCGGTATAGCCGGTATGCTCCCCCTTGAGGGGGTTACACTCAAAGGGATACTTGATGCGGGGGTGAGTATAAACGGGGTGCTTTCCCGGATAGAGCAGGAGCGTTATGAAGAGTTCATGGCAGAGGGGCACCTCGAGCTTGACGGTTTTGAGTATTCCGGTGATGACGTGCCGGAAAAGGTTGCCATACCGGCTGCCCGGTTCGAGTTCTCACCGCGTTTTGTGGAGATGACGGAGATGGACTTTAAAATGGGTGAAACAGAAATGGCCATGAACGGAAGGCTTGAGAATTTCATCCCCTACCTCTTCTCCGACGGGGTTGTAAGGGGCAATCTTGCCCTTACATCTCCGATGATTGATCTCAATGAGCTGCTCCCCGAGCCGGAGGAGCCTGCGGAAGAGGACCCCGCTCAGCTCAGCGTAGTTGAGGTGCCTGATAATATCGACTTCACCTTCACCTCCTCCATAGGGAAAGTCCGTTTCGCCCAGGCGGAGGCAACCGATGTGGGGGGGACCATAAGGGTAGCCGGCAAAAAGGTGATGATGGACAACCTCAGTATGGGGTTATGTGAAGGCTCCTTTGCCCTCTCTGGCGAGTACAACACCACCGATATGGAAAACCCTTATGCCGATATGAGCATGAGCTTAAGGGGTATGGATATACCTTCAGCTTTCCACACATTCAATACCATGCAGGCTTTGACACCCATTGCCAGGGATCTCAGGGGAAGCTTTTCGGCTGATATGAGCTTCAGAACCGTTTTGGGGGAGGATTTTACACCGCTCATGAACACCGTTGCGGCAAACGGCAGGTTGCAGACCTCCCGTGTCGAGGTTGTAAGCTCGCGGACATTTGACAGGCTTGCCTCTGTGCTGAAGCTAAGTGATGATTACAGCAATGTGCTTCGCGATCTGTATATAGATTTCAGGATAGAGAACGGAAGGGTGATGATCGATCCGGTGCATTTCTCCATGGGTGATATTGAAATGATGATTGCGGGGGATCAGGGACTTGACCAAACGATGAACTACCGTTCAACAATGAAAATACCCCGTTCGGCTTTCGGCAGCGGTGCAAATGAGCTGTTTGACGATCTGGTGGCACGCGCTTCCTCGCGCGGGTTCGATTTCTCCCCGGGGGAGAATGTAGAGGTGGATGTTAATATAGCAGGTACATTTTCCGATCCCGAAATATCGGTCAGACCGGGCGAGGGGATGGCAACTGCCGCCTCCCGCATAAAGGAGGAGGCAAAGGAGAGGGTGACCGAAGAGGTTGAAAGAAGGGTTGAGGAGGCAGAAGAGAAAGTAAGGGAAGAGGTCAGAGAAAGGGTTGAGCGCATACTGGAAGAGGCGGAGCGGCGTGCAGAACAGGTAAAGAAGGAAGCCGAAAGGGCTGCTGAAAAGGTTAAGGAAGAAGCAGAAAGTAAAGCCCAAAGGATAGAGGAGGAGGCAAAGGGCAGGGGGCGCCTGGCCGAGCTTGCCGCCCAGCGCTCTGCTGATAAGATAAGGGAGGAGGCCGAAAATACTGCAAATAAGCTTATGGAAGAGGCTGAAAAAAAGGCTGACAGTATTGTGAAAGAAGCCCGGAAGGAAGCCGAAAAGATAAAAAACTCCGGCTGAAGAAAGATAAAAAAACCCCGGCCGAAGAAAGATAAAAAAAACCCCGGCCGAAGATGGCCGGGGTAAAAACGGAGGATTATTGTTAAACCCTTCTTTCCTTGATTCTTGCTTTCTTTCCTGTCAGTTTTCTGATATAAAAGATCCTGGCGCGGCGCACCTTACCCCTTTTGTTTATTGCGATCCTTTCGATAAAGGGGGAGTGATAGGGAAAGATCCTTTCAACGCCCACGTTGCCTGACATTTTTCTCACGGTGAACGTTTCTGCCATCCCGCTTCCGCGTTTTTGCAGTACAACCCCGCGAAAAGGCTGGGTACGCTCCTTATTGCCTTCCCTGATCTTGTAATAAACAGTTATTGTGTCGCCGCTGCTGAAATGGGGAAGCTCATTTTTGGTTCCCATCTCCTTTTCAACTTCCTTAATTAAGTCCATCGTATCTTGTTTTTAATTATCTGCTTTTCCGAAAATCGGCTGCAATATTACAAATTATTTTTTATATCCAATAATTTTTACCCGGATAATTTTATCAGTAATAAAATTCTGTTCTGTAAACCGAAGTGTTCCCTTTGCGGTCGGCCACCCTCAGCTCCAGCTCCCGATCCTTGTCACGGCCGATCCTTTTGGGATCGAACTCATAGAAGAGAAGGTCATTTTTGGCATCATATTCGAAAAGCACCCACCGTCCGTCGATATATCCATTATAACTTGCAATTCCCGAAAGCTCGTCGCTTATTTTTATCCTTATTTCATCCTTGCCCGACATATCCCTGTTATCCCAAATGTTTACAGGCTCTATTTTTGGGGCCACAGTATCGACCATAACCGTGAATTTCCCGAAGCGGTTTGTTCGCGTGGTCACATATCCGTTGCTGAAAGAGCCACCTGCCGAGCTTACGTTAACCTCCCCGTTCTCGTTTTCCCTCACGTTCACTATCAGTGCCTTTTCCCTCAATTCCCCGGGCAGTCCGTCTGCCCTGAGCGACAGCTCATAATTAAGGTGCACCGGTGTGTATCTGTTGTGTATGTGGTGCACATCACCTATACCATCTTCAACCGGAGACGAATTTTTGTATTCAAAAAGCAGGTCGTCATACAAGGCCCCCTGGGGGAGTGAGACTCTGACAGAGTCGTTTGTAAACCTGTTTTGCGAGTCATGTCTCATCAGGGTTTTAAAATTTTCCGGAACATCCGGTTTGGAAGTGTTGCCGGTTTGCTCAACCGGGTTTACAGTGAAGGAAAGCAGGGAGCTGTTCCCGTGGGCATCCTTTAGCGAGACCTCCACGGGCACCTCTTCGCCGCGGTCAAAGGTTACAATTCCGCGGTCTTTATTTTCCGCGTATATGTTAAGGTTATTGTTGGGATCGATAAAAAGCCGTTTAATGTTACGGTTGTTTTTCACCCTCTCTTTATAGTCAATCAAACTGTTCACATAGCGGGTCTCGCTGTAGGAGAAGCTGTTAATATCATGGCGGTAAACACTGTTGCCGTCAACCTCCAGTCCCACAGAGTGAATACCCTGGCGGAACCTTGTACCGTCCATATAATCATATGCTTTTATCCCGAAACCTATGCGCCCCGACACCTCAGGCGGTTCGTGGGTGTTGAGTCTGAACCGGCCGTCGCCGCCCCTTACCGGGAAAAATGCCGGCTCACGGCTGCCGTTCACCCTGCTGTGTTTGTCCATGGGGTAGATTGCAAGCAGGTACATTTCAGGCGGCAGGTTATCCCTGATATTGAAATTAAACAAAAGAGGGTTAACCGGCATCTGGGTGGCACCCTCGCGTATCTCAAAATGAAGATGCGGTCCGCTCGAGGAGCCCGTATTACCTGAATATGCTATAAACTCACCCTTTTGGAAACGGAACTTTCCCCGGGGAGGGTGGAGGTCCACCGCAAAACTCTCCCTTCTGTACTGCTCATTTGTCACATACTCCTCTATCTCTTCCGTGAACTCGTCAAGATGCGCGTAAACCGTTGCCAGTCCACCGGGATGCTGAACATACAAAGCCCTTCCGTAGCCCGTGGGTGATACAACAATGCGGTAGACGTAGCCTTCGGCAGCGGCCACCACCTTTTCCCCGGTTCTCCCGCCGGTTCTTATATCTATTCCCGCGTGAAAGCTGTTGGATCTGATTGCCCCGAAGTTACCCGAAAGGTAGGCGGGTATTGTAACCGGCAAACGGAAATAGTCCCGGTCATGCTCTTTGTGAAGAAGGTTCCTCTCGTGAAACATAGCCCCGGCGGCCCCGGCTTCACTACCTTCAGGGACTTTCCCGCCGGTCTCAGTACCGTCCTCACCCCAGGCTGCCGTTTCTAGCCAACCCTTGCCGGCGGCTAGAAGTCTCGCGGGAAGTTGCCCGTCTGCCTCCCTGACGGCTATACCGCCCGTGGGTACCTGTCCGTTTGCCTCAGCGGCAATACCGCTGGCGTGGACTTTCCCGCCCGACTCGGCGGCGGGCTGTTCAATACTTTCTCCTTTCCCCGTTTCATAAACTGACCGGTCGCCCTGGCTATCAAAAGCATACACTTGATTGCTGCCGGGTGGTTCATCACACTGATTTTCAGTTTTGGGTTCACCCTGGCAACTTATATTCAATAAGTTAAAAAATGCAAATAAGCCGATAACAAAAAGGGCGGCAGTTTGTTTTATATTTATGAAACAGGTCATTGTTAGGGATCGTATAATTTATTACATTAGTACTTCATGTATACAACAAATCGTTCGTTAAAACCAATATTCAATGAGTTATCATAGAATGTCAATTAAGTGTATTTCTTTAATGCTGCATGTTCCCCCCTGTTTGTTCATCATACTTTGGCAGACAAAGTAAAGTATGATGGGGGTTCATAAAAATAACGAGTTTATCACTGTTTAAATGATAAGTTTTTTAAAACAGCCGGTAAAATAAATAAAAAAAGTTAATAATTTTGAAATTGAAAAACGTTGCTTAAATTTGTAACTAAAACAGGCAAATGGACAATAATCAGGAACAAGTGGTAGACAATTTAAAGAAAAAGTTTGATACTGTTGTTGATTTGCTTGATAAGTCAGAGGAAGAACGTAAAAAACTGATAAAGGAAAAAAGGGAGCTGACAGAGCAGTTAAAGTACAAAACAGTTGCCTACAAGGAACTGAAGAAAAAGTATGACGCTCTGAAGATTGCAAAGGCAATAGCAGGCTCCGAATCAGACAGAAACGAAGCTAAAAGTAAAGTGAACAGGATTGTGCGGGAGATAGATAAGTGTATTGCTCTTTTGAACAGATAGAGAACTTTAAAAATGGACGACAAACTTTCCATACGGGTTAATGTGGCCGAGCGGTATTATCCGCTTAAGATCGAGCGTGGTGACGAGGAGAAGATAAGAAAGGCCGCGAGAATGATTAATGAGAAAGTTTTACAATACAAACAGCGCTATTCGGACAAGGACCTTCAGGATTTCCTTGCAATGGTAGGGCTTCAATTTGTAATAAAGCTTATTGATTTGGAAGAAAAACCCGATGAGGAGCCTTTATGGCAGCGGTTAAGGGATTTGGACAAGGAGATGGAAGAGTACATCCAAAATAAAAAGGGTGGAAAGTCGTTTTACAAGAAAAGCAATACCTCCGTTCTTTAAAATATAGGAATAATTTTGCCCGCATAATGTTCCTTTAATACACGTAAAACTCAACACTTTACAAATTGGAGCCGGACTCGGTTCCAGGAGGGCAGGCCTGTTTACCGGCCTTTCGGCCGGGATTCCGTCTAAGGACGGGACGCTGGAAGTCTGAATGGAAACCGGCCACTCCATCCATGTGAGAACCGGGGTTTTCACGGTGCATTAAAGGAGCTTGTGCGGGCTTTTTTTTATATATATAAACCGGTTAATATGTAACAAACAAACAAATATTATGGAACCATTAATAATCACAGGCGCCGTTCTCATACCCGGGATCATTATAGGCCTTATATCCTTTATCGGTGGGGGTGCGGTGTCTTATTTCGTTTATCATTATCTTTTGAAACGCAAGCGTTTCAATATTATCAATGAGGCCGAACTTGAGGCAGAGGTGATAAAGAAGGAGAAGATAATGCAGGCCAGGGAAAAGTTTTATCAGCTCAAGACAGAGCATGAAAAGCACATAAATGAGAAAAACCAGAAAATAGCCCAGGCCGAGAATAAACTCAAGCAGCGTGAGAACACTCTCTCGCAGAAAATGGCGGAAACTCAGCGTTCAAAGCAGGAAGTTGAGTCGATCAGAAGCAATCTGAAAAACCAACTCTCTATCGTGGAAAAAAAGAACGAGGAGCTTGATCGTCTGCATAAACAGCAGGTGGAACAACTGGAGGCCATCTCCGGCATGTCGGGCGAAGAGGCAAAGCAGCAGCTTGTCGAGTCGCTCAGGGAGGAGGCCAGGACCGAGGCCATGTCTTATGTCAATGAGATAATGGACGAGGCAAAGATGACCGCCAACAAGGAGGCGAAGCGCATCGTTGTCCAGTCCATTCAGCGCATTGCCAGCGAAGTTGCCATAGAGAATGCAGTTACCGTTTTCCACATTGAAAACGACGAGATCAAGGGGCGCATCATCGGCCGTGAGGGTAGGAACATACGTGCACTGGAGGCTGCCACCGGGGTTGAGATAATAGTTGACGACACACCCGAGGCTATTATCCTTTCAGCTTTCGATCCCGTCAGGCGTGAAGTTGCACGCCTTGCGCTTCACCAGCTTGTAACCGACGGACGTATACACCCCGCCCGCATCGAGGAGATTGTTTTAAAAACTCAAAAGCAGGTTGAGGAGGAGATAGTTGAGACCGGGAAGCGTGCGGCGATAGACCTCGGGATCCACGGATTGCATCCCGAGCTTGTAAGGCTGGTGGGTAAAATGAGGTACCGTTCATCATACGGTCAGAACCTGCTGCAGCACTCGCGGGAGGTTGCCAATCTATCGGCCGCTATGGCTTCGGAGCTGGGACTCAACGCCAAGCTGGCAAGGCGGGCCGGACTGCTTCACGATATCGGCAAGGTGCCCGACGATGAGCCCGAGGTACCCCATGCCGTTCTGGGAATGAAGCTTGCAGAAAAGTACAAGGAAAAGCCCGAGGTTTGCAATGCCATAGGGGCGCACCACGACGAAGAGGAGATGACAACACTCATTGCACCCATAGTGCAGGTTTGCGACTCCATTTCCGGCGCGCGTCCCGGCGCCCGCAGGGAGGTTGTAGAGGCTTACATCAAAAGGCTGAAAGAGCTTGAATCGATGGCCCTTTCCTATCCCGGTGTGATGAAAACATATGCCATACAGGCCGGGCGGGAGCTGCGTGTTATAGTGGGAAGCGACAAGATAAGCGACCAGGAGGCCGACAAGCTTTCCCATGACATTTCCCGCAAGATACAGGACGAGATGACATACCCCGGTCAGGTTAAAGTTACCGTTATCCGCGAAACAAGAGCGGTAAGCTACGCCAAGTAATACCGGAAAATTAATAGGCTGACACACAAAAAGGGCACTTCCGCGTGGTTGGAGGTGCCTTTTTCTTATTCCGTTTACACTGCAAAATAAGATTATTTTCATTTGGGCGGAATATCTATTTTATTATTTTTGTCTGCTTATTAACTCTATAAGGCAAAAATGGAAAGTTGTGCGGATATGTGGTATTTTTATTCGCCTGCTTTAAAGTTCAACCTGAAAAAAATTCTGCCTTCTCGGTCTCTCGTGTGACTGAGGAGGCGAAGCTATGAAAATACTTGTTACCGGAACGGCCGGATTTATAGGATACCATCTTGCCGAAAAGCTTATTGAACGGGGCGATCAGGTTACCGGACTTGACAGTGTAAACGACTACTACGACACCTCGCTTAAATATGCCAGGTTGTCGCGTACAGGCATAGAAAAGGAGAAAACAGGCTACGGGGTGCCCGTGCAGAGCAGCCTGCACCCCAACTACCGCTTCATCCGTCTGGAGCTCGAGGACAGGGGGGAGATGGAAAAGCTCTTTTCCGGCGAATCCTTCGATATGGTTGTCCACCTGGCCGCCCAGGCTGGGGTAAGGTACAGCCTTACCAATCCCCATGCCTACACCGGCAGCAATATAACCGGTTTTATGAACATCCTCGAGGGCTGCCGCCACAACAAGGTTGCCCACCTGGTCTATGCAAGCAGCTCAAGCGTTTACGGGCTGAACGAGACCATGCCCTTTTCCACCCACCACAACGTTGACCACCCGGTCAGCCTCTACGCCGCCAGCAAAAAAAGCAACGAGCTGATGGCCCACACCTACAGCCACCTCTACCGTATACCTTCCACCGGACTTAGATTCTTCACCGTTTACGGTCCATGGGGCCGTCCCGACATGGCACTTTTCATGTTCACTAAAGCCATACTGGAGGGGAGTGCGATTGATGTCTACAACCACGGCAACATGCAAAGGGACTTCACCTATATTGACGATATAATTGAGGGGGTTGTACGCGTGACAGACACCCCACCCTCAGGCGACCCCGCCTGGTCAGGCGCCACCCCCGACCCCTCATCCTCGGTTGCCCCCTACAGGCTCTACAACATAGGCAACAACAGTCCGGTGAGGCTAATGGACTTCATAGAGGCTATTGAGGAAGCGCTCGGCAAAAAGGCTGAAAAAAATTATATGCCCATCCAGCCCGGTGATGTGCCGGCAACCTGGGCCGATGTCGATGACCTGGCAAAAGATACCGGTTACCGTCCCTCAACCTGCATAAAAACCGGCGTGAAAAGGTTTGTAGAGTGGTACAGGGACTTTTACGATTATTAACTCTATTAATTTATCTGTAAATGAGTAATGTAATATGCATCAAGTGGGGCAGCAAATTTACCTCCCTGTACGTTAACAAGCTTTACTCCATGGTAAAGCGCAACCTGAAGCGCGATTTCCGGTTTGTTTGTATGACCGACAACCCCGAAGGCATAAATGAAGAGATAGAGGTAAAAGATATTCCCTTGACCGGGATAGAGGATTTTGACAAGCGTCACCCCTGGGTTTTGGCCCACGGCTGGCTCAAGCTTGCAGCATTCGCCTCACCCCTTCACGACCTGAAAGGACCCACCCTGTTCCTCGACCTTGATGTTGTGATAGTAGACAATATAGACTGCTTTTTCGAGCAGGAAGGGGAGTTTATTGCAATAAAAGAGTGGGACAAAAGGAAAAAAGATGTAACAGGCAACACATCGGTTTTCCGTTTCAACCCCGGAGCCCATGCCGATGCGCTGGAGTATCTGAAAAACAACATCAGTAGCGTTTATGCCAGGGCGCGCAACGAGCAGGAGTTTATAACCGGCTACGTTGCCTCTCAGGGAAAGCTTACCTACTGGCCCCAGAAATGGTGCCGCAGCTTCAAGCGCCACTGTCTCCCGAAGCCCCTTGGATGGTTCGCCCCCTCCAGGATTCCCGAAGGGGCAAAGGTTATAGTCTTTCACGGCAAGCCCGACCCGCACGATACAATAAAGGGCATAAGCGGCAAGTGGTACCGCCGTGTTGCCCCCGCGGACTGGGTAGAGGAAAACTGGCGGTAAAAAGAAAATATAAAAACCGATCCTCATGAAAATATAAATCCGATCCTCATAATAAATAAAAAAATACCATAAACTTTAAAACTGGCAACACAAAATGGAAAAGATCAAAAAAATCTGCTGCATCGGCGCCGGCTATGTCGGAGGTCCCACCATGGCCGTTATAGCCCGGGAATGTCCACATATAGAAGTAACAGTTGTGGATGTCAACAAAGAAAAGATAGCCGCATGGGAGACCGACCAGCTGCCCATCTATGAGCCCGGCCTTCTCGATGTGGTAAAGGAAGCACGCGGACGCAACCTCTTTTTCAGCACAGACATAGAAAAAGCCATCAAAGAGGCCGAAATGATATTCATAAGTGTCAATACACCCACCAAGACCTATGGTCTGGGAAAAGGAAGGGCGGCCGACCTGAAGTACGTGGAGCTGTGTGCCAGAAAGATAGCCGATGTTACAACAGACAACAAGATAATAGTTGAAAAAAGCACCCTCCCGGTCAGAACCGCCCAGTCGATCAAGTCGATCCTCACCGAGACAGGCGACAGTAACAGGTTCCAGGTTCTCTCCAATCCCGAGTTCCTGGCTGAGGGAACAGCCATAAACGACCTTATGGACCCCGACCGTGTTTTGATAGGCGGGGATCAGACACCCGGGGGATTAAAAGCCATTGAGGCCCTGACAGAGATATACGCCAACTGGGTGCCGCGTGAGCGGATTATAGAGACCAAGCTCTGGTCGTCCGAGCTCTCCAAGCTTGTGGCCAATGCCTTCCTGGCACAGCGCATTTCCTCCATAAACAGTATTTCTGCATTTTGTGAGGCCACCGGCGCAGATGTTGACGAGGTTGCCCATGCCGTAGGCACCGATTCGCGTGTGGGTCCCAAATTCCTGAAAGCTTCGGTTGGTTTCGGCGGCTCATGCTTCCAGAAAGATATCCTCAACCTGGTCTACCTTTGCGAATACTTCAACCTTCCCGAGGTTGCAGAATACTGGAATCAGGTAATAGTGATGAACGACTACCAGAAGCGCCGTTTCGCTCACAATATAATACACACCCTTTTCAACACCGTATCAGGCAAAAAGATAGCCCTTCTCGGCTGGGCGTTCAAGAAAGACACCGACGACACCCGCGAATCGGCAGCCATATACGTATCTGACCATCTTATGAACGACATGGCCAACATCTGCGTTTACGATCCGCGGGTGCGCACCGAGTCGATTTACAATGACATCGACTATCTCGACACGCGAAGCAAAGAACAGAACAGGGAGCAGCTCGAGGTTGTCAAAGACCCCTACCAGGCATGCAGGGATGCCCATGCAGTGGCCATTATAACCGAATGGGACGAGTTCAGGGAGCTTGACTGGGAAAGGATATACAAAGAGATGAAAAAGCCCGCCTTCCTTTTTGACGGCCGAAATATACTCGACCATCAAAAGCTCATTGAAACAGGCTTCAAGGTTAAGGCAATAGGGAAAAGCTATTAGCCCCCTCCATGAGAAGAACATTTAAAAAGCCCTCCTCTAAGAGTTTGCATATAATAAAAGTTTTTAACTTTGCTCAAACTAGCTCAAATAATAACATCATTCCTCAGAGATGAAAAAGACGGCTCTTATAACCGGCATAACCGGTCAGGACGGCTCCTATCTGGCCGAGTTTCTTCTGGAGAAAGGCTATTCGGTACACGGGATCCTTCGCCGCGCCTCCTACTTCAACACCAGTCGCATCGAGCACCTCTACTTTGAGGACTGGATAAAAGACATGAAAAAGGAGCGCAGCATAGAGCTCCATTACGGCGACATGACCGACAGCAGCTCCCTTCTGAGGATCATCCAGTCGGTCCGCCCGGACGAGATCTACAACCTTGCCGCACAGAGTCATGTGAAAGTCTCCTTCGAGGTACCCGAGTACACCGCCGAAAGCGATGCCGTCGGCACCCTCAGGCTTCTCGAGGCAGTGCGCATACTCGGCATGGAGAAGACCACCAAAATATACCAGGCATCTACATCAGAGCTGTACGGCAAGGTGCTTGAGATGCCGCAGACAGAAGAGACCCCCTTCTATCCCCGCTCACCTTACGGAGTGGCCAAAATGTACGGCTACTGGATAACCAAGAACTACCGTGAAGCCTACGGCATGTTTGCCGTCAACGGCGTACTCTTCAACCACGAAAGCGAACGCAGGGGCGAGACCTTTGTAACCCGCAAGATCACCCTGGCCGCCTCCCGCATAGCCCGCGGCTACCAGGAAAAGCTTTACCTGGGGAATCTTTCGGCAAGGCGCGACTGGGGGTATGCAAGAGATTACGTCGAATGTATGTGGCTGATGCTGCAGCATCCCGAGCCGGAGGACTTTGTTATAGCAACCGGCAGGATGCACACAGTAAGGGAATTCTGCACCCTCGCCTTTGCAAAGGCCGGCATGGAGCTTCACTGGGAAGGAGAGGGTGTTGAGGAAAAAGGGATTGACAAAGATACCGGTAAGGTGATAGTTGAGGTTGACCCCAGATATTTTCGTCCCACCGAGGTAGATCAGCTTTGCGGCAACCCGGAGAAGGCCAGGAGGCTCCTTGGCTGGAATCCCGATGGAACAAGCCTTGAGGAGCTGGTAGATATAATGATGAGCCACGATATGGTTTACGTTAAGAAGCTCAACGACTCAAAAGTATGAGAATATTATGAACGGATCACCTGGAATATATATAGCCGGGCATACCGGCATGGTAGGGTCAGCCATACTTAGAAATTTAAAAGAGCGGGGCTACAACGGCTTCATACTGCGCACCCGCGAAGAGCTCGACCTGACCAGTCAGACCGACACAGAGCGCTTTTTCAAACAGGAGAGGCCCGACTACGTCTTCCTTGCCGCCGCCAGGGTAGGGGGCATAGTTGCCAACAACACCTACAGGGGACAGTTCATATACGAGAACCTGATGATCCAGAACAATGTGATCCATGCAGCAAGCAGGCACGGGGTAAAGAAGCTCCTTTTTTTGGGCAGCTCCTGCATATACCCAAGAGAAGCGCCCCAGCCCATGAAAGAAGAGTACCTGCTTACCGGTCCGCTCGAGCCCACAAACGAGCCCTACGCCATTGCCAAAATAGCCGGCATCAAGATGTGCGAGAGCTATTTCCGGCAGTACGGGACAAACTTCATATCAGTTATGCCCACCAACCTTTACGGACCCAATGACAATTACGACCTTGAAAAATCACACGTGCTGCCGGCTCTCATAAGGAAGATGCATTTGGGAAGATGCCTTGAGAACGGCGACTGGCAATCTGTGACCGCCGATCTGAACAAACTGCCCGTTGAGGGAGTTGACGGCACAGAGTCAAAACATAAAATACTCAAAACCCTTAAAAAATACGGCATAAAGTCCGGCCGCGAATCCAGGGAGGGCACCTTCCACGATGTGGTCGTCGAGTTGTGGGGAGACGGCACACCCCGTCGCGAGCTCCTTCATGTAGATGATATGGCCGATGCGTGCATTCACATAATGGAACATCTCGATGCAGGGTTACTGTATGATGAGATGGAGAAGACCCACATCAATATCGGCACAGGCAAAGACCTGACCATTCGTGAGCTCGCCGAAACGGTAAAAGAGATAACCGGTTTTCGAGGCAGGCTCGGATGGGATACAACCAAACCCTCGGGCACACCCAGAAAACAGCTCGATGTCACCCTTCTGTACAAGCTCGGCTGGAGGCACAAAATAGAGCTGGAGGAAGGGATTAAAAGCGTTTACGAAAGGTATATAAACTAAAAAAACAACACGCTAATTTACAGCATATTAAAAAACGTCACTTTCAGGGAACCTCCCATAAACAGCCTGCAAAGGGTTATTTAAAGTTTTTATAAATAGAGTTAATTTTTGAATTTTTGGTGTGCGTTTTTAACTTTACAGTTCATTTTTGATTCTGATACCAGTGAATACAAAATTATAGCAGAGACGAGAAAATATATCCCGGCAGACTGAAACAAAAACCAAAAAATACCAAACAGGTAATAACAAAACAGCAAAAGTCTGTTTTGACCTGGCAACCAGCATATCAAGTTATTTTAATATTAAAAAAATAATATTTTAAAAAGGAGACATTTCATACAGTTAAATAAAACAGGCTCCTTTTTAGCAATGATACAATTATGCCATCGCCTTTTTCAGTCACAAAAAAAGCTGTGTGACTGAGGAAGCGAAGCTGTGTTTATCCGTAGGTTATATGAAAATTAAACAAACACACACCAAAATTATGAACACATTTTTTTCAAGGAAGGCGAGAGTTATCAGAAGCATTGTGTTTTTGGTAATGTGTGCTTCCCTGCTTTTTGTATCATCAGAGGCAGGAGCGCAAACGAAACTAGAGGGAAGGGATTTGTCAAACGTCAGGTCTGAAGATGTCAGTAATGACGAACTGATGCGATATGTAGAGCGTGTTAGGGATGAGGGTTATAGTGTACCCGAAGGCATACAAATGGCAAGAGAACGCGGACTGCCTGCATCCGAGGCGGACAAGCTTATCCGCAGGGTACGGCAGATTGAGGAGGAGAGAAGAAGACAAGAGGTGGCCGAGGCTGAGCGGGTTGAGAGGGAAGACCCGGAAGACCCTGAAGCTCCGGATCCCGATACAATAGTTCGTCCCGAAGACGAGTTAAGGGATAGAATATTCGGTGCAAGGCTTTTCAGGCAGGAAGGCCTGACCTTCGAGCCTTCAATGCATGTGTCCACTCCAAGGAACTACGAGCTGGGTCCGGGCGACGAGATAGTGGTCGATATATGGGGAGAAGCCACCGATGTTCACCGTCTTGAAGTGAGCAATGAAGGCACCGTAAAAATCGATCACCTTGCACCCATATACGTTCACGGATTAACCATAGAGGAGGCTGAGGAGCGTATAATAGACAAGCTGAAGACTCTTTACCGGGGGCTGCGCGACAGCGGCTCCGGCCAGACCGTCTTTGCAAGGGTTCACCTTGGTGAGCTCAGAAGCATACAGGTTACAATAATGGGAGAGGTTACCTCCCCGGGCAATTACACCCTCTCCTCACTTGCCACAGTTTTCAATGCCCTCTACAACTCAAGGGGGCCCAACAACATCGGTTCATTCAGGAACATAAAAATAATACGCGGAAATGAAACCGTTGCAACCCTCGATATATATGATCTGCTGATCCGCGGTGATCAGAGCAACAACATCCGTTTGCACGATCAGGACATAATCAAGGTCGATCCATACGATACAAGGGTTGATATACAGGGAGCCGTTAAAAGGGAAGGACTTTACGAGATGAAGGAAGATGAAACCTTAGATGATCTTATCCGTTTTGCAGGCAGCTTTTCGGATTCTGCATATACTGCCCACCTGCGTATCCATCGCAACACACCCACCGAAAGGAAGATCAAGACCGTTGAAAAGGAAGATTTTGCCGGTTTTAATCTTAAGAGCGGTGACGTTGTGCATGTGGATGAGATAATAGACAGGTTCGAGAACCGTGTTACCATATCGGGCGCCGTTTGGCGTCCCGGCGAATATGAGCTCAAAGAAGGCATGACCGTACATGATCTCATCCAGAAAGCCGACGGACTCCGTCCGGATGCCTACCGGACAAGAGCCGTTATAAACAGGCTGAAAGACGATTTCGATTTTGAAATAGTATCATTTGACCTCGGGAGACTTGTGGAAAATCCCTCAAGGAATGATATAGAGCTGAAGCCCGAAGACGAGATTATCATACAGGACATTTTCGAGATGCGCGATGAGTACACGGTGAATATTGAAGGGGCGGTCAGGGAAGAAGGAGAGTACGGATTCCGCGACAATATGACCCTGGAGGATTTAATACTGAAGGCCGACGGATTCCGCGAATCAGCATCAGAGGCAAGGATCGAGGTGTTCAGGCGCATTACCGGCGAGCCCGCCCCCTCGGACAGGGGAGACCGCCTGGCAGAAACACATATGTTCGAGGTTTCTCGTGATCTCAGTCTGCAAGGGGAAGACAAAGATTTCAGGCTTAAACCCTTTGACCAGGTATTTGTAAGGCGCAGGCCTGACTACCAGGAGCAAAGAAATGTAACAATAGAAGGTGAGGTTATGTACCCCGGCACATATTCAATTGCCAGTCGCAACGAAAGGATATCCGATCTGATAGAAAGGGCGGGCGGACTAACATCCGAGGCCTACCCCGAAGGAGCCACCCTTATCCGGGAAACCGACGAGGAAGAAAGAGTTGAGGTAGAGCTTGCCGCTGGTTATGGCGAAGTAATTGAGAGGGAAGAAAGGACTGAAAACCATGTAGGCATTGATATGCCCCAGATCATTGCCAGTCCCGGCTCGGCTGAAGATCTTTTCCTTCGCGAGGGAGATGTGGTAAGAATCCCCGAGGAGCTGCAAACGGTCAAAGTCAGCGGCTCAGTTCTCAGGGAAACTGAAATCAGGTACCAGGATGGGAAAAGTCTCAGGGACTATGTAAACAGTGCAGGCGGTTTTGCCGAAGACGCGTTAAGGCGGCGGGCCTATGTAGTACACGCCAACGGCAATGTAGAGGCGCGGAGGAATTACCTGCTTTTCAATATAGACCCCGATATAAAACCCGGTTCCGAGATCATAATACCACAGGAAGCCGACCGCGAGCCGATGGACACAAGAGAGTTCGTCTCCGTTATGTCATCAATAGCCTCAACGGCCGCTGTTATTGTAACTATTATTACCAGGCTTGATTAAAAGAAAACAATAAAATATAAAGAAGATGTCAACCAGGCAGGAAAATGAAAGTGAAAAAATGGAGCAGCCCCGGACTCCAGAAAAGTCAGGCAGCCATGAGGTTGAGGTAAAAAAGGGAAGCCCCGGATCGGAAGAAATAGATCTGATAGAACTCTTTTTAGCATTCTGGAGAGAAAGGAGGATAGTTTATTATACAGTTGCAGCATTTTTCGTGATAGGGCTTATAGTCGCATTTACAGCCGATGAGGAGTACAC